>Ga0208012_1000103_pt1 | contig 34888 bp, 14 predicted proteins | sample 15BtaG_FD_184090 | JGI IMG/M metagenome (GOLD analysis project Ga0208012, IMG submission 184090) | Marine viral communities from the Subarctic Pacific Ocean - 15B_ETSP_OMZ_AT15312_CsCl metaG (SPAdes) (version 2) | ecosystem: Environmental > Aquatic > Marine > Oceanic | place: Pacific Ocean... | reverse complement strand
AAAACGAGGCCGCGGCGAAGGCTAAGGAAGCCGAAAAGGAAGCCGCGGCGAAGCGCGAGGAAGCCGAAAAGGAAGCCGCCGCCAAAAAAGAGGCCGACGAGATAGCCCAACAGATCGCAGAACAGAGACTTGATGCCAAGGCCACGTGCGACGAAGCGGCGTTTCTTAATGTAGACGGAACCTCACCGGAGGATATGGCGTCGCTACAGGGCCACTGTAGAAACGACCGTAATGCTGCGTGCCAGGACTTCGTGCCGATCGCCGGCGGACCAACTGGTCCAACGGTCGACCACCGTATAGTCGACTGTTCGCATAAACCATGGCTGAGTTCATAAAATGACAGATGGCGTAGACTTATCCAAGAAAAGATCCGTATCGGCCTTAAATCCCGACATACTGCCTCCATCAGAGTTGGCCCGATTTCGGGCCCTCGGCCAAGACTTACTCAGTCAGTCTAACTTTTTTGGCCTCTTTGCCCGCGGCCGCCGGCATTTTGATACGCCCAGGTTTTTATCCACCGGTGCGGAACGGGTGGTGTCCAACGGAAATGCTGAGATTGTCTTGGGCCTAGACAGACCGGGCAATAAGTTCTCAGGCTTTGGGGGGAAGGGCAACACTCACTGCGCCGCGATTGATATAGTCGCCGGCCGAATGGGAACCTATGCGACTTCAAAAACATCCACAGGTCAAGATGTCCTGGTGAATCCTAACTTTACAATTGACGCTGCCCGCGTTTATATCAGTCAAAAATCCAATGTAGATGGCAATTTTTCCCTGGCGGCCGGCAAAGTAGGAAACACTTCCGAAGAAGATCCCCGCTCGACCGTCGCACTTAAAGCCGACACAGTGCGATTAATCGGACGAGAGAATATTAAACTTATCACACGCACAGATATGAGAAACTCTCAGGGAGGGGAAACTGATAATACCTACAAAGCCCAATATGGTATTGACCTGATAGCGATGAACGACGACAGTGATATGCAGCCCCTGGTTAAGGGGGACAATCTAGTGGAATGCTTAAATGCAATTGTAGATGCTGTGGCTAGCTTAAGAACTATTGTAGAAAATCAAACAACTTACACGCGAGATATAATTTCGGCGCTGATGATGCACACACACCCCTCCCCCTTTTATGGAATAGACACTGCCCCTGATTTTAAAGCAGTACTGCCGAAGAGCGCTAAATTTATCATCGAGAGTGTGCTCAATGTAGAAGTTCCCATGATGCTGCAGCACATGATGGAAACGAATGGCATAGTTAATGATTATTTATCAAACGAAGGGGGAATGGTGTCACCGCAATACGTCTGCAGCAAGTACAATAGCACCAACTAATTATGAGCCCTCCACTACCACCACCTCCGCTGCCCGGCTTTGCCGGAATCATACAGCAAAATGATCTGAAGAGCAAGCAACCTCGCTTGCCATGGCGTACCAAAAACGGGTTGTATCAGGTTATAATATACACTGAGAAAGCGGGGATTAAAACCCCCGGCGATGTAATGGGTGATGCTGCCCTAATAAAAGCCGGTCTTGATAGTTACATGGAGCACTATTTTCCCGAATTTTATCCTTTTATAGCCAACAATAACGCCGTACAGATAGCAGACCATGAAGTTCAATACTATAATCTTAGAGGTGAGATAGAATCGTCCATGTCCGCGGCCACGGTTGAAACAACCAATATGGGATTCATGGGAACCCCTTTTACGTCGGCTACCAAAATCGTGTTCCAGACATTGTTCAACTTCGCCACGCGCCGAGAAGAAATGGTGGCCGCTTCCTCGTTGCCGCCCTTTGAGTTGGCTCTGGAGACCTTTAATATCACTCAAGACTATGGCGAAGCAGCTAAGTCTGTCAACTTCGACATGACCACAACCCCTGACCTAGTGGAGAGGCTATCGGGGCAGCTTAATTCCTTTGGCGATTTTATGCGTCAAATGGCCAATGATTTGGAATATAATCTTAATTTTGGTTTTCTCGCACGTGAAGTCCGCGAAATCGTTAATGCCTTAATGACGATTATATATGATACCATTGACCCGGAGGGCTCACGCCCCGTAATGGAGGCGACAGATTATATTTCGGTGTACTTTGATGATCAGAATCACATTGTAAGAATTGAATACTTTTTTGTAACCATCACCGAGGGGAATACCGAGACTTCGAAGGTAGGGTATATCACCAACATCAAGAACAATCTTTTGTTGCAAAACCCACTAAGTCGTAATATTTTGGCTAACTACGAAGAAATTCTGCGCGATATCGACAAAAACAAGGGTCTAGATCAACAAACCAATATAATAGATTTTCTCCAACAATATGCCGTGGCAGCCGAAAGCGGAAATCCTGGAAAGTTCGGCGCATTTGGAAACCCCTTTGGCCCCGATAGTCCAGTCCAGCCTCCTTTTAATAATATATTTGCCACATCTCCGATGGCCGGCGCCGGCGCAGGTTCCCGTGCAGTTGAACCAGATAGGATGCTTAATGCTCGGGACTTCGACGATCTGACCAAAAAGATAAAATCATTTATTAGTTATGAGGAAATTGCCAAGATTGATGAGGCTGCCAAAGATCCAGAGCTGCGCAGCCGTATGGTCCAAAAAGAGAAGGCCAAAAAAATCAACGCGGCGGTACAGGTTACTAAGATAATTGATAAAATAGCCACTTTTAATTTTCCTCTGGCCGGCCCCAATAAGAGTAAAGAGGCTCGTATTATCAACCAGGTGTTATCCCAGTTTGGAATTCAACAACTTGCCCGAGAAGCCCTGATCTGCTTGACCTTTGGCATTGGGGCGGCCACTCAGCGCATTACGGGTGCTGTCCGTGATTCTCTCACTAGCACTGACTTATATAACCGGCCCCGTAATCCGTCGGACGAACTTAACCTAGAACGACCCAAATTGGGAGATTTTAAAGCATATTTTTCAATTACAGGAGATCCTCCACTCGGAAAGCAAATTTTAAATATTATTCTAAATGCTTTGGCGAATGCGGGCTTTGAGATTATCAAAGCCTTGGCCGATCTCATTAAACTAAATTGTAACGATGTCATCAGAGCCATGGTCGGCGCAGTGGATTGCGGAGAGGAATTGCGCGCGCTCAATGATCAAGCCCAAATACCAGATCTTGGAGACATATTATATAACATAGCCGCTGGTTACGGCTTTACCGGCATGCCACAAGCCTATGATTACCTCAGTGACGTTTCAAAAGTTTTGGATGTAGTAGAACTGTGTCGCTTGCTCAATGCGCCGGATGAAGTCGAGGTGGCCACATTAAACAAGGTTATTGCATTTAACCGACAATATCATGTTACCGCTATCCAAACTAACCTGGTAACGGGAACCGAAGTGATATCATTTTTCGAGAGAGTCTCGGAGTACGTCGACACGGTGACCCTTTGTAACCGCGCGGTCAATAATCTGCTCGATGAGGTTAGAAAGTCTTGCAATGTTTGTTTGGACGAGGACTTTTATGACGGCCTAGAAAAAACTGCTGCCATTCAAGAGCTTACCAATCTTATAGAGCACGGCCCAATTATTGAGATTCCACCATTTGACTTTATGTGCCCGGACTCGGAGTTCTTCATTAACAATCCAGTTTACTCGGTAACTCTTCCCAATGCGTTCAACGCGCTGGTAGACTCGATCCAATTGTATTTTGGCGGTTCTTTGGAAAGCGCGCGAGCCTCTCTACTCATGGAAGGGGTGACAAACGAGCCAAACCCCCAACAGGACGCCATCGACGAGTGCGGCCTTACTGAAGACCCTGTTGAAATCGACACCGCGGTCCTTAATATAATCAAGGATATTTTCAGTAAACTAGCCGAAGGAATTCAATTTATCGCCGATAATGCCAATTCACCTGTTTGCGCCGACCTCGACCTCTCCAAATTCCCAGACTTAGATAGCCTAATGATAGCATTAGAGGCAATCACCGCTGGTCTTGAGGCCTCGCCTGACGCAATCCAGGGAGTGGTAGACAACATCAATGCCGCGCAGTCCTCTATTACTGAGGGAAGTGCTGCCCCCGTCGCTCGTGTCGAACCGGTATTTCCTATTTTGTACAAACAAGCGTTCGCCAATGCTATAGGTTATTTGGATTTCAACCCTGTGAATGGGGCTGGCGCCCTGGTTAAGGGCGCCGCCACTAAATCCACCGGCGGAATACAGAGTGGCAGTATTATAAAGTCGGCCGCGGCTTTTGATACGTCCACCGGTGGGGAGATATATAAAACCATCACGATCAGTTATGACTTTAATAGGTCGAATACAGACGTAGCCCTATCGGATGATGTGGCTATTACTTGGCCGGCGTATTCTACCGACGATGTACCCTATGTGGGCTTAGATTACAGTATTCCTTTTGATACCTATTCCGCTGCTGCGACCGCCCTCCCTTTGGAGGGGTCCTTCACAACAACAGTGAACTCCACAGCGTTACCCACGAACGAAATATACAAACAACAGCTTATAAATCCTTATGTTTATCGGTTTATAGAGGCCTTCGGAATGGGTAATCTAGACCCCGGATGGTCACAGATAGCGTCACAGGAATTTCCCTTAGTCCAAGCCGCCGCGGCCCGTAGGGTATTTGATTATTGTTTGCGTAAAGGAGCTTTCTCCGTCGCGCGAGTTCAGAATCTTAATCTCTTTAAGAATAATGCCAATTGTTCACCGGCCGACGTCGGGGATCTTCTCGACGCGGACGGCATCATTGATCAAATGAAGAAGAACTTTTTAGATGACATGTGTTCCGCCAATGCGGGTGTAAACATCAGCGAAGGCGTTCGTCGCACTCTAGAATTCGGAATAATAAATCTGCTCATTCAGGCGGTTTTGATCCAGTTTATCATCAAGAATATTACTGTCTTTTCCGCGTTCAAAATGTCAGATATCTTTTCCATCAAATACCCCCTCCGGGATTACATTATCGCTCAGGTGGCCACAGAGGTCCAGCGCCACGCGACAGCAGGCAACGGAATGGGCCAGCTCCTTAGAAACGCTATGATAGGATATTTTGAGAGCCGAAGCACACGGCAGTCTACCCAAAATGTGGGCGGGATTACCCACTCCTATGCGCCCACCGAACCGGTCACAGGCTTCACGGCACCGGAGTTTTCTTATATCGGAAACATGCAACAGATGATTAGCTTCTTGGTTAACGAGAGGATTGGTTATACGTGGGGGCAAGAAATTGCAAGTGATTATGAAACTGGCACTCCAATCACGGAGACTCGATCAACTATGACTGCCATTGGCAACATTATGGACTCTGGCCCCAATAAGAAGCCTTACAGCAGAGTGTTTCTGGAGAATGCGGTAGGTGTCTATAACGGATTTAAACAAATGTGGACCGATAAGACCTCCGGAGGCCAGACTACCCAGGGTGATTATTTCTGGATGAATGAAGACCATGGCGACTGGGCGGAAATACACGGAAACATGGGAATTGTAAAAGAAATTGTGGTCGACGCAGCCGCCTTAGATTCGGCCCATCAAACCCTCTTCGGTGCCTCGACGGGCCCGGTAACCATGAGCGCTGAGATGTTCTTGCAGGTGTTTCCCATGATGGTTAGCCCCTCCGACATTACTGCACAATACTCTCTTTATGTATTCCAGAAGGGTATCGGTGGATATACCGCCGTTAAAGAGTGGTGGGATTGGGAAAGTTACCCGGAAGAGATGATCCACGACACGACCGGGAATGTCACTCGTCTCCCGCAGCGCCTGATGACTATCTCCGCTGCGTCAGCGACTAATGCCTCAACTGCCACCTCGTGGGCCGCGGCCCCTAGCGCGATAACTGGTTTCCTGGGCAATATATCGTCAGCCACTGGTAATCTTATAATGGGCATAACAACTACAGACTATCAGACTCTTGGCGCAAACTCTGAACTGCAACTGTTCTTAGATCAGTGTGCGAGCCAAAACACCGCAATTATGGCGCCTCTCTTATACAACTTATACTTAAGCGATAAATATTTTACCACTACGGTAGGAAGCTTTGATACAACTATCATCGCCATCTTAAATCTTTTGAAGGCTACTGACGACAGTCGCCGACCACCCACAGCATCTGATAGATCGGCAGCCCAAGACTTCAACAATAGTATGGCAGATTCAGATAATAATCTAGAATCCCTCGCCCGGGAGATATTCTTAAAATTCTTGAAAGAAACTCCTCTACAAATTTTGAAGGGTCTTGTCGAACTCATCGACCCTCATGTGGCAATTTCTAAATTTATTAGAAATGTGACAGCCGAGGGTTTCGGAGTGGCCGCGAAGGGTATAACAACTGCAATTGATGCGATGCCCGACGAGCCCCCTAACCCCCTTAAAGTAAATGGCGCGACAGGGGAAGACATCTTGGCATTGGCGTTCTGCGGCTATAATTTGGGAAATCAGTTTGCATCTGAGGCTATGGCTCTTCCAACCCCTCTCCAAGGAGAGGCTGATGGTCCCCTTTTTGGGCCGAACATCTCATTAAAGGGGGTGGACTTTACCGGAACAGTGACCGGCATGTTTATGTTACCGCCTTCTCCCTTGGGGATAATCTATCTATTGATTAAATTTCTTCTCGATCAGATAGAATTACCAGACGGATCTGAGGAAGAGGGAGAGCCCACCGAAACTTCAGCTGAATGTTAACCGGTTAAAAACCATAATGATAGGTATTTATTAAGAGGTATTAATATGTCATCAGGATTAGCGCCAAGATTGCCCCTGGAAGTAGACGCCACATTCGGCGCATACAATCTAATAACGGATTTTGAAACGCTAGCAAACCAGAATCTCAAAATGCTTTTGTTTACATCTCCTGGGGAGAAAGTAATGGATGTAGAGTTTGGAGTTGGTGTGCGTCAATTTTTGTTTGAACCTAATCGGACCGATACGTATTCTCGGCTCGATAGCAAAATAAGGGAGCAGGTCAACATGTATTTGCCTTTTATCGGAATCGAGCGTATTGATTTTATTGTACCAGAAGGAAATCCTGATCTGTTTCCCCACACGATTAACTTAAAGCTATACTACCAGATAAAACCATTGAGTTCTTTTGGTATGCTGGAAGTTGATGTTGCGGGAGCGGGCGTCTAATTATTCATAGGTTTAAACGACATGCAGAAAAAAATAATACCCATTAACTATACTAGCCGCGACTTCGAGTCCATCCGCCAAGAGCTGGAGAATTTCGCTCGTCGCTATTATCCCAACACTTATCAAGACTTTAATGAAGCCTCTTTCGGTTCCCTGATGTTAGATACCGTGGCGTATGTGGGAGACATCTTATCGTTTTACTTAGATTATCAGACTAACGAAAGCTTCCTAGATAGCGCTGTCGAGTATTCCAACGTTTTGCGACTAGCACGGCAGCTGGGATATAAGCAAACAACTAGTCCTGCATCTTACGGCCTTTTAACTTTTTATATTGAGGTACCTGCCGCAACCACGGGTCTCGGCCCCGACCCTGCTTTAACACCAATTTTAGAGGCCGGCTCCACCTTCAACTCGGTGGGTGGCGGTACCTATACCCTACTTGGCGATGTCGATTTTAATAATTCCGCTGTAGAAACGGTAGTGGGTCAAGTGAACCCACTTAATGGTCAGCCAACCACTTATGTTCTTAGGCTGAAAGGACGCGCCGTCTCTGGCCGCGGCTCCGTTGCAACCATTCCCATGGGAGACTTTCAGAGATTTCAGGTGGTTAAGATACCAGCGCCAAATATCAGTGACGTTATAAGAGTGCTGGATACAGATGGCAATGAGTACTATGAAGTAGACAATTTATCTCAGAACATAGTTTACAAAGCCATCCGGAATACTGGAGAAAACAGAAGAACAGTTCCAAATATTTTGAAGGCCGTTCCAGTGGCTCGTCGCTTCGCTCTCGAAACTATTAATGGAGAAACATATTTACAGTTTGGATATGGTTCTGCTAACAATAAGCTCACCAACCCGGTTGTCGACCCAACTGAGGTCATATTAGATCTTAATGGCCGAACCTACAGTACAGAGATTGACTTTGACCCGACCAGGCTCATAAGCACTGACAAATTTGGAATTGCGCCGGCGAATACTACCCTTACGGTAGAATATCGCTACAATACCACCACTGACGTAAATGCCGGCGTGGACACTATAACCCAGATCGGCGACGCGCGCCTAAGGTTTAAATCACAGGGTTCCCTATCAACAGCCTCTCGTGCCACAGTTAGAAATTCACTAGAAGTCTCCAATGAGCAGTCGTTTGTGGGGGACGTATCGCTGCCTTCAACTGAAGAGGTGCGGCAGCGTACCTATAGTCATTTTGCCACTCAGAATCGAGCGGTAACTGGACGCGACTATCAGGCTCTGTGCTACAGTATGCCACCCAAATATGGCATGATTAAGCGCGCCGCAGTTCTTAAGGATACTGACGAGTTCAAAAGGAATGTAAATATTTTGGTCATCTCCGAGTCTTCGACCGGCAAATTAATCAAATCTAACGCAACTCTTAAGAATAATTTAAAAAATTGGTTACTTCACTATAAAATGATTAGTGATACAATTGATATCCTCGATCCTTTGATTGTGAACTATGCTGTGGAGTATGAAGTTATGACGGACCTGGGAGCAAATAGATTCGAGGTGATTAATCGCTGCACAGATGCACTGGCCTCTCAATTATCATTTGTGCAGGACATCGGCGAGAGACTTTCTCTTACCGAAATGTATAGAATCCTCCAGAAAGTGGAGGGCGTGGTGGATGTGAGTTCACTAGAAGTCAAACTCCGCTCGGGTAATCTTTATTCCGAGTCTAACTATAACTTTGAGGGCGCCCTTTCTGCCGATGGTAAGAACGTTTTAGCAGCTTCGAATGTTATATTTGAATTGAAATATCCAAACCTTGATTTGATTGGGTCAGTTCGATAATGGGACTTCTTCGTTATACAGCTAGCGCTGATACTACAATTACAAATGCTTACGACGCCGGCCTGAGCACCCGGGGTACAGGCTCCAATATGGGCTATGCCGACGCCCTAGAGGTATTTTCGCTCTATGGGCAGTCCTCCGGTTCGGCTACTGGCCAATCTCAAGAGCTTTCCCGTATTTTGGTAAAGTTCCCAATCAGCCAGATCTCTGCCGATCGCACCTCCGGCCAGTTAGCGGCCTCGGGAAGTGTTTCTTTCTATCTCAAGATGTATAATGCCCGAACTCCCTGGACATTACCGCAAGACTTTAATTTGGTAGTGGCTCCGGTGTCTCGATCGTGGGCCGAAGGCTCAGGTTTGGATATGGACGAGTATCAAGACTTGGGGGCATCTAACTGGATTAAATCCGACAACACCACCGACTGGACGTCTATCGGTGGAGACTATCATACTGCTTCGAACTACAACGTATCTTTCGGCCTAGGATACGAAGATCTTGAATTAGATGTCAGTGACGTAATAGAACAGTGGATCGCTGGCGACGACCCAGAGTTTGCCAATAACTATGGGTTTGGTATTCGTCTTACTGCCAGCCAAGAGGCTTTTTTCTCTAGTTCAACAGGCCAAGATACCTCTGTATTAATTAATAATCCGGCTGGCGCAACCGAATCTTATTATACTAAACAGTTTTTTGCGCGCTCAACTGAGTTCTTCTTTAAACGCCCCACTTTGGAGGCGCGCTGGAACTCTAGCATCAAGGATAACAGAGAGAACTTTTACTACTCTAGCTCTTTGGCTCCGGCTGCTGACAATCTGAATACTTTATACTTTTATAACTATATCCGCGGCCGCCTCGTAGATATTCCCGGCAATCCGGCAATACGCGTCTCGTTGCTATCTGGTACCACTGCACCATCCACAGGAAGCGCTGTACAACTCTATGGAGAAAGCGGCGGTGACGGAACCACATCTCACTCAGCCTCCGCCGGCCGGGTGTCCACCGGTCTATATTCTGCCTCGATGGCGGTGACGGCAGCCGCCTCTCCGCTAACGGTTCTGTATGACGTATGGTCTAGCGCTGCTGATACAGCCGTTCAATATTTTACTGGATCAATTTATCCCCAAAAGATGCCCACCTATATGGGCGCCCCTACATTTAACAGGGTAACGAACATTAAATATATGAAGAAATCATACTCCCCATTCGAAACAGCACGATTTAGACTGTTCGTTAGAGATAAAAATTGGAGCCCCACCATTTATACACGGGCGACTAGTGTTAATCCGACGGATATTATTGAGAGCGGAGCGTTTTCAATCCGTCGCGTCATTGGTGACCTAAATGTGGTACCTTTCGGAACGGGGAGCAATCTTCATACTATGATGTCTTACGACGTCAGCGGCAACTATTTTGATTTGAATATGTCTCTTTTGGAAAGTGGATACATGTACGAAATACATTTGGCGTACTATAATGATTCAATTTCTTCCTGGATAGAGCAACCCTATACCTTTAAATTTAGGGTAGATTGATAATTAATAAGACATGAGCTTTAAAACGTTATTCGATAAAGCTACGGCGGTCACCGCCTTAGCAAATAAGAATTCTAAACAGATCGGCGGAGAAGTTGAATCTCGTCAGTATCATACGCAGGATATTATTCACGAAAAGCGGTTTATCCCTCGGATCGATTATTCTGATCCTAAGAACTTCGCTAGGTATGGCTCGGCAGAAGAGTATTATGCTCAATCGATTGGGAGAATCCTAGATAATTATCCTTATGACGGTTCACTTAAGGAAAGAATACAATGGGAGAATGAGTCCACATATGTAGACCTGCACATTCTCGATAATCTTTATCCCCGTACCAACGGCTTCGTTCATCTATCTCAGGGCGGCTGGGGAACGAGGAATGGTGGGGAGTCGAGTGACGGTTATGGCCTTCCCAATACTCTAGAATATATCTATCTAGAGGGCGGCCCTCATGGAAACCCAACCGGCCCGACTCCCTATGCTCAACAGTTTACTGGATCTAACTATTATGATCCTGATACCAACCGCGAGAGCAATTTAAAGTTCGACCTCCAAAATCAAGGCGCCACTATAGAGTTTTGGTTAAAGAAGGATGCCTGGGCCGACACTCTCACCACTAACGAAGTTATCTTTGACATGGAGGCGAGCAACACTGGCACGGAACAAAACCGATTCCGGGTAGCTTTAGACTATGATGGCGAGGGCGCATCGCCGTTTCTTATTACCGCTTTATCGGGGGGTACGGGAATTACCGATGCCTCTTTAGGTTCGTCGGTAACCATAGCAGACGGTTTGTGGCACCATTATGCGGTCACTTTAAAATCAGTCGCTGCTGGTATTCAAACAAAACTGTACATTGACGGGGGCCTGAACGTATCCTCGGTGCTAGGCTCTTCCGGCATTAACGATGTGGGAGGAGCGCTGGTGGCTACTGTTGGCTCACTCGTTGCGGCAACGGCTGGCGGCGGAGCACAGTACGCAGGAAAACTCTCGGGATCTCTAGATGAACTACGGTACTGGAAGACTCGACGAACCGGCGAGAAGATCGGCCGCTACTGGTTTGACCAGGTGGGCGGCGGCACCAACACCGACCCGGAGGCCTTCACAGACACACAAGAAGAAGTAAACACAACCCTTGGTGTTTACTACAAATTTAACGAAGGCATTACCGGCGATACAAGTATCGATAGCACTGTGCTCGACTACTCTGGCCGTGTTTCTAATGGAACCTGGACGGGGTATACAACCGAGTCCCGCGCCACCGGATCAGCCATTGTTATTTCCAAAGCAGCCATAAAAGAATTCAAAGACCCCATCATTTACGGACAACACCCTGATGTCATAATGCTCCAGAATAGTTTGCAGGTCACCGGCTCGAATCATGATACTGAAAATGCAGCCATGGTTTACAAGAGTATTCCCGGCTGGATCACAGAAGATGACGAGGAAACCACCGGAAACCTCAAGAAACTTACTCAGATTATGGGCAGCTACTTTGACACTCTCCAATTGCAGACTGAGTCACTCAATCTGTTAAAAGATGTGGAGTATGTTTCTGGGAGTAATAAGCCTATACCGTTTGCAAATCGGCTTCTTAATTCTCACGGGCTAGTTGCACCCGAAATCTTTTTGGATGCAGATATCCTGGAAAAATTGGCAGATCGTAGTGAAGACAAGCTGTATGAAAAGACCCTTAATGATTTAAAGAACATTATTTATCAAAATATCTACAATAACCTGACCTATATTTATAAGTCTAAGGGAACTGAAAAGTCTTTTAGAAACCTTATTCGTTGTTTTGGTATTGATGATGAGTTGATAAAACTAAAATTATATGCGAAAAATACCCAGTATGAATTTAGGGAAAACCGTCGCACCCTTATACTCCCCACCAAGTATGTTAATTTTAATGCGACCACTGCTACCGAAGCCACTGTATTCGGATTTAAAGATCCGTCGGGCAGTTACGAGAACACCACAGGCTATTTGACTTCTAGTGTTGAATTGACCGGGGGCTTTGCTTATACATTCGAAACAGATGTGTTCTTTCCTGAGAAAAAGGACATCACCAATCCTGCATATGCGGATACCAATACGCTTTCTGCTTCGTTGTTTGGTATTCATGGCACTATAGGATCTGAGACAGATACTGCGTGGCCCGAAGTTGCGGGCTCTGTGGTTGATGACAAAGTTAATTTCCAGGTGTATGCATGCCGTGATGAGTTGGACTCTAGAAATGTTAAGTTTGTATTAACAGGCACCCAGGGCGGCCTCGTCCCTCTTATGGAAAGCTCTCTATATGAAGACACTTATTCAGATGTAACGTGGAACCTGTCAGTTAGAGTTAAGCCAGAGCGATATCCATTGGCCGCCTTTTCGACAGGGGCAGACACGGGGGCTTATACAATTGAATTGCACGGAATTAAAGTTCAAGCGGGAGAAGTAACTGAGAGGTTTAATATTTCGGATACTATTACGGCCGCATCGAACCCCGATGGCGGATTCATGACTGGCAGTAAACGCCCCTATGTGGGAGCGCATCGTACCAACTTCACCGGTACTGTACTCCAGTCTACCGATGTTAGAATTGAAGCCTCGCGATTCTGGGTGAATTATGTTGAAGACGAAGCACTCCGCGCGCACGCTTTAGATTCCGAGAACCATGGTGCGTTTCAGCCACACCAATATGCATACCCATTTGCTAGTGATGGTCATTATGGAGACGTTGTTGAGTTTGATACCTTGGCCTTTAATTGGGAGTTCAGCCAAAATACGGGCTCGAACGCTTTAGGTCAGATGGTGGTGGCAGATGAATCTTCGGGTTCCAATGTTACAGCGGCGTACCAGGGCCTAGGAGAACTACTCAACAAACAGTACACCGCCCTAGGGTATGGATTCCCTCAGTCTTCGACCGAGCCAATTGTTAAGGACTTTGTCGTTATCTCACGCCTAAATGACGTTGAGACCATCGGCCCCGCCGAAACTATTAATGTCTTAAGCGCCCAAGATCAGCACGTTTTCAAGATCGACTCGCGCCCTATTAATTATTATTTCTCTTTTGAAAAAAGTATGTATAACACCATCAGTGAAGAAATGGTCAATTATTTTGGAACATTAAAAGATTTTAATACTCTTGTTGGTGCCCCAGTCAATCGCTATCGTCCTGATTATAAACAACTGGCCTTTTTAAAGCAAAAGTTTTTTGAGAACGTTGCCAATGATGAGATAGACTTTGATAAGTTTTATGAGTTATACAAATGGTTTGACTCTACACTGTCATTCATGTTAGGCCAGCTCGTCCCGGCCTCCGCCGATTTTGCGGATAATATTCGAACCATGGTGGAAAGCCACGCTTTGGAGAGAAACAAATATAATAATATTTTGCCCTTTGTCGACAAGGAAAACACAGTTTTTGAAGCCACTGTGTCGAGCAGTGTAGACTACGGTGATGCTATTTCATCCCCGGACGATGAGCCCCAAGGAACCGGGTTTTATCCTGCGCATGCCCCTACCAAGCGCGCAACTGGGTTGTCGAACCGCGGTATGGTTAAAAAGTGGAAATATGTACACGCCCCGGTTTCCGACGACCCGACTGAAAAATATCTCTGGTGGAAGAACAAGGCAGAACGTAATACACCAGCCATTGATGTCCCAGCCGGTGTACTTACCAGTAGGGCCCAAATTTTGCGATCTATTAGGATGGCAGACCAGCGCGAAGAAGGAAAGCCTTACCGATTTAACGTTGCCGGTTCATACGACCTACAGGGTGTGGGTACAGGTTATAACTTTAAGCCCTATATGCTATATCCGTCGATTGCTCCATTTGGGGGAAACGCAGCCGGCACAAATGCCCCAAGAGATATAGCCTTTATTAGTGGAAGTACAGTGGAGGCGCTCCTGAATACCACGGACGAGTTTTACCCAACATACAAGCAGCGCCTAGGCTTCGCTGTTGATCTAGACAAGAATAAAAATGATAGCGCCGCAGATCCCGAACCGGGAGGTCACATCGCTCCGTTTAGTCTTTATAACGCTACACTGACTAACACTCCATCATCTTTCCGACCCAATACCGCCATTACCAACTTGCATCATGATTACGTTGCCGACAATTCTATTCCAGCCCAAGGGCCGTTTACAGAGAAGTATGTCGGAGGGCGCCGCTTTCGCCATGTAGAACTTAACACCGGCGCTGACACTGCTCTAACTCGACCAGAGGGTTTCAAATTACAATTCTCTGAGGTCTCGTCGTCGACCGGAGGGAAGTTTTCTGGTTCGCTGGCAATTCTGCCCCCTAACTCTACGGGCTTGATCACACGCGCCGAGATTCCCACTGCGCAACGATTAAGAGATGAGACCGCAAAGCGTCCTGTAAACATCAAGAACATCTTTATGACGACGGCTTCTGCCGGAGAGCGCCTGAGCAATATTGCCACACATGGTAAAATAGGAAATTACCAGAAGAACTATCAAGTTATTCAAACATCGGGCCGCTCACAGAACGATCCATACTTTGTCGAGCAGTCTTTTAACTTTGCCCTCAACCCCCAGAATCCTTACCCAAGAAGTACATTTAATAATCGTTTCCCTCTGCAGAACCCTTTGAGCGCCACCCAAGCCTCGGGCGAAACTCTTCGGGTTGCAAATACGAAGGCCATTGTACTCTGGGACGGCCCTAACATACACTATCAGTTTACAGCCCCAGCCGGCCTGAATTCAAATGAGGCTGAAACTATCGCTTTCTGGGTGAAGGCAGACTCCTCCGACCTAGGCGGCTACATCATTTACAATGCTGATGGTGGTACTCGAAGACTTGTCACCATCGAGGCCACGGGCCAAGTTGCTTTCTTGGTCGGCCTCGCCAGCGGCAACCATACTTGGGCCACCACCAACCCGGTTACATCCGGCGACGAGTGGATCCATGTAGCAATTTCTTATGATGCGTCCTCGGATGCAACAACACCGAACATCTATGTTAATGGCACCGCTGTGGCTATATACGAATCCGGCACACCCGGTTCAGGCGATCCTGATGACTGGAGTAGCACTGTTTTAGTTGGTAACACTACCAGCGTAAACTTTCAGGGTTATATTTCGGACATGGCTTTTTGGAATACTGCGCTAGACGCCCCAACGATTGCAAGCCTCTATGCGCGCTCAACTGCTAATTTGATTAACGCTTCATGGGTTGCATCCCCCCTCATGTGGTACCGCTGCGGTAATGGTGCTACGGACACCGCCGCTACCATTGTGGATCAAATGGGCACCGCCAATTTGACGTCAACCTCGGGTCTCAAGGAAATTGTTGATATACCTCCCGGAAGTTGTCTTGGAACGTCCCTAGATAATTTTGCACTCCCTAATCGCGACGGCATAAATTCAAATCAGACGGTTTTTGTAAACCACTTTAGCGCACCCGGGGGTTACAAGACCCTTTCCCGTGGTTATCTCGACCCAGCCCACGAAGAACTTTCAGTCTATAATGCGCTTCCTTATCGAAACCGAGGCGTGATTGATTACGGCTTATCTGGCTCCGCGTCGGCTGATCCCTCTATTGCTCAAGCAGAGCATGTTGTCGGTCAGCTTCTTCGCGATCGCGGCCTTAACCAGCGCGCTTCACTTCATTGCGGACAGTATGGCATCGATGCGGCTTATGGATCCATAACTGCGCAGAGCACTCGTGTCGACGGTGGCACGGGATATTCGTCTACTCCTTCGTGGCACAAGACCAATCGGAACACATTACGGCGAATGGAGTCCGGCTCCACAGGGTATGCTGCAGCTTCCACCTATGACAACTTGTATGTACAGCACCAGATCCCTCAGTCGGCACAGCAATATGCGTGGATCACCGCGTCTCTCGCACCCGGAGAATCCATCATGGTCCTCCAGCCGCCTACGTGTATCTCTGCTTCTTCCTTAACCCAACTCCTGACCGCGAGCGCTGTAGGTTATAGTCGGTACTGGTCATATAATTCTGCTCTGATGTATGGGGCCACAGGCCGCGGCGGATTTAATGCAAGTTCACAAGGACTTCAGTTCCTCCCAGTAGATTTTCTCGGCCTGTCAACTATTGTTGTCGACCCTGTGAGTGCCTCTACTCATACGCTTGGGTACTCTCTAGATCTTCCGCTCTACACTAAACTAACTACTTACTACGCCAAGTCAGACTATATTAATCCTTCTACCATGCCGCCCCAGGCAGCCGCGGCCCACGGCAATATAATTACCAACCTCGCCAATGGTGCCCCAGGCCATGCAAGTATTTTAAACTCTATTCTGCTTAACCGTAACGGACCATACGGATATCCTACATGGAAGCAGATTCGTACTGGCGAAACGCTCGTTGCGCGCACACTCCGGCGCCAAAATAAAATAGGGACGGTGAAGGTTCCCCCCGTCGTAAAAAACGTAGTAGCATCCACCGGCGTAGAACTAGGGTTTGTGAGAGCCAAACAGCCTGTTGGTTTTGTTGACTTTGTGGAACAGCCTTTAAGTAGTCGTTATTCGCCTATCTTCGTGGCTACAGAGGATAACACAGCGAACTCAAACGTTAGAAATAACATTCAACTTAATGTTGCTTATGGAAATCGATTTGACAATTTCTCTAACGAGGGACTCAACAATCTGCTGAATATCCCGCCACCGGACATCTACAACAACCCGTTTACCAATATCGCTGACTCCATTGTGCGTAGCCAGTTGAGTACTATGATGATTTATTCCGAAAGAATTTATCCGGCTGAAATAAATGCATACAAAAATATAGTTCGCAACAGAACCACATTTACCATCTCAAATGTTTGGAACGCCGATAGAGGAGTCCGCAGCGCCACGCAGACTCGATCCAACTCCCAAGGAGATATAGTTGACTACCAGAGTATATGGGCTTTAGACCCGCAATTAAATTTCTCAACAGTGGCCCCTGCTTTAAGCAATATAACGGACGGATCCGGTGAACTGCAAAATATGTATAATCGTTTCGGGGTTCAGTCTACGGGCTATACTGATGGCTCGATAACAGCCAGCGCTATATATGCATCCCGGGTCCCTGTGGGTTATAGCGAAGGTGCTACATCAAGCGCGAATCTGGTTTATGGAGGTGCTGCATCTTTTATCACTCCGACGTCCGCCGGCAAGATGCCATATGAGCGCTATGAGGATTGGGTCCAGCATCTGCGCCTGATCGGCAAGGATTATTCTATAGTTCCGGAATTCCGCCTGAGTGAGTTGATGGAGACTTATCTCGAAACTTATGATGGCAATTTCTTGGCTGAAGTTACGGGCGCCTTAACATTAACGGGATCCTCGGCCGAAATTTCCAATAACCAAGAGCAGTTTTACAAGACTTATACTAATGCAGATTTCATGAAGTATTTTGAGGTGGTGGATAATATGCTGGACAACCAGCGCTCTGGCGACTTAAAAATACAGAGAGAGAAGTTGGCCCTGAGATGTACAGCCTTGTTGAAGTTTTTGCCTTATAAGGGCTTCTATCCTTCAGAGCGCATTCTGGAGTTGGCTAGCCTTTTCTCCAGCTCGTATGGCGATAATTTTGAAGCCATCGCCGCTGCAGCCGATGGGTCTACCACCGCCAATCCTACAGCCTATAGAGCTATTGTGGAGCCACTTTTTGCACCAGGAATCTGGTTTAACAGTGTAAAATCTGGAGTGGGTGTGGGAAGTTGGGTCACTGTCAATACCGCGCCAGACAGCGTGTCATCTCAAGATGACATTAGCAGATCCGGCCAGCAGAAGGATGCTGGTATTACTGTTTTACCGGAGGGGTCTGTATGCTATGGTCAAGGCAGTCTGTTCTCAGCGTCGCTTTATCGTAACGTCAATACCTATCATTTAGAGCGCGTCCCCTTTGAAGCCTCATATCGACCTGAGGAATTCCTCAGTCAAAAGTCTGTGACGGGTTCCTATATTTGGGATAGTGGGATGGGGACTGCCAGCCTCGCCTTTAATAATGGAAATAAATATACCAAGAATAGGGTAAAATGGAACGGCGCCGGCAAGGATCTCTATCGTTTAGCGGCCGATAACTTTTTATGTGAAACGACAAACTTTTTCATGGATGACATGGTAAGTTTTATCTCCAGCCCAGAAAACCAGTTTTCCGAAAAAACTCAAGAAGGGGAGGTTTTCGCCCTAACTCTTAATTTCAATCGGCCGATGACTCGACAGCTTGGAACTACCGCCGGCGGAGACCCCGATCGAACCCGTTTTGAATTGTATAATCGAGCATCGGCTTTTGGCTCGCCATTTATTCTGGATGATGGTTATCCGATGACCACCACGGGCGACGCAGCCTCTGGCTCAATTGAACTTACCAGTAGCCTTGTTTCATCGGGCATCCAGGCCCAGGGTTATATTGAGTTAACCGGTGCGATGGTTGGCGGAGTAGCTGCTTCGGGTAATATTAAGGTGGATTCCTGGGCCGACAATGTTACTGGCCAGGGCATCCGCTTATATAACGCCGAGGGCACTGAATACTATACTTACACCTTTAGTTCAACCAGTCCCACTAGTGCGGATACAATAAATACCAGCAACTCAAATTCCAAGCAGCTTCTGGAAATCCAATCGGCCGTTGAACTATCCGCTTGGGATGGGACAACCCGGGTCAACACAGTTGACAATACCGTGCTCGAATTGACTCAGAGCGCCACGGGCACAGCCGGCAACACCGCTATTGGCGAAGATGGGGGCGGTTTAAGCCCAACTGACTTCATCAATGGCGCCAACGCCACAGGGTGGTCCATTACCACCGGCGACAGGTGGACAATTAGCGATGGTGGCACCAACTCCTACAACTACCTACAGCCCGGTACCGTCCGCACAGCAACGTTCGCAGCCACTAGCTCGGGAGACCCATGCGCTTATGATGGATGTTTCGAAATTGTTAACACGGGGGATGCAAACGCTGACATTTTGGCCACCATACAGAGTTTCTACGACACAGTTAATACATACCAAGCCGCCAACCCAGACTATAAAGTAACGTCTTCAACCATCAGTACCGCGGAGAGCGACGAGCGAGTCGGCGTTGTATATTTTAGGAACTGTCATACTGGCGCCTATGGTAACGTGGGAATAATTGCCACTACCAGTTCCAACGGAGACTACTACCAAAGGGTGGCTGGAATGGGCTCGGCGACTGGCGTCGGCCCCGGCGCACAACAGAGGGCGCCCTCTGTTGCTGGTGTGGACCCAGTTTACACGCTAGCGGACCAGGATCGATTTGTTATTAGTGACGGCGCCTGCGATGGCGCCACGACGTGGATTCCATTCTATTTAACCGGTGCGGTGAGCGGATCCACAGCCTGGAATTCAGCAGTGGCATCTACTCCATTTGCAGAGTTGACTGCTTCTGATGCCCAGTCGACCGCCACTAACCTTGTAAATGCCATCAATGCCATGGCAAACTACGGCACCTTCCCAATGACAGCCCAATTAGCAGCAGGTGGGAGCCCATCGGCCGCCAACGCTCGAATTGATATTGTAAACGATGATGACGGCGCGTGCGGCAACCAAGCCATTACTAGTGTTCTATCCTCCGAAGCCTCTGGTTATATAAACATCCTCGGCCTCGCCGGCGGAAAAGATAGCTTTGACACTACTGAATACACTGCATCTTTGGCTCCCAATCTACCTTCTTACTTCTATGGTACTAGCTCGGTCACCATTATTACTAGCGCTTCATACGGCGGCCGGCAAACAATTGGAGAGTTGTTTGGTAATGCCGAGTATATCTATGACCGGTCCTATGAAACAGGAGACTTTGATACTGCAGCAGTTGGATACTGGTTTGCTCAACAGGTCTCTGAGAGTGTAAACTTAAATGAGGTTTTCGCTGAAGGCCGCTCTTTCCGGTGGGCAATCCAAAGCAAATTCGAAACACCAGTGCTAAATTTTGCAGATATATCGCCCCCGCTTCCTGCCGCGGCCCTCTATCCTGTAAAGGCAGGGTGCGACGCAGACATCACCAGCAAAGGTATGTGGCATCAGTATGGAACAGATTTCTCTAAGGGTGATGGCATTTATTTGAATATTACTACCCCCAAACTAGTAGATTCTACCCGATATGGTACGGTACATAATCCCTCATCATTAGCCCAGATGGTTGGTTTTGAAGAGGGAGTAAATAAAGAAATTGGCCAAGTGAGGTCTAATCAAGCACTGGAAGAGGCTGTGGTGGCAGTGCCCTTTGTGATAAAAGCAAACCGTAGACAGTTTATAAGCTTTCCCCGTAAACGTCCGGCATCTTATGCTAGGCTTGAGGCAGCCATGGACAAATATGTTTTCCCACCGAAGTTTGATTTCCTCCAGTTTGATTCCGTCAAACCGATAATCATGTATGTTTTCGAATTTAGCATGGATTTGAAAAAGAAGGATCTCACCGACATGTGGCAAAACCTGGCCCCTGGTGGAACAACGCCGAAAATGGCAGTAGATGAGGTAATAATTGAAGACAAGAAATTGATCAACAAAATGTTGACGGATAATGAGAATCTCCAATGGATGGTGTTTAAAGTGAAGAGGCGCGCCACGAAGGACTTTGAAATTCAGCGTAGGTTACAATTGGTCGATTCCACTAACCAAATTACTCCCTCTATCGGGTATTATACATACAATTGGCCTTATGACTATTTCTCCTTAGTCGAGCTGGTAAAGATGGACGAATCAGTACAGTACGCATCAACGGATATTATTGTTGCAGATGGTGAACCTATCGCGACCGCTGAGGCGGCGTCAGGACGCACGAGGCTCTCTACCTCTATCTCGGCTCGTGAAATCACCGTCGGCGCAACTGGTACCCCCATAGCGGGCGTTACAGAGGGCTCCTTCGAAGCCGCGTCGGCAATCGTTCCCATAAACCTAGTCGACCCCGATACTGTGGGCGACCAAAAGAGCGAGACAAAGATTGAAAGAACTACAAAGACCACCGTGAAAAAGTCTTCCGTGAAGAGCGTCAAAAAGCAAAAGAGAAGTTATAACACCAAAAGTAGGTCTAAGAAGTAATTAAGGTATGGGATTTTTTAACAAAAAAGACGATGTGTTAGGCCTAGAATTGACAGCCTATGGCCGCTATCTTCTTTCACAAGGAGAGCTTGAGCCAGTCTATTATGCTTTTTTTGACGATGATATCTTGTATGATCTTGAAGCCGCCGGCGCAGCAGAATTTCAGAACGATGCAGAGCGCCGTATCAAGTACAATACACCTTCCATCAGGACGCAACCCAATCGAACGGGCGCAGAAACTCGTACCAATGAATTTTTACTAAATGTTACGGAAAGTGGTAATTTTACCACCATTTCTGATAACTCTGTATCTTTTGTGGACCGGTTCAATAACGCTCCTAATCCGTTTGAGTCACAGTCCGATGAGGTTTACATTGCTCCTTTGGGGAACAGCGATCTCAAGACAGATTACGCACCGGCGTGGCATATTAACATGCTTCACGGAGAAATCACTAGCAGTCTAGACTATAGAACATCCAACCTGACGTCCAGTAACCCGGGCCTCGCGACCGGGTTTGTGCAAAACATTCCTCAACTTGATATTACGTTAGATTATAAAACTTTTTTCACAACGGATGAGGAGGTAGGTTTTTTGACCGCAGGGCCCATCATCGAAGTCTCGACTGGCACACCAGTAAATTATACTAAAGTTGCCGGCCCCCTGAATATGGATAGTATTGCTCTGTATGTGGAGGAAGACTATTTATTGGTAGATATTCAAGAAATAAACGGAATATTTGGAAAGGAAAACTTTGATGTGCAGGTTTTTCTCACAAGTAGTACTGAAACCCCTGGCAACAAATTGTTGCCTCTAGACTACGTGGATCAGTCCTCTCAGTTAACGGCCCTAGAAAGCAGTACAGTAGAATATCACTTAAATGTCCTGGTAGATAGGGAAATCCCAATGCAAGTTCAAGAAACACACGACATCAAGAAGTATATTAATCAGAACCCAGGCGCCCGGTTGCGCCTAGGCCGCGACCTCTATGGGACCACACCCAACGAGGAGCCTTGCGAATGATTTATTCTGTTGCCGCCGGATCCTTCAAATCATCAGGGGCTTTCCCTCCTGTCCTGGTGAAGTCGATCGATATCCTTCCGACCACCGATGAGCAGTTTAATTTTAAGGTGGATCTCTTAATCCAGGACGCAAGAGGTGAAGAAGACATGTCCCCATTCGGGATTTTGGTTGCCGCTGTAGTTCAGGGTAGTTATTTGGATCTCCTTAAATCCAACAAGATGCGCATTGCGGGCCTCATTAAAGCGATTAAAAATAAGAGTGCTGTTACCTCCATCAACGGACTAGCCTTTGCACAAGTGCTTTCCTACCGCGGCTTTGGTGAGGAAGCCGGCGGTACCGTAGCTTATTCAAGTGAAGGCGCTCCCATAGCACAGAATAGCCTCATTAGCGCAGGGTTTGAGTTTTCGGCCATGCCCTCCAATCTTAGTTTGATTGTGGTGCCCTACGGAATAAACCCTTCAGCCGACGCTCCTTCTGGTGCATCCTATGGAGTTGCTGTCGACAGTCCACTGTTGATCGGTCGACCAACGATCGAAGCGCTCATAAGGAATCGACACCCAGCTCCGTCAGCACGACTTTTTCGCCTCTTAGAAAATAGCACAGTTGGAAAAGCAGGGCAATTGTGGGTAGGGCCCGTACATAACCACCCAACCATTGGTTTGATGGCCGGAATGGATCACACGAATGAACCCCACCCGCGGGTGGAAACTATCTCTATCGTAAATCAGAAGATTAAAGACCATCGGGTTGCCGCTGCAGTCGCCAAGTTACCGATGGCCCCGGCGTGGGAAACCCCCTTAAAGCGTTCCCATTTTGGACAGGTTGCATATGGTCGAAGTCTCAATAACGAAGTGGGTATTATGATCCCCTTTGACATAGGGTCTTATATTAGAGAAAATTTTGCTTTCGGTAGGCTGATCAGGAACTCTGCCTCCTTGATGTCCTGCGCCAAGATTGAAGACATAAAAGTATTTCGAACAAGAGTACAAGAAAACAATATTGGTTCGAAACTTACACCCGATAAGAATGGTGCCTGCAATGATTGTTATAAAATCCCTCCAACTTTAATAGGTACTCTTAAAGATGGGCAAGTAAAACTCTTAGACCTGCAGGTTCCTGATCAAATGGTTCATCATATCTTTGTGAAAGATACCTATATGCCCGCATCCGAACAAAGCCATTTTGAATATCAGATTGAGATTGATATGATGGACGATACACCCAGTGCCCTATCTTTGCTTCTACACCAACTAGACATGGCGCTGCATAATTATGAGACATATTTAAGAGCCCTCCTCAACAACGGTCATCTGCCAGAAGACTACCAGACCTTTATTAACGCAAACGCGGAGAATCTGTCGACTCGGAAAGAGTGGAAAGTCCTAATAACAGAGTTTTTAAGCGTTGTGGGCTTTATTTATGGGTTTCAAGCCACTTACTATAGAAATCCACTCGTGTGGGCTCTTAAAATGCTGCCGCTAGCTAATCCTTATTCGGCATCGCCCCAGTCCGCTGAGGTACTTAAAGAGATTATATCTCAATACCGCCGACGTCTCGGAGATGTTTATGGAAAAACAGCAGTTCAGAAGTCTGAAGCGCCGCTCAATCTTAACCAGAGGATTGGTCAAGCATCCTCATCAAAGCGTCGATTGAAAATAGTGCACGCCATAAAAGAGACATATTATAACGAACTGGGCGCACAGGTTGGGTTTGATTACCTAGGAGAGTTCGGATCACCAGGTGAGACCTTTGACAATATATCCCACCAGCAATATATTCAGCGCACTAATGTCGAAATGGACAAATATGGGCTGACTAACCCATCCTCTCAGGGAGTCAATAAATATGGATTTTTATCCCCGCGCATGATCCGTACCTCAATCCAAGACATAACAACATCCGGAGAGATGAGTCTTCGCGACTCCTACGATCTTTATCAGGCTAATTTGTTACCGTCGACGAGAGAAAAGAATTTTCTTACTAATCCGGCCACTTTCGACAGCGAGACTTTTCTGGCTAACCGAATATTAAATTATGAGGGTATCTCATATGGGCGCCTTCCTAAGCCGATATCCCAGATGGCCGAAGAAAAGGTGTTGCCACCCAGCAGCGAGAGGGATGCTTCGGATTATTTCGGCGAAGACAGCTCTTTTGTTTTAGATAATAAAGCCTCTGAGACTGCTTTATATGGAAGTAGTGTACCATCTTATCTTAAAAGCCTTAAAAAAGCCGCTGATTTAGTTGATAATCCCCTTGTAAGGATGGCTCTTAACGATATAATAGGGAACTCTAGCACCGTAAGAACGACAGGCATAGAAAAAATTAATGGCTCGTTCGCACATAAGCAACTTGCGCTTAATGAGGAATCCTTAGCCTCTATGAACTTGTTCGAGATAGAGATAAATTTTAATTCTGTAGTTAAGATAGAATACTTTGAAGGGTACAATGATAGTCTACGTAGTCCGGTATGGAGAACATTGACTCCTACGCAGCTAACGTCGTTAAATAATGGAGAGAGAAGCACTTTTTTGTGTCGATTAACAGACATGGGCTCCGTACTTAACCAGCCGAATATTTTCCAATTATCCGGCTTTAATGAGTACTTTATTTTAGGGACTGCTCCGGGAGCGAACGGTATGGCCCTTCAGAGTCGATACGCTAGTCGTTATAAGAATATTGGCTCTTCTATTAAGGCCTTGTTGTCGGAGCTGGTGGTAAACACAAATACGGCCGAAGCTACGGTCTTCCCGCAGTACACGCTCTCGGACGAAATGATTTATCAGACCCCACCGGCCATCGCTGACGCTAGGACCTCCTCAGCAATGACAACGAGAGGAGGCTCATACTGATGTCCATTCCTGTATTGAATATGAAGGCTTATGTTGATAAAACAACATTAGTTCTGGGCCCCCAGGAGCGTATGCTGGGTAATTTTCAGATTCATCCTCTCATCCGAGAAGACTGGAGTTCTAAGGATTGGTTCTGCGACGCAATGAATCTGGGACACACCCTTACAGCATATGATCCCTATTATGATTCGACCGCCGGGTCGTATAACCCACTCCCTGCGAACGAATTGTTTTATGTGGCTACTACCGGAAGACGACATAGTGGCCCCTATAATATGTTTCACGCAGATGCGAACGCACCAATAGAGCACGATGCCGATTGGGGCACACTCGAACAGGCCCATTGGATTTACCCCCCTTCGGGATGGCCTTTCTCCTTGGGGACCTATCAGAGCCCGGGCGCCTCACCGGCCGCGGCCACTGAAATATGGGCCCTCCCGTCGCCACCCCCTCTGATTCGTCAACCGGGAGTCAAGGCTACCTTTAACGTCCATCCTCGAAATGCCGCCTGGAACGAGGGAATTCTCGGCAATCCAACCGGCAGTATGGAAAACTTTTTATCACAAAATGGCTATGGTACCGCATGGGCTGGTGATCCCTACTTTGTAAGTTATACTACTCGCCCGGGCGGACTGCAACCTACGGACGATCGGATGGTCGGAGCCACCACCGCTAATCAAAGTATTTTTAGCCACTTGGTAACAAACACGGACTGGATTCATGATCACACGTTCATAATGCCGGAGAACCAAGAGGTCCTCCCAGACAATTCTAAGGCGAGTGTTGGTTTAACCGTTCAGCCCGTCTATAATTATTTTATTGATTCAGATCCTGATTACGAGTCTATAATCGACCAGTTACCTGAGCCGATGATTCCCAACTACTATATGGTGGAATCGTCTCTGCAAGAAGGCAGGGATGCCACCTCTGCAAGGCCGGCTAATTTTACCTACATGGAGGGAGCCAGTGAAAATGGCTCTTCTTATCCTTTGCGCTTTGGGTTTGGGGGAAACGAGGGCGCCGGCCTGGTTCGTTCATTAAAGGATCTCTTTGAGGGAAAATCGCCCACGGGCCCGTCCGAACCTTATGATAACCGTCAAGGCTTTTATCAACTCTATGCATCTATAATGGAAGATATTATTAAAGGTACTCCCGATATGGATCTCGCCATCGCCACAGACCGCGCAAACTCCCAGTTCAGGGACATTGCAGTTTTGACAGCAGATTTATCTTATATTAAAGGCGGCGTCAATATTATTGCCGACAACCGCGGCACCACTGACACGACTGATGATATGATGGCAATCGACGGCTATCCGTTTTATAATATGGTCACTATTACTCCGGCCCTTCCTCCCAACGCGGAAGGTAATAGTCAGTACAAGATTAGTGGATTCCAGCACGGTAGTCAGATGGATTCCATATTTAATGATCTATTAAAAAATCTTCCGATCGGGGTCAAGTTGCAGGACTTCGATGCACTGATTAACACCCTCCAACTGATTGTGTGTAAAAGTTTGTCGGCTGCCAGTGATCTTCCTCCGGTATTGGCTAGTGGAATTTCGGGGTCCACATCTGCAGCTTTTGTTAGGGGCAACAACGAGGCTACCACCTGGGCACGCATCGAAGCCCCGGTGCTTAGTGCCGGGGATGCCAACTACAATCTACCCATAGCCTTTGAGCTGGAGAGACTTCTGTCTTATATGAGTCCAGACTATGACCAAAAGCTGATCGACCCAGCCATTGATGCGTTCGATACGCCTGTTACTCGTCCGGACGAAGAATTGGCCAGGCACCTACATGCTTCGTGGCTATACAACAACAACAGGCCTGAGGGAAATGGATATAAGAACTTCACCATTCTACGGGACCCCGCAAGGGTAGCCAACTGGCACAAAAACCTGTGGTCCTCCATAGACGACCGATGGTTGCCCGATGGACTGAGTCAGCAGCTCTTACCCCCGTCGATCATCCGGGAACTTCTAAATCAAATAGCTCTCCGCTGCCGATCACTGGGGGATACTTGGCACGGCACACCAAGTTTTTCAGAAACGTTTATGTATGTGGTTGAAAAGCGTGCTATTCCTGCCGGCTCCACCACAGCCGATCTGTCGCAACCACCGGTACAAAAACTCTATTTTGGCATGCCATATGGCACCTCTGGGGAGACTATTCAATATATCGATACTCAGATCAAGTATGGTGTGAGATATCAGTATGACTTAAAAGATGTGCGGATAGTTGTAGGCAGCCGATATCGTTATACAGCAGCGGACTCTACTTTAAATATCTCAGATACCGGCCAAGGCCGTGCCATAGCAAATGCTTTAGGGTTCTACAAGGAGGAAGGCGCGCGCAGTACTCAGCTCATTCCACTGGAAAATAAGCTGCGCGAAGCGCTGCTGATGGAGTCCTCTGATCTCTGGCCTTACCCTCCCTATGCCGAAGAGGACGAAAATGTAACCCCCCACTCGGGACACTCCCAGGATCTTTCCAGTCACGGAATTGGATGGGGTCAGGGTAATCTTATTGGCTATTATCTCTATAGGGTACCCGGTAACACGACCATTTTTGATCTTATGGGTGCCCCCCAAAACCCAGCAAACCCAGGGCCATATGTATTCAACATCACCACCGACGACCCGAACAACAACTACGACGCTGTGCTATCGGTTGACTGGTCAAAGCTTAATATTCAAATTAAGTCTGGCTTCGGAATGGGAGGAAACGAAACTGGTGGTGCTCTTCCGGCCTCACCGGGGGCCGCGTCGACAGCAGACCCGCTCCCTCCCCCGGGCCCGGGCGGCGGCAACGGTCCGCCACGATGGAATCCGCCCTCAAACCCTGTGGATGAGGACGACATCGATGATCCCTCCTCGTCCGGCGACCCCTTCGGTGCTTTCGGAGAGACGCTCTATGAGATGGAAATAGATGAGAATGGAAACATGACATCAACTGCCGGTGAGAAACCCACCGCCGGCCGAGCAAGCAACTCTCTTAACGAGGGCGCGGACATTCTTGCAGCCGGCACTCAAAATGGCTGCGGGGACATGTACACTGACGGCAACTGGATAGATCTTTACGAGGCGTGGACGGACCCCGCTCACTTGTGTTATGATTATCTTCATACGCCTGGCGGCGCAGGTCAGGACTGTTTGATATTAGGAGACACTTATGGTTCTCCCACCGAATTCACCCTCGACGCCAACAGCAATATCATCGCTGGATCCCCTAATCTCGGAGCAGCACAGCAAAGCGATTATTATCAGAATCTTATTAATGTCAACTGGCCGTGTCACGAATATATTGAGTGGCATTATTACAACCACACCTTGGAAGGAACTTCGGCCTCCGGAGGGCCGACTACCTGCTTCATTGCTGGCACTCTGGTGGAGTTGGGCAACGGCTCTTTTAAGAATATCGAGAACATTGAAATCGGCGACCTGGTGAAGACTCATGCTGGAGTGCAGCCCGTGTTGGCCCTTAAGCCCGGAATCCTGGGCCACCGGCGCCTCTACTCTATTAATGGGTCCGAGCACTTCGCAACCGGTGATCATCCGTTTATGACGCGCGCTGGATGGAAATCCGCGGATCCGGAATTGACACAACAGCTGCACGGCGACCGATTGGGCTCTCTTCTGCAGGGCGCGCTGAAAGTGGGAGATCACCTCGAATCTACGACCGGAGCATACATAGAAATTGAATCTATGCAGGAGGCGGAAGGCTTTAGCGGTATGCCAGTCTATACTTTCACGGTCGCTGAGGACCATAGTTATTATGCTAATGGTTATTTGGTGCATAACAAATGATAAGGAGTAACAACACATGGTAGCCCCTAATGCAACAGTCAACTGGTGGCTCGACTGCAGGGAAACTCTTGTTAATTTAAACGGAGAAGAATTTCAGAATACCTTCTATGTCGGGCCGTTTACGTACGACGTAGACTCAACATTGTCAATTCAACAATTCATGGACGACATTAATTTGAAATTCCAGGCTGTCACCACCGCCACCCAGGGGGATCTAGACTCCGCACCCTCCACTGGCTTTCCCCACGGGCTGACTATGAATGAGTATACCGTAACCCCAAAAGTTTTGACGACTGACAGCCCGGCCCGACTCGTTAATCAATCTTATGCTAGCGCCATAGGAGTCTATAATAGTATTATTGGCCCCGCTGCCAATGCAGCCACATTGCAGGATTTTGTCATTGAATATAGAATTCTCCACACGGACGATGGATATTCAACCAGCAATTATACCCTACAGGATATCTCTATTCAAGCCGTCGATGGTATTCATGGATCGAATATGCCGGCAATCGGTGCTTACCCCGGCCCCACAGGCATTCCCGGCGGCGCCTCTGAGGTAAATGCTGAGACCCCTTACGCTACTGTAACTTACCACAACGCTTCGAATACCGTCTTTTATGAAGTTCCGAGTACATCTACTCAAGCCATCATGCTGGACTCCCCGCCATTGCCTCCCAATTTGGTTATAGCGCCCTATCAAGGGGTTAATAACCGTTTAATGCTGATGCTTAATTCTAATACCGGAGAATACTTGGCGAGACCAGAAATCATAAAAGCCACCGACGCAGCCATGATTGCCGACCTCTATATGTATCAAAGCAATATAGCGGTGTCTCCCAATGAGGTAGTAGATATGCTGGACGACCCGGCCAACCCTCTGAAGCTTCGATACAAAAATGATGATCCGCTGAAGAGGTATGAGATTTTTAGAACAACGTCTCGCCCCCAGAAGTACTCAGACTTTGGTTCGACTGGTACACATGCAATTGCAGAGAGTAAGGTTTTTGTCGATAAAGAATCATCCGCGGCCTCGTTTATAGACAGCATATCTCCAAATACTAAATATTATTATTGTGTCCGGGCCTTGGACGTACATAACAACTTTTCTAACCCGACTCACATTTTTGAAGCAGAGTTGGTAGATAATGAGGGACAGGTATACTTAATATTAAAGACAATATCCCTTACAATTGAAAAGAGAAAGGTCTATAATAAAGCAGGGAAAAGATATTTATATTTAGAACCTGCGATCCGAAATCTTCAAGTAGATGAAAGTTATATTGAGGCTAACTACCAAAATGCAACCATTGAGACCCTCCCGGGCCAAGATATTTTGGGCCTACCGAATGCGCCGACCGCTGGCCAAGCAATTGGACCGGATGTATGGAATAAAACTTTTAAGATTAGGCTGACGAGTAAGGAAAGTAACAAGAAGATAGATTTAAATATCACCTTTAAGAATACGGGAGTTGATTATCCGTAGGAATAATAGTTATTTATTTACTACTTATATAGAGAGGAAAAGGATATGGGATTTTTAGATAATTCAGGCGACATCATTCTGGACGCTGTTTTGACAGATACAGGGAGGATGCGTCTAGCCAAAGCAGACGGCAGTTTTAAAATTTCGAAATTCGCTTTGGGCGATGATGAAATTGATTACGGCCTCTATGATAAGAATAACGCGAGTGGGTCCGCCTACTACGACATTACGGTTTTACAGACGCCTGTTCTGGAAGCTTTTACCAACAACACATCGTTATTAAAATCTAAACTGATGTCATTAAACCGTAATGATGTCCTATACTTACCCGTTGTAAATCTGTTTACGACCGCTGGGAAGGGGTCCGCCAAGCACTCCTCGGGCACCTTTGTTGTGCCTGTAGACAAGACAACAGTGGATAACCTCAAAGGTGGAAACGATGGCAACGGATCACTTGGAGCAGGGTTACTAAATGGATATCAGCCCAATACTGACATTTCCCATATTTCCTGCCACCAGGGGCTCAATACCAACGAGATTAGCCCGAACGAGGTACTCGCCCGAGACTTGGTGGAGACCCAGTACATTGTGGAAGTAGATAATCGATTAGGTCGTATTTTCCCTCCACCTACTGCACCTCAGGCTACAAACACTAATTTAACCACAGACACCCAAATTGCATCGGCAACTCCTTCGTTCGTCGACGACGATAACATTGCCTCCTACATTTTCTCTTTCTCTAGGAACAGCGGATATGTAAGCAATCTCGGAGGAGACACCGAGTCCTCGATTTTGGGCCCTCGCGGAACAAGACTGCAATTTAGAATCGGCGCGAGCTTGGACACGCGCACCAGCACCTACCTGTTTACTCAGATAGGTAGTCTTTCTACAACTGCGCTGGCTAATGCAGCCGGCTCGGAATTAGCAGCAAGTCAGTGGAGATTTATAGATTCCACCGTTCGCGTAACTGGAGTCAACACTGGTTATCGATTAGACATTCCTGTTAGGTTTGCTAAATCACTATAAGGATTATGATACATGGCTACTACATTTAAAATATTAACCCAAAAAGACGTTGTTTCTACACGAAACCTTCTTCACGAGTCCATTCCCATAACAGGAACAATAGTTTCCGGAACATACGATGAACCACCGGCAGGTGGCGGCTTGGGGAGCAGTAACATCAAAAATTATTCTCATGGACTTTTTCAGTCAGTTTATGACTATCCTGCTCTCAGTTCTTCTGCGAACCATATTTTTGACCTCACGGCCGGGTACTCTAATTCCTCGGCACTCTCTGCTTCTTCTAATACCCAAAATGCTAAAAAGATCAACATCTATAACGAGATGGCCCAGGTCCTTGTGGGATTTGACGAAAACAACGATTTGCGTAGATTTGACGAAGATGGTGACTTTGTCAATACAGCCACGAAGATTGATGATGCATATTTTATTAACTTGACTCGCCTTTTAACCAAGGACGAGGTGAAGAAAGGAAGCTTTACGTTGGAACTTGGGGTTTCCCATATCCATAATAATGCCAATACGGCTAGCGTCCTTCTACAGGATAGCGATGGAAATACCTCTTACAAGGTAAACTCCCCCGCCGGCGAGTATGGCATTTTATATGCCACCAATGGCAGTGGGACAGAGTTAATCGATAATGGCACTCCATGGAAGGCCGGGTTACTTTACTATCAAGCCGGCATCGCTGTCGTAACCGCATCGCTTTTTGAATCTACTACCACCGGTGGAATGCTTTCTGGTTCCTGTAAAATGGACGAGGGCGGCAACGATATCGACCAGTCCCTTACGGGCTCCTCGATTTCTGGCAACTGTGATAACTTCCGAAATCGTATGCGCGATCTTTCGTTTAATAACACGACCGAACTTAATTCTACTGTATACTTCTGTCGGGCCAACCATAACGAGTTTAATTACTCCGCCAACCCAACGTACTTGAGTGCCAGTAAACTGGTTGTGAAGAATAACTCATCAGATATTCCGGTTTCTTATGCTACCACTGTCGGGCTTTACTCGCCAGACAATGAGTTGCTTGCGGTTGCAAAGGTTTCAGAGCCTCTTAAGAAGGATCCTACTAACGAGTTTACACTACGAGTCCGACTAGATTACTAAAGTGGGGGTCGTATGGCTTATTATAGATTTACACGAAATGAAAAGTTCGTCAACACTTTAAAGCTCTATCCAGAACTAAAGTTTACAATCTATAATGGCTCTGCTTATTATAATGACATTCCGAACTTTGCCGGCTCCTTTACGGGTTCTATTGTTTCGCCTCAAGGTTCCCTAAGTCTATACGAACTCAACGTCGACCGTGCTGAGGTTCCAATCACAGACACTACACCCGTAGGTACAGATCAGATTGAGAATAACGGGCTGATCCGCCCTTGGATCGTCAAAGATGGTAGCCGGATGAATTTCCGAACATCTACCTCTGAGGCGTTCGTCGGGACTGATATTGGCGAGGTAATCATGGGGTCTTATCCCTTGACAGCTTCTATTTCCAAAGAATATTACGGCACCACAACTACCCGATCCGAGGCCGCCCAAATTAATACGGATAATAATGGACTCCTAACCATCGATAGTGTCGGGTACGTGACCCATCTACGCGCTCTCAAAAACACTATTAATTATTACGAGTATTTATCTCCGCAGTTTCAATATTCTTCTACTCCTGATATGATCTCCGCAGGAATCCATAATAGAAATTTTGACACTAATGAATTGGGCCTTGTGTCAATACCTAGTATGTTCTATGGTAACCAAATTAAGAAGGGAACTGTTAAGCTAGACATTTATTATACTGGGTCTTTGGTCGCTACTGCCGAGGACACCCGAAGAAATGGCGAACTAATAGAAACCTACAATGCATACGCAGGCTTCACAGGATCCTGCGTGGGCCTCGTACTTTATAACGAAGGCTTTTTAATCCTTACGGGTGCCTCAGATCTTAATGGACAAACTGAAGTGTATGTAACGGGCGAGTCTGCCGATAATCCTAAGTGGGTCTATTTTGCACAATCCATCTCCGGCTCGGTTACCGCTCCTAATACTACCTTTACAATGGCCATGAGTGGTACGACAAATACTCAGGTGATGACAATGTTTGCGACTGCTCCAAAGGGCCAGCTTAATCACTCTAATAACCCTTCCTATTTGAAGAGCGTAACAAAGAGAGATGTTTCAACAGGCTCCTATGGTTACATTGAGGGCGAAGAAATGCGTATTAAAAATATTGTCAGTTCGTCGTATAATACACCTACAGGATCTTTTGAGAAAATGACGTATATCTCCAAAGTGGGAATCTATGATAAGAATAAAAACCTTATTGCTGTCGCAAAGCCGGCTACTCCCATCAAGAAATCCATCAACAAAGATTTTACTTTTAAATTGAAGTTAGACATTTAAGTGATTTTAGGACTCGACATATCAACCAGCATCACTGGTTATACGGTACTGGATTACGAAGGTAATATTCTAGCATGCGATCATATCGACTTACGAAAAGAAAAAGATTTCTTTAAGAAAATACAAATTGTAAAGTCTCGTCTGGAAGTAATAAACGATGATTACGATATAGAGCAAGTGTATGTCGAACAGTCCCTGCAGTCGTTCCGCTCCGGATTTTCCTCGGCACAAACTTTGTCGCTCCTATCGAAAATTAATGGTATTATTTCGTGGTTATGTTATAATATGTTCTATGGTGAGCCAAAATATCTCGCTGCTACATCTGCCCGCAAACTCTGTGGTATCAGGGTCCCCAAAGGACAAAAGGCAAAAGCCGTTTCTTTGCAATTTGTTGTTGACAATGTGCCTGGTTTTGAGGTAGAATATACTAGACATGGAAATCCCAAGGCTGGTTATGCTGACCGGTCCGATAGCTATGTGATCGCAAAGGCAGGCTGGATCCGTGAAAGAGAAGAAGTTAAAGATACTGACTAATGTGTTGGGGCCCGGCTACCGGACCAACAATGAGTATCTTTTTAAATGCCCCTACTGCGAACATCACAAGCGCAAATTCTCTGTAAATCTAGATAAGGGCTACTATAAATGCTGGGTGTGCGACACCCGCGGCAAGAATATCTATCGTGTCGTTCGCCGTTTTGGCACGAACCATGACAAGGCACAGTGGCGAGATTTCACTTCCGAGATTGATTTTGATCAACTCGAAGATCTATTCGCCGAGAAAATAGAAGAAAAACAGATACTTGAGATGCCCG
>Ga0208012_1000102_pt1 | contig 35090 bp, 49 predicted proteins | sample 15BtaG_FD_184090 | JGI IMG/M metagenome (GOLD analysis project Ga0208012, IMG submission 184090) | Marine viral communities from the Subarctic Pacific Ocean - 15B_ETSP_OMZ_AT15312_CsCl metaG (SPAdes) (version 2) | ecosystem: Environmental > Aquatic > Marine > Oceanic | place: Pacific Ocean... | reverse complement strand
TATCACCACACAATACTCGGTGTTCTCCCAACTCATAAATATCACCAAGTTTACTCTTCGGTTCACCCACCACCTCTGGTACTTCGTCATCTTTTTCATCTGGCTCTTCTATAAAGTATTTATCTAAGCCTTCCATGCCCCAGTTTGATAGTTCTTCTGCGTCATACTGTGCTGTCAGTAGATCATAGTCCCATTCACCACCTGACAGATTATCCTTTACTATAAATCGGTGTTTCTGTTCCTTAGTCCAGTCCTTTACCTGATAAACTGGTACATCCTCATACTTTAGATGTTTTAGTGCCTTTAACCTCATATTTCCCCCTAATACAATATTATTCTCATCTATAATCAATGGGCGGGCTTCCAACATCTGTGGGTCTTCTTTAATAGAGCTAACAAGCTTTTCAAACGCCTCTTCTTTGATTAAGCGTGGATTTTGGTCGTTTTCCTTTATTAAACTTATTTGCATATTTCGTTTCTTAGTTTTAATGAGCTGGTGAATTTAACCCTTTTGGAGAATCGTGGCGTTCCCTCCGTATTTCTAAAACCACAAAATGTTTTTCCTTTTCTTCTAGGTAATAACTCAAACACTCCCACACCATCTATTACGAATTTTCCATCTCTTTTTAGACCACTTATTATTTCATCTTTCATACTTGATATAATAACACATTATCCTGATAAAACTCAATATCCTCTTTTTCTAATTTATTCTTCTCCCTTAAATGAAAGCGAATAGTAATTTGTGCGTACTTCTTTTCTTCTTCTCTAGAATGTCCACACTTCTTATGACAGTCTAAACATAAAACTATTGCATTAAGTTTAGAGTTGGATTTCCTGCCGATTATGTGATGAAGTTCCAACCCCCTATCTGATCTACCACAATCCTGACAATTATACTGGTATAGATACAGATTTCTTACTACGTCTTTGAATGGGTTTTTTAATTTCATATTAAGAACAGTTCCGTACTTAGAGAAATAATAGAGTTTACAAGCAATAAAGTTCTATTGTGGGCGAAATCTCTAAGCAGGGAACTACTCTTAATGAGTAGTTATATTCTCTAGAAAGGAATATCTTCTGGATTAATTTCGTCAGTTGGATATTCTACCTTGTCTGATGTCGGTTCGTCCTCTCTGGCATACTTTTGCTCCTTCTGAATATGTTCCATTAAGAACTTAGCTACATTTGTGAAGTGTACTGCCCAATCATCGCTATCCATATCTTGATAATCCTTTGGTGCTTGTGGGAAATCATGCAGGTTCTCTCTCTTATCCTTCTCGTTAAAGAAGTAGTTACCAATCTTTACTTCTCCCTGTTTGATACTAATACCTTTGCGGGTTTTTCCGTTATCATCCTCAAAGTCATACGGACTCAACTCCACAGGGTCTGCTAATTTAATGTTTGGTACTTTCTTCATGAAATCCAAAGCATATCGTGATTTATAGGGCATTTGTAGTGTGTACTTCTTTCCCTCGTCCATCACCTCAACCGCAACTTGTTTACCAAAGTCACTGTCATGAAAGTCAATTGCCACGATTTTTCCTACTAGAGACCTATATTCTAACTCCCATTTCTCTCCCTTAGTCTTATCTGATCTCTCGTATTCTCTTTTAATTGCTTTCTCAGTTCCTTCAGGCACTTGTCTTCGTAGTGTTCCATCAATGATTGATAGATAGTTGCCTCTCTTTTTTTCGATTAAAGCCATAATTTATTATTATTAATTATTATTAATTAGTTTAATGTCATCTCGGACATAGTATTACAGTTTATTAGTTTTCAACATCTCCTTTCTCCATTTATCCATGTTCATACACCTTGCCTTTGCAACCTCCATACTTGTTGGTGGGTAGAGTTCTTCTCCTCCGACCTGTTTTGGACTCTGTATCTTTCTTCTTGCTCTGGATACTTGATCCTCTCTTGGTAAGATAAACATATCCTCCAGTGCGACATAGTTTCTTTGGTCTGCCTCTCTATACTTTAACTTGTTTGGATATAACTCCTCCCATAGTTTTATAGTTAGTGCCACGTCTGAATTTCTAGTCTCAGGATGTCTTCTTAATACTGATCTAACTTTGTCTTTTAATTTTGGTATTCTCATGTTGCTTGTAATTATTAATACCTTATTATTATAACAATTACAGAGCTGAAAGTAAACCAACAATGAACAGAATTATCCACAGTCTCCAAGCTATTGCCCACACCAACATCCATATACTCCTATCTTCTATTTCCTTTAGTAATTGTTTTGTTGTTTTCATCTTTTTGTTATTATTTTATTTTATTAATGAACCTATAAATCGCTAGACAGTGGAGGAAAGCTTCTTTAAAATCTCCTGTGTTACTAATCCTTTTCTCCTTTAGCTTCACCTCACCATCTTTTCCTAACTGTTTTGGAATATTGATGACACAATACCCCTCACAGTCTTTTAACTTGCCTAGTTCTTCTAGACAGATATCGTAGCCAGCCATCTGAATATAATTTGTGTTGTATATATCCTTTGCCGTTTTAATATCCGCAATGTACTTCTTACCCTTAATCTCGATAACAAGATCTACTGTTCCTGCATACCAGTGTTTTTCTGAATACAATTTCTGTTCTGATAGCAGGAATTTCACGCTATTTTCTTCTGCCCACTCTACGAACTTTTCATACATCTTCTGGACCTGCTCATCTTTGTGGGTTGCCTCAAACTTATTTCCGAGTATCTTGGCTTTGGCATATAGTTCAATCATATTGTGAACCTCTGTACCAATGTCACCAGCACTGTCTCTTTTTCTACACCAAGCTTTCCTTGAATCTTCCAGCACATCTTTTGTTACTTCGTAGATGTTTTCCTTTCTTTTATAAGACGCACCCTTTATAACTGAATCAACAGCCATATTACTTGCCCAACCAATCAGGGCAGGTTTGTCTAGAACTCCTATAATGGTTGTAACTCCTGTCAGACGTTTTCCATCTAGAGTATACGCATGATTATTTGGATTGAATTGGAATCTATCTTTTGTTTCCATGATTACTGACTCATTAACTCTATGTTGTAGATATCTAGACATGTATCTTGTGCCTTTTCATACCCAGACTCAACTCTTTCTAGAGATAAACCTGATAGGGTACAGCTATCAACTTTTCCGTCCACTCCACACTGCTGATCCCAGTTTGCTGAGTAATCTGTCCACGCATCTGCTAAACATTGATAATATGCTACCTTAACTACATCATGTCTTATCATCTGCTCCTTCTCAATAGTTTGTCTAATTTCTTCCGCCCTGTTTTGATTACTGTTTATAAGTGTCAATGTTCCTAAAACAAGAGCTACGATTAGAACTGATATTACTATGTATTTATCTTTCATCACATCTGTCACTACTTCTTTCTTCTTTGCTCTTCCTAATCTCTCTTCTTTTGTTGTTCTATCTTTTTCCATAATTTTAATTTTAAATTTATTAATTTTCTACTACATTTGGTTCTGCCCATCTACTAGCTCTGTCGTTCAGTGACTCATGACCATCTTCGATAATCTTCTCAACATTTTCTTTCATCTGAGATACGGTTATTTCTGTTAGGTCATACTTTCTTGAAATTAACTCACTATCTTCATGCGAAACGATTATTTTAATTTGCATAATGTTTATTTGTTAATTGCTTGTAAATTCTGCCTTGTGGGCAGTATTGGAAGCTCCTCAGAACTCCCTAACTGACCGCAACTACTCTCTCCACGCTTCGTTGTCCGCATCACTGTCTGCTTGTATCTCTGAATGTGAATCTCCTGAGTAATATCTGTTACAGTGGTCGCAACTACAATCTTCTATGTGTCCTGCAACCTCTCCTTCTAAACCTCTCTTATGATCACAACTTAGATCATCGCAAGTACAGTTTATATATCCTTCATTTATTTCTGCGAACTGCTCCCTTAATGTTTTTTGAAATGTTTCCATGTTTTTATTATTGCTTGTTATTATTAACTTATTATTATAATAACAAATATGAAGTCAAAAGTAAATAGTTATCCACAGCTTGTTCTATTTAAACCGATCAAAGAATTTAGGACTAAAGAAAGTTCTACCGAATGATCCGTACCTGATCTTATCTTCCTTAGACATAGATAGCCTCGCCATTAATTCATGTTCAGGAACATTCTTAGTTTTCATATAGAGTGCAACGTACGTCATCGGCTTGTACCTTTTCTCTCCCTTCTTTAGAGGTTCTAGTCTTTCTTCATTAATCTCCTTGAGTATCTGTGTTAGTAGACAACCTCTCTTACTCTGACATCTCTTACCACAAGACGAGCAAACCTTTGATTCAAATAAATCCTTTTTGTATTGTTCTATGTTAATTTCCATATTAGATATTTCTTATGAACTCAGTCTTTTGATTTAACTCTTCAACATCTGGATTCAGGACCTTGAATTTCTCATAATGCTGTAAATGTCCACAACTCTTACAAAGATCCCACTCTGAATAGTAATAAACTTTATTAGTTTGCTTATCTGTAATTGTTTTATGTTTTCTCCTCTCCATCAATTTATTACATTTAGAACATTCCTCAAAATATCCTAAAACTTCAACTTTATTTTCAGATCTATTTCTTGATTTTCTTATTCTTTTCTTTCTAACGTTTGTTTCCTTTTTAACTTCCTTAACATCTTCTAAGTTTCCATTGATATCTATATTAGGTAATAAATTCATAGTTATTGTTATTTATATCTAAACCTATGTTTGTCGGGTAAAGATTCTCAGGTACTTCCCCTTTATCCCCGTTAAGTAAATAACAGGTTTAAAGGTAAAGTGCCAAGTGAATCAATATCTGACAAACTTTGTCGGTATAAAGGTATCTCTTCCAACGCCGAGATACAGGCGACAGGTTTAGAAATTATAGTTTATTGTCTGCATTTCTAATTTGAACTCCCCACAGACATACAAACAAAAAGACCTCCTAATAAAAGGAAGTCTTAATGCCTGATTTGAACAATACAGCAGAAACACACTTTGTTACAAAATATACTTCTGCTGTATCTGTATTGTTCATGTGTGTATTATATACCTAATAGATAAAAAAAGTAAATTAAAATGTGTATAAGTTGGGGATAACTTGCAATTATAATAACAGAAGTATATAATAATAAGAGTAGTGGTTGATCCACTCCGTAGGGATTTGCGGTCACAAAAACATTTGAATTTAAATTTAAATAAACCTTAGCGGTTGGCAACACCTTGATTGGTGTTGTTTTTAATTAAAAGTTAAGTGCTGGTGGGGATATGCTTCATTTAAGTTCCACATATTTAAGTGATTTAACCCACACCCCCACCAATACTCAAGTCCTAGAGGCACAAGTCTATTTAAAGACTGTCTGCCCTTCCAAAACATTACAAACGAATAAACGTTTGCCTCTAGGACTCAAGTTGTATAAAGGACAGTAGTGAGGTGGCAAGGATTTGACGAGATACTGGTGGAGTCTCGCCACCACGATTAGTTGTTTACTAAGTACCACTCGTATAGTCACCTTACAGTTTAGATTATTCAGTTTCTAGCCCTTTATATAATAAAGTATTATTGAAACTTATTGTGCGTTCTCTATTCCGCCACACCTCGCTACTATCTTCTATTTTAGTATGCTTTCATCTTTGAAAGCTAACTAAGTTGTTAATGAGTTGGTGGGTAGGCATTCGGTTAGGATTGATTACCTACTGCCAAGAGGTTAAATAATGCTGTCCTCTCTTGGTCTTACACCGCTCCCCCATCAACCCACTAACCTACCTCAAGTATAGCACCTACCGCCCACCCTATAAAGCTAATTAATAACAGTAGTAGAACTGTACCAAAGAGTATACAGGCTGTTTTAATTAGATGATTAATCATGGTGTATACTAAAATTGTAACATACAAACAAGAGAAAAAGGAGGGTGGCAATTTACCACCCTCCCCTTAAACAATTAGCAAATTAAGTATGCAATTGTCACAGAAATAAGGATGATTAACATACGAACCTCCTATCCCCGTATCGCATAACAGAATAAACTATCAAACGGAGCATTAACGAAATCCAGCTCTAACTGAATCCAGTTTGGTAAAAACATATCATATTGCATTTCCCGACCTCCTTTCTATCAAAACAACCATATACCTTTCATCAATCCATTTGTTGTTGATATCGTCTATGATCTCTTTTGGTGTCATAGTTCCATCGAACATCTGAGTCCAAAGTGAATGTCTTTCTGTATCGACAACACTCAGATTTTCTGGACGATTTGATCCTCCTTGAGCTTTCGGTCTCCTGTGATGAATGTTCTTGCGGGGTTGCTTTCTTGCTTGCTTCCTCATCTTCCTTGTTGATACAGCGATCATTATTGCACCCTCTGTGCAGTTGCTACGTCCTCCACAGAACGTTGGATCGGTACGTTGTTGTTATCTATATAGAATTGCAGTAATTCTTGTGGTGTTCCTTTCCTGCCGTGCATTATGTAAAAGTCTCTCTTGTTCTCATCACCCTGTGAACGATGTCTCACCGCTTTTTTCCATGTTCTCATAATTACCTCCTTGTATTAATGTACTGACCCTACTTTTAATTATACACCCTTAAGATTTGTTTCCTCTCCAGTTGTTAGCATAGTTATATTTGTGCTTAACCCATAGATCAATAATCCCCTTATCTAACAAATCAGAATAAGTGATATGCTCTATTCCATTGTAATACAATAACTCCTCATACACCGCTACTATTGATTTCAAAACTTCAACCTGTGCCACCAATTCATTATTTAAATTATCTTCCCATTTACCACACTTTATACATTTCAATGCTGTGTGCCCACAATCATAATGAGAACACTTAGCCTTTAATTCGATTAGTCGAACTTCTTTATTACTTAATCCTGATTGACTATCATAATCAGTCATCAGTCCATTTGTTAATAGTTATGTTCATATAGTCAGTATCTGATTTATATTTGTATAGATCTAAGTGCATGATGTTCTTATCATCCTCAATGATCCCATCTTTTACCAGAATGTCTAGTAGAGGCTTAACAAAGTTATCAACATCTGACGTAGAGGCGTACTTTAGATAAAACTCTAGCGTCAACTCAACATGTCCTTTAATGTCCTTTATACTCTGATTATTACGAATGTCCTTTAGGAGATAGAACATTTCCTTTTCGTAATCTTTATATGCTTTTGTTTTAAATCTTCTTCCTTGCCAAACCTTATTAACCGTTAAAGGTTTTGCTTTTATTTGGAAGTTAAGCATTAAGTTGTCTTCGTGTTTTAGGTCCAACAATCTTTCCTCTTACAGCATTTAGTTCCCAAATAGATGCTAATTCATGGTGTCGTTGGTACTTCTCAACAGCCCTACGAGTTATTTCTAGATAATTTCCTGTTGAGGGAATATGTAGTGGGAAGAACCCTTCTTGTTTGAGTATATCCTGCATTTTTACAACATCTGGGTAATTCCTCATACCTAGCCATAAATTGCTCTTAAATCGCCATTTTGGGTCAATTACGGGTATATCTACATCCTTATTAGGCTTATCATATACAAACCCAGCACCAAAGGTTCTTTTAGTTAGAAATTCTTCTGAGACCCATCTCTCATCTCTACCACCGAAGTGGGCAGAATCCTCAATCTTTAGATATTTTTTTCCTCTGATCAATCCAAAGTCCGTTATAGCAACAGCATGTCTTAGAGCAGAACCTTTTCTTAGTCCTTTATTAAGAATTTTTGGATATTTCTGTCCCCATTCTTTTGAAGTAAAGTAGAAAAGACAAGAAACAACTTGACCTTGTTCAATCCAGTGAGCTATCTCATCAATCTTAGTCGAATTTACCATCAAATAAGATTTACCAGAATACTTCTTAGCAATTTTTGTATCTTCCTTGCTCCAGCTTCTTGCAAGTTCTTCCATAGCATTATCAGAAGTAAGATTTTGAGATTTGATTCTGTTCTCTAGAGTGTATCTATCATCAACTGCATATTTTAGCATTTCTTGTAAATATGAACCTGCACCTGAGTTACTTCTATCTGCGTAGGCTTTTGATGCGGAGAATATAACCTTTTTTCCGTTCTCTCTTTTTTCGTTAGCTTCTAATATCTTAGATACAGACTGGGGAACACAGCTAGATGTTCTTTTTTGATTTCTTGATGTAAAAGATAGCCATTTCTTTTTTTCTTTCCATTCAGGATTAAATGCACTTGCCAATTCCTCTGCTTTCCAATCTTTCTTTTTCTCTTTTTTGGGTCGTGGATCTTCTACTGCTCCTGTAAAATTTTGCATATCTTTTTATAAATTATTATCAATGTCGATTCTGTCATATTCTCATTAAACTGTGGGGATTAGTTTAATGAGAACAGGACATAATGTCCTATTATCAATTACTCTGAGTCCGCTTCTGTTTCTTCTACTTCAGGAGCTTCTTCTTCTGTAACTTCTTCTTCTACCTCTTCTGGTGTTGTTTCGTCTGACATAATTGTAGTACTTATTAGATAAAAAATAGTTTAAAGTCATTACGGACTGCTTAGGTATTTACTTTTTGTCTGTTTCTTTCAAATTCTCCAATATCTGAAGTATTTGACCCGACACTAGAGCATTGTACTGATCTGTCTTTTCGACAGCTTGCTTGATAATAGAGATATCAGCACCATCTAACTCTACCTTTTTTTCTTCAAAACACTTCTGAGCTAATATAAATAACTTCATCTTTCCGCCCTCTTTTGCGTCCAATAAGATATTAGACAAAGCACTACCGATTGTGAAAGCTTCCTCTGTTTTTCCTTTTAGAATCTTTTTCCCTGATAAGTCCTTGATTGCTTCTGCTGTATTTAATTGCATATTTGTTTATTTATTTAATAACATTATTATTATACACAACAAATCTATTATCGACAATTATCTCCACAGATTTCTATATCTACCAAATAATCTAACAGCCCAAAACATTGGATAGAGTCTACCACTCCTGATTCCAACTTTACGCTGTTGCCATTTCATCTCATTGTCCGCAAACTTCTTATCTACTTGTTTTTCTTCTCCCCAGAGATCAATATAATATCCGAAATCATATAGATAGTCATGGATAAGAAAAGCCATAATGTCTGTCCCGTAAGGAGGTAATAAACCCCAGAGGAATTTTGGTACACTAGCAAAGTCTGTTCTGAACCCCTTAGGCAAGATCGCAGTATCTCCATTCGATAACTTTAATTTAATGTTCTTGTTAAGTTTCCACACCTTCCTTGCTTTGAAGGTATATGTTAAATGTATCTCCTCGAAATTGTTTGTCTTTATTTTCATAGAATTGATTTTACATAATGAGCTAACTCGTGAATGTGGATGTCTGACTTCTGTATAAAGTCTATAACGTTTTCTACATTAATCTTTTTTCGAGCAACTTCCTCCTTCAGAGAATAGATGTCGTTGTTCGTGATGATTATGATAGGTGTATCTTTCTTATAGGCGTTAATGAAACAAAAACCATCACATATAGGCATTTTCATATCTAAGAGAATCAAGTCGTATTCTTTTTTGTCAGTTTTTCTCAGAGCTTCCTTACCATCAAAAGATGTATCACAATCCACACCCTCTTTCATGAGGGTTGTTTTTATAGCAGAAGCAAGCATTCTCTCGTCCTCGGCTATCAACACCTGTTTTGTTTTATTCGTTGCGTTCATCTTAGTTATCTAAAACTGTATGTTGTCTTTTATTGTCAGCCATAATGCTATTAGTATACCCATAATGAATGGTGAAGCAATCGCCCAAACCCGACCTCCCCATTTCTCCTTGTCCTTAACCTGTTTTTCGAGCATCTTCTTGATCTCGTGCAATTCGCTGTCCTGTGACACATTCTCTTTTTCTATATTTCCCACCCTATCTTCCACCTTCGTTTGTCGACCATTTGCAATATCTTGTCGTCTATGAAAACCCTTCATGTTCTCATCAAGTCTTCCTAATCTCTCCACTAATTCTCTCTGGAACTCGTCTGTCATTATTCAATAGTTATAATTCCCTCTCTTTCTTCTTTTCGTGTTTTTTCTCTCTGTAGCATTTCTTCCTCATCTGCTTCTTTAGCCTCTTTATCTGCTCCAGAAAACAGAACTTTATCAACAGCTTCTAGAACTGCGTTTGCGATTGTTACTTCTGGACTCTCTGTATTAGGCTCTTCTGTCCGTTCAATGCGAGTTCCTGTAACTTCTCCTGTTTCTTCGTCTATAACATCCACTTCCACACGATTAATCTTCTTCACCTGATAACCAAGCTCTATCGCTCTCGCTAAGATTTGTTCCTGAGTAAATGCTCCTTTGTTTATTTTAATTGTGTCCATATTTATATTGTTGTTAAGTCTACGTTTTGTTCTTTTAGAACATTATTGACAATGTCGTAGTCTGACTGCAACATCTGCCCAGCTCCAATAAGAACCTGAAAGATAGTATTTAACTTCGCCCAGTTCTTTGCCTTAATGTATTCTGTAGTCGCAGAATGGAAGGGCATAAGTGCCACCAGTCTATCTACGGGCATATTCTCATCTATACCTTCTTGGTACTTAGTGATGTTGAATGAATTACTTTGTTTTGTTTTGATTCGTTTTAACATATTATCTTAATTAATCCCATAATAGACTCGTACCATGAACTTTCAAATCCTTACCATTATGAGTGGTTATCTTGTATCTCATGGTTTTATCTGATGGTTGTCCTGAAACATCGACATCTCCAACAAGAATCCTCTTAGTTGCATCAAAGTCCCCCTCATCTGAAAGGGTTATTTGACTATAGGTTGTTCCGTCATCTCGAGAAACATAAGCCTTCATATCAGTATTAACAGTGACTGCATCTACGTCTTCTTCCAAGATTACTACCCTTGCACTTGTTGGTGTAGTCTCAGCCTCAGTATCTTCAGATATTAATGTCATGTCGGAAGGAGAACCTGAAGCCGATTCTGTTCCTGAACCTGAATTATAAATAGAAGCAATCTCGTCTGTGCTTAGAACTTTATCATACAATCTGAAATCATCTAGTGCTCCATCGAACCAATAGTTAGGAGATCCATTTAAGTTAATTCCACCAACAAGCATGGTTTTTCCACTAAAGTTCCAGTTTGCGGGGTCTACACTTCCCCATGTTGCTGAAGCAAAACCTCCAGAAGTAACTTCCACCCCATTATGATAGAGTCTAAGACTATTTCCTGCGTAATCAAACACAAACACCAAATGATGCCACCCTGTTTGTCCATCAGAGAAGAAATTGCCTGTTGTTGTTGGTGCACTTTGAGCTCCATTCGCTTTCACTCTCATTTCAATACCGCCCTGGGTTGATTCTCCCCCATGTGTAACTCTGGCATATAGTCTCTCATTAGAACCATTTTGAACACCAAAGAATCCACTGTTGTCCCCACTAGGAGGTCGTCCATCAGTCATATCCATCCACAGTGAAACACTGAATTGTCCTGTGTTAGCAAGTGTCTCAATATCATAATTAGAATCAATATAGTCATCAGTTCCGTTCTCAAGTAAAGCTGAATTTATCTTACCAGTCTGAGTTATGTCTTCAGTATTGTCCCCTCCGTACAAAGTACCGTTACTTGTTCCTTCAGAATCAACCACTGTTGTAGTGTTGTCATCATCATTCATCTTGTAGTGTAAAATCAATCCATCACCCAAGTCTGCACCGCTAGGTGAGTAGTAATCTGTTGTTGGATTATATAACTCGTTTGATGAGTCGGCTGTATCAACACCTGTTTCGTCTTCATACTCATCAACAACTCCATCAACCATCTGAAATTGTGATAACGAACCATTAATAGCGATTCTGAATGAGTTAAGCATTATATTATCATTAGCCTTATCCATTCCATCATCTACATATTTAGTAGTCGAGATAGCTAAGTCTGTGTCACCAGTAGGGTGGTCAGCCAATAATGCTAAGTCAGGTGCTCCACCATCAATAGTAAACTTAACCCCGTTTACCAAAACAGAATCTATAAACCCTCCAGAACTGGCGATTCTTAGTTGGTTTCCACTATTAAGAATCATGACATCTCTTACTCCTCCGATATTATCTCTCATTCTAATAGCCTGATGATTGTCTAGTGTTAGTTCATCGCCAATAATCCTAACTCCTCCTGTTACCTTCAAATCTCCATCAAATATCAAATCATCAGAATAATCAAAATCCGTCCCTCCAGCATTTGTGTATGGAATTTGATTGTCTGTACCAAAACTTGCAAGAGTCTGATCACCCGTATTCACACCAGATAAATTACCGAGATTTGTTATATCTGTTGCATCTATATTAAATGCTTGTGAGGCTATAAAGATTGGGTCAGTTTCCACTGCCAGGTATGTATTTGTATCAACTGAACCATCTGCTTTTAGGAAATCTGTCGAAACACCACCTGTCTTAATAAAGGATAATGCTTCTATTGAGTTATCAGTTGTATTACCATTGTCCGTAACAGCCTGCAATGTGTAGTTTGTTGGTTCTGAACCATCCAGTGTCACTAATACACCATTAGCTGTTGATGTCACTCCAAAACCTGATCCAAAGTCCATCTTAGTAACACTTTGTCTACGAGAAACACCTTCTTCTGTAACATGTAGAGAACTTCCACCACCTCCTGATACTGTTTCTATCACTTGTGGCTGTCTTTCTTTCAATTCTTTGATGTCACTCAGTATTTCTTCAGATTCTCTAATCGCACCAAAAGATATTCTTTCATCTCCTTCTAATAACTCTAGTTTATTCCTAATATCCTCTGCCATGTCTGGTTCTGGAATTTCGATTGAATCTCTAAATAAATCGACAGCTTTCTTTGCTATTCCCATCTCATCAACAACAAAAGGCTCTTGTTCTGGAATAAGTGGCTTAATCAACTTAATTAAATCTTTATCTGTCGGAGTCTTTCCATTTTTAGGAACTTTTATTAGTTTTGTAGCTAGTTTTGCAACCTCCTTCTTATCCAAGAATTTCAGAACAGCTTTACCCACTTCTTCAACTTGAATTAGATTAGTTGCTTCTTTTGCAATCTGCTTCCTATCTTCTTTTGTTAGCTCATAAGTATCTCCTTTATCTCCTTTCATCTTAGAGATAAGTTCCGCTATGTCAGGAATTTCTTTATCTAACCTGTCTTCTAACTCAATGAATAGAGAAACAAGACCAAGATTACCCTTATTTAAGGCATTCTTAATCTTTAGTAATCTCTCTTGTTGTTTTTGTGTTAGATTTGGCATATATTTGATTAATTAAATAGTTCATCAAACGCTTCTCTGATAGCTTTTTGCTGGACTTCTGGTGTTTTACCACTCACAGCCTTTAGGGATTTTTCTACAAGACCTTTGACTCCCACAACATCTTCAATTCCACCAGTTACAGCACCCCTTAACGATGTCTTTCCTGTTAACTCTGGGAAATGACCTACTAATATATTATATAAGTCTTGTAAGGTCTCTGTACTCACAGTTACTTTTCCTGCGACCTCAGTTGCCTTATCAAGATCTCTTAATATCTGACGAATTTCTGGACCTGATTGTGCATTACTTGTTAATCTTCGAGCTAACAATCCCGCTTTCATCTGCACCAAGTCCTCATCAAACCCATTAGCTCTTAATCTCTTCTGCATTTCATTTAGAGGACTAATCTTTAGAGATAATTTATCGTTAATACCTCGATATGCCTTAAACTGATTATCTAACTGTGCATCGACCTTTCTAGCCCAACTCTGCAATAGCCGTTCTCCATCACTAGATAAACTTCCACCTGTAGAGGTTTTCTTGGTGTAATCAGTTGTTTTATATATAAATTGTTTTGCCTTATGAAGGTCATTAGCGTCTTTTGCATTTACGATCTTCTTGTACGCAGTTTTAATAAGGTCATTATTACCAAGTTTTTCAAGTTGTGAACCTGTGAAATCCAAAGTGTCATCAAGCCCCGTTCCTTTAATTGGGTCAATAACCCTGACATCAAGCTCATCAAGACTTCCTCTGATAGAGGTTTTAATATCGTCCATTCCGATCACTGACTTTCCTCTTAATCCTGTAGCTACTGTAGTCAATTGCTTATTTAAGCCCTTAACCTCAGTATCTAATCTCTTTACTTTATTAAAGATAGGTCTTCCAATCTCAGCGATAGGGTCTGTTGCCTTCCTTGTAACATCATCAAGGTATCTCTTTGTTGTCTCCCATAGGTTTTTAGATAGAGCTTTTTGTTGTGCAGGAATACTCTTGATAAATTGTGCCTCTGTAATATCCATTCCTTCTGTTACAGCTCTCTCTAGTTTAGGAGTTAGTGTTTTCTTAATATCTGAAACTCTCTTAACCTCATCAATATTAGTTCTAGCACGATCGAATAATTCTCCACCCTTTTTCTTAACCAAACCAGTTACAGGTTCAGCAATATCTTTTCCTCTCTGAACAGTTCTTCTTGTTGCGTCCAGTCCTGTATCTAGAGCTTCTCTACCAGCTCTGACAGTGGCTTTTCCTCCTTTACTTGCCAAACCTACACCCACAGCATCAAGTGCCAGTGACCCAAATCCTGCTGTCGCTTCTAGATTTCTAACAAAATCAGGGTTTTCTTCTTTTAACTTATTATAGCCAGCTACAATATTTTGTGCTGTTTCTGTTTCTAAAGCACTACCAACAACACCCTCTACACCAGAACCTATTGCTTCTTGAAGTGGTTGTGGTGTTAGAGCTTTCGCACCTCCTAATAAAGTTTGACCAATAACATCTGACACAAGCCCAGCACTTTGACCAAGTGATTGGAATAGTTTTGATCCTGATTCTTGGTCTGATTCTTGGATATCATCCACCTTTGCTTGTCTACGAGCAAAATCTTCCTTAATACCAGTACCAATCCCTTTAATATCTGCAAAAAAACCAGTTTCTTTATTGGCTCTATTAACTTCCAAACGAGATTTCACAAGCTCCTTTACGGCAAAGGAATCACTAGACAACCCTGTACCGTGTTGTTCTTCTAGCCTTTTTATCTGTTCTTGTGTTAATGCCATATTTTTATACGTTTAATTGTTTGATAACCTTGTCTGCATAAGCCCCTGAGTCATAGCGTACCCCGAATTGATTTACTCCCTTCTTCCTAGTAGGAGTTCCACCATTCCAGATTAGTGCGATTTGTTCTGGACCATACCCTTGATCAATTAGTTGTGAGATTTTAGATTCTGCAACAAAGTCCTGATTAGATTTAGTTGGTTGTGCCTCTGGGTTTCCAAGAAACTCTCCTGCCCACATCTTCCATGTATTTGGCATAAACTGATAAGCTCCGAACTCTCCACTAGATCCTTTTGCATTATAATTTCCGCTACTCTCAACTTGTTTTATCGCTTTGGAAATTTTGGAAGCTGAGGTGTTTCCAACCGAGTTAAAATCTGTTAAGTATCTAGGTAAAGTTCTTTCAACAGCCTCGGAAATATCTTCATCACTCCAAGTCGGGTTATCCCTAAAGAGCATGTCTGTTAGGATATTTGTTTTCTGGGACATAGGGACGATATCAGCTCGCAACAAAGCCTTTTGCGAGATGTCTTGTAGTCTTTGTAGTTCTTCTGTAAAGGCTTTCTCTGTTGTTTTATATCCCACAATATTCCCGTTCTTGTCTTTCTGTGCCCAAGTACCGATATTTGAGGCAGCAGATTCAAGCATGGCTTTCTCACCTTCTGACAAAGCACCAAGTGTTCCACCAGCCCTTTTTAGTTCAATAAGAGTATTAAGAGTTTCTTGTGAAGTTAATCTTTGAACTCCAGCAATAAAGTTAGACTTTGAAGCAGTTAGTGGGTCAAAGAGATTGATTCTTGCTAGTGGGTTTGGACCAACAGCATTAGAACTTCCAACTGTATCCAATAGGCTATTCACATTACTTAACTTATCTGTAATAGGTGCAATCATCTCATCTGTCCACTCAGCCTGCAATTTAGGAGTTAGATAAGGAACGACATCTTGTGGAACATCTTTCATCTCATATTGTCCATTATTTATAAGTTCTTGCCATACACCAGCTTGTTCTATATTTTTGGCTTGGTCTCTTTGGCTCTCATAATCTGATTCCTGCCTTCTAATTTCACTTTGCAATGTTAATTTTTCGCTATCTGTTAGATCAGCGTTCCTCAGAGTAAAGTAATCCTTCAGGTTATCAATTCGACTCCTGATAGGCTCAAATTCTGCATCTATCTTAGCTGTAATAGTATCGTTAATGGCTGTTAGGTTTCCTTGTGCAGCCTGCTGTTGAATAGCAATGTCTGCTAGATGTGAGTTAGCTTTTCTGGTTACTTCATTTAATTCAAAATTAATACCAGCCTTAGACTTTAATTGTGGATTACTCCTAATATCCTCCAATCTTTTCTCATAATTCCTTTTAGTTGAAGCATATTGTGCATTTAAGTCTGCGATAGCTTGATTAGCCTCACTAAACCCTAGTTCGTCTTGTAATCCAAGAGTTCTATCACCTTCTTCTGCTAATTTATCAGAAAGACCAAGAAAATCTTTTAATTCTTTATCTCCTGTTCCTTGTTGTGGTATTCCTGTACCAAATCTGTCAGCAACAGCACCCAAATCTTCACTAGAACTACTACTTGTACCAAATACCGAGCTATCTACAAAAGTATTGTCTCCTCGTAGATTGTTGGAACTAATCTTGTTGTCAACAGTCACTGGTTTTTCTGATATAGCTGGTGCAGGTGTAGCGAAAGAGGGGATACTTGATTGTGGGACATCTCCGAATACGGGTGTATCAACTTGCTGTTGTCTATTGTTTCCTCTAAAACTTGTCGCACCAGAGGCAATAGCGGGTGTTGAATTAGCAACGGGATTAAGATTAAGCTGTGGAAGTGTAGATCCTGAGTTTTGTGCACTCTTCCTAAGAGAGAACGAATCTAAATTAATTGGTCCACTAGAACCTGATGAATCATTACGATTATATCGGGTTGTCCCAGAGAAGAAGTCTTTTACTTTTGAAAATATGCTCATATGTTATTTATTATACCATTAAAGGAAAGTCTGATCTGGTTCAGAGACAGAGATAAACCTATTTATTACGGGATTATTAAATGTTTGTGTTCCATTAGCAACACCTTTCATTATCACTTTATACTGAATCCATTGTGCAGAAGATGATATTGGTATTGATTTAAGACTTTTACTATCATTATCACTAGATGTTACTGATTCAGCCTTAATCCAGTTTTCAACCCGTACCCTAGCTGTATCTGATACAGAAACACCAGTATGAGTCTCATCTACTGTAACAGTATATGTACCACCAGCCTCGGAGATGTCTGTTATGTCAGACAGAACACCAGCACCATTTCCATACAAAATTCTTGTTTCGTATTTAGTACCAGCGTCAAAATTTGTTTTTATTGTTGCCCAATCAGTATCTGTTGATGTAAATGACGTAGTATCAACCCATGTAATATCAGTGTCTATTGCATCATATTCAACATTTCTGTACTTAACGATTATCTCATCAGAAGAGTCCAGATTTTCAAATCCTAATAATGCGTGTTTCCAATTTTCTGTCACTTGCTCTGCGTATATTCTTGTTGTTGTGAAATAACCTATATTTAACCTGTCAGTATTAGGCTCATCTAATAGACCAAATATAGCATACTCCTCTGAATCATTTGAAGAAGTTGTAAAATATGAGGCACTACAAATAAACTTCCCATACTCATTATCTGATAATGTTGTATTAGAAGCACTCTCTGTTAGAGCACCCACCTGCTTAATCTGCCCCTGTAAACCAACCTCATTATCACCAGTTGAAGACGATAATGCAAAACGATGATATAGACCAATCTCAGGATCATAACACCACACACCAGCAAGCTTCTTATAATCTCCGAATATCTCATCTCCGTTTACAGATTCAGAATTAGGTGCAACTAAGAAATGTAATTTATTATCAATATTCGCTACACCATTTTGATGAATCCAGCGACCACCAACACTATCATATAGATCGACAGCATCTCTGTCTCTACCATATAAGGGGATATTAAAGAAGGGAAATCTTGCCACCTCTTCAAAATAAGCCCCATTAAATGCCATTAAGAGTCCTCGTCCAGTAACAATATGAGGAGTCCCATCTTTAATATACATAGCCATTACAGAACTATCTGGGATCTTATATGTAGCATCTGGAATATCCTCTGTTAATCCGTCCCATAAGTAAACAACAGCATTTCCACCCTCATTATTATTTGTACTGATCCAGATTCCATTATTGTTAGACTGAATATTTGTTGTCTGATAAGGAGTGTTGGCAGAGATAAGAAAAGTATATGATCCTGATGTTGCTGGAGTGGTTGGATCTATTAGAGACTCAATTCTATTTCCAGCCAGATAATATAACCTACCCTTGTATATAGTATTTAAACCACCAACACTATTAGCAGTACTTTCTGTTGTAAATGTTGTGTCCGTATCCGAAGAAATTGAAAAAATATCATCAGCTAAATATAGAAGATCACCTCCATATATTGCTATTCCTGCTTCAGTATTTTCAGTTAAACCAGTGTACGAAGGTCCTGTCCAAGAAGCCCCGACATCATCTCCACCTTTTAGAAGGTACGCATCATTGACATACGTACCACCATCTTGACCAACAGAAGTTCCGAAATACCTATCATCATAATAAATAATATCACTCAAAATACCCATTTCAGTAACATCAGTATTGCTAGAAGCCTTAATTGTCCTATTAGGTAGGCAGAAATATCCCTGTTTCACAGATAAATCAACATTAAAGGTCTCATCTAGCGACCCCCGTAAATTTCCTTTATTTAACTGCTTAATGCCAGCATTTTGTGGGATATCAATTATCATACGATTTGTAGGTTATACTTCTTTCCATTTTTATTAATAATAGTCGGTTTATCTGCCGTATGTTCTCCCAGAATAACAGCATCTCTGATCATCGCCTGAGTTCTTACATCATTAGCAATACCATATAGAATGTTTTCCAATTTCTTGACCCTTATTTCTAGTTCTTCAATTTGTTTTTCTGGATTCATGTCTTTATTATATCATTATGTCTTTGTTGTGTTAGTCCAATCTGTTGAATTTTTACTTGTATCTGTCCAATCTGTTGAATTTTTGGACTTATCTGTCCAATCTGTACTCGGTTTAGACTTATTAGTCCAGCCTGTAGATGAAAATAGAGCATTCATACCTGTTAGGACAAATTCACCCACAGTTGCTACTAGCGTACCCGCTACTATTGTGAATAGTGTATCTTTTCCAGTTAATAAGAAAGTACCAACACTGGCTGTTAGTGTCTTATTAGTGCTTGAATATGACAATCCTGAACCACTATTATATAGATTAGATACTTCTCCTGCTGTAAGAGTTCTGCTCCAAACCCCAGTCTCATCTAATACACCATCCATGTACGACCCTGTACCAGTATCAGATCCAATATATACATCGGAGGATGAATTAAAGATGCTCGTAGCCACTCCAGTATCCTCGTCAACCTTCACACCATTTAGGTACGCTGTTACTACACCACCAGTATTATATGTAATGGCAATGTGATAGAAAGTTCCTGTAGACAGAGTTGTTCCAAGATCTAGTGAACCAGACGATTCAACAGAACCAGTACTAGAAAGCTGATATCCAACCCCATCATTAGATGTATTATCTAACCTATACAAATAAGCCCTTTGATTACCAGAACCCAACCACTTGTCTATGAAAGTCTGAGTTCCAGACGACAATAAAGTTTCTGGATTATACCAAAATGCAAACGAGTGGTCGCCCGTAAGGTCTAGACCAGACTGAGAAGCCTCAGTAATAGAAAGATACTCCGAGTTGCCTAATTCAAAATCAGCACCCTCTCCAATCTTCCCTGTAGCCGTTCCAACAGTATTATTATCTGTTAAATCATTCGAACCATGAGAGTCAGTGCGAGTTCCTGAAACCTCCTCTAGCTCCCAGTATGATACAAGGTTAGTTGCCAGCGTAGAGTCATCTTTAACATTAATTAGCTCACCAGAGAAAGCTATATCGGTTGAGAACACAGGAGAACCACTAGCAGTTAAATCATTCCCATTGCTAGTTTCATCTGTGTAATCGTTATTTAGTTTCCAGTAACCTTGTAGGTTAGCTTCATCTCCGTTTAGTTCTACTCCGATGTTGTCTTGGATCTCTGATGCTGTACGAATATCGTCCCACACCCTAACTTCGTCTATAAGACCATCCAAAAATTGAGACGGTGTTCCATCATCAGCCCCGACAACAAAAGCACTCCCACTATCATAGATACTTGCAACTGTTCCTGCATCGTTTGTTGTCCCCGAAATTGATAGACCATCTTCATACAGGACAAATGTTCCTGCTGATAAATCAAAAGAAACTGCCAAGTGTGTCCACACACCAACAGTGGCTACCGTATTGTTTGACTCCAATACTCTCCGATTAGAGGTTGTCCCATCACCATAAACTTCACACTGCAATTTACCAGACGCTAATCTGAACGTATAAGACCTGTCAGAAGCTGAGTCTGTTTTAGAAGCAATAACCATATTACCTGTGTTTGTTTCCATTTTTACCCAAGCCTCTATAGTAAAATCGCCAGACAAATCTAAACCAGTCTGACTAGCGTCAGTTATAGAAGCATATTGGCTTGAACTGGCTTCAAGGTCTAGTGAGTAAGTATTAGCCATAGTTATATTTAGGTTAAGCTAGTGTTAATAGCCCATTAGAAGCGTCAAAGTCTATTGTAAATGTTGCATCCTCTGAGACTGTAACAGTACTACCATAATCATATACACCAACCAACTCATCATTAGTGGCTGTATCATTGTAGATGTAGATATATCTAAAGTCTGCGATAGCTCCACCTGTTGCTGTTAACACTAAGTCTGTAAGGACCAGTTTATAAGTCCCTGATGTTTGTGCAGAACTGGTTGTTGTTATCACTCTTGTAGAGCAGTTTGTATAAGATATTTCTGTTACATTTGCTAGTACACCATTCCCGTCTGCTGTTGGGTCTGATGATTCTGAAGCTGGTGCAGTATTAGAAAGAGCGATAGTTAAGGTATCTGAACCCAAATCATGCTTCTTCTCAGCTAGTGCCTCTACGAAATCATTTACTTTTGTGAAAGTTGCCATAGTTTTTTATATATTATAGATATTCTTCAATCGGTGTCGCAGTATTTACTTTAATACGAGTAGGGAACATCTCTTTAAACTTCATCTGATAATGTCGTCTGATCATCTCAAGTGCCTTTTCCCACTTAACAGTAAGCATTTTCTCACTTTTTAATGAATTTGCAGCACTAACCATATAAGCCATATACACAGCAACAGCCTCATGGAACTGAGAATCAAAGGCTGGTGTTGTTGTTGTACTTGCTGTAGTAAATCCAACAATATCTCGTGAGTATTGAACCTTTAGAGCGTCATCTTTACTAAAATTAGAAGCTGGATACAATTTGATTGTATCTCCAACAGGTCTGTAGTAAGCAGGTGGACCGTCAGTAGTCATAAAGTCTTGCTCATTATTTAGTTGTTCTTTAGCAAGTGGCAATACTTTATTCCAAGTACTATTGTTCTCATTTTGGTAGTAAACACCATCAACAAAGGAGGCATCGACAGGTAGAGTGTATGTATCCTGTCCTGATACTAGATCTGCTGTTGCTTCTGGTAAATCAGTCTGGTTCTTATCATCATATTTCCAGCCTCCATAAACTTCATGAATAGCTGACATAATCTCTCTCTCACCCATGTTGGCATATAGAGTCTTCTCAACCAAAGGGAAAGATACATCATTCTGTTTAGACAGTTTATTTGATAATGTAACTAGGTCTTGATTCGTTGCGTGTCCATTATATTGCATATACATTTATTATACCATAGCAAGTACCTCTTTCAGGTTATCGCAAACAAATATCACATCTTCTTCTGTCATATCTGTATATGTAGGTAAATATATTCCTTGATAAGCCCATTTGAAGGCATTTGTGTACCTGTAATTCTTATAATTATACATAGGCTGTTGGCTCATAGGTTTAAAGAAGTGTCTTGTTTCAATACCTCTCTCCTTCAAAAGCTTGGTGACCATACCCTGTTTTTTTCCAACATTAATATCATACATCCACAGTACATCTCTTTTGGGCATCTTAACCTTTCTTGGCAAGTTAGCGTTATACCATTTCTCTATCTGCTTTCGCTTTTCTATAATCTCATCAAATCTTTCAACCTGTGCCAGAGCTACCGCACCTTGCATGGCGGTCATTCTAAAATTGTATCCTATATCTGGGTGGATAAAAGTGTGGCTTTCATTAAAACACATAGCTCCATACCATTTCATAAGCTCTGCTAGTTTCTTGTCATTAGTTAGGCAGATTCCACCTTCTCCAGAGGTGATTATCTTATTCCCAAACAATGAATAACAGGCAATATCCCCACGAACCTTTGTTCCGTGTGCCTCGGCAAGATCCTCAATCACCCAAATCTTTTTCCTATGCTCCCTAATAACCTTTAATACCTTCCTGCTATATTTTCTACCATAGATTGATACGGGGATAATGGCTTTAGTCTTGTTTGTTATCTTATCTTTAATTAAATCAGGATTTATATTTAGAGTATCATCGCAATCAACAAATACGGGTTTTGCTCCAACATAAGTAACCGCCCAAGCAGTTGCAACCATCGTAAACTCAGGGACGATAACCTCGTCTCCTTCTTTTACACCACAGGCTTTTAATGCGAGTACAAGTGCTGAAGTTCCAGACGAACAAGCTACTCCATATTTAACTTTGTTATATTTAGCCCACTCTCTCTCAAATTCATCAACAAACTCACCCTTACTGGAGATCCAGTTAGTTATAATAGTTTCATTTACATATTTTGCCTCGTTGCCTGTTAAACTAGGCTTGCTTACTGGTATTTTCATAGTCATTTTTAACCATTAAAGTTATTAATCTCTCAAAATCTATCTCTGGTTGCCAATCCAGTTCATCTCTTGCCCTTGAACTATCTCCCAGAAGTGTTTGAACCTCATTGGGTCGCATAAACTCACTATCACTCTCGATATGTTTTTCAACTGATAGATCTGACCCATACAACCTGTTCGCAATGTTGAAAGCTTTTCTAACGAAATCAATGACAGAATAACTCTCACCTGTGGCGATTACATAGTTCTTTGGTTCAGGTTGCTGAAGCATTAACCACATTGCTTTCACGTAGTCTTTGGCGTGTCCCCAATCCCTCTCTGCTGTGATATTACCAAGTTTAATAGTAGTGGTTTTTCCATGAAGAATGTCTGCGATTCCTTTTGTAATCTTTCTGGTTACAAAGTTCTCACCTCGCCTCTCTGATTCGTGATTAAATAAGATTCCACTAGCGATAAACATCCCGTAACTCTCTTTATAGATTCTGCACAACTCATATGAATACAACTTAGCCACTCCATAAGGACTCTTGGGACTAAACTTACTATCCTCATTGTATGGACAGTCCTCAACATTCCCAGCAAACATTTCTGATGTAGAAGCTTGGTATATCTTAATGTTCTTATCAACAATACGTACCGCCTCCAGTAAATTAAGAGTTCCTATTGCGTCAACTTGTCCTGTATATTGTGGTGTATCAAAAGAAACAGCTACATGAGATTGTGCAGCTAGATTATAGATCTCATCTGGCTGAACCTCTGTAATTATCTTAATCAAGGAAGCAAAGTCAGTCATGTCTCCATAATGAAGGTTTTGCTGTATATCTAAATGGTCTATTCTCTCTCTATTAAAGGTTGAAGCCCTTCTAACAATTCCATGAACTTCATAGCCCTTTTCAATCAAGAGTTCTGCTAAATAACTTCCGTCTTGTCCAGTCAAACCAGTGATCAGTGCTGTTTTCATAATAATTCTTTATATTTAGGTGCTAATACTTCCCATGAGTTCTGCTCTGCCCACTCTCTTCCTTGTTCTGATGTTATTATTATACTCTTGCCATAAATATTATCAATACTCTTTGCGATATCAACTGGGGAAAACTCTGCTACATCAATTAGTACAGCTAATCTCTCTTTTGTCGTCCCTTTAACTGGTATTAGGTGTTCTTTCGGTAGCCAAGTGTTCATGGGAAAGCGATCTCCAGACATCACGACCATTCCACTTGCATATGCTTCCTGTGCTGGAAGTGATAAACCATTAAACTTCTCTGGAAAAACAAAGACATCTCCTTCTGCCCAAATATCATCAAACTGCCCTATCCTATATTCGATTCTTGGGTCATCTATCTGTTTAATGGGCATTTGGCTTCTAACAATTAGTTTGATAGGGGATTTTACATGCTTCATTGCCTTCAGAAGCTCCGTAGTGCCATTTCTACCACCTAATCCACCATTACCTGCATTATGCACAAAAACCTTTGCTACGGAGCGTTTTCGCCACTTAACATCAACAGGAACATTCAGTCTGATACCATCAGGATAATACTCTTGGTCTAAGTCTGATGGATTAATGATTACATCCGCCATTTCTACTATCCTAGGATTAGAACATTCATACATTGGCATGAAGACAATCTTAATACCCTTTGCTTTTGCTTCCTTCATAAAATCTAGATCAAAAGGTGTTTCAAAGAACAAAATAGTGTCACACTCAAGTAATTCAGACACACTCACTGCGTCTGGATACCATTCTGTATGACTTTTCCTTGTAGAGTGAGGGTGAATGGCGATTTTGTCTATAATTCCGTTATCATAGAAGGCTTTTGCTAGATACCCCAACCCTTGTTCTGTTGCTAATACTATTGAACCTGTCATGATTTTATATATACAATTGCACTCTCATCTGGATAGAAATTAGGTAGTAGAGTTCCCCTAAAACCATTCTTCTTGTAGAATCCTTGTGCCAATTCATTACTCTCTCTGGTGAAGGCATAGATGTGTCCAAGATCCTCATTCTCCAACATCTTTAATAGATTAGTTCCTGTACCTTTATTTCTTTCAGAATAAACTGCGATATCTAAAATCTCCACAGTATTATTCATGCCCTTTCTGTACTCAAGATAGTCTTTTTTATTTAATATGAACTTCATATTCATCTGGGTTAGTGTACTCCAATATCATGACTTTTTTTGATACTCGCTTCAGTTCTTCAAACATCTTAGCCCACTCTACTTCTCCAAGATTGTCTACTATCATATCTTTAATAGATACACAGAATGACAAATCAAACTCATCATCTTTAAATGGCAATTTTTTCATGTTTGCCTTAACGAACTTTTTGTCTGGGTGTAACTCGATAGCTTTATTAATAAAGTCTGATGAGAAGTCTGTTCCAGTGTAATCAGAAAAGAGTTCAGACCATCTACCATAACCACAACCAGCATCTAGAACTTTCTTGTACTGATATGGCATTAACAACTCTAGATGGGTTTTATTAATGAAATTCCAGTCCTTCTCACTTGTAATATATACAGAATGCTCTAGTTTAGCTGAATTGTTTAATCTTTCTCTCCAAAACTCTTCTTTGTTTACAGGTTTTTGCATAATTCTTTACATTTAAGTGAACACAAGTGATTGTCTAGCACCCACTCATAATTCTTTTTTATAATCTCTTCTCGCTCCTTATCATTACCTAAATAATACGCTATTTTTTCTTTTAAGTCTTTATAATCTCCCCTCTTGTACGTAACAAGGTGAGGATAGGCTTCTTTAAGCCCCTCTACTTCCTGATGAATCAAAAAACCACCCCGACCAAGCGTTTCAACAACCCTATTACTCCAATAGTGCGGAGAATACACCGAATCTCCAATTACTATCTTTGTCTTAGTATATAATTCATTCAGTCTCATTCCTCTAACTTCATTAGTATCTTTCTTTCCAAACCACTTAAAATCAAAGTCTTTAAAGAGTTTTGTTCTGTCTTCATTCAAGGGATTTTCAGATCCAACAAAGACAACATCATGTTCTTTTTCTTCTGTGGGTAGTAAGACAGCTTCTTCATCGTAGATTCCCTGTCTAATACACTTATGTGCAATTCCATGTTCCTTCCAGTCTTCTTCATGCCCATCATCAGAGGTAAAAACCAGATCAGCCTTGAACATATTATTGTTCTTAATCTGATGTTCTCTCTGATAACCAAAATACAAATCCCATATCCAGCAGACTGTTTTTATATTGTTCTCTTTACAAATTCTGATTATCTCACTTGGTCTACCAACTCTCAATTTAGCCCACAATACAAAATCAGGTTTAAATTCTAGTATAGCAGGTACTATAACCCTCATGGGTTTTTTCTCAGGAACTCTCATTACCTCGTGTCCTAATTTCTCAAAACATCTAGCAACATGCTCCTCGTCCCACATATAATCAAAATTTCCTATATAAACTATTCTCATATCTCATTTATCAACTTAAATCCTCTCTTTAGAGTCTCCTCTAGGCTTGCCTCTGGTATGTCCATTTGTCTACCATCAGGACTTTCAACTATATAGAACTTCTTATCCCTTATATCTCGTGGTTGTTTCATTACTACTTCCCTGATCTCCTCATCTAGTGATTCCTGTATCTTTTCTAGGTCATATTCTTCGTAAGTATCATCTGCTAGAGCGTCATAATAGCTCTTATCTCTATACTTTGCGGTTGGATCGTATTTTTTATAGCGTGCTATCTTTCTCTGGCGTGCTTCTCTATCTTTCAGACCCCTGTGAATTAAAGGTATTGGTACAGCAGAAGCGTAGTGGTACGCCCATTCAGGGGCTAATCCACAATGTAGTGGTCTATTAGCGAACTTAGTCACCCCATTCCACTTCCAGACCCTCACATTCCAGAAGCTCCACCTCCTTTTCCACCCCTTCTCCCACAAATTAACAATGTAGACACTCATAGAGTTACATTTGGTCATCATTTGTTCCAATTCTTCTCGTTCCACGTGTAACACCTCATCCATATCCAAGCAAACAAGCCAATCAGGATTATATTCTCCTAAAGTAGACACAAAATCTTCTTTAATCTTGTTCTGGTTCAGCCCCCACTCTCTGTTGTCTTCTCTAACTTCAAATCCCATCTCTCTAATCTTTCGTACGCTATCAGGATCGGTATTATTAGTAAGCAGAACGACAGTATCGCAAAGAGAATCAAAGCACTTAAGAGTTTTATCAAGATACTTCTCATTTGGACCACAAATTCCATAGCCGACTATGTTATTCCCCGATGAAGTCATAGAGTTCCTGATTAAAGTCTTGGTTCTCCTGTAACTGCTTTGCTTTCATTAGATTCTTTGCCTTTTCTTCCTTATCTTTCTCATCATCCATTTTGCTGGCTCTATCAGTATAGAAAGCAATCATAATCTTAGACTTATTAATCTCTTTCTCACACAAACTCTTTAATTCACTTTTAGCTTGTTTTTCTGTTGTCATATTTTGTTTTTAAATCGTTAAATCTTTTATAAACCTTAGTAAAGTCCTGCTTCTTTTTCAAAGGCGGTAAAGCCTTCTTAATTATTGCCTTTAGTATCTCCTTTTCAATATAAGCTTCAATCAATTCTGTTACAAGACTGTCTTCTTTCTCTAGTTTCTTATCAAAGAAACCACTATCAAGTGCCAATCTAAACTCCTTCTTTGTCTTCTCATCAACCTCTGGGTCTTCCAAAGCCCTTTCCATTATCTCTTTAGAGACTGGAGCAAGATCTTCTTCTAGGGTTACAGCATCAGTCCACTCTTTAGGGATTGATTTCTGAATATCAACAATCACCTTTCTATGTTCTGGTTTTAAATCTTTAAACTTTTTCATATTAGATATTTATATTATTAAGTATCTTCTCCCTATCCTTCTGGGTTGGAGTAACAATATCTTGGTTATCTGGCTTAATCATATTACCCCTAGCTTTTTCAAGTTCAGCATTAAAGGCTTCATTAATGGAATCCTGATTAAATGTCTTTAATTTTTCATCTATCTCACCAATCTTTTTGTTTAGATCCTTGAGGATTCCTACAACCTTAATAACCATCTCATCATTCTCATCCTTGAGTTCTTTAAAGCGTAGCCTGTCCTCTGTTGCTAGGTACTTATCTCTATCAACTGTTAGAGTTCCTTTTTCTTCTAATAGTTCAGATACTTTAGTCCTACTGCTCTTTAGCATCTCAAAATATAGCTCACCATCTGACATACCTAGCATAACAAAGTCTCTTCTTGCCCAATTACTCTGATTATTTAGTAAGTTCCAAGCTTCTGTCTCACCACAAGCAAATATATTTCCATCACCCCTCTGGAAAAACCAAGTCTTTTGAGGTTTACTCTTTCCTTGCTCTTCAGCAGGAATATTTTGGTCTGTTGTCATAGGTATTATTATAACACCATTCTTTAAAAGAAAAAACCCTCAATTAAGAGAGTTTTCCCCAACTGGCTATTGTTTATCTTCAGATTATGAAGTTATAGCTGTTTCGTTTGCGTTAAGCAATACTGCTGCTTCTTCTCGAAGAACTGCAACACCATAGATAATATCTGCGACTGTTAGAGTTCCTAAGTTTTGCAATAGGTATTGTGCATCAACTCCGATTCCGTCTTGAATAGCGAATCCTAGTGCTGATGAGTGTGCAAACAAGTTACGATAAGTTGATAGACCTGATACAACCCTTGTTGAAACATAGATAGGTTGTCCATAAATCTGTCCTCTTAGACCACGACTCTTATCCATTGGTCCGAAGTTTCCGTCTCGGATAATTGGAAGCTGAGATGTGTTCCATGTGTAGTACTTAGAGATAGTTGAAACTTGTCTCCAGAATACGAATGGGTGGAAGAAGAATGCTGTCATTTCCATATCGTAGTCTAGAGAATCTAGAGCTTCGATTGAAGAAACGATTTCATTATCTGTAACCACTGTTGCTGTATCTCCTACAACGTTTGTTGATAGAGATGACCATAGTCCGAAGATTGAATCCTCAAGAGCTACTGTCAATACGTTCTTAGCTTCACGAGCATACTTCTCGTTAAGAACATACTTTGTTGCCAATTGTTTCATATCTTTTTTACCGATAATCCAAGCAACATACTTGTGAATATCAACATCTAGATATACGTCAACTGATGCAGGTGACTGGTCTACTACTGCATTACCTTGTGTTGACTGTGTTGAAGCAGTGAACACGTTAGTATAAATGTCTGGTACGTGGAATCTATCACCACCATCTGCTGCGAAAGCTGATAGGTCAGTGAAGAAGTTTGCTGCGACTGCTTTAGGGAAGTTAGCTTCGTTAACGATCGGTGTCCATACTTCTGGGATCATTGAAGCCAAATCTGCGGCAGTATATGCAGCTGTAGGATCTGAAAAAGCCATAATTTGTTTCTAATTACGCTCAACTATCCTAGTTCTTCTTAAGCTTTCCATCTCTGAACTTCTCGAATGCCTCTTGCTTCTCGGAAGGAGTCATATCTTTCTTATTAGGAACTTGGAATTTAGGTGAACGAGATGAGTTAGAAGGTGTATTATCTTGAATCCTCTTTTGAGTTCTGATTGCATCCAGACCGCCTCGTATAAACGGGTCTTCTAGTAATTCACGAGTAGGGTTGTTATTAACCTTAAAAATGTAATCTACTTCGTCAGGGGTAAGGTTATTCTCATAACCAAACTGTCGTTTTTCTTCTGCGTGTTTTAATTCGCCAACAGTTTTAGATAAATCCTCCTTATCATCATTTGTTTTTGGTAATTCCTCCGATTTAACTCTAGTTTTATTTAGAGCTTCAGCCTTTTTTGCTCTTGCTGTGAGCTGACTAATAATTTCGTCCTTTTTCTTCAGTTCAGCTTCTGTATCTGAATCATCAGAGCTAGTATCGTCATCATTGTCCTGAATAACATCTGCTTCATTGTCGATAACTTCGTTATCAATAATTTCTTCATTGTTTTCATCATTCATAATTTATTTTAGTAGGATATGCTTACTACCAAGCGGTTAACAGGAACATGCTTACCTGTGAGCGACATTTATAATCTTATAACCATTCTTCTGGTTCAACAGTTGATTTAGAATCTTCTGTAACCTTAATTTTATTATACAGTACAGAATCAATGGTGGCAATTGCACACTTTCGTGTTTCCGTTGTCCATTCTCCATTTCTAGCATCTGCAATGACATTTTTAGCGTCATCTAGTGCATCTAAAACAACCTCTCTAAGGTTAGAGTCCTTAATCTTCTCAATGTTTTCTTTATATTGTTCCTTCATTGTCTTGTTGTGCTAGGTTAGATATTTGTTGAATTGGTGTACTCGGTGCTACTCCTTGTTGTCCTTTCGGTAATTGCTCATCTTGGATTACGAGAATCTTTTCTAGTACAGAGTCAGCTCGTGGATCTTGGTTTTGTAACATAAGCTGATACAGGTTAGATAATGTTTCCATTTTAGCCTCAACATTCACAGCCTCTCCTGTAATCACAATATCAATAGCGTCTTGTATTTCGTACGCTCCTTCTTCGATGTCAATCTCAAAGTCTTCTCCCAAACCAGCCTCAAATCTCTCTTGTTCTATCTCATTAGGCACTCGACCATTAGTCATTACGAACTTATGTGTCCATTCTGTAATCTTTAGCCCTCTGTATATCTCAAATAGGTCATTATATCCTTCCTCTCCACTTGCCATAGTCAGTAAGTGCTTCTTCTTCATGTCCTTATTAAAATCAGGTAGTACATATTCATACAAAACATCTTTTAGGAATAGAGAAAGCTTCTCTCTTTTCATTCCGAAGTGATTATTTACTGAGTTTGATAGAATAGCCCCTAATCTGAATGGTGTTCCAGAGTTTAATTGCTCTCCTGTTGCTACCTCGTATGTAAATGATTTCTGGTCACTATTTCCTTCAATAACCTCATCTAGAGCATTAAAGTCAGCTAGTGATTTAGTCTGAGTGTTGATAGGTGTAATTCCCTGATCTGTAATGGTAATAACATCACCATCTTGAACTTCGGTAACAAGATTCTTAGCTGTTGTCTCATCTACTGACTGGAATAAATTCTTTGAAGCCCACACTGCACCTCTTAATCGTAGGTTAAACACGGCATTTCGTGCCTTCTGGTTATTGAAGTTATTCTCAATCTCTCCCATACCTAACCATCGACCTTCAACATCCTTCCACTTAGCTTCTTTAAAATCTCTCTTATTTTCCTCAATAAATAGCAATCCTCCATCTTTTTTCTTATCTTTCTTATCCTGTACGATATATGAAACAGTATCAATTGATTTAGTGTCATCACCTTCACCATCTATACCTTTCACCTTATTAAACCAATTTAGAGGCACTCTGGCGTGTCGTTCTAATACAGTAATTTTATCGTCCCACTTATATTCAATACCTGATAGATCCCAGTTAGGCATTGCTTGTGCTTCCCATGCAAACATCTCATGTTCAATAATCACATATGAGGCTGTATTTAGGCTCTTGGCATCTTGTTGGCATCGAATCTTTGTAATAGGCACTAATTCATACCCATCAGCAGTATCTCTAGCAACCAAGTGTCCCCAGAATGGGAATTTCTCAACCATATCATTAAGATCTACACTAAATCCTGTATCTTTAGCCCATCTTTTAAACTCTCTCCTCTTAAGGACTGCAATATTCTTGTCATTTAGTTCACTAGGTAGGAACTTGATGTTTGAGAAATCAATATCAATCTGCTTTGAGGCAGTATCAGCTCGGAACACAGAACTATTAAGGTAAACTTTTCCTTCCTTTTCACCCTTTTCAAACTTAGAACCACCAACATACACAATAGTATTCAAAGTATCTGGCTGTGAGAATGTATAACCCTTCTTATCATCAGTAGAAGCACCTCCAATCCTGATTTTTTCTTTAAAGAAATCGTCTAATTCGAGCTGAACTTGCGAGAAGATATTAAATTCGTCTTTCATATGCTATATATTATACCATATAGGTTTATAAATAATCATCATTGTTATCTGCTCCTCCAGTATTAGGGTTTTTAGCCTTCAGATAAGACCTCCCTAACATAGTATTAATAGGATCTACCGCAGCAATTTGTTTTAAAGGTCTTTGTAATTCAAAGAACATTCTCATCATCAGTGCATCAGAGAAGTCAGGAGAGTGACCCAGTATCTCCTTTATTTTATCTTTGCTTTCTATCTGGAGTTTACTATCATAAACCCCTTCTTTTTGCCGAATAACTTCTAGTTCTGATATTAGGTTGTTTTTTATATCCTCATCTTCACAATCTATCGCAATCTTATGGTCATTAATGAAGTCGGCTAATAGGAAAGTACACTGAGTCTTCAGGTTCTGAAAGTTGTCTGGCTTACCTGTTAGCTTGTTATTAAACGGAGTCCTGTTTGCCATAAATCCTCTACACCCCCTTAGCATATCCACAAGACCACCTCCTACACCATCTTCATCAATAACTATCTTGCTGAAGGGTATTCTCTCTTCCTTAGCTATTCTTTTAATTTCTTCTGCCAAAACATCTAGCCCTGTCTTTGTGTAAGACTCTATCTTTTTACATCTAAAGCCTTGCCAAACCATCAAGACAGTCTTATCACTTCCATAACGAGCAACATCAATAGACATAAACTTGTCCTCAAATTCATCAACAGTATTAGTAAACATATCTGTAATTGCGTCATACTCAATCAATGCTAGTGGGTTATTCTCATATTCCCAGTTACCATACAAAAGCCTTTCCTTCATAGTCTTATCCTTAATAGATTTCAACTGCTGTTCGTATGTATCAGCCGTGTATGGATTATCTTTATAGAAACTCTGAATAAATCTGAACTCCTTTTCTAGTTTGCCCTCGGTAAATGGTTTGTATACATAATTATATAACCAGTTCTTTTTGGGATTACATGTAATAAGAATCTTGGGGTCAATATTGTAGTCCTTGTTCATGTGTCTACCAACACGAGATTTAAGAACATCAAAAGCACCGAAATCAATCTCTCCTGCCTCCTCCAGTACTCCACCAGTGTATTCAGTAGAACCATACCTCTCAAACATGGGATCAGATGGGTTTTTTCTAACATCAATAAGGTCAATCCTAGATCCATTCTTAAATTCAATATAGTGATAACCACCATTTAAAGCCCAGCCACCAACATTATGCCACTTAGCCACCTTCCCAAAGGTTACATATGTTGAAGCCATTAGTCTGGTTAGTTCGTTTCTGGCGATAAACCAACGTGTGTTGGGATAAGCCACACACATAGTTAGTATCCACTCACAAGCTAACCACGATTTACCACCTCCAGCAGCACCACCAAAGACAACAAAGCGACTCCCCTTATCTTTCAGAGCCTCGTAGGCTTCATGTTGTTTAGGTGTTGGTTTAAGGTTTATTTCCATCTGGAATTATATAATTAATTGCAGTAACCTGTTCCCCTTTTGTCGTAATATCAACCTTTTCTTGGGGTTTCCCATATACTCGGTCAAATATATCTTTATGATACTGGTACTTCCCTTTTTTAGCTTCAGTAATCCCTTTAATAATTAAGTCCTTTTCAATTTCATCTGGAGCAATACCTGTGTCTTCTGCAATCTTTTTCACAGCTTCTTTAAAGAGAGTAGTAAAATTCTTAGCCCCAAGAGGTCTTCCGTTAGGATTACCAGATTGCCCTTTTTTGAATAGGTGGTCTTTATTCTGTTTTTTATCTGTTTTATCAGCCATTGTGCGAATAAGTAGGATTTGAACCTCTTTCTCTCTACTGGAAGCAGAGCGTGATAACCAATTACACTATATTCGCTTTTGGATAAGGTTTTCCCCTCTCCTTACATAATAATAACATATCTTTTGATAAGGGATATATATACTTATATTTTCCAGACATTTTTCTCTTTTCCATTTTCGCCCTATCAAATCTTGCAAGTGATTTTGAGTGCCACCATTTTCCATCTTTATAGTACTCATATCCAGAACTTTCTGATTCTGTCTCAAAAATCCAATTAGTTGCCTGATATATTATACCTATATGGTTCTGGCCCTTATCTGCATAGGAAACTAATATTTTTGTTAGTGGACTCGCCTTTTTCAAAAGTTTAATCGAAATGGATATTGCTTTAGAAGTGCTTTCTTGTTTTCCATTAAGTGCAACTCTTAGTAACTCCAAAACCTCTCCTTGTTTTAATCCATAAGGTGAAGCAATCTTTGGATTTGCACCTCTCCCATAACAGATTACTCCACAGAACTCTTTTTTGTCATTAAAAACGGAAAAAGCAACATCAAAACATCTTGCAGAGGCTTTTTGACTATAATGATAGTTTCTAACTGCATAATGAACTGCTTTTTTTGTTGCTGGATATAAAATCATAGTTCTCCACCAGAAACAGAGAGATTGGCATTATATTTACCTAAAATACCCTCAATCTCTACTTTAGCTTCATACAATTCATCTCTATCTTTAAAAGAGATTTGTATAGTTAAAGGTTTGTCTGTTGGTTCGGCAATTAATTCCTCTGAATCTTCAATCAAATATTTATCTAAGTTTTCCATACCCCAATCTGATAGTTCTTCTGCGTCATATTCAGATGTAAGTATATCGTAATCCCATTGTCCTCCTGATAGATTGTCTTTGATTATAAATCTGCGTTTTTGTTCTTCGGTCCAGCCCTCAACCTTATAAACAGGTACATCTTTATACTCTAGGTGCTTCAGGGCTTTTAGGCGCATATTCCCACCAAGCACTACATTGTTCTCATCTATAACAAGAGGTCGAGCTTCTAGCATTTGGGGATCTTCTTTAATAGACTCAACTAATTTATTGAAAGCGTCCTCTTTAATCAAACGAGGGTTTTGGTCGTTCTCTTTTATTAAATCTATTTGCATATTTCGTTTCTAAATTTAAGTGAGCTAGTAAAACGAACTCTTTTTGAAAATCTTGGCGTTCCTTCCATATTCCTAAAACCACAAAATGTTTTTCCTTGTCTTCGTGGCAATAATTCAAATACTCCTACTCCATCTATTATAAATTTGCCGTCTTTTTTTAAGCCTCTTATTATTTCATCTTTCATACCTGATATAATAACATATTATCCTGATAAAACTCAATATCCTCTTTTTCTAATTTATTCTTCTCCCTTAAATGAAAGCGAATAGTAATTTGTGCGTACTTCTTTTCTTCTTCTCTAGAATGTCCACACTTCTTATGACAGTCT
>Ga0208012_1000101_pt1 | contig 35193 bp, 42 predicted proteins | sample 15BtaG_FD_184090 | JGI IMG/M metagenome (GOLD analysis project Ga0208012, IMG submission 184090) | Marine viral communities from the Subarctic Pacific Ocean - 15B_ETSP_OMZ_AT15312_CsCl metaG (SPAdes) (version 2) | ecosystem: Environmental > Aquatic > Marine > Oceanic | place: Pacific Ocean... | reverse complement strand
CTCTAGAGAGCACCTTTTTGGGTAATTTTGGCGGGGGGCCTCGGCCGCTCCGAATTTTGTTCGATTTTAATTCGGCCGCTTATACTTCTGCCGGTCATCTGGAACCGGCTCCAAGCAGGGGATGCATAGCCAGTAGGGCTTACCATGCAACAACACACGACGCAGATCCTTGTGGTCCACTTCGCGTATACAGTTCTGACAATAGCCGGTGATGGTTCGATTGAAAGTCATAAGGCCAGCGTGCCGTGTAGCTCTGACAGTAGGATTTAGGAACGTGCGACGTGCGACATGCGACAGAAATAAACACTCAAAACTCTCAAAACCAAAACGCGACTGGCTGCGACTTGCGACAACTGCGACAACTGCGACATGTCTTATGGATGGTGGTGCCGGTGGTTCGGTAGGGCTTAACGTACACACAAACAAACAGAGGCAAACAGGAACAAACAGGAACACCCACGAACATTCTCATATTGAGAATTGACCTTTCGGTTTTTCAGTTTTACACTTTATAATTTACGTTTACACCCTAAACTGTAAATCGAAAGCTTAACGTTTCTGTGGGGATAGATACCCTTTTACAGTTTTACACTTTATTTAAAATTATACATATAGATAGATATAGAAGAGTGAGCATGTTTCTGTTTATCTCTCTATGTGTGTACGTTTGCAAACTGTAAACTGTAAACGATCGGCTGAGAATCCACGTGGACAGTCGCAAACTGGAAACCCGCGTGGCTACTTGCTCTACCTCTAGTAGCCAATACGGCCGAAAAACTGAATGATTCTAAGCGTTCAACAATTAAGCAGGATAATGTATATCCCAAGATCGAGCACTGTCCACCGGGATTCACATGGACACAAACCCTTTTTACCCTCAAAAAATAAACTGTAAAACCAACCACATAGACTGTAAAACCTGCTTGTCCCGTTGTAGCGTTAAATGGGGAATGTACCCCCACGAACACCCGCGAACGGGCATGGGGCGACTAGATGGCGACTAGCATTTTGACAGACAAACGAGCACGGGCAGCAAAACCAAAGGCGGAACGATATGACATAAGCGACGCCGCGCAACCTGGGCTTATGCTTCAAGTGTCACCTACTGGTGCCAAAGCTTGGATCTATCGATTCAACTTTAACGGCAAACGCCCGCGCCTAACCATCGGCCACTATCCAGCTACAACGCTGCGCGAAGCTCGCGAGATTGCCGCCTCTATGGCCGCTATGCGTCGGCAAGGTTTGGACCCTCGCAAACAACCAACGGCAACCACACGCCAAGCTCACGACTTCAAGAGTGGACAAGGGCCAACGCTTGCCGAACTCTGGACCATTTACGAGAATAGAAAGTTTCCGAAGCTTAAGCCGAATAGTCGAGGGGTCGAATGCACCGCGTACAACAACGTAAGCAAAAAGCTTAAAGGCTTGCGCGTGAATAATGTAACTCGTAAAGACCTGCGCGACTTTGTGGCCGCTCAACTTAAAAACGGCAAATCTAGAAAATCAATCAAGCAAGCGCTTCAAGTCGCTGGCCGTGTTTGCAACTTTGCAGAAGACGAAGCCATTGACGTAGAAAACCCGTTTCATAGTTTTCGTTTCAGTGCCAAGAAATCCAAACGCAAACGGGTGTTAAGCAATCACGAATTAAGAATAGCTTGGAGTGCCGAACTAACCGGCAATATTTCAACGCTGATCAAGTGCGTCCTACTCACCGGCAACCGTAAAACGGAAACTACGCTCGCCAAGTGGAGCGACATTGATTTCGAAAAATGCACTTGGACGCTTCCAGGCTACAACGTGAAAACCGGCAATGCTCACGAAGTGCCGTTCGATGGTTGGCTTAAAGAAATCCTAATTGACCACCGCAAAACCTACGCCGATTACTGGAAGTCACAAAACAAGCGCCAAACTTTCGAACTTGCTCGTGCTTCGTTTGTTAAACGAAAAAAACCGCCGCTCTTATCCGATTACCTGTTCCCGCATATGGCAACCTTGCACTACCGAAACCAGCAAAAAGACCGCTCTTATAATGGATGTTCAATCGCCTTAAGAGCCCACCTAATAGAACTCGGCCTCGAAACCAAACCAGAGCGCTTCACAATCCACGATATGCGCCGAACTGTATCAACGCGTATGAGAAAGCTAAGGCCAGACGGAGAACGCTTAGATTTTAACGTCGTGCGTGCAACGCTTAACCACCGCGAAGCTATCGGCGTTACTGAAGAACATTACAGCGATACCGAAGGTTTCGATCCGGCTGAGTGGTGGGTTGAACATAGGCAAGCTCTGGATCTCTGGTCCCAAGAATTGCGCTCAATTGTTGATCCGACTCCGGCCGGTTCTGGTTCCGGATCTGGACGTGGACACATTCGGCTTGTTGCATCATGAAAAACCTTTGGGCCTGTTACCGGTGAGAAACGCGGGAATACCAAGAATACCTTTTTTGGTACGTGTTGCGAAGAAAAGCGGGTTTCTGAACACGAATCTATATGAACACACATGGACCAAGTGGTTGCGTTGTGCCAATCGTGAACCATGAAAAAAAGCAACGATGGGGATTCGGCGCTTTCAAGTTTTGATGTTAAAAACAAAGATTTAATCGAAGCCCTCAACACACATTCAAACTCTACTGGCAAACAGCGTGACGTCTTAGCGCGTGAGCTAATGGGAACATTTCTAAAATTTACTGAGTTTATGAGTGTTCCGGCTCTGGAAGGCTCCGGCGTGCATCCTGATTTACTGAACTTATCCATCGACGGGATCAGGGAATACGTTAACGGTGGCTCGTTCGATCTGTTCGTAGGAGGCCAGACCACCAAAAACCCAAACGGCCGACCGAACAAAAAGCGCCGAAACGACGCGATCCGGCTATCGGTTGCGCTTAACATCGACGACGGGGCCGACGTGCTGGCCGCCGCTACTTTAACAAGTGAACAACTAGCCATCGGTGAAGTCGACGGCCTGCCAGTCGTAACGCTCACACCTGCCGCAATCCGCTCGATCTGGTACGCTGCGCCGCTCGGCCTTTTGACCAGTGAACAAGAACAAGAACAAGAAACCGCGCCGCCGGTGGTGCCACCTGATAGCTTCGAAGAATTAAAAAACATTTGTCTGGATCACTCAACCGCCTACTTGAAACACTCGCCGCAAGTTTTGAAAGTGCTTGCTGGGTTGAGCAATATTGATGAAAAAAAACTCGCACAATTAGAGTATGCAATTAGGCGAATAGCTGAATGTGATGGTCCGTGCGCCGCGTTTCATTTTGAGAAGACCGAACCAAGAGGTTAAAAGCTAACGATAAAATAAGACTGCAAATAACTTGTGTCGGACCCGTGATGAATCATATTGAGAATCCATGGCGGTTCATATTGGGCCACCTTTACACAAACAATTTAAATAAAGGAATCACGCCAATGATTACCGAAACAATTGAAAAACCCACCCTAACAGCCACAGACAAACTTTTAGACATTGCCGAAGTAATGGGAATGGTACGAATCAGCCGAACCCAGATCTTCAACTTGATCAAGGTTGGCCGCTTCCCTTCGTCGGTAAGTATTTTAGACGGCGACGACCGCCGGATCCGTAAATCGTTCTGGCGACTTTCAGACGTCCAAAGCTGGATCACTGATCTACAACTGAAACCAAAAACACAAAAAAAATAGACCCGCGTACTTTTCGCCGGTGTGTTTCTGGTGGTGTGTGTTTGTTCGTGGTCGTTCGTGGCTGTTCAAACTAAAATCGCAACTTGAAACACCCGGCAAAGTGCCGCGCCTTTTTTCTTGTGCGTCGTATCGTTACTTTTTAACATGACAAAGCCCATTGAATTTTGGGCAAAAAAACGGGCCGAAGATCACGCCAATGATCAACGACCCACGGGCATTCTAATAGAACGCACCTTTACACGTGTTCACTTCTATAAGCTGCCTGACAACTGATCAAGATCTTGGGGAAAAGTTTTTGATTATGGGGGCAACGCTTTGGGGGCAATTCAACAAAAAACCGGGCTTTTTCAGTCAACTAACGACGCCGGACTTTTATGGTGTGCATTTGATAACGGCTACCCGGTCTTACCAGTAAAACCAGGAAAAAAAGCGCCTGCCATTAATGAATGGCAACAATTCAACACCCGCCGACCTACTGCCGATGAGCTGCGCGAATGGTCGACAAAATTTCCGGGGCATTCTATCGGCATCGCTGCCGCGTCTGAGCTGGGTTTTATTGCTCTTGATTGTGACGTCTTAGAGGACCAAGAAAGCCGCGAATGCTGGAAAGCTCTGGTTCGTATTCTTGGCGGGCACAAACCACCTACCCGCGTGGGTCAGGCTCCTAAGTGGCTGGCTTTAGTCGGCACCGCTGGCAAACGAATCGCAACCCGTAAACCACACCCGATCGAGGTATTCGGACACACCGGCCAGTTTGTCGCCTTTGGGATTCATGAGAAAACCGGCAAACCATACAACTGGTTTCAAGGCTCGCCCATCATCACACCGATCGATGAATTGCCGGTGATAACTGAAACAAAGTTAAATCATTGGTTGATGGAATGCGCCAAGATTACCGGCAAAGACCAAACCGGATCGGCGTCACCTGTAGCACCTGGTCAAAGCTCGCTCAACGTAAACCAAGGCAACGGCACCGCGTTGGGGGCTGAACGCTCCGGCCTACGTGGCAAAGACTACGGCGAAAAAATCCTCGAGCAACTAAGCCGACTCGGCCCAAACAATAAAAGCGACATTCTTATTAGTGTTGTCAGTTCGTTGGTGCTTCGTAAATTCACCGACGATCAGATTATTACGATTTGCACAAAGCCCTACCTCGAACCCTGGGAAGGTGTCGAAGAACACGGGATCGAATTTCTAAAACGAATGATTAAGCGAACCCGCCGAAATCTTCCACGATGGAGTTCGAACGCATGAACACCGAACGCATCGATTTAAGAGCAACCAAAGAAGAAGTAAAAGCCGAAGACTTCAACCCGTATCTTCAAATCAATGAGCAGGGAATTTTTCGCTGCCATGATGTGGCCGCTTTTGAAGTCGACGGCATCAAGTCACCTGAAAAGCCTGAACCTCGCCGCGACTGCGTGGCACTTAGTCCGTTCTGGATGGTTGCCGACTCCGAACCAATGCACGACGCAGCCGAAAATGGAACGCTCTTAAGGATTCGAATGCGCGACGGTCGAACCGTTGATCGATTCATCACCGGATCAGAGCTTGAAAGCATGAAAATTTGGGAGACGCTCCGCGCTCTTGGTTGCCGAGTCAAACCGCATCCACTGGCACGAACCACGATCAAGGATTACCTGCTTTCGAACTATGCGCCGGGTGTGGTTCGAACCTATGGCAAAAGTGGCTGGACGGCTGGACCAAAGAACGAGCAAGTTTTCGTATTAGGTAACGAAGTTTTAGGCGACGACGGAGGCCGCTTCGAGTCCGTTGATAACTCACCAACCGCTTGCGAATGCAAAGGGACCACCGAAGAGTGGATCGAGCGTATGGCGAAACCTGCGGCCGCTTCGCCGCTTTGGTCGTTTGGGATTTGTGCCGCCTTTGCTGCGCCTTTGATGGAGCTGGTCAACTTTCGCGCCGATGGTGGTTGGCATTTCTACGGCCTAAGCTCTGCCGGTAAGTCGCTTGTTTTAGAGTGCGCCGCGTCGGTTTTTGGGCCTCATAAATACCTTAAAAGCTGGAACCTCACCGATGGTGCTGTCGAGCTTATGGGCGAAACTTACAACGGTTTGCCGCTCTGCCTGGATGAATTAGGCGAAGCCTCTAGTCCGATGGTTACACGTGCCGTCTATGCTCTGAGTGATGGTCAAGGCCGAAAACGATTAGACCAAAAAGCAAAGGCTCGCCGGGTACGCTCTTGGCGTTTGCTGACCCTCTCAAGTGGTGAAATTTCAATCGAAGATAAGATATCCGAACGCGGTAAAAATCTGCGTGGTGGTCAAGCTCTACGAATTGCCGACGTTTACATAGGACACCCTGATCTGGTTCGAGATCTGCCAAACGAAGCGCAGCAACTCAAAACCGCTCAGGCTGAAACCTATGGCACCGTGGGCCGAGAATACCTTAACCGGTTGGTGGAGCTGCGCAACAACAAGCCCGAAGAGCTGGCACGGGTTCAAGCTGACTTTAACCAAATGCTCGGAAACATTCGGGAAAATATCAAAGACGCTCGCCGCGCTCGTGCCGCTCAACGTTTCGCGCTCGTAACTCTCGCTGCGGAGCTCGCGCAATCATGGGGCCTTTTGCCTGAGTCTTACAACGTTCGCGAAATTGTTAAAACGGTTTTCAGTGTTTGGAGTAATGACACCGCAAAATTAACGCTAAACGAAAACCATCAAGCCGCCCGGCGTCTGCTCGACTTTATCGAAACCGAAACCGGCGTCACAATTCAACACGTTAAAAGAGATAATGAACTAATCGGAGACATTAAAGGCCGCCGCGCCGGATGGATTCGAGAGCCAGACGAAAACCGCGAAAAACAACCGCCGACCGTTTACCTATTAAAAGCCTCAGTAAAAAGCGCAATCGGAGCCTATAACCTTCGCGCCTTCGTGAAAGCGATGAGCACCGAATCAGTCTTAAATCACTCCGACGGATCTTTTACGCATCCCACGCCGCGCTTTTACGATTTCAAACTAGACCGTCAAAGCTATCCGAGGACCTATCAATTTAATCTCGACGCTCTACGCGTTTACGTCGACGGACCCGAACCAATCGAAGAAATAAAAATAGAAACCACCACCACCGAAACAGGGGAAGACCATGGAAGAAATGGACAAAGAGAACTTACCACAACTTTTGACGCGCCGACTCGACATTGATCGAGCGATTGAAGAATTGAAAGAACGCCAAAAGCTGACCAATGAGCAGATTCTAGACAAGATGACCTACCACGACGAAGGATCACACACCGTCGAAATCGAAGGCTTTAAAGTAACCACCACCGCGACCATGCGCCGCAATCTCGATCCAGAAGTCTGGGAAGAAATCAAAGACGAAATCCCGGAAGACTGCCGCCAAGTGGTTTCCTATACGCCGAAACTTTCGATCAAGCTCTACAAAGAAATCGAAAAACATCGGCCAGAAGTATTCTGCAAAATTGCCGAGGCCGTAACCACAAAGCCCGGCGCAACTGCCGTTAAAATTAAGGAGTTAAACTAAATGACTCCACCACTAATTCTAAAGTGTCGCGACGTAATCAAGAAACACGGCAATTTCATGATCTTCGCTGGGATGGCTGGAAGCGGTAAAACGCACTTGATCCGAACGCTGCCGAACCTTAGCCGTTCGTTAGTCGTCGACTTCGAAGGTGGGCTTCGTACCGTTGCCGATTGCGATGTTGACGTTGCCGAAATCCAAAATACCAAACAATTTGATCACCTGCTGGATGAACTCCAAAACGGTTCTTTAGTCGGCCAGTACGATTGCCTTTTTATCGATAGCTTAACGGGTCTTGCTGATCTGGTGCTGAGTGAACAAAGCCAAGATCCAAAAGACTACATGGTAAAATATGGAAAGCTGGTTGAGCAGGTCCAAACCTACTGTAAGCGCTTCAAGCTTATGCCGTTTGATGTAGTGGCAACTTGTGGCGTCAATCGAAACATAGACACGGGCCTTTATGAGATCATGCAACCGGGCCGAAAACTGCCGGGCAAAGTGACTTATGAACCTGACTTCGTGGGGGCTTGCGTTGTTAAGCAAAAAGCCGACGGCTCCACCGTTTACGGCATCCAGTTTGCTAACCGGTCGCCTTACGAGTTTTGCAAGGCTCGCGATCCATACAACGCTTTAGGCGACTTTGAACGGCCAGATCTTAAAGCCATCTTCGAAAAACTAGAACTCACCAACAAACAAAACACCGAAAGCCAAGAGGCCGCGTGATGGAATACACCTTTAAAGAACAACCCAAACAAGAAAGAACCTTTAGCGTCGAAAACCCGCGACCCGTGGTTGATGATGGCCAGTACCTATGCCGGATTATCCACGTCGGAAAAGTAGACTACGCCGAACACAAAAACGAAAAAGGCGAAGTGGTCGAGAACGCCGGGTTACGTTTCACGCTCGTACCCATTGATCGAGAACATGAAGACGTAAGAATCCGCGAACGCGTCCACCTGTGGCACCACAAAGAAACAGCCCGCGCCAGTGCTGATCGTAAGCTTAAAATGATCTGCGACTTCGCCGGGCTGCCTTATAGCCCAACAATAAACACCGACGAACTAACCGGCCGTCGTGTCGGTGTAACGGTCGAACGTGTTTCCCGTTTCGATGATGCAGGGAAACGAATTGAATTTAACGAAGTCAAACGCTGGCACGCTGGGCCAGACAAACAAGCGCAAAACTTTCCCCAAAAAAGTACCCCAACAAACCGAGCAGACGCGCCGAGTGGAAATCAAAGTTTCGACTCGCTGTTCGGCTAACCCGCAATGGGTATGGCCTCCGGTGGTTTCCAACTCCGCCGTCGGGGGCCTTTTTCTTGGGAGTATGGGGCAAAGAATGCAACTTCGAACACAACACAAAGAGCCAAACAAAACCGGTCCGGTAATGGTCCTAATTCTAACCGGCCTCGGCATTGCTTATGGCGGTTATTACCGATCAACCATGCTTGAGAATGCCGTTGTAGGACCACCTAAGACCGAAGAACCTGAAACCGTTGAACATGTAGGCATTGACGCCAAAGACGCTGAAGAACTCACACAAACCATTATGGGGCTTTTAAATGACAACTAAGAAGGACCGGCAAAACGACCTTTTATTCGCTGCCGAAACCATGGCGGATCTTGAAATTCTCGCAACTTCTCTGGCCGTTCGTGCCGGGGTTCATCGGCAAAGAGTCTTAATCGAAAAATCTGAAGTCGATGGCCAGATCTCCGAGTGTTACGAGTCGATGATCCAAACCTTGCAAGGGCTCCACGACGAATTAGCACCGGTTAAACAAAGCTTGGAACACGTCGCACCGAAGCCCGGCTTCTTTAGCTGGTTCTTTGGCTTGTTTTTTGGGGCTGCGAAAGCATGACCCCAGCCACTACGGATCAAGCGCTTTATCGGCTAATGGAGGGATCAGCCGATCGAAGTTCGCGGGGGCACCTGGGGGCGTCGATTATCGGTGATAGTTGCGCTCGTAAACTTTGGTACGGTTTTCACTGGGTTTTCGAACCCTGGCATGAAGGCCGTATTTTGCGCCTGTTCCGTCGTGGTCAAGTCGAAGAATCATTTCTCGAATCAGATTTAAACCTTTTGCCCGGCGTCACAGTCCGAACGATTGATCCAGCCACCGGCGAACAATACCGCTGGACCGATCCCGAGCTGCCGGGTTTTTCTGGTTCCTGTGACGGTGTCGCCTATGGGCTACCTGAAGCACCTGAACAGTGGATCGGTTTAGAGTTTAAGACTCACAGCGACAAGAATTTCAAGCTGCTCAAAAAGAACGGCGTAGAAAAAGCTTACAAAAAGCATTTCTATCAATGCAACACATACATGTTTTGGTCCGGCCTTCCTGCGTTTCTTTACATCGGCGTAAATAAGAACACGGACGAACTTTACACCGAGCTGATCACATACGAAGAAGCAGTCGCCCATGATGCGCGGGTAATGGCTCGCGAAGTGCTCGAATCAACCAAAGCACCGCCAAAAATTTCGAACCGCGCCGACTGGTACGAGTGCAAGTTTTGCAGCTTCTGGAAGCTCTGCCACCAAAACGAAAAACCGATCGACAACTGCCGCACCTGTGAAAAATCAACCTATAACGAACGGGATCACGTATGGACGTGCCAGCCGAAAAGAAAGTCGCTCAATATATTAGATCAGCGCAAAGGCTGCGAAAGCCACGAACTAAACCCAGCGATCTGGATTGCCGAGTGATGCTAATCGACGGCGAAGAATGGAAACAGATCGACGGCTTCGCGCTCTATGATGTGTCCAGTCTTGGCCGGGTTCGCTCATACTATCGCGGCCGGTGGGGGCATCGGGAAGAACCGCGCATTTTATTACCTGGGAAAAACCGGATCGATTATCGGCACGTGACGCTGGTACGCCATAAGCGCAAACACACCCGGTTAATTCATATCCTAGTGGCTTATGCTTTTTTGGGACCAATGCCAGAAGACCACCGCTTAGTGCATATCGACGGCGATAATTCGAACAACAAATTAGAAAACCTAACTTACAAATTACGGGGGCAAAAATAGAATGGAAATCCAAACCACAGATCAGGCAATGACCACACCGCAACGGGTTCGATTTGCCGAACTCGAAGAAACAATCGAGAACAAGCTTCAAGCGTTTTACGACGTCGGCAACGCACTAAACGAGATCAAAGAGTCGCGCCTTTATCGAGCTGACCACGGCACCTTTGACGAATACTGTAAGGCGAAGTGGGGCTTTGCACGTCAACACGCCTACCGGCTGATCGCATCGTCTAAAGTTTTGGATAATATCGAACCGACTGAAGAACAACTCGAACAACTGCGCGAAACACACCTTCGACCGTTGGCAACGCTTCCAGACGAAGAACAAAAACAAGCTTTCCAAGATGCAATCGAAACCGCACCCGATGGCCAGTTAACACAAAAACACGTGCGCGAAGTGGTCCAAGAAAAAACCGGCCATACTGTACGCATGAAAGCCGAACGCGGCCCGGTGGAGTGGTACACACCTGAGCACGTAATCGACGCGGCCGCTCAAGTCATGGGAGATATCGATCTAGATCCTGCCAGCAATGCCAACGCTAACCAGATTGTGAACGCTCTTAAGTTTTACAGCAAAGACGATAACGGCCTCGAACAACCTTGGACCGGCCGCGTTTGGTTAAACCCGCCATACGATAACGTGGGGCCATGGGTTGAAAAACTGATCGCCGAGTATGAGGCCGGAAACGTAACCGAGGCCGTTTTATTGGTAAACGCAAACACCGAAACCCGATGGTTCGAAAAGCTTTGGAGTTATTCTATTTGCTTTGTTCGCGGCCGTTTGAAGTTCTGGAACCCTGAGAAAACGACCGGCGTCGGTGCGCCTCATGGCAACGCCGCGATCTATGTTGGGCCGCATTCCGGTGCCGAGCGCTTCGCTGGAGAATTTAAAAAGCTCGGTACAGTCTTCCAAGAAACAAGCTCACAAGACATTTATTATGCTCGATCAGTGTCCTACTACGAACCGGAGATCACAGCATGAGCATTCAAATTCTAAGTCTATTCGTGGGCCTTCTGCTTGGGGCTTTGGCCTTTGACGCGTTCGCAAGCTGGCAAGCCAAACGAAAAGCAATTCGCTACATCGACGACACCCGAAACGATTAATATTAGGCGACCGGTACAAGGACGTGAGAAGTTTCAAAGCCCTCAAACAAGCTTAAAACATTTCAAAACCCACCGGTCGCCGTTTTCTTAAAATTGAAATGGAGTTGGAACCAATGAACGAGAACCTGAAACCCTACAGCCTGCAATGGTGGCGCGAAAAGTGCCAACACGAAGAACAACAAAAAATGTTCTGGATGGATCAGGCAATGAAAAACCACGCGAACCAATCGAGCAGAGCAAACCTAGACTTGCTCTTCGGCCTGCTGCTGCTGGGTATGCTGACCTGTTCAATTACTGGAATTGTCCTATGCTTGGAGGTGCTTTGATGTTTTTACTCACTCCAAAAAAACCGAAAAAACAAAGAACCGGGCGCGGTCCAAACCGTTACGCGGGATCCGTCGCTGAGAATATTCGACGAACTCGAAGCGAACTAAGCGATCAACGCACCGAATTAAGAGATCTGGAGCGTCGTCAAACGAAACAAGAGGAAGCCTTTAAAGATATCGCGCACCATGTGAAACAGGCCGAGTTTAACGCCGCTGGAATTACTGCCAGGTATGCCGGTTTCGATCGGGCGTGCGCCCACTTCGAGAATGCTGCCAAGAACATCAACCGCAACAGACAAGGTTTAACAAAAGATGATCTTGCGTGCGCCGGTGCTGAGATTAAACAAGTGATCAAAAAAACGCGGGATAAAACCGAAACTCTAAAGCACTGGATCAGAGTTTTCGAAAACGAACTTAAGGATTTGCAATGCAGATAAGACACAAAAGAACGACCGGTTTTGATTTATTGTGTGGCGTTCTGCTCGGTGTTGCCGTGTTGCATTTGCTGGCAACCGATACCGCCGCCGATCCGTGCGTGTGGGTTCCTATGGTGTTGGGGTTTTAAACCTGCGCTAAACGAAACCGCTCAAAGCTGCCGGGATTGTCTGCAAAGTATTGGCCTAAGTGATTCGCTCGGCATCTGCGACTGCAAACCAAAAACGTTTTCTTTTCGATATGACACTTCACTTCTAAAACTTCGGATCCTGGCTCTAAATCCTGCTTGCACTGGTCGCAACTTTTACCGGCGGTTTTAACTTGAATTCGGCAAATCATAAAAACTCCCATTTTTAGACTAGGCCGAACATTAGCCCGCGCTTTGTAGGCCGGTCAATGCGTCAAACTTTCTAAATCTTACTTTTGACAAACGAAAACGCCGCTTTGTATGCTCTTCTTATGTCGGAGTATCGCGAAAGAGTTCTCGCCGCTTTGGAAGCATTCGCAAAAAGTTCGAAAGCTCGTGAACTTGCACGCGAACCAATTAAGCCGAAATCGAAACCCAAAAAAAAATCGAAGTATTCGGATGTTCCCACCGAAGCACAAGAGCAAGCAAAACTCGCCGGACTGCTTGATCAATTAACGGTAAACGGTAAACCTTTAGTATGGGCGCATCCACCTAATGAGTCGTACGGCATCGGGCCGGTGGCTGGAAATCGTCGCAAAAAGGCCGGATGTAAAAAAGGCCTGCCTGATCTGTTGCTGTTTTCGAAATCACCTGTGACCGGAAAACCCTGCGCCATCGAACTAAAACGGGTTAAATATTCGAGCACAACACCTGAACAACGCGAATGGCTGCGAAAGCTCGATCAAGATTGTGGCTGGGATACTTACATTTGCAAGGGCTTCAACGCTGCCGTCGAAGTGCTCAAGTCTTTAGGCTACGTTTCGTAAGTCTCAAAGCTCACACCGGCCCATTCGACTGCCGTTCGTGCCAGCTCTGCCGCGTGTGCTTCTGCTTCTCTTCTTAATTCATCCATGTTGAGCATATCACCGGGGCAAGATTTCGATTTATCTTTTGATCCGCCGGGTAGTTCGGTGTGGCCGTAGACCTTTAAACCATAAAGCACCCATAGCCCACAAAACCGCTTTAGCGCGTCCCATTGTTCTGGTGTGGGTTCATGCTTTCGAAAGTCTCCAATCAACGCCACCGCTAAGCCTGACGCGTTCCAGCGGCGTGCATGTGGTGCATGGTCACCCAGTGTCAGGCATTGATCGATTGTGCCGTCTTTTCGAATAATAAAATGATACGGATGCTGGCCACCGGTGAAACTGCCCGCAGCCCATTTGCTTGTATCCCTAAAGGCTTCTGCTATTTCTTCGCCGGTAGTGCCTAAGCTCTCACCGATACGATGAATTATGAGCTTGTCGACCGTCTCAAACTTGCGCGATCTGGGCTTGCCATCGTCGCACCTGGTTATAATATTATTGATGTTTTTCATGGATCCTAAAGTGTTTGACCGTTCCAACCAATCGAATTGAAACCGTATAGTCGCGCTGTATGAGCTTAACGATTTGGAGCGCTTCGAAGTCTGGGATCCGATATCGGTTGGCTATGCCCTGGACGGTGTGATCGGCTTTCTTCATTGCCGGTATTAAGTCGGCCAGTATGAGAACCCAAGCTGGGCCGCTCACCACCGCACCTTGATCCCGGTGACGGCTTGCCAGTCTGCCGTATTGATATTTTTGGATCCCTCAACGAACGCGCCGAAAGTGTCGTTAACGTTTAAAGTTGCCCGGCCGCCCAAAGAATCGACGCCACCACTACGGCCGCCAAGAAATAAACCGAGATCGAGCGAGTTAGGATCCGTTGTTTCAATCGCTTTTTGTATGCCCTTAACCGCTTCATTTAACTGCGAGCCGCCGTTTAATCGGCTTCGGGCTTTCCCAATTCTTTGACCACCGTCATTTGTGCAAGTGTTGCCGCTTCTGCCGCTTTGGTTTTGCCGCGTGTAAACGTGTAACCTAGAGACGCCAAGACCGAACCAATACCGCCGAGTAGGGCAAGCCAAACTTTATTCTCAATAAGCCCCGATTGAGTAAGACTATCGATCACCATGGCTATTAATGGAACCCCGGAAGATGCGATCATCGCCCACTTGGTAGTAGCAAATTCACTTGTCTCCGATCCCTTTTTCCCGATCTGGCTCATATCATGCCCCCATTTCTCGCCGCACGTCGTCGGCCGCCTCGCGTTTTGCTTCGGCGATAATTGTTTGTTCTCTAAGCTCATAAACGAGCCGCAAAGTTTCGATGGTTTTATCTCCCCAGTGTTCGGCCTTCTGGGTTAACTCTTGGATTTGCTGCTCAAGTAAAGCGATCCGTGTGTCGAATTTGGCCGTAGAGTTTCCGCCCGATTTTTTGTCGTGCGTGCGTTCAATGATTCGAAGGGCAATCACCAAAGCGCCTACAACTGCCGCGCCTATGCCTTCGAACTCGCTCATTTAGTCGCCTTCTGGATCCGGCAATGCTGCAACCCATGCGGCCGCTTGAGCTTGGTTCATCATTTCATAACCAAGATCCCGAAACTGATCGAAGTCGCCGCCGGTTTCTAAGCTCAAACAAGAAATCTTAAAAACTCGATGTGTGTCGGATTCTGCGCCTAAACCAAACCGCCTGCTTTGCGTGCTAAAGGTAGGATGAACCGTTGAAACGTTTTCGTCGTTGTCTGTGACGTCAAAGTCGTATTGTGTTACTTCAGCCGGAAACCCGTTATCGAGGTCAGCTAAAGGTATCAGCATATAAGTCCAGCTCCACTGGCTCATCATAAACCTCCCACGACTCTATGGCCGCTTGAGTATAAAAGTTTTATTTCGTTTGCTGCTAAAACCCTGGCGTAGATTTTAGGGTAGGCCACCGCGCCATCCAAAACGGCTGTTGTTCCGTCTGCGCCAATCGTCAAGGCATCGGTGCCGGGGCAATCTGCACCTCGTGCACTGATATCGGTAGCCGAGCCAACCGCCGAGCCGTCCACGTAAAAGATGCCTTCGTCTTCGCCATAGTCCAAAGTCACCGCCACATGGTGCCAATTGGTATCGGACAACGTGCCGCCAGCAATATCTGTTGTTCCTGAACCGTCTCCGAAATTAAATTGGTAAACGTCGGAAGCGTCGTCTCTAATCCGTAAATACCAACGGTCGTTGCCTCCATCTTTATCGAATATTGGTGTAGAGCTGCCGCTTCCTAAACTGCGCATTTTAAACCAAGCTGAACACGTAAAGCCTTCTGATAAGTCTGGGTTTAAGTTTACGTCATGCGGAATAGTCACGTACTCTTTACCATTCAGATTAATAACCGCATTGTCTGCGCGCTTCTCTTCGGTGTTGCCAAAGAGAGTTGTACCCGCTGTTGTGCCTTCTGGAATGACTGAGAGAACCGGGCTGCCTGCTGCTGTTGCATCGTTGTTATAGGACGTTAAATCTTGGACAGTGTACGCGTTATTAAATTTCCACCAACCCTTTAAGTCACCGCTGTTGTCGTAGTTCCCCGCGTCAGCTGATAGGTCAAACCCTTGAACACCTGAGTTATGAATTGCCGTTACTGCGTCAGCGTCCAAGATGGCCTTGAACATTGCGACTTCTGAAATGTAGCCGTCAAACTCGCGAGCGCCATCACCGTTTGCACCAAAATACTTTATGCCAGTGTCAGCGCCAACTGTACCCACCGCTGCAATGCTTTCGGTAGCAGCTTTCGCGCTTGCGTTTACATAAAAGATAGGATCGTTGGATGCGTTTGAACCATCGTAAGTGATTACAACGTGGTTCCATGCACCGAATGTTATATCGTGACTGTTAGTAATCCAAGTCGCATCATCACCATCGAACACTTGCGTAAACTGAAGCTTGCTTGTTGCGCTGGATACGGTGTGGAGGTTAAGAACGTAGCCGCCATTATCAAAAGTATTGGCAAGCATACCGTAGGAATCGCCCTCACTGTTGGGAAAGATCCACGCCGAGATAGACCCGCCAGAGGCAAACAACCCATTAATATCTGAATCAGCCGCTACGGAATAAACATCATCAGCACCATCGAAGAAGACCCGCGAAGTGCTCGGCATCAACCCAAGCTGTGGGCATGGTGACTGTTCGGCTAAGTCCATGCCGGTATTTACAGCCAAACCATTAATTTTATCAGCGCCGCAATCCATCACATATAAACCGTTCAGGCTGTTTGCGGAATCGTCTACGTAATCAGACAAAGGGTAGTATCGCTTTAGATTTGCAGCAGCAACGCCGGTCGGTAGAACCTGCTCGGGGTTGTTGTATAGCTCAAGAGCCTGAGCTGCCGTTAGCTCTACATTAAAAACTTTTGCGCAAGATAAAGAGCCTGTGAAAAGTCTATCTGCAGACGAAAGCCTTGTGCCAATTGCTGTCACATTCGTTCCAGACGTTCCAATTGTAGAATATGAACCGGACTGAGCCACGCCGTTGATATAAAGAGCAGTGTTGTCTGAATCGTCAACGGTTCCTACAATGTGATACCACGTATCGGCTGAAACTGAAGACGAAGCAACGCCGCGATAAGTTGCGTTGGGATACCAGGAAACTTGGAAAGTGGCACCAGTCATCTGAACAGCAAAACGATTCCCACTATCTGTTGTTTCAAGAATAATTTGATCGCTGCCACTTACAGAGCCTGCCTTTGCCCAAATTGAAATCGAGCCGCCAGAGGTGACATCAATCCCGGTTCCACAAGTCAGATAATCCGCTGTACCATCCAGAGATAATGCTCGACCAGAAACTAATGTTCCGGTATTCGAGTCTCCTGACAAATCCCGCGCATTGCCTTCGCCCACAACAAAACGAGAATCGAGCGTTAAGCTTTCTTTCGGGTAAGTCTGGCTTATGTCGGGAACGCTTATCATGCGAATGCCTGCCCAACCACTGCCGCGTAAATGTTGAACGTTGAGCCGCTTGGTATGCAGGTGAAACTTACAAGGTCCACCGCACCGCTGGCCGTGCTCTGTACGTGATGCGCTCCGCCTGAAAATTTAATCTCGCCGGTTACTGCTGTACTGCCGCCGTCGCTGTAAACTGTTACGGCTGAATCTCCGTAGTCGAAAGTTCTAGCGCTTGAGTCTTGGGTGATCTTTGCCGTTACTGTTGTGACTGATCCGTCGGCCGGTGCGTTGAAAAATTTAACCGCCGTGACGTTTGCCGCCAGTGTAATATCGCCGAAGTTCCCGTTATCGAAATCGATGATCATTGTGCCGTTAGTGTCTGCTAAATAAACCGGCTCGCTTGTGGCGGTATCTGAGCCAGTTCCAGCGTAATAAGTAACCGCGCCCCGAACATCTATTTTTGTTGCTGGTGACAAAGTACCGACGCCTAAACTACCATTTTCGACATAAACCCCGGAAGCGTCGATCCCGAAAATATCTGAGCCCCCAACGCGAAACTCTAAGTTGTTAGACGTTTTACGTCGCAACATTAAATCAGGATCAGAGATGAAACCGATTTCATCAGCAAGCCTTACCTCCGCATTCCCGCTGGCCACATGAACCTCAACGCCTGCCGCGCCTGCCGCGCTTAATCTCGTAACCTCTGCCCCGTCGCTCGTATCAACATTGATGACCGCGCTACCATCTGAGCTAGAAATAGCAATTGCGCTGCTGTCATTGTCTGGAATTTCAGTTTCGCCGACGTTTACGCCTTGGCCTTTTTCAATGATTGCCATTTTGTGCGCTCCTAATTAGTAGGTGAAACCTTCGGCTTCGACTGTAAGACTAGAACCCGAATCGCTTGTCCAAGTGACTTTGAGATCAGCGATGTGGAAATCGAAATCAACTAACGTTCCGGTGGTGGCTGCAATCGCCTGCGATTTGATTTCGCGATAGTTGCCGCTAGGGAAGCCGTGATAAAACTTAAGCGTACCCGCTGCGCTCGCGTAAACATACACACACCCGCCGCGCTGGCCTTGTGTTGTGCCGTACATCGTAAAGCATGTTTGTTCGCCTGTGGTTGCCACCGTTGCGTCGTAAACGATCCCTTGTTCTCGTGTTGCCATTGTGTCGATCCTCCGGTTCTAGTGTTTGTCGTGTCTAAATCTTAGTGAAGCGTTTAATTGATTCGTCGGCCTGAAAAGCTCGATTCTGCTGCGCCGCCACCGATCACAGGCTGGCCACTGCTAAAAGTGATATACGCGCTGACATAATCAGCGGCCTCTAGCTTTAGCGCTTCAAACGTGTAGGACCACATAACGTGGGCTCCCGCATCGATATCGCCAAGAACGAATGTTTTAAGCTCGGTGCCGTTATTGTATGCGCTTGCATTCTTTCGGATCAGTACGTTCACAACCTTGGCATCGGTGGACGCTTCGACCTTTAACGAGAAATTAAAGCAATAAACGCCCGCCGTCGGTGCTGCTGCCTTCTGGCCGCCAGTGCTGAACCATTCGCCGTGGTCGTGGTCTTCTGTGTCAAAGTCGATTCGGTCGTTGGTGCTGGGGCTTTGGTTGCTGCTTAGATATGCGCTAAAGGTTGGGATCGCCTTTTGAAATCGTGGGCACTGAAACCAAACGTCTGCGACGCTGGCCTTACGTTTCAAAACTACCTTTGCAAATGCTGCCGTTGATACCGCTGGAAGAAAGCCCTCAACCCACTGCCAGGTGTTAGCGGTTGTAACTGCTTGTTCGACTGGATCGGATCGGCTTAAATACGTTTTGTTTTTGTCGTACCATTCAACCGTTATTTTCACCAAGTTTGCGCCGGTGGTGCTGCCACGCGCCCACGATCCGACCGTGTAGATCTCGTTATGTTCAACCGGAATATAGTTAGATGATACCGCCGAAATAACCGCTGTGTTTGGAAGCTTAAGCGAATAGCGGCCGGTTTTCTGCTGCGTCGAATCCCTAGTCGCATCCGTTCCCCATGTGCCAGTGTCGAGTGTCCAGCCGACTGGGGCCGAGTAACCGTCGAAAAGCCATAAGTCGAAACGTGGATCCCCGATCAGGTTGCTGCCGGTTTCGATGCTGTTTCGGTCTAGCTGGCTGGCAACGATTCCACCGGTTCGGCGATGGTCTAAAACTGAACTAATCGAACTTGCGCCGGTGACGGCTTTTCCAAGCTGCGCCATCTCTACCGGGATCCCTGGATCGACTGCGCCGGTGGTGACTGCTTCCGTAAAGACTGCGCCGGTTGATGGATCCATATACGCGAAAGTGTCTTTAGATTTACGGCAATATTGGAGCCATAGCGGCGCACGCCACCCGATCGAACAATTGCCCAACGACGCACGACCGGCCGCGACTTCGAGATCTCGATCTACAACTGCGATCTTTGTGGTGGCTGATCCTGTTGGAGTCGATGCAACTGGTTGATTCGATCCAGTGCTTGCCAATAACCCACCGCGTGGACTGCTGCCCATAACCAGATCGTTATCAATGACGACTGAGGTAATAGTTGAACTCGGATCGCTTGCTGGTTTGCATAACGCTAGAGTCAGTTTAATGTGTGGCCTGTCTCCTAAAGGTTGCACCTCTCGGCCTATAACTTCCATGGTGCTGGTGTTGCTGAGTCCGTCGATATGCCGCCACAAAAAAACATCATTATCGAGCGTTACAACGTCGCCGATCTCAATGTCTAAATGTTCCAGTGAGGTCTTAATCGCAACAACTGGCAAGCCATAAGCAAAGCGGGGCATTACATAATCTTTTGCCCACATAAAGGGCACGGTGCAATCATGTCCAACGGTTCCCTCTTGCGTGACCATTTCAAGCCAGTAGGCATCTGGCCAGCCTCGCGTTGATGTGCTGTTAAAGCCGCGAACACCTGCCGTTACGGTTATTTTTCCGACTCCCTTTGTCATTGGTATGTAGTCAGTAACAAAATAATCGTCGTTGTCTGAATCGTCAGGATCTAGGCCGTAGGATTCGCCGATCGAGGTCGTTTCGATTGTGCCGTTGTCGTTGATCTGTGGGTAATATGCGAAAGTATCTTCCTGCATGGTAATGCCGGTGATCTTCATTAGTTCGCGCCGCCAATTAAACACCGCATATTTTGACGCGCTGATTCGGCCTGAAGAACTGCCACCGCCGAAACTTAAATCGCCTTGTGTAGAACCGGCCGCCGTAATCTCTGTTGTTCCCCATGTGCCGGTGAATCCTGATATTTGACGGAAACAGAGTTGGAACTGTTCGGCGATCGCATCACCTGGGTTTTTGCTGGCCGAAAATGGGTTTTGAATACCTGCGCCCGGTGGTCCCATTAAACGAACTTCAGAAGTTACCACGTGCGCGTGTTCTTCTTTGCGCCACGTTCCAACCTCATTAATCGCCGCTGTATCTGATATCCTGATCCGTCTGCCGTCGTCTGCACTTGTAGCCAGTCCCACCCAGAGATCGTTAATAATGTGCGTTTGGCTTTCAATCTGCTCAAAGTCTGCATAGTCAGAGGTTGAAAAGTGCCGGGCCGCGCTTGCGTCTCTATTGAACACCTTGAACTTAAAAACGCCGGATGCATCAATAAACAAAGCTCCAGGCATATAGAAACAAATATCGTCGATTAGTTTGCGAACGGGTATTCGATTTTCTGGGCCGGGTTTATTGCCTGCCGTACTTGCTGAGCCTTGCCACCGGCGCGGGCCGTTCTCATACACCGTTGGATTATCGTTATATGTCTCAATTAGCTGAGAATATTCATGAACCAAACCAAGGCTTGTCATTGTATAATGATCGATTAAGTCGTTATCAGCATGATCAGGATCGAAACTGTTTGTATCAATAAGGCCCGCCGGTACGCCTGCAAATTCGAGTAACTGCTTAAGAACCTGCAAGGGATGCTTGCAATAGTACGCGCCGCCAAACTCTATTGAATCGCTCACTTCTGCATAGTCTGAACATTTAAACGTGATCCCGGTTTCGGTGGGGATAATTTCCTCGATTAACCCGCGAAAATACCCGGCGAATTCGTCCTCGCCTAACTCCGGTGTTCCTAGCGTGATCTTAACGTCGCGGCCTTTGAGCGGGTACGTTCCGTTTATGCGTCGAATGGTGCCTTCGTCTAAACAATCAAGGGCGATGGTGCCGGTTTGAAGTTTGCGCGTGTAGGGATCGAGCTTGTGACTAAATGCCGTCACGTCGGAAATCAAGATCTCGCCGTCGATGGCTGAGTTTGGACCGCTTAAAAAGTTGTAAACCTGCTTGAAAGTAACCGTAACGGTTGCGCTGGCTGAAGCGTTGGCGCTCATTTCAAGCGTTCCGCTCCCTTTGCTTTGAATGGTGGTGCCAGTAGGGATCCCGGTGCCGTGCACTTCCATACCCACGACTAAATTTGTCGTTGCAGTGTTTAACGTCGCGTCACCGCTTACCGTGTCAATTGTCGCGGTAACAACTCGCGCCTCGATCCGTGCATGGATCACCGGCTCGACGATGCTTTTGCGATATGCTTTTACCCAATCCGAATCGAGCGTTAAAGTCATTGGATCAAGTCTCTGTTAAGGTGAACGGGTAAAGCTCGCGCATCTCAAGCGTTAACTGCCGCGCATTTGGTAGTGTTTGCGGGAAGTCTAACCCGCCGATTTGGTGCATGAGCTGCGTATCTTCTGGGGCCGTGCTTGGGTTTTCGCAATACAAAAACGGCTTAGAACCTTGCGCGCATTCGCTCCACCACGAATCAACCGTTGCGATGTTTGCCGTGCCATCAATCAAAGTGGTGCCGGTTCGTTTGGCTTGGCCTTTGTTGAAAGTGTACCTGGTGGTGACGCCGGATCGGGCTTCAAAGTCTGAAACTCTTGACTCGGTGCGCTTGTCGTCTAACGTGTTGTCGAACTTGTAGGGTAGGTGACGCCGACGACCGAGCCAGAATTCGCCGATCTCTGGTGTCATTGTGCCGGTTGTTTTTACGATTTTGATTCGAACATATTTAGCGTTTGGCGATGTGGTGTCTACAGTGTAACGCATCGGATCCGATCCGGTGTGATGCAAATCAAACTTAACGAGTCGCGTTGATGGCTGGGAACCGGTCCAAGTGGCAATGGTAGACGGGGATCCGAATGTGTTATTGTCGGAAACTTCAACGGTCAAAGTCATACCGACCCCGCCGAAGTTATGCCCGGCAATCATGACGCAATCATAATCGGGCGCAGTCGTTTGAAGTCCGAAAGATAAATAATAAGTTCCAGCTGCGCTTGCTGGTTTGGTGACGCTGTGAAGAAACCGATCATAGGCTCGCGTGGTTGGATAATCTGCGTGTGCTAAGTCGGTTGCGGTATCAACGTTATCGCTTGCACCTGTTAACCATTTGGCTTGGCCTGCCGATTCTACCGCATTGGAGCCAATTAGAACCGGTTTGTCGTTTGTTACGAGTGCCTGCTCTGCTGCTGATAATGCTACCGCCGTCATATTGCGTAACCTCGCCGCTTGAGTCGTCCTAAGCTCGGCATGAGCTGATCAGCCACGAACCGATCGAGCTGTCCCGCGCTGCGTGGTGCCAAAACGTTTTCGTTAAAATTGACGGTAACACCTGCACCGCCGCCGGACTGGACCACGCCACCGGCTGCCGCTGCTGCTGGTGCTGGTGCGCCTGCTACCTGTAAAAGTGCGCGAGTTAAGTTTGCAGGAATGATCAATTCGCCCGGGGTCAATAACCCTAACTCGGTATCTTGGTTGCCGGTGCCGCCTACAATGCCGCCTTTATTAAACTTGTTTAAAAGTCCTTTAATGGTTGCAAAGGCTGCCGTCGCTGCAATCCCGCCAAGCACTGGACCCACGAAAGGGATCGACGCTTGCGAACTAAAGGCCGCCGCCGCACTTTCGGCCGCATAAGCTAGAATTGCTTTTTCCACGAAATTGATGATCGAAGTCAAAGCGCTTTTTGCCATCTCTTTAAAGGCTGTTCCGAGATCCTCTATGTTTGCACTGAACGCGCCGAACGCATTAGAAACCGGCCCGGCATACATATTTACAAGCTCTTGCCCTTTTTTGAGGTTTTCGTTTTGTAGTTTGATTTCGGCTTGTTCGCGCTCTTTAGCGCGTTTTGCTGCCAATGCGCTTGCTTTCGCCGCTTCCTTTTGTGCTGCTACTTTTTTCTTAAGTGCTTCGCCGGTTTTGTTGATGGCGTTAAATTCGCGGTTGTGTGCGTCGGTTGATGCGTCAACGGCCGGTGTGATCTCCAGTGTCATAGAATCGACCGCGTGAAGCATATCTCCGGCCATGTTTGCCAGACCTTCGGACATATTGGCCGCGCTGTCTTCCGCGTCCGTCATGGCTTGCACTGTTTGATCGATGTTGTCTTGTATGCCCGCTTTCATGTCGCCGGTGGCAGTTGTAACTGCTTCGGTGAATCCGCGAATGGGGTTTGAATCTAATAGACCTAAAGATACCAAACCGTCCAATACAGGATTTAACTTATTTAAAAAATGACTGGCCCCCTTGGCTGCAAGATCAATAGCCGAAGCAATACCTAATAAAGCAGTCGATCCAATAACCTGCAAACCGCGAAAGACGTTTCCGATTCTCGAACCGATATTCTGAAACAGCATGAGAGCACCGGCTCCAAAACTGATCAGACCCTTAACAAAACCTTTCAGGCTATCAACGCCGGTTTTCGACTTCTTTTGTAAGTCTGTGAAGTGATCGAGCATTGGCGTGAAAGCTTTTACTAACAACTGGCCGAGCTGGCTTTGGGTTGCTCCTGCGACTTTAGTAAACCGGCCTAAACTGTCGTTGAATTGTTCCGAAGCTGTTAAGGCATCGGCCCCCATAACGATCCCGAGATCCTGGGCCTCTTGCGTTAGTTCGTTGATCCCGGTGGATCCTAAATTCAAAAACTCCGTCATAGCTGCGCCGCTGCCACCGAATAGATCAAGACTTGCCGCCGACTTCTCAACGCCGTCGGGTAACTCTTTGAATGCGTCGGCTATTTCAAGCATAACTTTCTCTGAGCTTTTAATGTTGCCGCTAGAATCTTTTACGTCGATTCCTAAACGTTTAAACGATTCCGAACCGGTGCCGACGCCTTCGGCTGCCTCGCGAATTTTTTTGTTAACTTCTGCAAGCGCAGACGATTGTTCGTCTATCGACGTTCCAGAAACTTGCATCGCGTGATCAAAGCCCTGATAGGCCGTTGTGCTTAACCCTATACTCCGCGACGATTTTGCGATTTTGTCGCCAAGCTCTGCCGTTGATGTGGTCAAGTGGATTGTACCGGCTACGGCTGCCGTTGCTGCTGCGGCAATAGCGATCCCGGCTGCGGCATAGGATCCCTCTAAAGCGTTGATCTGTTCGCGTAGGCTTGCGACTTTTGGTTCGTTTTCTTCTGCTTCTTTTTTTTGTTCTTTGAGTTTATCGGCGAGTTTTTCCGCTTCTTTTGCTGCGATTTCGTCGGCTTTAGCTTGTGCCAGTTTTGCGAGTTGTAAGTCTATAATCGCCTCAGTCGCTTTTTTTGCTGCTGTGGCTTGTTCAAGTAGTTCTTTCGGGATCTCTTCGCCAGCTTTGGCAAATGCCGACGCTTTGCGCGTTGCGATGGTGTACTGTTCGTTTAATTCTGCGAGCTTTGTAGCGACTGGATCACCGGCTGCCGCTTCTTTCTCCATCGCGAGCTTAAGTTTCTGCGATGCAGTCAACTGCATGTTTTTGGCTTTGCGTGCTTCGGCTGCTGTCTTTGCGAGCTTCTGATCTGACTTGGCTATTTTTTCCGCTTCTGCGGCTATCGCGTTGGCTACTTTGCGAACGCCTGCGCTTGCGTCGTCTTTGATCGTCGCTTGGACCTCAACACCGGATCCGCGTCTTGCCATTTCTGATCCTCCGTTTGCCTTTGCCGTTCTCGGTGCTTCTCAATCTCTCGATCAATTAGCTCCATGGTTTCGATCCACCGTGGGGGCTGATCAAGCACACCACCCGAAACCGCCGTTTTGCCCCGATTCTCTAACCATCCCCAATCGCGCAACGCGTCCGAACACCACCGCGCCTCAGTCAAAAGCCAACTTTTTGGACACCTGCGAAAACTGTTTCCAAGCTTCGTTATGTGCCGAAAGCGATGGCCATCGGCTCCGATACAGTTTCGACCTTCTGCGAGTCCGTCGCCGATGCATCTTCTGCAATCCCATCGCAACGAAGCGTCGTCGCTAAGTTGGAGTCTTGTTGCTTTTCTAAGGGTTTTTTTTCCTGCTCGGTAAGACTTGCCGCTGTGAATATTTCAAGCGCTACCTCTGCCACGATTTCTGATTCGCCATGTTTGGCCAGGCTGTCGCCGTCGGTGATCTCAACACCTCGCATTGAATAGCCTGAGACCTTCGTGACGTGCATTTTAACGGCTTGCTGTTGCCAACGAATCATACTGGCAAGGTCGACGCCTGCCGCCGGTGCTCCGGCTTCTATGGACGTTTGAAGCGATACAAGTTTCCGCTTATCTGCCTCGGTGGGATCCTTGATCCATACCTTGTACGGATCTGGATCCTGCCGGTTGTCGAACGCCTCTGGTATATACTCACGAACCTGATCCGGTCGCGGCCCCTGTATACTGCGTGCCATTGTTTGCCCCTGTTTCGTTATGGAAAGTCGACGCTGATTTCGTCGCCGTCGGTTGATGCGACACGTGCCACAAAGTTAATCGTAACAGTTGCTTCTTCTGCTTCTGGAATTTCAACCGCTGTGACTTCTGGCCGAATTGCTGGAAGTTGGATTTTCATCATTTCCGTTGATGTGTTGGCACCGGCTCGCACGATTGCGGCCAGTGTTGTACCGTTCCAGGCATCGGCCACGACTCGCGAAATGTCGCTTGTTGCTGAGTTGTTTGTGTCGTGAAAACAATTGAAAGAGCCGGTAACTTCGCGAGCCCCCAGCGACAAACCAACCGGCGTGGCTTGGCCTGCTTCGTCGCGTGCCTTAATTCCGGTGGTGTAGGAAACACTCGCCGATATAAAGCCCATGGACGTCCCGCCCAAACTCAGATCCGACTCAACCGGTGAAACTGGGCTATTTGTTGTTAGTGTTTGAGCGTGCGCCGCCGATTCAATTGTGGAGTCGTCGTCAAATGTTTGCGCGTTTGGTGATAGGTTAACTTTATGCGTTGCCGAATCAATGCCGGTGACAAGGTAAAAGTTCCCGCTGTTATTGTTGACGCTCGACGGTGTTTCGCGAAACTGCACGTAAGCACCTGCTCTAAATCGTTGCGCCTGATTCGCATCGACGACGACATAAGCGTTAGACGCTGATCCGGCCCCGTTAATCGTTGCACCCTTGGCGAAACCATACGAACAAAACCCGCCGCTTGCTGTAATCGTTGCCAGTTCGTTTGCGCCGATGCTGAACTCTACCGACTCTACCCAACAGCCTGAAATTGTCTCATAATGTTGAGTACCCGATGTTTTGTGAAACTGTAGGCTTAACGGTTCGGTTTTATCTGCGCCGCTGTCGTGGCAACTGTAGGTTACATCGGTTGATGTGTTGACGTAACCAAACGCCGCTTTAAGAATTGCGCCGCAATCGGGCTCGGTGGTTGCGCTTGATCCGTTGGGCTTCACGTAGAACGTCGCCGACCATGTGCCGCCTTCTTTGCCTGCGACTTCGTTCTTTGTGCTGGCCGTTCCGGTGCGCTCCATGTTTTTAAGATATTCCTGAGTTGGGTTAATATCTAAGTTAAGCAATGGAAGGGCATCGGCTGCTACTGGTTTTTGAACGGTGTTAAATGTCGTTTCGACCATTCCCCAAAATTTTTGCTGTGTGCCTGTGGCTAGTGCTGTGGCCATTTCTAGATCTCCGTTTCGGTTTCAAGTTCTTCGATTTCTTCGTCTTCTGGTTCTGCCGGTTCTTCGCCTTCGGCATGGGTCCAGCCTGTTTCGAGTAGGCTTTCGGCGTCACCTTTAGACACTTCAACCGCTTGGCCTGCCTGGATGATTCGGCCGTTAAAGTTTGTTTCGTGTGGTGGGCATAGCTTCATAATTTTAATCCCCTGCGTAAACGTGAACGTCGACGCCTTGTGTATAAACGTATCGAGTGGTGGAGTTATCGCCGCGACCTACTGCACTGGAACCATCGCGTAGAATGCACGTGGTTACGGTTGCGCCTAGTGTTGTGTCGCCGTTAATGCAATCGATGATTGCTGTCATATAACGCCGCATAAACTGCTCGGCACCGGCTAAATTTGCATCGCTTATAAAAGTGACTGCGACCGTACAATCGACGGCTAAAAGATTCATTCGTTGCTGTTCAAAGGTCCAACCTTCGTCGAATACTTCGATCAGTGGCGAACGATTGTCGAACGGTGCACGGTGTGCCAATACATCAACCGGATCGGTTAGTGCGTTGGTGCTCATGCTCTGAGCACTTTCAACCGCTCGAAGCTTTGCCGGTAGGTTGCTGTCGAGGTATGCCGCAAGTTTAACCACCGCTTGATCTATGTGCTTTTCGCCCGCCATTACATCGCGGCCATTCTGCGATTTGCTCGTGTAATGATTTCTGTTTGCCAGTCGCTGACAATTTCAACAAGCTTGTGCTTTAAGGTATCATCGAGATCGTTAAAATCTAAAAATGGACGTGGTGGAATGTTCGAAATTGGATAACCTTTTTTCTTACGTCCGAAGTTTTGCGCGATTGCGTACCGATGTTTTCGAATGCCAAAGATCAATGTTTTATCGGTCAGTTTTATCGTGCCTTTTTTGGGGCTTGTTACAACGCCTTTGATCTTGCCAGTAAGAACAAGTAGAGCCCGCGACCCTTTGCCGATCCGTGGTGTCCATGGTTCGCCGGTGTTGCTGGATTCGCTTGCGAATGCTTTGCGAGCTTCGGACGCTAAAAACTCGGCGTAACGTTCAAGCGGTTCGCGTGTCGTCTGCATGTGCTCGCCGATTTTTCGCAATGCGTTCACCATTGGAAGGTGCGTTGCAGTAATCGCAAACGACCAAACACCGTTAGAACGTGGCGACGGTCCAAGGTTTTTCGGTAAATATGCGTTTTTGACGGCACCCATTTAGAACACCTCATCGCGGCTAAAGGTGGGGGCGAAATCGCCGTTACTAACTGATAGATCATCATCATTATCAGTCTGAACGCCGCGAATCTGACGCGAAGAACTCGAACCGGATCCAGCGTTAAGCATAGCGCTGTAACGCATGGGATGGTTGAGTATGTCGGTTACACGCTCGTTAAAGCGCTCTACGTCGTCAATTCCGGCATCGTTGCCACCGTCGCCACCTGCCGAAGCAAATGCGATCCGAGTTCGGCCGACTGCATAATCGAGAACCCAAGACCGCATAATTTTGACGCCATCGGTGCCGGTGATCGGTGTTGTGACTTCTGCCGCGTTAAGCGCACCATGTAGCAAAGCCTCGGCTTCGTCGATCCATTCGCTAACTTGCGTGCTGGTCGGCGAGCTTGATCCGTCAATTGTGCGGTAAGGTAGCCGCGCACTGACTTGGGCCGTGCTTACATAAGTTCCCATTGCTTAGGCTTCGGCTTTCTTCGAAGCTTTCTTTCGCCGACGTGGTGCCGGTTTTTGCTTCGGTTCTTCTGCCGGTGCTGCTTCTGCTACTGGTGCCGGTGTCGGCTCCGGTGCTTTCGGCTTGGCTTCGATTTCTTCGATCTCTAAACTCGGATCGTTAACCATGTATTCGGGCATGGTTTTGAACTGAGTAAAGCTCGACGAAGTAACAACGCGCATTGGGCCACCTTTGCCATCACGCAAAAGCGTTGGCCGCTGGGCTTCTCTTAATCTAACGTTCCACATTGTTTCGATCCTGGTGTTGACGGCCGAACCCTTGGGGCAAGGATCCGACCGTCGTAATTCACCGGTGAGTTATTAGCTGTTGACGCTCTTAGTCGCGCACTGCCAGAATCCATAGCCAGCGGCATAACGCGCTCTAACGCCGTAACTGAAAATCTCACGCATAAACGCGGATTCGGTGTTGGTTTCCAAGCTGCTGAACTCAAGCGCATCACGCTCTTGGAAAATCAAGCCGCGTAGGCTGTCAGTTCTGAGCATGTACCAATCATTGGCGTCGCTTAGACGTGGCGAGATGATTAGATCCGCCATGCCTGCCTGCATGTTGCTAGTTTGAGAAATCATGGAAGCGCCGAGAACTTCGCGGAAGTTCTTTTCAAGTGCCGGTGGTGCAACAACTGCAAATGAACCCGCGCCGTCTCCGTGGAAAGGCTCGCCCGCCTCATTTTTGTAACCCAAAATTGCGGCCTTGCTTGCTGCAAAATCGGTGGCGATAGCTGACGTAGTAACGCCCGAGCCTGCGAGTAAATTATCCTGGGTTCCGCCTTCGTCGGCTCGTGCCGTGTGGCTGTTGCCAAAGAACGCTGTACCATCATAGCAAGCGTCCGACGTGCCATCGATCAACGCATTAATGATCAACTTGTTGACGTGTGCCGATGCTGTCGCGGCCATTTGCTGAATACGACGACGGATTGATCCGCTTTGGTTATCGTCCAGATCCGTGCGCTTAACTTCGATGGTTGCCGTGTAAACGGTGTTGTTCAAAGTGTAGCCGGTATCTGACAATGGCGTGACGTGACGTGTGCCTTTAAGCTCCGACATTTGCGGGGCTTGGCCCAACCATTCGTATTTCTCTTTATCTGACTGCGATGATTCAACGTAACAGAGTTTCGGCGCTAGGCTTTGTTCTGCGTTGAATGATTCCATAAAAAGAGCTTTAAGCCCTTTTTCTAGGCTTGTGCTGCTATAAACTAATGACATTTTTTAAGCTCCTTTATGCTACGAGTGCATCTGGTCCGATACGAACCCAGCCTTCTGAAGCTGAAACGTATTCAATTAAACGGCCCGCGACTGGCGCGTTAGACGCCTGCGTTTCGTCGATAGTAGCGTCATCGTCTGCATAGACCATCGCGCCCACGTCCTCCTGTTCGAGTGTATCGGCTGCGAAATTAAACTCGCCTTCGAGACATTCGACGTAATAAGAACCGCTCGCGGCACTTGTTACCGTTGCCGCTGCAACGCCTACGACTGCTTTGTTACCGCTTGCTGCCGCTGCTGGAATTGCCAAACCTGTTGACGCTAGGCAAACCATGCCGCCCGCGTAGCAAGTTTCGCTTGCTTTCATCAGATACCGAGTTTTGCGGGTGATCCCGCGAGATTTGGTTACTCTCTTTGCGCTAAGTGCTGCCATTAGTGGAGCCCTCCCTTGGTTGAGGGCTTACCGTCGAAACCGATGGAATCCCATTTTGAATTATTAACGAAAGATTCTTGTGATAGGCCGAGAGCTTTACAGATCTGCGCATCACTTGCGCTTACTTGGCCGCGTGCATCACCGGCTGGGTGTTGCGTTTGGGCTTGCTCTCGCGTTTGAACTGGCAAGTTTTCAATGAATCCGGCCAGACTCTCGACGTTATCGCCGCACGCTTCTGCGAAGGCTTCAACCGCTGGCATCATTGCCGGTGTTACTTTGCCGTCGCTGATAGCTTTGGCCATAAGTTCGCCCTTACGGGTTGCCTTAACTTCGCCAAGTGCTGCGAGTGCTGCTTGAGCTTTGGCCGATTCTTCTTCGACTTCGCCTTCGAGTTCTTCTTTTTTGGCTTCAAGCTCTGCGACCCGTTGTTCGAGTTCGTCAACGCGTGCCTTAAGCTCTTCGTGCTCGCTTTGTTCTTCTTCTGCCGGTTGTTCTTCCGGTGCTTTCTCTTCTTCTTCCATGGCTTTTACCTTTGTTTCTGTTTCGGCCATAGCGAGGCCATAAATTGAATCTATTAATCCGAGTTTGAGCGCATCGGCTGCAAGCCATACTTGGCCGGTTGCCAGTTCTGCGACTTGTGCCGGTGTTAGACCGCGACCACGTGCGACTGTTGCCGCGAACATGTGACTTAGCTGATCGATCATGCGCTGCTCTTCGCTTATGTCTTCGGGTGTGATGGGGGATCCTTCGACGCCTGAACCTTTGTGGCTACCGCTTCGGACAACGTGAACCCGGATCCCCGCGTCTTCGTATGCTTGCGAACTATCGACCATGACCGAATACACACCGATGGATCCTACTTGTGCCGTTGCGTTTGCTTCGATGTGGTCCGTCTGGGATGCGAGCCAATAGGCCGCCGATGCTGCCATATCGCTGATCGCTGCTGCCGTTGGTTTTGTGGTGTGTTTGATTTGGTCCGAAAGTGCCTGAACGCCTGCGACGGTTCCACCTGGGGAGTCGATAACGAAAACGATTTCTTTGACGTCGTGATCTCGTTCGGCCGCTTCGATTGCTGCGCTTGCTTCAAGTGTCGAAGTCGCTGGCATACCTAACCAACGGATCGCCGCTGGAACTGATTTCATGATAACGCCGGTGATCGGGATGTATGCGCGACCGTCGGCCACTTCGTAGAGCACCTCGCCGAAACCACTTTCGACCATTGAACCCGCAACCGGATCAGTTGAATCGATTGAATGAACCGCGTGCGCGAATTGTTCGAGCTGCTTCGGTGCCATTGCCCATAAGCCACCCCATAATGCCGTTATGTTCGCTTTCATTCTTCGATTTCCTCTTCTGCTTCCATGGGTTCGGGTTCGGCTTGAAACCCGGCTCGCGCTGTTTCTGGGTCGCGCTGTGGCATCCTGAGAACTTTACGCACGAATGATTCGGTTACATCGTCGGCCGTTAAAACGCCGCTCATTGATAGGTTATGAACAACTGGGAGAATCTTGGACCAATCGCGGGTAGGCATGTTTTGCGCTGCCATCTTTGGAACGGCTACGCCTTCGCCGTAATTCATTCGAACGATTCTCTCGATTGGGCTCCAACCATCTGCGCCACTGTTGAACGTGTCAGAAATAAACCGCGCATCGCCTTCGAGTCCTATTTCGAATTGGCCTTGCTGACTGGTGGCCAGTGCGAACGATCCGGTTTTGCCGGTGAGTCCCAAAAGCATAAAACCCGCGCCGACGTTTACCGCGATATCCCGGTTACATCGTTCGATTGCTTCGCTTATTGCCGTACCGTCGCCTTGGCTTGTTGCTTCCCATGTGAACTCATAACCATGCGGCAGAATCAAATAGCCTTTTTGATGTGCTCGCATTTCGCTAAGAATCGTTTGCGCTGTGTCTATGTCTTCGTCGATTGCGCCTTCGGGTAGTCTGATCGTCGGTGTGCCGATTCCCTGCCGTTCGTGTTTGATGCTCTCGATTACTTGTAGAGCGATCTTGATTTTCCAAGGTCCGTAAGCTGATCGAAGTGTTGCCAGTCCTTCGAAGTTTGCGCCGTCTTGGTTTTCTGTGAACCTGATTAGGCGATCCGCCTCAACGCGCCGAAACCCTGCTTTTTCGCCATCGCTGCCGATGATGAATTGTGTGATCGCTTCGATTTGCTGGGGGTTCTGTTTTGACTGGTGCCACCGGTCCACGGTCCATGCTGGCCGGTGATGTAGGCCGGTGATAACGACGCCTTGGCCTTTGCCTGGATGGTTTGGAAATCGATCCGCTGGAATTGCTCGCGCTGCGTCGGTTTGTTCCAGTAGGCTAAACCCGCTGATCTTGTATTTTAGAATATGCTGAAGCGCTCGATCCCAATTGATGTTTTCAAAGAAACAGTAATCGCAAAACGCTGCGATTTCTCGATCGAGTTCTGAATTGCTCGCCGGTTCAAAAGTCCAATGGGCTGCGCGTAGTGGGCCGGTTACATAATCAAGCGACTTTCTAACGTGGGCGTCGCGGATCATCTTGTCTGCTATGCCGATGGTGTGGGGTTCGCCGTACCATTTATCATTATGTAAATTCGAATTGTGGTCGAGGTCGTCAATGAACCCGGCTCGAATGTTCGTTCCGGCTCCACCTTTGGGCTTGGCTCGTTCTTTGGCGTCCGGTGCCGTGGGTTTTGCGATCTCTGGCATGGTCCAAAGTTCGCTCGGCTGTATATCTTAGTTAAGCTAAATCGAACGAATGTCGTTTTTTTTATTTAGTTGTCAGAAAACCGGCTCGATACGCGTCTTAGAAACTGTCGAGATCGATGGAGTCTTTAACGGGCCGGTACAAGCTCTTTAAAATGTCGCGGGCTCTAGTGTCGCGCATTGTTGCGGCCAGGCTGGTTCGAGTGTTTAGGCTTTCCAAGTGCGCCAAGTAACAACACACCGAAAGACCTTCCGCGATATCAACGTGACGCTTTCGCCGGTCGGCGTCTCTAATATCCATTTGGCCGTCTAAGTCAGTTAAGCGCCGAACCGCTAACAACTCTTTGCGCAGTGTTGGATGTGGTGGAAGTCGAATCGTTTTACTTAAGATCCGTTGATGGAGTAACGCCCATGATGATTTGCGTTCGGCTTTGCCTTTATGCCATCCGTCAATGATTCGGCCAAAGCTGCGCTCTTTCTTGCACTTCTTAACCAATGCAATAGCCCACGGCATCACGCGAGTATCGACGCGCAGCGCGGTCATGTTCGGATAGAGTGGGATAATCATATCCAGGTGTTCGAGGATTTGCGCCGGGTTGATAACGCCGCCGGGTAGTTTCTTTGGATCGAATACGTCGATCCGCTCGACTTGCACGAACCCCCATGGATCTGGGCTTTTCTCTGGAACCTCGGACAATATGACAAGGCTCGTTAAATCGTTGGTTTTGGACGTATCAAGAAACGCGACGGATCGCCGGTCGCACTCTAGCCGGTTGCGCAAGGTGCCATCTATTACCGCGTCGATCTGTGGTTTGACGAGTAACGTTTCACCTTTGCGAGTAAACTGGTTGCCGACTTCTACCGCCACATAGGACCGCGTTGACTCTAACGAACCGAAAACAGTTTCGACGGTGTTGGTGATTTTCTCCGATACATCGGGGTTTACGATTTGCTGGGATTCGTAGAGATGCACGTTAGGCTGTGGGTTTGCTCGTAAGTGCTCGATCAACTCGGGGAACCAGTCCTTTTCTCCGCCGATACCTTCGACAATACCGGCCGAACTCATGAGCAAGATCCGGCCGTACCAGGGTTCCAGTTCTGAATGACAAACGGGGCAGTTCTCTGGGGCCTCTTGAGTCTTTGCCGTGTGTATGTGACCGCGTGGGCATTGTACGCCGTTCGCTTCGTAGACACTTGGAAGCAGCGCCATCATAGCCCGGCCTGGAACGTCGCGAGCTTCGTCTACGATTACATGGGTTCGACCTCGGCCAGTGATCGATCCGTGGCTTGTGCTCATGCCTTCGAAAAAGCTCTTCGTCTTAGCGCACTTGATCTCGCCGCGATGCTCGAACACCTCCAAGGCTTTGGCCATTTTCTTATTCTGTTTGATGATCAGGCTGTGATTCTCGCGAAACAGTGCTCGCATTTGGTCCTCACTGGAACAAATAAACGCGATCCGTTTGTGGTGTTCCTGAAGTAACAGGCTGAGCGTGTAGGCTGCCGTGCAATAAGTCTTACCGCTTCGACGTGGGAGACATAGCACCGACATAATGATCGGTTCGGCCTTTAGACCGTCGCAACCGTTGCCGGTGCAATCGCCAAAAGTAGCGCGAGCGTCTTGCCGTGTTTCGAATACTTGGCCCGCGACTGCCGCACATGGATCGCATAGTGCCTGGTGCTCTGTCTTTGACCAGGCCTTCCAACCATCAACCGGCGTAAAGAATTCGTCTTTAATCCAATCCCGGCCTTTGACGCTAAACTTCTTACCGGTTTTGTCTTTGATGTTTGCTTCGGCAAAGTCTATGCGTTGCTGAACGCTCGGCATCACATAAACGCTTGATCGTCGTCGTCTTTAGGTGCCACGACCTGCAACGTTTGCAGCAATTTGTTGAGCTGTCCCGTGATTCCAGACAAACAACGAATTTCATCGCTCTTGATTGTCTGCTCCAAAGCTTTTTGAGTTAGGATCCGAATATGTAATCGACATAAAAGCGCCGCTTCTGCCAGTGTTCGCCGGGATGCGTAGCTCTCGATCGGTGAATCGGTGACTAGTTCGAGGATCTGTTCTTCTACTTTGCCGCTATCTAGTTCAGCGATGTTCTTACTGATTACATCATCGAGTGTTGGTTCGGTTTTTTTCGTCATGGTTTGAACATAAACACCAAACGAACAAGTGTCGCGCTGTTTTTAAATCTTACTTTTGGTTTTGTTTATCCTGAATTTTATTCGGTGGCCTTTTCAAAGCGTTCTCAATTTGCGATTTTTTCGCGCTTTTTGGTTCGAAATCGTCAGAAAGTTCGCAGATCGCGAGTTTTC
>Ga0208012_1000097_pt1 | contig 35752 bp, 40 predicted proteins | sample 15BtaG_FD_184090 | JGI IMG/M metagenome (GOLD analysis project Ga0208012, IMG submission 184090) | Marine viral communities from the Subarctic Pacific Ocean - 15B_ETSP_OMZ_AT15312_CsCl metaG (SPAdes) (version 2) | ecosystem: Environmental > Aquatic > Marine > Oceanic | place: Pacific Ocean... | reverse complement strand
GCTTCATATAACGGAAAATAATCTTTATACTCTAACATTCTTTTTGTCTGAAAACGTTTACCTTTATACCCATTGCACTCTCTAACCAAGTGTCACAAAAACCTTCTTCAATTATATACTTTACTATCTTATTTGGGATTCTATCCCCATCAATAGAATGCTCGTCATCAAAGATACTAATTTTATAGGGTTGTATTTTAACTCTGTAACCCATCACCATTGTATCATATAATCCGATCGCGTTCATTATTAAATATGTATACTAAATCCTGATTCATCATATGCTAAACCTTTTTCTGTTTTAGGTTTAAACGAAACCCCACTTGAAATAAACATATTTTTTAGTTCTTCTGAATTCTTAGAAAGAATATTATTTCTATCAAAACCAATAATACGTTGTCCTTCATATATGGCTAAAATTTGAAAATTGGCAATCTCATTAAAATAGTGTTTCATTTGTATAGGTCCAAGTAATTGTACTAGTTCTCTATAACCCGAGTACTCACTATATAGATAATCTATAGGTAATTTAGAAAAATATGCTTGGTCAATTTCATCTAGACTTGGTACACCGGTGACTGCATTTAAAAAATCAGCCATTGTCTCATATTGATTAGCTATATTTAAAGCTGTTTCTTGATCAAGAGCTGGACCCTTAATGCCCTTTGGAAAATAACTTCTCAATAGTTTACTTTTATTAAAATCTAGTTTTTTACCAATACGACCACCTTTACCTTTTAACTCTACATATGTATCTCCAAGAACTAAATCACCTGCACCTTCTGGTTTCGCACCTGAGAACATAAAAGCTAGAAATGCTTCTCCGGGACCAGCGGCTCCTCTTGTTGCATATCTATCTGAAGCTGGTCTAATTAGAAGTACCTTAGGATGTTTCTTTAAAGAGTCAGCAAATTGACAACTAGGGTCACATGTTGTATCTAATATATCTGTAAAATTAAATATTTTAGAACTTGCAAGAGCTTGTTTAAGTCTGTCTTGTAATTCTGGTAAAGGTAGTTGTTTTAAGAAACTATGAAGTTGCTTGGGCGGTACAGCGTCTTTGATAAAATTAAAAATTATACGTACATCTCTATCATTAACATCATCGGCTGCATCAAATACACCAGTATCTTGACCTTGTTTAAGTATTTTTAACAAATAAGAAGTAGAGCTAAGAACTCGTGATCCTCTATCGTCCTTATCAGTTTGTTTTAATAAAACGTTTTTTATAAAAGCATCTGAGGCTCTTAGCTTTACTTCCTGCTTAGTGTCAGGATCAATAAACTTAACATAGTTATCTTCAAAAAATTGTTTAAATGTTTTCATATTTATGATGTACTAGTACCATATCCGGGCGCACTAGGCCCTACTGGTCGAGGATTTCCATCCTGATCAATTTGTTGTTTTGGATCGGTTTTTGTTCCCAAAGCACTTAACATTGCCTCTTCCCAATCTTTCAATCCTCCCCTGTCATCGTTCTCTTCCAAGTCATCTTTAGAGAACATAAGATCATATGACTTAATAATCAAGTCATTTAATTTAGCTATGGTCTCATCATTACGTAAAGACTTAAACGCTAAGTTCTCTACTGAAAACTCTCCCTTACTTGCAAGTCCATCCTGACGCATCTTCATAAGTTTGTCTTTTAACTTCTTAGCGCGCTTGTTAACAAGACTAAACTCTTTCTCGTCACTAATATTATCTAATACTTCCTCTAAAAGGTCAAGCTCTTTTTTAAAGGATAAAGCTTTCTTCTGAACATCTTGATGATCTATTTCCGGCGGGTCTTGTTTAGGTTTTTTAATCCATCTATTATCAGATAAACTAAATAGACCGGAAGCCACATGAGGTTCATGAATGTCTTGAAAATATAACTCAATTTCATGATTGTTAAATTGTATGTCGTGTCTTAGGTTCCATATAAATCTCTTTCCATCTAATGCTCTCTTTACTATGGACTCATCTTCGTTAATGTCAGCAAAATCTAATAAGATATGAACATCTAAATCAGAATGATCATTATAATTAAAATTAGCAAGCGATCCAGTTAACTGGATGTCTTCAACCATTTCAGGAGAAATATGTTGATCGTTTTTAACAAAATTATCTACGATTTTTAAAATTGGCTTTAATATGTCCTCTCTAAAAACAAAATCATCCCAGAATTTAGGATGCAAAGTATCGTTATAGTAATTTGCATCTTCGAAATATGTTTTAAAAGACTTTGACATTGATATTAATTAGTTGTTACATATACTTTAACGTGATCTGTATTATCAGGCTGACCATCCTCGCTTAAGTCATTTGTTATATGCTCATGGACAGCTTTAATATAATTAGCTGCTTTTGTTACCTTTGCACGCATCCAGTCTTCTATAGGGTAGTCTTCTGTAAGCATGTCTTGTAATCCTTGCGCCATCTCAACTACTTGAGTTAGTTCTGCTGTAGATGTAACTTCAGTGATCGTTTCATCTATATACTCGTTCAAATACCCATCTAATTTCTGAGTCGTTTGCATATTATAATTATTTATACAAACTTATAGAGATAACCGTTGTCCGACTTGAAGTTTATCAGGATCAGAGAGTTTATTTACCTTTATAAGATCATTTATCGATCTCCCGGACTGTTTTGCTATTTTACTGAGAGTGTCTCCTGGTTTCACAGTATAAAAATCAGTTTCAACTGGTTGTGAGGGAGCATCTCCACCAAATGTTGCAAATGCCGCGGCATTTCTCTCCATTCTAGGTGCTACACCAGTATTTTCTGCTTTTGACTTCTTATAACCTGCATGATTTAAATATTCTTTAGCTGCTGCTTTAAATTCTCCTTGGTTTATAAATGCCAATGTATCTTTACTACCAGAAAGGTCACCTCTAAAGAAACCATCTACAATAGCATTGCGAACATATTGTGGTAAAGAATTAAATTTTGGTATTTTACGTTGTGCTGCCGCAATTTTAGATTTTACATCGATATCAAACAATTGTTTCATTTGTTTGTCAGTTAATGCTCTTCTACCACTAACCACCTCGCTATACTCTTTACCTACAACACTTTTTAAAACTTTATCGTTACGTAGAACAAGATGGCCTACTCCAACGGTTAAGTAACCTTTATGGTCTTTGTACGCGTAACCAGGTCGACCGTCTTTACCTTTACCTTCACTCGGAACAATATACTCATAATAAGTTTGATCCTGCTTGACAGCTTGAGTTATTGGAGTAGGCATTTTGGCTTGTACTTGCCCAGTGCCACCTAAAGTAGCACCTATAATACCTAATGCTGCTAGAGCATTAGTAAATGGCCCTTCTTGTAAGATTATATCATTTGCCTCTGCTAACTGATCAAATGTCATTCTAATTATTTATAGACTATGCTCCTTAAAGGTACACTTTCATACTGTTCCTCATAGTCACACGTTCCATAAAAATAATTATCTACCTGTTCTGTTAACCTTGCTTTAGCTACCTCAAGATCAATTTCGAACCATTCATTCCTTATTTGTTTTGCAAAATGAGTCATTTGCTGTTTTATATTTTTCTCAGCCTTTAGGTATTCTGGATGTTTAATAGAATAAATAACCTCATAGTCTCTAAAAGGAGAACCCGTCTGATATGTTTGCAGACGGGTCTTTAGATTACGGGTTGTTCCTATTTTTATCCAACCGGGCCAAGAACTATTAGTAATGATATACAGGTAGCCTGGGGACATAAAAGTATTTATCCCCAGATATATAAAATACTATGCACTCTCCCAGGCTTTTGTATCAGCATTAAATACTCTGGTCTGTTCACCTGACACAGGATCTGTTGACAGTGCAACATGTACCTCTTTCCTATGTGAAGCTTTATTAACAAACGACCAACCAGTACCAACAATACTCGAAGTACTACCTAAGATCATAGTGAACGTATCCGTCGATAATGTACCTTTAGCGATCAAAACTCCTCCTGCAATAGTAGCAGCGTGTCGTAAAAGTCCACCTATTTCTTTTTTGTACTTAGCAATACATCCTATAACTTTCTTCATATGTAATTATTTATACTATATAGATGAATTAAATACTTATATGGAACAAAGAGGAATACAACCATCTGATATTGAACGAGCTGCTCAACAGCTTGTGGGAGAGTATGGATGGATGTTTATCGCTGGATTAGCAATATTATTGTTTCAATCAAGTATTAAAAAACTCGCTGCTGGTCTTTTTGTGTTCTGGGGTAATGATTATAAAACAGATGATACAGTATACGTCGATGGAAAACCCGGACGTATTATACGAGTGGGTATTACTAAAACTGTCTTCTTTATATACGATGTTATCGATGGACAAGTTATCGGTGGCAGTAAACTTGTTGTACAAAATGAATATCTAGGAAAACTAAAAATAGAGAAACCTCTATGCCAGTTAGATTTATCTAGATATAACGGTGCAAAGAAAAAGCACTAAGCAGTTTCTGGTTCAGGTTGAGCAACTGGCACCTTTTCAGCTAGTCCTGGAATCTCACAAGCACCACCTCCACAAGCAATTGTCTCTTGTACTTCAGTAGTATCTTCCTTTTCCTTAAAGGACTTATAGTTTACAGATTTAAACTTCTCAACAATAGCTTGCCAACGCTCTTCGTCTTTTTCATCAACTATAGACTCTAACGGAGCTTGTTTGTATAGCTTATCTCCAGTCTTAGGCAACAATGATACAGCACCAAAGTATTTCTTATTGTCATATAAGAACTTAAAGACTCTGTCCCATTCATCATCCTTTACAACTGCTGTACAACTAACATTATGTTCAACATTATTAGTGTTTACATCTGTTGTTCCTGGTATCACCCAATTCTGTTGAGTTGATTTAATATACTTTAAATGCTGTAATGCAGTTATATCATCTTTCACTACAGCCTTATCAGATATCTCTATAGGAAACGTTACAACGTCATCTGTCTTATTTGCTGACCACACACTTTCCTCACACATATGTGGATTGCTTTTCTTAAAGTGTCTATAAATGGGATCGAGTTTATTACATTGAATACGTCTAAAGTACTTTCTGCTGTGATGAGGATGAATTCCTGAGGCACTTCCTAATACAAGAGAAGAAGTACCTTCTGGTTTAATACAAGTAATCCGAGCAGCTTGATTGATGTTTAATTTCTTAGCCCATGCTTTGTTAACTTTAATAGCATGCTCGGCTCCTTCCTTTTGATAATCAGGATTTAATAAGATTTTAGGATTATCCATCATACCAGTAATAGATACACCTAATAGAGCTTCTCCTTCTGTTAATTGCTTAGAAGCTGGTCTCAAATAGTTGAAATCAGAGTATGCAGCTTGTAGAGTTCCAATGATGGTAGCAGCTTTAACTGCATCTAAAAACTTAGCCTTAGTATCGATATTAGCTCCATTAATAGATGTTAGATTACAAAACTGTACACCACAGACACCATCTTCAGTAACTGGAACAAATCCAATCTCAAAACAAGGATTGTATAATTGCCATGGATGATTACCAAACACAAAACCAGGTTCTCCAAATTGTTTAGTTTTATTAAGAATGTCTGTAAACTCTTCAAACGTAGTTTCATTTCTTAATAATAAGACACTGTTATTACTTCTAGCGCGTTGAGGTTCAATGTGAATCCAGCTTATACGTTTATTATCAATAACATCTTTATATTCATATTCACTTAGCTCAACCTCATACTTCTTTTTATTAACAGTAATCTTTCCAACATATAAATTAGTTTCATCATCATGATAAAACTTCGTATGTCTTGTAACATCAAAGAATGTTTTAGAGTTCATCATCTCTTCATCATCTTTATCAAAAATAAGTGATGTAGCTGAACGACGAATACCTCCAGACAATACTGCATCAGCACAATGCATTAAAATATCATATGCATTAATAGGCTTTAACCTAGTTTGTTGTTGCTGTTCAATGATATAATCAAACAACTCTTTTACTTTTAAATGACATTGCTTTAGTCCTTCATAACCAGGAGCTTTTCCACCAGCAGTTTCTAGAGGAGCTCCTTTAGGTCTAATCTTACTAAAGTCAAAAACAATCTTACGACCAGAAAAAGCTGTATTACGAAAATAAGAATTTAATAATGCCTCAATAGAATCAGACCAACCTTCAATACTATCCTCTACAACATATGTTACAACTGTCCCAGTCTTATCTTTAGATGTTACTAAGTCTGGAAACCGAGAAACAAAGTGTTTTGATACTCCAATACCGACACCACAACCACAAAGTAGTAAATAAAATATCTCTGCAAATGATCTAATACTATCAACATGCCGAACAGCGCAATTATATATACGAGCGTTATGTGCCAATACAGCCTTACCACCAAATTGCATTGATCTCATTGATGGAACAATGTGTTTTTCTTTTACTTGCTGGAATGCCCACTTAATAGTATCAACATCTTCCTGAGGTAAATCCTTCTTAAATTGATCGACATGCATCTTTGCAACTCGATTTATGCATTCGTCCCATGTCTCTCTTCTATTAAGATTCTTATTATATCGAGCGTATTTACTCGTAAAAGTAAATGTAGATATCTCGTCTAGATAATTAATATTTTGTGGCATTGATGTATTTATTTATGCTTCATTCAGCTGAATAACAGGTCACGACTGAACAAGCATGCTACACATAAATATAACTATTTTTTTGAAAAATTCAACTTACCGTTTTACTGTGGCTTGTCCGAAATAAAATCCAATAATAGCTGTCAAGGCTTGTCTAATCTCAGGTACTAACAGGTAACCTTCTATCTCTACAAAGACTGGCTCTGTCTTAGTTCCTAATAGCCCCCACAATATTTTTCGTGTAACTAGTTCTTCTACAACAATTGGATGATTCATAAATGTAGTAATGAAGGGAGCTAGGATGACACCAAATAGAACGCTCACAACAATTAATCTACGAACCCATTTACCTGCATCTACACCTACACGCTGTACGGCTTTATCAGCAGAGTCATCAGCAAATTTCTTTTCTTTCATCATCATCTCAAAGCGCTTCTGTTCGTTTTCAGCGCGCTTGGCAACAAGCTTAAAAAAGAAACCTACGATAGACCCACCAGCCATTGTCATTATTTCTGCAGGTATCACTGTAAGTATTTAATTAAAAGGATGTCAGAGTACGACACTTAATCAAATGAAAAGGTGTCGTTATCTTCGCTTATCTCAATATTCGTTAGGCTCTCACAACCAGAGAATACGTTCATATCAAAAGTGATAACATTATCAGGAATCGACGCCGATGTCAGACCAGTACCTGAGAAAGCGAACTTCCCAATAGTATTAACACTAGTAAGAGTCGGTAAGTTCGTCAAGCCGATACAGTCTGAAAAGGCACCTTCATAAATCTCAACACAATCGTCAGGAATTATATAGTCACCAGTTTTTCCAGCGGGGTAAGCATATAAAATTGTTTTAGCTTTATTAAATAAAACTCCATCCTCAGATGAAAACTCCGCATTATCTTCATGTACGATAATGCTTGTGAGCTTTTTGCAGCCTGCGAACATACCAATCCATGGTATTCCGTTCGTTCCCATCCATTCCACACTAGCAGGGATCGTCACGCTCGTCAATTCCTCACAGGCAGAGAAAGCAGTACCTGATGGATGCCCAATATGAGTAACAGTATCAGGAACTATGTAAGCACCACTTGTTCCAACAGAGCATTGGTACAATATTGTTTTAGCTTTATTGAATAAAGTTTTATCCATTAATCTAATAAATATTTAACAAAAAGGCGCTGCTTAAGCAGCGCCTTTTCTATACTACAATGTCTAAAAACTGTTACTTAATAAAAGAATACGAGAATATTGGTCCCTACTGGTGATTGATTGTCGATCATTAATCTAAAAATCCTTTTCTTTTATCATAAACTAAACGATCGTATGATTTTACATTTAAACTTTTATTTCGATCTGTATACACCTTTTCAATATCTTCTTCATATTTAATGCTGCGCATACCCTCTTTATGAGCGACTCTAGAGTCAGAGCTTTCTGAAATGTGCTCAAACTCTCTCTTCTCATTCGTGTATATATCCTTGATAAGGAATTTATATGCCGTCATGACGTAAATATTAGCTTATCGTCGTGTACTTTGCAAGTAATTTTTTCTGGTTTGTCCTTTTTTTGTATTATCATTGACGCCACTTCAACTTCAATATGTTTCTCAAAGAACCTTCTTAAAAAACGAGCACCATATTTTCGGCTATATCCCTGGGAGGATACATACTCCCTCGCTTCATCACTCAATACAAACGATATATTGTTACTATCTTTAAGTTTTTCTACAAACCTATCAGTCTCAATATCTACTAAATTATATATATTATCTTCAGTTAAATGTTCGAACTTAATAATCTCATCTAATCTATTTAAAAACTCAGGTTTAAAAAACTTATGTAAGGATACTTCTAGATCCATAGAACTAATAGCTGAGTCTCCAAATCCAATAGACTCCTTGTCGAATAAGTCAGAACCAATATTACTTGTAAAAGCAATAATACAATTTTTAAGATTAATCTTTCGACCAACACTATCTGTAAGTTCACCCTTATCTAAAACTTGTAGAAAAATATTAACAACATCAGGATGAGCCTTCTCAATCTCATCTAATAATATTAAGCAATAAGGATTATTTTTTATATAGTCACATAAAATAGATCGATCTCCATATCCAACATAACCAGGAGGAGAACCTATTAACTTACTAACTGAGTGTTGCTCCATATATTCAGACATATCTATCTTTAGAAAATTTTGTTTGTTGTAGAAGAAATGATCAGCTATCAACTCACATAGATATGTCTTACCAACACCAGTAGGTCCCAGAAACAAAAACGATCCTAATGGCCGACCAGGATCCTGTAATCCAGTTTTTACTCTCTTAAAATGATATAGAACAGAATTAATAGCATTGTGCTGAGAAACATATTTCTTTTTTATAGACTTATCTACTAATTTTAAGTCTGGTAAGTGACTTCCATTTATATCTGTAACCGGGATGCCTGTCTTATTACTTAAAATCTTTTTAACAATCTCTCCTGTTATAACTCTATCAAATTCATCTTCTTTGCTAGCAGCTAAATCACGTTTTATTTTATTAGCTAATGTTGTTTCTCTTCTCTTAAATTTTAAACCTTCTTCAAAATCAAAACTCTCAACGCATGTTATTTTTTGTCTTCGAACATCTTCAAGCTTTTGTTGTAACTGTATTAATTTTTCAGATGTATTTCCTGTTTGGTTTTTAATAAACGAACCACACTCATCTAATAAATCTAACGCACTAGATGGTTGACTTTTATCTGTAATGTATCTAGTAGAGAGCTTTACTATATCTTCAACAATATCATTCTGATACTTAACATCATGATACTTCTCATAGAACGACTTCATTTTATAGAGAACTTCTTTTGTTTCAAGGAAACTAGTTTGCCTAACAGTAATGTTTTCAAAATTAGAACTAATGGTTGTAATGTCGTTTATATATTTTTTATAATCATCTGACGTACATGTACCTATGAAGTTGATATCATCACTGCTAAATAACTCACTGAAATATTCTTCAATATTAGATGTACCATCTATTCGAGTAATAAGAGCAATATCATTAATAAACAAAATAACATCTTTGTGCTTCTTTAAATAGTCCTGAAGAATATCAATACGTGCTTCAAAATCTCCTCTAAACTTAGTTCCACTAATTAATGTCTTAAGCTTGAGTTCTAATATTCTTTTATTTTGTAAATGTAAAGGAGTTAGTTTCTTGGTTATTCTTCTTGCTAGTTCATAGACTACCGAACGCTTACCAACTCCTGGGTCACCTGTTATAATAATATTTGTATTATGTTTTTTTCCTAATATTAAATATATCTTCTCAAACTCTGCATCTCTTGAGAATGTATGTTGTAGTTCGTTTGTCGCAGCTTGATGAGTTAAATCTATAAAGTAAGACTCTAAACTCTCTGGTAGATTAGAGTATACTCGAGCACCTGTTTCAATATCACCTAGCTCTTGCTGAATTGCATCTTTAACATTATCAAAGTTTAAACCATACTCTGTGAGTATAGATGTTGCTACTCCATCATTTTCATACAACAAGGATAAAAACAAATGAATAACTCCAACTGTTTGTTTATTGAGTTTCTCTGCTAGATTTTTCGCGAAGTCGATTATACGAAAAACTCTCGGAGTAAAGTTAGGTGATTTACCAGGCTTAAATAACTTACTATTTTCTTCTATATTAAGAATACTAATTACTACATCCTTAAGATTAGTTGAATCTACTTTTAAAGTCTTAAATGTTTGCTCTAAGAAAGTATCTTCACATTCAATTAAACCAAGTAGTAAGTGCTCAGTACCAGTATACCTACACTTAAACTCTTCTGCATAATTTTTAGATAAAGCAAGTGCTGATTGTGCACAAGTACTGAACTTCATACTAGTATTTATTACGTAACTAGTTGACCTCTACTTATTTAAGTTACTGAAATATTAGTTACGTTACCGCCATATGTTCCATCTCCTATACTACCTCCTGTTAACACTTGAGTTGTTCCAAAGGCAATATAACCAGCTGCACCACCTTCGCGTAATCCATATTGACCACTCACAGTTGACCAGCTGGAACCGGTTCCAATACTGGCATGAGCTTTTGCATATGTATCTCCTTGACCATCTTGGCCATAGTTACCACCTGAGAGACCAGACATCTGTAAATGATCTGTAATAGTAGTACCTGTACCAGCGATAGTATCCCATGTGTTAGTATTACCACCTCCATCATCACTATATGTTCCTCCTGCGCCAGCATTACCGTACCCCACGGCACCAGATGAGCCGTTGTTCACAAACACATGCCTAAAGTGTGCATGTTGTATAAGAGTATTAGTCTCGGCTCCTTCAACTAATTCTACACCAGCGAGACCACCAACACCATAATTAGCTGCATGTATACCAGCACCACCTCCACCGCCTGACCCGGCTGATAAATATCGTACAAAATTATCAGTTGACGCACTAACACCTAATACTCCACCACCCCCACCCCCAGCACCTCCATAAATAAAGCCTTCGTTAATTACAGAAACTGTACTAAAATATGAGTTAACATCAATTGCAGGACCACCGTCTTCACCAACAAAATAAGATGCACTAATATCACCAGACCCTGTACCACTAGCATCTAGAAAATCATTACCAGAAAGCCAAAGAGCTCCATGGCCACCAGCACCTGCTTTACCCATTAATAAAGCGCTTACATCACCAATATTACCTCCAACTCCTTCCACTATAACATTAAGCTGATTGCTGTCATATACCATAGAATCTGTTGTTGGATCAAATTGAAGAGCAGCAGATACAGTTGATACAGAAAAAACAGACAAAGGTGTATTAACAGTAAAGTCTACAGTAAACGGATTAGTAGCAGAGTATGTTTGATATGTCGTATCAGCAGAGAGCGCTTCCCATATATTAACACAACTTAACATATTTGTTGTACTAGTTAAATAAGAAGCAGAAATCGCGGAAAGATATAATGACGTATTTTTATATTCCTGATTAATATATATATCTTGACTCTGTACACCCATAACAGATCCATCAGATGGATTGTCTATATATACATGTAACTTCTTATTTGAACTTTCTGATAAATCTTGAGCAGCGCTAATATCAAACACTACAGATGTAATTAAATCTGTAAAGAATATTGTACTTGTACTACCTACCTGCTCAGCGGAGGTTTGTTGATTGACACTAGTACCAGGGAAATCTGCCTCTTTACTATTAACAACACTCTTATTCCTACTAGCGGGAACTGAAGGAATATACAGACCTATAGCAGCATCGGAAGGTTCTATTGTTAAGTTTACTGATGTCTCAATATCTCGATCAGGTTTGGCTTCAACGTCACCTGTAACATACCGCTTTACGGCTACCCTACCAGTTGATCCTTCATTAATAGAAAGACTTGTAGCAGACATACTAACAGTATAGATATCACCTATAGGCTCTACAGTTACCACTACGGTAGTGTAACTAGGATCTATAACACAATTTGAATTTTCTTCTACTATAAAACTAAACTTTTTAACACCACCGGAAAAGAACTTTACAGTATCTATAGTAATTGTTTTAGTGTTTTCATCTCTTTCAAAGACTCCTATACTCTTCTCATCAGATCCAATATATGATATATCAGATGAAAGTATCGAAGTATTAGTATCTAATGTAGTATAATATTTAAAACTACAAGTTGGTCTACCAGATAAGACGTTTGTTCTAGTAACAGTAAACGTAACATCATCACCAGATTGAACAGAAGCTGTAGAAGCATTGCCAACCTTTACTGACAACACGTTAGGAAAGCTCTCAGTATTAGCCGGTAATCGGATCGAAAGTTCATCCGGAGGGTTATTGTTAAGTGGCTCTTCCTTAATTAAATCAAACAAGCTTTCTTGTTGAGAATATAATAGTTTTAATGGTCTATTAATAACATCAGTCAAAAGCGGCTCATTAACACCTATATATAAATTACTACTATCATCAAGGGTAGTGGGTTTTGTAAACTCATGATAGTTTACTGTACACAACGTAGGTACAGCAGCAGTACCACTATTAGTATCATAAAAACTATAAACCTTTTTATTTAAGTTTTCAAATAAAGAATAATGATTATAAATTAACTTTTTTGTCGTCTTATTAAATGTTATATTATTAACAATTTCTTGAGGAAGAACTAAGATATCAGATAAAGTAAAATAATTAGTATATAAATTTTCATTGTAAAGCTTAGTTGTAACATGCTCGTCTTCATATACATATGTTGATACCTTTTGATTAGAGCTCTGAGGAGAATTAACTCTCGTAGTAACAGCTATATAATCCTTATTATTATATAGGACAGTATCAAATGATAATATTTGTTGCTCATCTTCCTTACCACTAATTCTAATGCTTGTAGAAAACTCTGATTTTGCTAAATTTAAAACTCCAATGTATTGATTTAAATTAGATTTATAATACTTATATATTTTACCATTATTACAAATATATAAAATATTTTTAACAGCCTTACTATTAACTATTTTCTTAAAGCTATCATTCTCATCTAAACCAGATAATGTATACAGTCTAGTATCGTAGAACTTAAATAGAGCACGAGGTTGTGATAATGTATTACTATCTACATCATATTCTAGAATCTTTCCTTTAGAAGATAAGACATAACCAACAACCAATTCATTAGTATCTGAGTATTGATCTACTACAATTGAAACTAATTCACCAGTACTAGGATTATTAAATAAATTTGGTGCAAAAACCTCTTTAATAAAATTAAAATTAAGATCGAATACCTTAATGCTATTATGACCATTATCTAAAATATAAACTCTGTTCTTGTAAACAGATAAACTACTAGGTTTAATTAATTTATTTTTAGTTTGAGATATACCTTCTCCACCAATTGTTTTTAAAAGGTATCGACCAGGATGAGTCGTGTCACTAATACCAGTTCTTCTCAAGGCAACATCATCAGTTATCAACCCAGTAATGTCAAACTTAAAAGCCGTATTAGATCCTTTGTCTAAAACAAACAATAAATTATCTACAATATCAACACTTACAACATTCTTAAATTTGAACGTCTTATTAAACTCTACCTCATTACCAGATATAAGAGTTGTCATTGAAGTAATATTAACATCAGTTTCAGATATAACCGATGAATCTGGACTGTAATTAAAATATAAAAACTTATCCGACGAGTCAGTCTTTAATGCAATATGTGTTTCTTCAAGAGCTGATAAATGATTAGTACCGGTTCCTCCAGCTGGATTAGAGCCTATAGCTACTGGTGTACCAACTCCTGAATCCGCAATAGACAAATAGTTCGGAGCGGCTGACGTTGGTGGTGTCTTTGTAAGGAGCTCTGCGTTGGCTATAAGGAATAAATAATTCTTATATAACTTCCGGATACTATTATTGTACACATCTGATACAGCAAAGTCATTATGGCTAATAGTAATATCGTTCACTGTATATGGTAAGTCACTCGATGCTATCTTTAGTTTATCTAATATCCGATCCTGCTCGAAACCCTGCGTCGACACTGACGTTACTTCACTGTATACTGAATTAGCCATTATTAATTATTTAACAAAATTATCTTAATTTAACAGATTGAAGTTGCAAGATAAAAAGTAAATAATTACGATGGCAAGGAGAATATCCACTACAAACAAACACAAGATTACTCACGACTTTATTTTATCGTTATATAAAGAAACAAAAAAAATGAGCCCTACCGAAAAAGTGGAGACAGTTGATAAAATAAAAGACCTCGTAAAATACATCGGAGAAGAGATTGTAGTTGATCTCTCTGATACTGATGTCTAAAACATATATAACATGGGAGAACATACAGCAAGATACAAAGATACTAGCCAATAAGCTATCTGAATTTAATTTCTCTTGTATTATTGGTGTAGCTAATGGTGGGATGATTCCTGCAACGCTAATAGCTAAAGAACTTAAAGTCAATAAACTATTATCTTGTAATTTAAAATCTTATCAAGAGGATAAACCCAGAGAAGGTGCTCACTCTCAAATGGATGTAGTAAAGACAATTAGCTTCCCGGACTGGAGATCGCTTCAAGAAGAAGATAGAGTACTAATATTAGATGATCTAGTAGATACAGGACTAACGTTAAAAAAGATTATACAATATAACAATATTATTAACCACAATCAACCGGAAAAGAATTGGATCTTTGCTACATTATATAATAAACCTAGATCGATCTTTAAACCAGATTACACAGTAAGGGAATTTGACAATGATGAGTGGATTGTATTTCCCTGGGAGTCTTAATATACTTGCACTGTAAATCTCGTAAGAGTAGACTCTACGCCAGATGAAGGATATAAGTTTCTCAACCCACCTTGATTCTTTCGATCACTATCGTTAAACTCAGCTGCGGAAAATACAATTAATAATTTCGTAGCGCTTAAAAACGTATAGTCAATTACAGGTACTGCATCATCTTGTCTCTTACTAGTATCAGGATTGTCTCCTCTATAGTTTAGTGCAGAAACAACTACTGTGCGATCAGTATAACCAGCACCTAGCCCAGTTGTAAATGTAATTTCATATATTCCTCCGAGCTTACTGCTACCAGTTCCACCTTGAGAATTTTGTGTATACACAACATCTGATCCTATTGGATACTCACTTGCACCAGCAATATCAATATGACTATTAAGATCAACAATAGTAGCAGGAACATTTGACCCACTAACTGCTACACTAGTAACGTTAAGAGAATATTTCAACGTCGATGGGTCTTGTCCAAATGTACACATTGCAACTGGCATGCCAGTTGCATTAGATGCAATCTCTGTAGTAGCATCCGGAGCGACAGTACTTAGCTGACCGGTTGCTGTTGCAACTACACTTCTTACTCCTGTTCCTACTAACTCAGCTACATGGACATCACCAGCAGCTGAAATCACAGTAGAAGCTGTCGTGGATAATTGCCCACTAAATGTTACATTTCCTGAAATATCACCTCCATGTATTTGATCACCAGAAATGGCGTCGACAGGAGTATCAATATTACCCCATGGTATACCAGAATTAACTGCAACCCAACTATTCGCTACACTAGCATCTGAACCAGTTAATAACATAACTGTAGTAGCACTTGTACCGGTGGTTGTTGTTGGGTTGACGTCATCGCCGTTTCCGTTAACATAAGACTCTGCTGCAAAAACCGCAAAGTCTCCTGACAAAGCAATACCATTGGCTGAGGCTGTAGTTAAGTTAGTGTGAAAGTTTGGTGCTAGTGTACCACCACTAACAAATGTAGTTGCTCCGACTGAGCGACCACCGGCAGTACTACCATCACCTATAACAACCCTAAACGCATCTGTAGAATAACCTAACTCACCTTCACATAAAGTAGTAAGTTTTCTATCAGTATCGGTACCGCGGCGCAAAAATAGCCTAGCTTTCTTTACTTCTGCCATATAAAATATTTAATATATCAATCACATTAATACAGCTATTATTAAATAATTATAATGAACAAGAACGAGACATTTTACGCAATAGCCACTCAACAAGGTAGTTCAGTTAAACTTGAAATACGAGAAACGTTAAAGGGTAATATTGTCAAGAACTATAGATATCCAGGAAAGCTAGAAGGCTCTCCAGTTATGTCTGGAGATACTGTAAACTTTACTGTTTCTATAGGAACGTATAAGAAAATGATTATCCAGAACGTTAAGACTGGATCAAAGGTCGAGCGACCTATTTAACAATTGCCTTTAAAATTATATAGCGTATAATAAATACTTACGTTATGTCTAACTTATTTAATTACTTAACAACAAACCCTCGGGCGGGGTCGGTCAGTCCAGTCGTTGACTTATTCAACACAGCATTCGGTAACGAGTTCATTGCTCCTCCTTCCTCTTTTACTAATGATAACATTAGGTTTAATGAGAGTGAAACTGGTGCGCACATTGAAATCGATCTACCAGGTGTCAAAAAAGAGAACCTCAAAGTTACTTACTCTGAGGAATCTAATCAAGTATATGTCGAAGCTAAGCGTTCCATTACTGCAAAGACTGGAACTAAAGAGGAAACATATACTCGCTCATTTCATCCAAGCAATGAAATGAACAGTGCGGAACTCAATGCTGCTATTATCGATGGTGTCTTGAGTATCGATATTCCTCGGAAAGCACGGAAAGAGGCTAAAGTAATTGATGTTAAGGTTGCTTAAACTTTAATACATTAATTTTAGTTAACCGGTGGGACCTGTCTCACCGGTTTTCTTTTCATGTACTACAGGTATAGCAGCGGTCGGTCCTTGATTGTCTGTTGTCTTAGCTCCTACCTTTCTTACATCATCTTTTGAAGCCATTAACTTAAGAGGTACATTCTTGAATGGATGTGTGTGAGGATATAATTTAATAACCATATCACAATCGACTGATGTTACTGCAGAACCTTCATGAGCCTCTGTTCCTATCTTATATCCAGCTAATATTTTACCTCTTACTACAACAGGCTCTGTTTCTTGAATCTCAACAGGAGCAGTAATATGCTGTACACTCAGCTCACCTTCTACATGCATACTACCACCAACAACAATATTCTGACTTACTCCTAAGTTACCATCAACTAATACTTGTCTGTTGTTCTTATTACGTAGAGTTAACATCTCAGCTGCAATTGTTACCTTTTTAGAAGAGATGTTAGTTTCATACTCAGAGGCAATATTAATTTGTTGTCCTGCAATGTTTGTAATTGAGCCTCCAATATCAACACCACCAGTTGATTTAAGACTAACACCACCACTACCAACTAATACATTCCACTTATTACCAATGTTCTGAGTAAAGTCACCACCAGGAAAATCATCTACATGTACATACTCTATAAGAGCAGATTCTTTCTTAGTAGTAGCTACTCCTTTATTAAAGACAGATACTTCATAATTATCTATCTTACCAACTTCATCTATACGAGTAGAAGGAAAGTCATTATATATTAAACCGATATTCTCTACCTTATGTTTAGTAATGTTTATAATCTCACTACCACCTAGTCCTAATTGCTTCTCTAATTCAATTAAATCTTTTACCTTTAATCTAAAGTTGTCAATAATTAAAGTATCTTTATCTTCAACGTCCCAGGTGCCGTTATAACTTGAAGGACTGTCTCCACTACCACCACATACAGGACATGCTCCACTACCTAAAAAATCACTTGACGTAGTTGGATATATTAATTTACTATTATTACCAGAGTTCGTTGATGTAACATCGCTACTGTGAGTAAAACTACTTACCGTTTTATTATATACAAAATCTTGTGTGACAGAAGTAAACGCATATGTATTATCCCATATTTGATCTCTTGTAGTTGGAGAATTACAAAGAGGACAAGGCCCTGTATTGCCGCTTCTAGTCTGACCAGCACTTGTCTTTTTTATAAAATCATTTACATCTGTTATACTATTAGCTCGTTTAATCTCAAACAACTGCTTTGCATCTGATATTGACTCCATTAGATCTCTCCACTGAGTCTGAACATCAGAATTTAAATTACCAATCTTCTTATAATAGTCTCCATTTATTATTTGATCAAAGTCTCTACCTACATAGTCATTCTTAGTACCCTTAACTGTAAAGAATTCATCTCCTTGTACGAGCTTCTGATTATTACTTGTAGCAAATTCAATATTAACTTCATTATTAAACTCTTTAAACGAACCCGAGTAATGAGTAAGCTTTAAAGCCTCTCTATTATCAGTACTAACAATCTCAATTGTACCTCCTTTTTGATTTATAACATATTTGTTCCTATAGGTCTCAGTATTGTGATTATAGTTAGGATCAGCACCACTTGATTTGTTTTCATATGCACCAGGATAATCTAACCCTTCTGAATTGAAATTCTTATGTATAGACTTCCATTCATCTAATCCATGGGTTGTCGCAAAGTATATTAATTGATTAGGATCTCCACCTACACAAAAGCACCATACATATGAACCAACGTTAGGTATACTAAAACTACCTTTAGCACTATTAGAGTAAGAGTTAGGTACATAATTGTAAGCAAATTTATTTAAATTATTAAATTTTACTTTGTCTTTATCTGTAAATGCATCTGATACTTTTAAAGAATGAACTTCATATTTACGAGCTGGTTTCTCTCCAATACCATCACTGTTAAGTTTATACTTACTTTCAATCTCCTCAGAGTAAGCTGTATCTAATCTATTTGAATCTGATATAGTAGCTTTTTGTTCATATGCATTATATCGACCAGGAGCAATACTACCTGTAATAGGAGACGCTTGCTCTGCCCATGGTAATATCTTTTTAAGATCTTCTACAATGTCAGTAAGATCACTATCAATGTTTCTACCAATAAATTTAAATGACTTAGCTTCGTCTTTATCGTCCCAGTTTTTATATACCGTGGGAGAGATATGAGGAATCCATACTTTAACTTTTCCTCCCTTATCAGGATCGTTATTCTGTACTACAATACCTAAGTAGTTACCGAAGTATGTTTTACTTTGATCTGTCTCTGAAGTTGCGTTTACAAATATACTCATGCTAATTTAATGAACGCTTTAACATCCTTTTTAATTTCTTTTTGTATTGTTTTTATAGTACTAATATCTGAAACATTATAGGAATCTCCTAAGCCAGAAAACTGACCGGTAGATGTAACAACACTCACTGGAAATTTCTTTTTTTCTAATATTTTATAGCTATAAGATATTGTCGATCTCTTAAGACCTGTAGCATGATCTATTTTATACGAAATAGATTCTGCCGTAAACTCTACCATAAAATCTCCAACATTTAATTTTTTTACTTGTTCAGCGCGGGCAGTCGCGAACTTATCTCCTAATAACATTTGAATTTTATTTTCTGCCGAATTCGTCGTTTCTGTATTTATTAAATTTAAAGAATTATTTAATATTACATCCGTATTAATCTCATTAGATACACCACCCTGCTCTAACTCACCATTGTTAATAATACTAAAAGTAAAACTAGACCATTTTTTATTAAGGATTTCTTCAATCGGTTCGGTTTCAACTAAAGCCTCGACAGTGTCATCTTCCGTATTTTCTAATTGCTTTTCAGTTTCCTCTTTTACTTCAGCGCTTGCCTGTGCTACCTTTTCATCTACAATCTTTTTAGTTTCAACTGGGTCCTGTTGAAAAGTCTGTTTACGTTTATTACTTATACCTTCAAAAGGTGTGGTGACCTGAGCCTTAACCTCCACCTTAGCCTCATTTATCTTATCAGTAGTTAATGTTTTAGTTGCATCAGTAACTGTATTATCCTTTACTCGCTTATTATAAAATGTTTTTATTTTATTATTAAAGTCTTGAACCTCTGCTACACTAGCAGGAGTAGCCGCAGGACATATATCTTTTATTTTACCTCTTATTCGTTGCTTAAATAGCGTGACTTGATGAACTTTAATTTTTTCATAAGTCAGTTTTCTCAACTCAGCATCAATTTTCTGTTCTAATTTATTTCTAAACTTACCTAATATACCATTTATACGATCTTCGAAATTTAAAATAAAATCAAGCGCCGGGACTTTATTCATCAAGTCTCTAATTGCGGTATTAATACAACCTAAAACTTGTTGCTCAAGCTGCATCGTTAAGGAAGCAGCTTGGCCTTCTATAAAGTTTTTAGCTTGAGCTCCTAATCCATCAACTCCAGCTCCTTGACTCAAATCAACACCAGTAAATGACTCAAGAGTCTCATTAATAACTTGTTTCGGAGACGCGTTTAGTCCAGCTTTATATGCAGCTCCGACTTGCTTTACTTGAGATGGAGTAATAGTATCCACAACATCTATTGCGGATTGTTTCTGATCTTTAGCAAATGTGTCAAAGCTGAAAGCCATATAATTATTTATTGCTTGACCTTTATAGTGAAACCTCTATAATAGATGGATGACGATTAACGTATCGCACGAATCTCCAATCACTCTTCTTCCGGAGTCATTATTATACAATGATTATCAATATTGCTTAGTACATTTAATGGAAGAAGAACCAGAGTATAGGGATTGGTTTTTAGAGCGCTTCCGGGCTAAGAGACCAGATGGAGAAATTCTATTAGATAATTCTATTTTTGAGCTCAAAGAAGCATTTGACTCAGAGAAATATGCAGAGTGGTGTGAGAAGATAAAGCCAAATTATTACATTGTACCAGATGTATTAGAAGATTCAGAAGGTACGATGACGAACTTTCTAAATTTTACACTAAATTATAAGGGCTTACCAGGTGCTACAATAGGAGCTGTTCAAGGTAAAACATGGACGGAAGTCGTTGAGTGTTATAGGTTTATGTCAGCTCATGCTGACTATATTGCTATTAGTTTTGATTTTAGCATGTACGATGTAACTGGTTTTAGTAATCCATTAAATCCTGAAAAATTAATGAGACAGACTACCGGGCGACAGCAACTCGTAAAAAGACTTATTGATGAAGGATGGTGGGATTGGGATAAACCACATCACTTATTAGGTGCGTCACTTGCTAGAGAGTTTAAATGGTATGTAAATAATAACATCTATAATATTAGAAGCCTTGATACCTCTAACCCAGTAGTAGCAGGACTGTTAGGGTATCAATATAATGGTGACTTTGGTCTCAATCATAAACCTAGTCAACTATTAGCAGATCTTATTAAAGCTGATCCTGATGAAGACGCAAAAGAGATTATTAGATATAACACAACACAGTTCAAAAAAATTATTAAGCGATGAAGTGGGTAGCATTTTTTAGTCAGACTGGATCTGAAATTGTTAATATCTCTAAAAAGATAAATAGGTGGCCTGATCTTGTTGTAACTAATAAACAAGATGATGATACTACAAATGTTGAACTTGTACATCGTTATAGAGATGTTACTGATGATGGTATCTTAAGATTACCAAAGTGGCCTACTGAACTAGATTACGATAGAGCAGCTGATAAACTAAATTATTCTATTCTAAATGGAGCTTGGCGCGAGAATGTATTTGTAACTCTTCATGGATATCTTAGAATACTACCAGCTGGATTTACAAGATCATCTAATATCTTTAATGGACATCCTGGAGCTATTCATATACATCCAGAATTAAAAGGATTTAATCCACAAAAGAAAGCTTGGGAAGCAAACCATATTCGAGTCGGGTGTGTTATTCATAAGGTAACCCCCGAACTCGATGATGGTCCTATTGTAGAAAAGTGTCTTATTAATAATAATTTTGATTCATATAAAGAGCTTGAAAAGGCACTACACGTTGAATCTACAAAACTTTGGATAAATTTTTTAAATGACAGATTACGAAACAATTAAAACATCGGTCGAGAGTGACTACCCTGAGACATGTGAAATGTTAAAGGAACTTCTCGAAGAAGAGTACAGACTCTTTATTAGAAAACAATATGACTACGGTCCTACAAACATATCAGTTGGACAAGACTTATCTAAACCGGATGGCAGAGCAGTTGCTAAGGCTGGGCTAGTCTTCCGTGTTAATGATAAAGTACAGAGACTGATTAATCTCGTCATTAAGAAACGTACTGACGAAGCTGCCAATGAACCTATTCTCGACGCATGGAAAGATTCGAGCTTATATTGCAAAATTGCTCAGATAGTCGATAATGGTACATGGGGCAAATAATATGCTAATATCATTTACTGGAGCTCAGTCATCGGGTAAGACTACATTACTTAATCATTGGAATGATTGTACAAATCATTGGAATGTAGTGCCTGAGGTTACTCGTAAACTAAAAAGACAAGGGTTCGACATAAATGACGACAGTGACAACTACACCGACACTCAAATCGCAATATTAACTGATCATCTAAATAATATATTTTCATATTCTAATACAGATATGAATACTATTTTAGATAGATGTCTTGTTGATGGGTTTGTTTACACAAGGTACTTTCGAATGAATGGTAAAGTAGATGAGTTTACGGATAAAGTATTTTCATATATGTTAAACAAGTATATTTCAAGGTATGATTATATTTTTTATACTAGTCCATACGATGTCGCTCTAATTAACGACGGAGAAAGATCTATAAGTGAAAGCTTTCGGAATAGGATTATTAAGCTATATGAAGAATTAATCTTAAACAAGTATCCAAATGTTTTTGTACTTGAAGGGAGTGTTGAAAGTCGCTATAATAAGATGGTAGAAATTATTTCAAATGGCAAAACTGAATAACAAAAACGTAAGTAAGCATCTAGGTAAAACTAGTGCCTATAAATCCGAATATGATGATAAGCTCTTAGTAAGAGAGCCTAGATCTAGCAATCGTAAGCATCTTAAAATCAAAGATAAAGATCTACCGTTTGTAGGATATGATGTCTGGAACGGATACGAAGTTTCTGGATTGATGGATAATGGACTACCCGTTAACGCTGTCGCTAAGGTAGTGTATCCTTGTGATAGTAAATATATTGTCGAATCTAAATCTATGAAGTTATATTGGAATAGTTTTAATATGACAAAATTTGGTGAGACAATAGAAGAGGTTGTAAGCAATATTGAATACCATGCTATAACTGATCTCAGCAAACTATTACAGACAGAAGTTAAAGTTAAGTTATTCTCCTGTGATACAGATTTAAAAAGAGTATCTAATCCATTCTTAGAATCATATGATGCTGTACCAAATTCATTAGCAATAATTCCAACTAAGAAATATGTACGGTTAGAACATTTTGTTACATCAGATATCGATATTACCAAGTATAAAGAAGACCCTTCTATATTTGATACCAAATATACATCTATGGCAGAGCCTAATAATCTAAATGTAATGTCTTCATTGCTTAAAAGTAACTGCCGTGTTACATCTCAACCAGACTGGGGAGATGTATTCATTCATATAGAAGGATATTGGTTACCAGGTGTAAAAGAGATACTTGAATATATCGTTTCGTTTAGAGACGAAAACCACTTCCATGAGGAAATATGTGAAACGATTTATAAACGCTTGTACGATAGGTTCTCCCCTCGAGAACTAATGGTTGCGTGTTTATATGCGAGGAGAGGTGGATGGGACATTAATCCAGTTAGAGCTAATAAGATAGACCTAATTGATGACATGATGTGGGATGAGACCATTCCATGGATTAAGACCATTAGACAATAAAAAAAGGGCGCTCTTTCGAGCGCCCTTTGATAATAATCACTATTCGGATTACTGGAACGGTGTATACGACGCCGCACCTGAACCAACAGTGCTACCTAAACCAAGCACGAAGACAACGTGATAGTAGTTCGCTGCACCAAAGAGGTGATCAACAACACCATAACGTGTCAACATACCGACCTTCGGATAGAATGAATTCGGATCAATAGATCTCTGAACCATAACCGGGATGTAAGGACAGTAAATGATACCAGTATCATAATACTCAGGACCTTTATAACCAAGTAAGGCATATTCAGTCTTAGCTGTCACAGCAGCACCTAAGTTGTACTGCGCTTCGGTACGTGTATCGCGATAGACGTTAAAACGACCACCAACGTTACCAACCTTAGCAACACCAACCGGCTGAGTGTTAACGTTACCGTCAACAGTCATCCATGTGAACTCCGGAAGCATCTCAAGAATAGCACAAACACTAGGTGTTGCAACAACAAAGTTAGCAGCACCACGACGGTTCTTAACAGCCATTCTATTCGCCTCAACGATCAACTTCTGATAGAAGTCGCGATTACGCTCACCTAACCAGCGAGCATCAGCACCAGAAACCACATATTTGGAGTATCCAGAATTAAGACCAGCAGTAAGAGCAGCTTGAATCATGCGAATGATCATTTCACGATCAATCTCAGCTTGAATCTCATACGACATAGCATTTGTCAACTCAGCGTCAACATCAATACCATTCATATTCTTAAGATCCTGCTCAAGTTCAACCGACCAGCGAGCGTTCAACCTACGAGTACCAGCCTCAACAGCTGTCTTCTCGAAGCTCAACTCAACTGTGGGAGTATCTGCAGCATTATCAAGCTCAAATGCTGATAGTGTGGCTGCAAAGCCCTCATCAGCATCATCAAAACCAGCAGACAACCAATGTGCGGCGCCGATTTTCTCATCAGCAGCTCCACTATTTTCGTCGCGGCCACCTGTTCCCTCAAGGACACCACTATCCATATCAGATAGTGCACCAGTAAAGGAAGAACCAAGATAATTGTGACCTAACTCACCTTTACCTTGACCACCTAAATCGGCGTTCGCGATGTTTCCTCCGGATGCGCCAGAAGCAGCGGCAACAGATGTACCTTGACCGGTCGGGCTATTATCTGCAGCAGCAATATAATCACCATTAATCTTCTGATTGCTATACTTATAGCGAAGAGCAAATGCAAGACCAACCGGTCCACTCATCGGCTGAACACCAACGATCTCGTTAGTAATCAACTCGGGGAATGTACGGCGAATCATCGGAATAAGAATCTTCGGCAAACGTGAGTCACCTTGAGCATAGTCATCACCAGAACCATAACCGCCATTAGTACCACCCTGGTTAATACTGGTTGGGGTACCAAAAGCAGATCCACCACCCGCGGTGTTACTAGCACCAGACGTGTTGGCTTCCCGTAAACACCACTCCTCTTGATTCTCAAGAAGGATGGCGGTGTTAACCCGCGTATGCGGGTTACTAATAGCTGAAACTTTATCAGAGGTATAATCCAAAACTGGACTCCACTTCTCCAACAATGCTTGAGCTCTATTATTGTCAATGTAATTTTGACTTGGACGAGTTTGTGTTTCGTTCATAATATTATTTCTGTTTATTGTTTTTTCCACATTGGAGAATCAGGTAGTAAATACCTCAACACTAAAGATTACATTACAGTCGCATGTTAGCTAATTCCTGAGCATACATACTAGTTGCTGATTTCGGAGTGTCGGAGCTCTCTTTCACTACCTCAACCTGAGCATCTTGTGTTTTTGTCTCATGAATGGCCTCTTCCTTAAGAACGTCAAGATTCTCTTGAGCCTTCTTATCGAACATGTTTGCCGTGTAATCAAAATTTTCTTCAATAAAAGAAAGATCTTTATCGGTAAAAGTCTTCCTTATAAAATTGCTTTTCTTTTCATCGAACTGACCAATTCTTTTTTCAATGAAAAGGTCTTTTTTAGTCTTTTGTAATTCAGTCGCAAGATCTGTATTTGATGTATTCAACTTCTCAATAGCCTCTCTCGACTCCTCAATGGTCTTCTTACCATCTTGGACTGCCTCTCTAATAGACTCATTAGCGAGTACCATATCAACTGAAAGCATCTTACGCATATCCTTTAATAGGTTATATGCTCTTTTATTCTTAGTAGCCTCTTCAATACTAGCTGTCGGAACTGATTCTTCAATGTATGAGTCAAGATAATCAGAAACAGATTCAACAACAGTATCTTTTAAACCAGTCGCCTCTTCATTAAGAGCAGTCTGGAATTTACGAACAACATTCTTAAGCTTACGGGTGCGGTCGGCGTCAACTGCCTCAACAACTTTGTTGAGTTTTTTAGTGTGATCTTGATCAATTGATTCCAAGAGCTGTTCTAACTTAGCTGAATGCTCATCATCTTGCTTAGCTAATGCTGCTTCTGTTGCGATCTTGGCGCGGTCTTCGGACTTCTTATCTACAGCCTCTGTAAAGACAGTTTCAATTTGCTTAAGACTATCTTCGTTAAGAACGTCTTTGCCGACCTCTTTAAGTAAATCAGTTATCTTGCTCATTTTTAAATAAATTGTTTTTTGTTGATCTCTCGATCCTCTTCTTTAATTTCTCACTAACAACTGCTTTTAAATCTTTATTAGCAGCCGCATAATTCTTATCAATGATATTACTGACAAGCGATCTGATCTGTTGTTTCTGATCCATCATAAATATTTATATTATTTACCTATTTTTTTTAAATGTTTCTAATGAAAGACATGATTTTATCTGTCAAATAATCGTTAACATCCTTCCTAGGTAAACCCTTTAAACTCTCTTCAAACCGATCATAGTGCTCTTCAAACTCTCCTTTACGATTTAAAACCCATTGCTTTGACTCTAAAATACCATTAACAAATGCATCAGAATATGAAGGATCTGCAACACAATCAATAGCAACAAGTTTCATTTCAGTAACAAGACCAACTTCTGAGTCTCCCTCTTGATCAATTTTACCTAATGCTCTAGAAGACATCCCAACTCGAACTCCATCAAGCACTAAGCTCTTTACTATTTGACCGGTTGGTGTATTTAATACTTTACTCTTACCATAAAAGATGTTACCGTCTTGTTTCATCTCAGTAACTATATGGCAAGCTCTCTCTAGATCAACATCAGCAGTAGTAGGATGATTTAACTCACCCATTGCTCGATCTGTTTTAATCATTTCCTTTTCATATCGAGCAACTTCAGTAATCATATTATCAAGGTCATATACTCGTTTGTTTTTATTGACCTCAGACGCCATCATGTATGGACCTTTAATATATAACCGCTCTTCAGACTGGGCGTTCTTCTCTTCTAGGACATATTCAAACTCAGATGGATCTGTTTTTTCTACTAATAATTTAAAGGCCATAGCTGTATAAAATATTTATTGTCTCTTCTAGCTTTTTCCGCTGAATAATTGCTTTTCTGTTAGAATTAAAAACTTATATCCATGATCATCTGACCACTGTTTTGCGGCTTTCCACTTAGCTTGATTGATATCATATGTAACTTGTTCATGGAGAAATGTACTTTGTTTCTTTCTACCACGCATTACCGGGCGTTGAGTTTGACTGTAAGGCTTAATCTCTACTAAGTACTTTGCCTTACGAGTTCCTTCATTTAATACAAGACTGTTATCAACATAATAGCGATGAGTTCTAGTATCAACTGGGCTAATATATGGAACAATTATCCCTTCACTTGTCCACTCTAGTACATTAGAATTGTAGTCACACCATTTAAAGAAGCGAAGCTCCCAAGAGCTTCTATACTGTGGATATTTTTTACCTTTGAATTTTTGATTATAGACAGGTCGGTATATACCTTTCTTAAAATTACCTTTTTTATGAGGAGCCATTATCCTACAAAGAACATTGGTGGTGCGGCATCGCCAAATCCAGGCGTTGCGCCTTTCAGTAACATCTCTTCTAAATCTTTTTTCTCTGTTAGACCTTCTTGTAGGATAGAAGTATCTAGGGTAGTACCACCAAACAGCTGAGCGCTTCCAAACTTACCTCTAACCCTACCTAATGTTATCTTTGTAAGTGCTAATGCATATTGGTACACCCACGGTTCTTGTATTAAATCATAAACTGGTTTTTCTACGTAACAACTAACCACTCCATAAAACCGCTCTCCAGTTTTTGGTTCAGGTATTAAAAGCATATGCTGTGTTCGCTCATCAAACTTAAAGTATCTTTTCGTTGAGAGCATTTTCTCTCGAGTTTCTAACCATTGTTTTAATATGTACCAGCTAATTAAATCAAAACCATAATTACCCATTGCGTAACTAAAATAGGTTTGTTGCGCTAAAGTTTGCTCAATTGTAAATAATGTATTTAAACTACTACTACTAGACTCTTCATGACTATATATATCAATTACTTTTCTGCTTTGTCTAGTAAGACTGTCCCAACGACCAATTGAGGATGATTTTGATGTCAATTGGTCAACAGTAGTAGTGTCATTTAAAGTATCGTTTCTAGTAGCACGGATCGTTCCTCCTTGAGTCGTATCAGCATCTAAATACACTCCAACTGAAACACTATTAGTATAGGATGATGTAGGATCTGCATATGTATTTGTCTCTGATGAATCTCCGGGAATTGCACTCACTTCAAACATTTCTGTTGTTGTCGTGAATACGTCACCATATTGAGTTAAACTTATATCTACACCGGATAAATCTAAATTAACAGACGATACACATACAACAAGAGATTTAGCTACATGAGCATTACCATCATCTAATGTCATTGTCCATGTATACTCAGATGGATCGATTATAGTGTCATCTGAATCAAATTCAAATAAAGATATAAACCCGGTGTCACTACTGGTAAATGCTTTTGAGGTTATCGTAGGAACTGTTGTACTCGAACCAACTGTAACTTCAACTTTATCAGTATATGTGGCAGTTAGTTCTGGAGTTAGAGTTAATAGCTCTGATATATCTAATCCCTTACCACGAGTATACTTATCACTATCAAATACTAGATGCTCCTCTGTATATCCAGCAAACTTGCTAAACATTTCTGTCGCTATAGCAATATTAGTATATATTTGATTACCGTGAAGCTCTAAATTAACAATTGGGTAACCTAAAGCATAAGAAATTCTATCTCCTAATCGAGAATATCCATCTACTGAATTAGCTAAATATGTAGAATATAAATGACTTCCTGCGCTTAAATAAGTATCTGACCATGTATCCGTCGCCACATAATTATTTATGTCGGCAACGCTGAAGTTTCTCCACCAGGAGTAGGTACTGGTTCAGGTGGAGGTGCTTCACCACCAGCGTCTCCACCCGGTGCTCCAGTCGGGCCCATGTCTGGAGGCATCTCTTCTCCACCCGGACCTACTGCACCACCAGGGGCGCCACCAGCTGCTGGAGCAGCTCCACCGCCAGCGGCCCAATCAGCACCTCCGCCTCGGATTTGATCTAACTCATGTTGTAGTGCTGCATCCTTACGCAACCAAGCTCTATTAGCCTTAACCATTTCATCTGTCCAGCCCAACCATTCCTTCTGACCATACCCTTGAGATATAGATTCATTACCAGTAATGTTAGTAAAGTTGTTAAGTTTGAGATCCATTATTTGCTGACGACGTAATTCAAAATAATTAGCAGGAGGTACAAATTCTAAATCAAATCCATTCTCTCGAAGCTCGAACGTCTTCCACAAGTGCTTTAACTTAAGATGAGTGATAAATGTTTCTTTTAAACCAGCAGCGAACTGTGCTTGTAACCTAACAATAAAATTAGCAAACTTTAACTCTTCTCTTAACACATTTGCATCGGCACTGTATTGTGAGTTTTCTGTATCAATTCTATTAGTTGGTACCTTGAGAGCTTTATATAGCTTCTTTACAAAGTAAACTAAATCTTGTAGCTCACCTAAATTTTGACCTCCCGGTAGTTGGCTAACCTCTGTTCCTGTACTACCCTCTCTCTTTGGAAACCAGTATGCATCTAATATCGACTGAGGGTTAAATGATTGAACTCTATCATTACTGTCTAAACTAAAAGCCTTCTTGCTCCAATAATTCTGCATTAGCTTGCGAATATAGCCTTCTGCCTTTGGTGGACTCATTGTACCAACATCAACGTTAAAAACTAAACGCTCTGGTGCTCTCACTAAGCGATAAATTATAATCGAATCTTCAATTAAAGATAACTGTCTATAAGCTCGGCGGGCATTTTCAATAAACGGGATTCTAAAGTTCTTGTTCTCATTCCACGTACCAGAGTTAATATAAGTGATCTGATTCCTTTCCATAGGAATAAAATCTTTATCCTGCATAGAGTTATATTGCTCTTCTGCCTCCTTATGATGTTTAGCTTTTCTAAGCAGATATGCCTTGATGTGCATTTGTTGAAAATTGTCATACACAGGATCAATTGCCTGTGTAGGTACGGGTATTACTCCTAATATACCTTCCTTAACATGCTTCTCATGAATAACATTTTCAAAATACAACTCACCATCTACTAATAAATTTCTAACATACTCCCATGCACGCTCTTTAAAATCAAACAGATTAATAAACTTTTTAAACTCATCATTGAGTTGTTTAGTAATTAAAGGATCTTGAATTGATTGATCTCTCATTTTAAGATTAAGCATGTTACCATGTTCATCTTCATTTAAGAACTCATCACAAATTTCATCTAAGGCATCAGCTACTTCTGCAAACTGTGCCATTGTACGGTAGTCACGTACACGGCGGTACTTATCTACATCTAAAGTAGCATACATTAACTCGTTGTATGCTTTATCAGCTAAGAATGAACCAACTGGGTGAGAGGACTCAACCGTCTTTGGGGCGATAATAGAATGATGCGCTAAAAGTTCTTTACGCATCGAACCTGCTTTATAGAAGTCCTCAAACTTTGGATTTTGTTGAGTTACGTCATCTATAATAGCCGCCGGTGATCTATAAGGTAAATTACTAGAAATGAATTTCTGTAACCCTCTTCCAAATGTTCCTTTTTGTCCGTCTGGCATCTTAATTAATTGTTATTGTTGTATTTATGTCGTTTACTAAACTTCCATACCCAGCAGCATTCATTGGTATAATGTCAATACTACCTGTCGCAGTAATTGTTGGGAAAGTTACAGACATACTATTATAACTATTTAGTGTATAATTGCTAGTTAATAGTCCCGATATAGCTGGGGATATCGTAGCACCGTCACATAAGCTAGAAATAGAAGTATAACCTGAGATAGGAAAATTAGTAAAACCAGCATTAGCACTTGTAAATAATAGCGAGTTATCTGTTGAGCTTAATAACACAGCTCGTACTGAATCAAAATTATAACCTTCGAAGGTCGTCACACTAGAAAAACCACACGTCAATGTCGTATAAGTATTACCAGCTGTGAACTCAGGTCGCGCTGATAATGCTCTGTGGTCATAATTAGCACTAAACGAAGTTACGTCAGTTAGTGTCGAAGTATAATTTATAAAATTACTCATAATCAGGTATAGTCAAATCCGCTTACTGGTACAAAATCTTGATCAATAGTAAATATGTTCTTAGTATCGGACTCAGCTGGACCTCTAAACAACCAACCTTTAATTGTAAAGTTAGTATTAGCTATCACTCTAGCTGGTTGTGTTGTAGATACATCAATAGGATAATCTAAACTAATATCTCCAGACCATAAAACTTCAGATCTAATCTCATAATTACTAGCTAAGTTTTGCGACGTAGGTATAACCCAACTCATAACTATATATGGATTATTATATGGAGCAAAATTGCTTATGATCTGATCCATGTCAGTTTGAAATTTAGTCATAATAGACATATTAATACCTACGTCTACTGGAAGTGGGGTCTTTAAATGATCTGAATCTAAAGCGCCAGCACTAACTGTTGGTGCTTTACTATAATAAAATCCTGAGATCTTATTAAAGACTCTCTCCGGGTCTCTACTGATCGAACCATAATTAATTGCTACGACTGGAAGCTTTAAGGAACCAGCCTTGTTAACTATATCATGTATAGCTCTCTCTTTAGGACCATAATAGAACGAGCATTTAATCTGATCAACAACGTCCTTATCTTTATTGTACCGATTTATAACAATACTATTAAAGGCGGTAATAAACTGCCTTATCATATCTTTTAGCTCGAAGCCATAGTATTGATTTTTCATTGTAAATATTTATTAAATAAACCTATCTGTAAAATACATCGGCAATAAATTCCGGTATGAAGGAATTAGATTTCTTATACCAACAGCATCTAAAACATATGTAACACTAGTATCATTTTCATCTCTAGTACACCGTCCACATTGTTGAATAAACGTAGTAAACATTTTATTAGTATACCATTTTTTATTACTCTTAGACATTTCTTTAATACGAACATCACCTAGATCAGGCCATGGACATTTTAATATAATACAAAACCGAGCAGCAGCACCCTTTAAGTCTACTCCAAAACTCATTGAAGGGCTCGCAAGTACAGTAGGCTTGTCAGTCTGTAAGTGCTCTGCTAATATGTCTACATTATCTTTATTGCCTCTTATTCTATATAAAATTCTATCATCATTTATCTTATCCTTAAGCATCTTAGTAATGACATTTGATTGAGTATGTATCAATCCTTTTTCATCTTTATGTTCTTCTAGGATCTCTTTCACACAATCAACTACCTTTGGAAAACTCTGTTCAAGATTCTTTTTATTTAACTGAAATGAGCCAAACAGTATAGGTGACTTCTTTGGATCGAAATGAGACGGAAGATCGATATACTTATAATCACTCTCTACTATTCCTAAATTCCTCATAACAGATCTATAATCAACAAATGTTGCAGACATTAGAATAATATTATCAGCATATTTAAATATATGTTGCGCTAGTGTGTCAACCTTCTTAGGAATTAATTGTATGTATTGCTTATTGCGTATATACTTTTTATTAATAATGTACTCAGACTGACTCCATGTATCAATCACTAAGACAAGATCACCTTTAAGATCAGATATAAATTTATATTCTTTTTTAATATAGTCGCTTACTGTATCACCGCGCTTGTCAATCATACGGAGAAGCTCTACATACCTATCCTCTAATCTAGCTTGAAGGGTACATAAGTTATTAAAGAACCGTTTTCGATCTACCGTGTATGGTAATTTAAATCCATATGTATTAAGCCGACCAATTTCAATACTACAACTAAACCTACTTACAATAATGTTCTCCAACTCAGATGCCTCATCACATACTATTAGTTGTCTATGTTTTAGATGCTCTGGTTTATAGAAAAAGCTTGAATAATTCTCTACACTAATCTTCGCACTGGCAGATTTATTTCGCGCTTCATAGTAGTCACAGCGATTACAATCCCAACACTCCTTCTTGAGCTTGCTACTAAAGATGCAAGGTGCTTGGTCCGCTGAACTACGATCGTCAAGATTACAAACATACGACCCTTTACCTTTGAGAGTTTTTATGTCTTTAAAATCTCTAGTGTATTGATCCTGAAGAGCTTTAGTAGTAGTTAATATAGATGTACCATATCTTTTACCAGCAAAATCATCTGAGTATTCATATACTAGTTTACCATTCTCCCAACTAGTCTCATACGCCGTATAATTATTAATTAACTTAGTTAGTCTTGATGGTGGTCTGCTTAAACCATTAGCAATAGTTTTAGCTATAAAACTCTTTCCACAACCTGTAGGTCCTTGAATGATTACAAATTTGTGATCATTCATACTATCAACAATATTAGGAATTGCGTATTGCTGGCTGCTTGAGGGATGATATCCTTTAGGAAAGTTCTTTATACCCATTCAAAGATTATAGCTTCTCTATAGAGAGAAGCAAGTCACAATACTTATTACGATGATTTGTTATCATCCTATTAACTCTAGGTTTCCATAACACATCATCTTTATGAATATGGTTGAGCATATAATCAAAATAAATTACACGGTTACGCTTATGAACATTAAACGGGTATAATATTTCTAATTTCTTTCCGGTAGTAAATAACAACTTAATGTTAAAATCTTTAATATCAAATAATTGAATCTGACCAGTGCCAAGTGTCCTTTTTTTAGATGTTATCTTTACTGTAGTCAGTAATAGAGATTTTAGAGTTGATTCTACAAGGTCAAAGTTCATGTGTTCATAAACGCCATTTTTTCTGGCGCGGACATCGGCGCGATTTTTTCATTTATATATACCCAAAACGTCTCATCAGCTTCAAGAGTAGTTATTAAGTCGACAGTATCACAATTAATTGTTCGAAAGTCTTGCATCAATATGTCCCATGTTATGATTAAGTTCTCTTGATTAGGATTATACTCGGGCGCTTGGCGGGGCGGTCGGTAATTTAAAACAGTTCTACCTTCGACTGAATTTAATAATTGAACATTATTTGTACATAGCATTCTCCGAGAGGCAGGTCTCCCAGGCTTGGGGTTACGGCGAGCGAACTTTACCTCACACACCTTAGCCAAAAGCATGCTTTTTAAATTACTCAGTCCTATTATCATCCGGTTCTATCTCTTCACATATACCAAAAAATCTATCCTCATTTAAAAATAAACAATTCCTAATGGAAGAGTCAAAACCAGTAACAGACAAATTATCGACCTTAATACCTTTATCGTCTGGGAAGCAAACAATATCACCTGGCTTAGTGTAATTACATTTTGGGCCAACTAATATTACTCTAGCCATTCTCCACGTTCGACGGACCTGTGATAGTGGAATATGGATACCATTTCGAATAACACTACTACCATCCTCTGATAGATCTACATATTGCGCAAGCACAATATCATCCATCACTCTGTTTAATTTATATCCATGTAAACTAAACGTATCTGTATTTTGATATGTATCTAGGTCAATTAAACTTCGCTTGACAGAATGATCGAATGCATCTCGTTGAGATTCAGTTAAATCCATTTTATCTAACGCGCTGTCATATTGCTTCTGTTGCTTACTGTTCATACTTTCTAATATTTACGCCAAAATTTTCCGAATACAATTGTATTTCTCTCTGTGAGAGTTCGTGTCTATTAGATAATATCTCGAAATCTCTCTTGTCTACCTTTTTCTTCTTTACATATCTAATAAATTTACGTTTAACTTTAGGTATCAAGTTAAATAAAAAACTATAATGCATTTCAGTATTAAACACTAGACCATATCTATTAATAGTATTGTTGATTAATAGAGCTGACTCTTTATTAAGAAAAGTTATATACCTATTAGTAATATAAGCAGAATATAATTGAGAATCTGTAATATTAATATCTAATTGCTCTTTATCGAAAGCAATATTGTTAACAAAGTCAAAAAAACTACTCACCGGATTTCTTTTAATTAAATTCATGACTGTCTTAGTTCCTTAAAGTATTTTTGTCGAAGTTTTGCGAAAAAAATTTGGACCACGGTATTGACCTACGTGACCAAAAATCCAAATAGGAAAATACCCATGGGTTTGCAAAAAAAATTTGACCATAGAACTGTTTCTCACAGTGTCAGCTTTGTAGTTGCTATAAATGCGTCATCCACCATGGAATAGTAGGTATCTACGATGATTTTCATGAATTCTTCCGCTTGTTCGTCGGTTAAATTCGTGGAATATGCAAAAACTGGTGCATTTCTACCAGCCGTGACATTAATTGCAGTGTGACCTATAGCGACATTATCCTTTGAATAGGTAATACTGACACTACATTTGCCTTTTGGTTGAATTACTCCATTTTGTTCGAACTCTTTGTGTACGATTAAGTCATCGCCATCTACTTCGATGGGAGCTTGGAGGTACTTCGTTGACAACAAGTTCGCAATTTGCGTATTAAATAATCTTTGAAAGAAAACAGCACCAAGAGGATCAAGATTAGGAAGTTCCCAGCAAAAATTAA
>Ga0208012_1000096_pt1 | contig 35859 bp, 50 predicted proteins | sample 15BtaG_FD_184090 | JGI IMG/M metagenome (GOLD analysis project Ga0208012, IMG submission 184090) | Marine viral communities from the Subarctic Pacific Ocean - 15B_ETSP_OMZ_AT15312_CsCl metaG (SPAdes) (version 2) | ecosystem: Environmental > Aquatic > Marine > Oceanic | place: Pacific Ocean... | reverse complement strand
TCAATACTTTTATCAAACAGTTCTTTCCATGTTTTATCTATTATTTCTTCTTTTAGGCCATAATTATCCATTGCTTCTTGCAAGCTTATCTTTTGTCCTTTGTCTGGTTCTTGTGCAACCCTGCTTATAAAGCCTCGTTTGACTCCTTGTTTCCCCAAATGAAAATATAAATCGTCTAGCTCAGACAGAGTGATGTCTTCCGTTTTTATCTTTTCCCAAGTGTCTATAGCTGACATCATTCTAGCAGGAATATAACGATATTGGTTGTGTACAAAAGGGTACCCATTGTCCACCAAAAACTTTCGGATGTTATAGCCTTTGGAGGTGTCGGTAAGCATGTAATCACAAGAAGCCATAATCAACCACTCTCCTTTGTCCAGTGGCAGTGTTTCAACAGAACTAACATTATTAACGGTTCCTGGCTCTTGTCTTGGTTTATATTCTTTTGGCTCTCGACAAAGAATCCTTTCTGAAATTTTTTGTGCAATTGGATGCACACTGCTGGGGATGCGATAAGATTGGTCCAGGACAATCTTCTCTCCTTTGTATTCAACAAACCTTTGTGGCCTTGCACCGTTCCACTCATAAATAGCCTGGTCATCGTCTCCCGCTATAAAAGTTTTTTCAGTTACTGCTGCTAGCTTATCAACTAGTCTCCAGTTTATTTCTGCCAAGTCTTGTGCTTCGTCCACAATTAAAAGATCAAGCGGTGGAGCTGTTCCGTCTTCCAAAAAACTAACGATCATATCGGCAAAAGAATAGATGACCGGGGTTCTTGTTAAGCGAAACACTTCCCAAGATTCAGCTAAAGGCTCTAACAAATGATTGACCACTCCTTTTCTTTGCTCAACGTCCAGGGACAAGCGCTCATCTTTCAAAGAACGACAATTAGTTTTCGCTCTTTCTATGATCTCGAAATAAGGATCTTGGACCACGGACCTAATAGCCCTTGCATTATTAGGGTACTTCTTTGTTAAATTAAACTGATACTCTTCCAAGAAATCAAAAACATCTCTACCACCAACCACATGAGATATTCCCATGTTTCTTTTACAAAAAGCATGGCTTGTACAAAAATAAGGCATTTCTTCAAAAGCTAATCCAAAACGAGCGTGTGCTCTGTTCTTTCCTTCGTTCGCTGCTTTAACAGAGAAAGAAATAAAAGCGATTCTTTCTGGTTGTGTTCCTTTGTCTATGTGCTCTTCTATAATATTAAGAAGAGTTGTTGTTTTGCCTGTACCTGGAGGACCATAATATTTTGTTATTCCCATGGTTTTTCCTCCGTTGGCACTCTAAACTCTTCTGGGGAAATGCTGTCCTCGTCTATTTCTTTTACATCCATGACCCATACTTTTTTGTTTCCTACTGATTTATCAATCCATTTGGAAGAGTTAACAGCCCCCACTTCTTTTAGTCGGGTAAACACTTCTGCTTCTTTTATGTTTCTCATCTTTTTAAACTCTTGTATAAACACAACCAAATCTCGTCCAGTAAACCACCACTCTTTTTTTCCTTCTTCTTCGTGCCTATAAACTCCTGCTGATACAACAGCTAATCTTGAAGCTGACTCTGAAAGTCTACAAAACTCTAGTATTGCTTCGTTTAGAACACCCTTCTTGGTCATGTCTGATGGAACATCTACAATCTGTACTTCTTGTAGCCATTTATTAAGCTGTGCTACCCAATCTGATTTTTTCTTGTCAGGTGGACAGGCGTTTAAAACTTCCATACATTTTTGTTGGTATAAAGAAAAGTTGTGTAGTTGTTTGGTTTCTAAAACAATAGTTTTTCCATCAACGTCCAAGTGCCAAAGAGGTGGGTCCGTCATATATTTTCTCAGGCCTCCATAAACGGGTTCTCTTTGTGACGCATCAATGCCATGTCTTTTGGTTATACAAATACCGCTTTGACAAAAATTAACCAGAGGCGCCTTCTTGCACTGGTATCTGTATTCTGTTTTTTCTAGGCTTTGAATAATTGTATTAAGTTCGCTATGAGACAAAGGTCTTGTGCAAGCTGTTTTATTAACCTCTTGTAGTTTATCTTTCCACTCTTCTCCTTCTGGAAAAACCTTTCTAAGAAACACGCCGTAGTTTAATAGAGCGTTGTTTCTCGTACCTTCTGGGACACCATTAAGTTTCATGTGCACCAGGCAAGGGGGCGCCTCGTCCCACAAGCCGTTTCCGTTTAGTTGCTTTTTCCGGCCTTTGCGTACTGGAACAAAAGCATCTAATTCTTCTTCGCTAACTGCTCTTCTTTTAACAATTCTAATAAACTCTTCTGGTCCGGCAGCGTTTCCTTTTGCATTGAGGGCATACCGAGTAGTGTCCTCTCCAGCAAAATAAGGCATATTAAGCCAGTTTCCGGTTTGCTTTTCTTGTGGCAACTGCTTAGACCATTCGTATTGTTTGGGAAAGATTTCGTCTCCTGTTCTTCCCATTGAGGCGGCTATTTCTTCTAGTTTGTTTTGGAGTTTAAAAGCTGCTATGGGCTTTTTAGTAAATAGAAAAAGATGTACCCCACCTGATTTTGTCATACAAGGCACAAGGGGCAGTTTCATGTCCCTGATTGTTTTTAAGATTTCCTTTGTGTTAATTGGGTATTCATCAACGTCGATACATCCCCAAGAACAAGTCTCGTTATCAGTTAAGGGGACAACTCCCAAAGATAGATTACCCGCCAAGTGATGTTTCCATAGCTCAATAGTTAATGGTTCGTGTAATGTTCTGCCTCTACCTTCTTTTTTAATTCCCTTTTCTGTGTTCTTTTGTTTTCCGGTTATTTCATAGATTCCATGTGCTCTTTCTAAACCGGAGAAAATCTGCATAAGCTTTTCCGCTGTATTTTCCACTCATCTCCTTCAGTTGTAACGCCCCTTCCCTGAGCCCCCGCAAAGGAAAGGAGCGCCGTTTACTTAGTCGTCTTCCCAATCTTTTTTAGATTGTTCTAACGCAGGTTTGCTACCTTTACTCTGTCCACTCAATTGGTCCATTCCGCCCTTGGCAACGAATTTAGAAAACTCTTCAGCTTCACTGAAAAGATCTTTTTCGTCTTCCTTGAGCATCCGCTCCTGTGTAATACTGTAGCTATACCATGTACCACGATCATTGGACTCGACTTGGGTGTTCAAACGATACCAGTGAGAGTATGCAGGAGGAGTAAACATCCCCTTGACACCCTTTAGTTTCGTTCCTTGGATCATTGTGTTCCAAGCACGAGAGTGTTTTAGTTGCGATCCTGTCATATTGATAACACACTTTTGGGGTGCCTCATCAACGAGCGCGTAGCCATAATGGTTGGCTGTCACTGTCAGTTGGGTTTCCCCTCCTGGAGTGATTAGTCTTCCTTGGCCATCGCGTTGGCACCGATTCAAAAGATCAGAGTCTGCGGGATGCACAGCTTTTATGCCTCCACCTTTCTCACGCAACCCCCACTCAACTAGAGTTTTGGTGTAGTAAGCTGGTAGAAACAGGAGACCTTCATCGCCATTAAAGATGACGTTGGTTCCACTGTAATACAAATCGCCTTCTTCCGCGTCTGGATTATAGTCACTAGACGTTTTTTGTCTCTGTGGAGACAATGCCTGGACTATACTCAAACGTGGTGTGCGAAGGTCTTCTGTGCCCACATCTCCGAAACCTTTTTCTTCGATGTTTTCAAATAGGGATGTTATAGATTTCCCATTACCTTTTTTCGTTGCCATATTCTTTCCTCTTTATTCGTTCAACGGTTTATTTTTGTGCGTTTGCCTGTGTACACAGAGAATTTCTTCTGTATGTCCACATCAAACGATGAATTACCCGACTCGATCATTTCTCTTACAAATGCTCGAAGGGTGCTTGGATGAACAGCTTGTTTCGTTTCCGGCAAGTAGCCTTGTTTCGCAAGCAGTTCTACCAATCTCGAAGCGTCCGCATCTTCGCCTTGACCAAAAGAAACGGTTAGGGTGTTCTTTATAATGTCCCCGTGTCCGTTATCTCTTAACCAATCGTGCGCTGCCTCCAGGTTGGCGGCAGTAATGCGTGCACTATAAAATGGATCCGCTGAAATTCGTGAGCCGTCGCTAAGTTTTAGATCAGCAACGCCGAGTTCAGCTAATTTATCTGGAATAGTTTGTTCAGAAAGTTCTTTATGCTGAGATTTAACTTTTCTCAGCCGCTCTTCTGTGTTTCCTATTTCTCCCTCTAGGACCAGTAGGTCGTGACACAACTTACTTAGACTTTTTATAGCAGATTCGTCCATGTCCTCAACTGCTTTTTTGATGTTTTCTTCAAACATTTCGTTTATCTTCATTTTTTCTTCCCCTTATTTATAGGTGTTACGTTATCCGGTACTCGTTCTTTCTTTTTTTTATAGTTTATTTCAAAATCTGGTATGAAAAAAATTAGTCCTTCGTTATTTACTTCGACAATTTCAACTTTTCCTTCCGGTACGTCTAAGTCTTTGTAAACGTACCTCAAAGTTTCGTCTAAACTAGCAAAAGGGCCTAAAGACTCTCCGTTTTTTTCAAAAGGAGCAAAATTTATAAACCAGCGATTTTTCCTGTCACTACAGATTTCTAATTTTACTGTTGTTCTTCGTCCCTTATTCATAGCTTGCACTAATCATATACTATATGTAGAATAGATTGCAAGAAATATTTTAAGAAAGAACAAAGGATATGAAAAGAATGGATATAAGAACGTACAACTATAAAACCGAGCCTTACGAACACCAGACCGAAACTCTTGCCAGGAGTGCTCACAAAAACCTCTATGCACTTTTCCTTGAAATGGGACTCGGTAAGTCCAAGATACTTTTGGATAATGCCGGGATACTTTTCGAGCAAGGAAAAATAACTGGTCTGCTTATTGTAACACCAAAAGGTAATTTAAGAAACTGGGATACACATGAGATCAGCAAGCATTTGCCTGATCAAATAGAAAGAAATGTCCTGGTATGGCAGCCAAACCACACTCAACGATGGACCCAGGACTATGAGAAAATGGTTAGAGAAGACAGTGACGGTGTTTTAAACATTTTCTTAGTAAACGTAGAGGCTTTTGCAACTGTTAAAGCCTGTAAGTTTGTAGAAGAGTTTTTAGTAACGCATGATGTAATGATGGCTGTTGATGAATCCACTACGATAAAGAATCCGAAAGCTAAGAGAACAAGACATTTAATTAAACTAGCTCCTCTTGCTGATTATCGAAGAATCCTAACAGGATTTCCCATTACTAAAGCCCCTCTTGACCTGTACTCACAATGTTATTTTCTGTCGCCGAATCTTTTGGGCTTTAGCAGTTACTACGCATTTAGTGCAAGGTATGCGATCACCCAGGCACGCAGAATGGGAGCACATTCTTTCCAGCAAATTGTTGGCTTTCAAAAGCTGGAAGAACTACAAGAATCCATCAAAGACTTTTCAATTCGTAAAACAAAAGACGAGTGCTTAGACCTGCCAGAGAAGGTGTATGTAAAGCGCTATGTTGAGCTTAGTGATGAGCAAAAGAAAGCCTACGGCACCATGAAACAAAAAGCGTTGATGATCTTAGAAGACGAAGTATTTAGCACCATGAACGTGCTGACACAGATCATGCGTTTACAGCAAGTGGTCGCAGGCAGTCTGCGTAATGAGGAAGGCGAAACTATTGTCTTGAAAAACAATAGAGTACGCACAGTTATTGACCTATTAGAAGAAACAACAGGGAAAGTAGTTATTTTTGCTGTGTTTCAAACTGATATACAACAATTAGAAAAGGCTATCGCTGAAAAATTCGGTAAAGAAGCGGTGGCCTCTTATTATGGCAAGACTCCACAAGATAATAGACAAAAAATTATTGATAAGTTTCAAGATCCTGAGAGCGAGCTCAGATACTTTATCTCTAATCCACAGACAGGGGGTCGTGGTATTACTTTAACTGAAGCCAGCACCATGATTTTTTACTCTAATTCCTATGACCTAGAGCTAAGGGTGCAAGCAGAAGACCGGATCCACAGAATCGGACAAGACAAAAGCTGTACTTATATTGATCTCGTGTCTAAAAACACGGTTGACGAAAAAATTCTCCAAAACCTTTTAAGTAAGGTTAAAATTAGTAATGAGATACTTGGAGAAGTACGCAACTGGTTTAAATAGGATACAATGAAGCATGGCCTTTAAAAAATACTTAAAACATCCGACCACGCAAACAGCAGTGGACGACATTATTGCGGACATGTATCCGATACTGGAAAAACACTATGAAAAAGAGGAGGTTTCTCCCTGGGAAATGGCTACAGCTCTGGTGGTCTTGTTGTCTTCTATAACAAACAGTTCTGATTTAGACAAAGAGATGCTGGTGCAGTTGACCACGTTCATTATGGAAACGACGCCGGACCAAGGACTTTTCTCAACCAAGCATTAGGTGTATTATAAGGGTATGGCAACATCCCCTACTAAAGACACCAGTTTATCTTCGGCTTTTATACATGCTTTCGATCAGCCTCTGGAGAACATGGCAACCACTTTTCAGGCTCTCGGCATGGAGGGCTGGGAGGATTTTTTGCGTGATATGGTCGAAACACCAGAGAACTACGAAGCCGCAGCTGGGAAGTTTGTAAACGCCCAGTCTGAAGCTTGGTGGGACCACAACTGGGAGCATTTTCCAAGAGCTTTAATTGAACAAGGGGGACAGATTGCTGGAAGTATAGCGACTAGGGTTGTAGGCGGGGCGCTTGGAGGAGCCGCAACAATGAACCCTTATGGAGCTGTTGTTGGCGCTTTATTAGGCCCCGCTTTGTTTGAAGCCGTACAGCTTGCTGGACCCATTGCCTATAAAAGAGCCAGAAATAATGATAGGGAAGAACCCACTTGGGACGATTGGAAAGGCGCACTAGGCGCGTCTGCTTTTTCAGGGGCTCTAAACGCTGTTGGTATTAGAAATGTGGGAGTGCTTAATAACATCGGCAAAGCAGGGCAAGCCGGGAAAAGAGCGGCAAAAGCAGCAGCGTCGGAAGGAGGCACCGAATGGGCACAAGCTTACACGGAACAAGTTGGTGGTACATTAGGAACTAAGCCCTACAAAGACCTGGTGCGTACAGGTGTAAAAGGCGCTGATATGACACAAGAACAGAGGGACGGGTTAATATCACGCTATGATCCAGACCAAATTTATACTGACTTTTCCCGTCTAGGTCAATATTTACAGGGGCTAGAACACAAAGCAGCGCGTGGAGAAATGCTGTTGGGCGCTGGCGCAGGCGGAGTTACCCAAGCGGGCACAGACACAGCTAAAGCGGCGGTAAAGGCTGGGGCGGAGAAACTAGGTATCACGGCGGCAAGAAGCAAAAAAAGTGCAGAGAAAACCCTGACAGAGAAAAAAGAAACCAGGGAAAAAGGGTTCCCACAGATGCAAGAGCTTATAAGAAAAGGCGAGGCTGAAAAAAAGGTTTTGTTGCAGGAAAAAGTGCCAAACCTTGCCGAGGCTATGTCTCCTTTGGAAGTAGATACGTTTACACGAAAAATCCTTTCTACGGAGTATAACGACGAAAGGGTTCAGGAGTATTTGGGTGAAGATGGTTTGATGCAAAAGGTGGACGAAGAGCTGGGGACTATAAAAGAAGTAATCACGGGGCTCGGTTTAAATAAAAAAGACCAAAAGAGGCTTTTTAGAGATGTTATCGACGAACTAGAAAGAGCTCCTGCCGAATACACTATAGACATGGAAAGCATCGACCATGACTATAGCCCTCTCGAACTCGAAAGCCTAGATTTTTTTGATTTGCCCACAGTCGAAACTTTTGCAAAAAATAAAGCTGATGCCTACCAAGGAGATTTTACAGCTACTTTAGAGGCAGGTCGTTTTGAAGGGACGAATGTTCCCTATGGGGGAGACGCTCTTTGGCAAACTACACCCGAACTTTTTCCCCTCACAGCTGGTGGATCTACTTTGGGGTACAATGTCTTTCCTTTAGGCTCTGTTCACCAGGTCTATAGCGATCCGCAAATCGGCTTTATGAGAGACGCTCCAAAAGGTCCCCTTGATCCTACCTTTATGTCCTATAGCCCTTTAATTCAGCACCTAGAAGGACGGTGGGAGAAAGAGAGCCACAGAGTAGATTTCCCAAAAAAACTTGTAAACAACCAGCCTATTCCTGCTGCCGAGATGCTGCGTTGGCTGTATGTTAAGACTCCAGGAAGCACGGAAGGGAGACAACACGGTGATTTTCAGGCAACTAACCCAATGAAACACAAGGCCGCGATTGCAAGACAAGCGATTGAATCGGGAGTAGCGGAGTTTTTGCAGGATAGGATAAACTCTGGCACTAAGGATAAACCTGGCACTGCTACTAAACAAGAAGTCTTGGACGTTTATAACAACCACCGTAGCAACTTTAAGTCCGTCTTGCTTTCTAGCAACGCAGGGCTTGTTACGCCAGACGACGCTGTTCGCCAACAGTTAGTCCTTAAAGGAGCAAGGAACAATGTGGCCGAGGCTATGGCAATACCCAGGTCTTTTGGTCCACTAGAGGGAAGTAGGCAACACCCCGACTTTGTGATCGATACTGATGTACACCAATTGGACCCAGACACTTACTTAGGAAAAATATACAACAAAATAAAAAAAGAGGAGATCAAGAAATCGGAGATTCTTCCAGACGGCTATGAGGGCATTGGCGATCCACGAACAGATGAACGCCTTGCTGATGAGTGGGTTGATGTCGTGGAACCAAGGATAGAGAATAAAATGAAAGGGTATTTAGACCTGGCTCCAGCTATTAACATTCTTACACCACCCAAAGATGTGTCCGATAGAGCCTTAGAGCCTTATAAGCCTAGGCACGGTACTTCCCACATGCTTTCTCAGTTTACAGGGGAGGGAACCGATAACTTGCGTAGGTTGGGAGAAGACTTAGAAATGCCGCTGATCTACACTCCAGAGATTACCAATAGAACCAAAGAACAAATCGCTCTTGATGAAGCAAACTTGGACCAAGACACGGGCTTTTTAGAGAAGCTGAGAAACTGGGTAGAGCACAAAGCAGCGCGTAAAAAAACCGATCCCGCTGTTTATGATGATGGAGACCGCATGCACGCTTGGACAGACCCCAGTACGCTTGCTTGGTTTAGAGGCGGCATGTTTTCGCACATTGATGAAAAGTACCAAAACGCCAAAGGTGCAGTTTTAGCAGAAATACAATCAAGACTACACGGGCATACTCAGGACCCAGATTACAGCGAAACATACCAATCACATGTTAGAGACCGGGAAGGGATGACCGAAAAAGAAAAAGAACAGTACCGAGAGGGCTCGAAAATAGAGAACGCTTGGAAAGCGGTAATAGGCAACGAAACAAGGGACTATTCACGAACAGCAGTCACTCAGGCTCTGTTGGGTAAAACGATTTTAGAGCCTTTTCTACCTAAAGAGCCAATGGGAACAAGGAGTTATGAGTCTGCTTTTCCCGGCGTTCGTTTTCAAGAGGACATGGCTAGAACAAAAACCCCTGTTTTCCCTGAAGATATAGCTGAGCTGTTTCGGCGCCGAGAGATTATAAGCAAGGATGAAGCAAAAGCTTTTCAACAAGCAGCAGATAGGTTTGCTGAAAACGAGATCGGTCCGGTGGCTTTTGATATAGCGGTGGAGGCTTTCCAGCGAACACAGCCTTTAGCGTCCATGGGCCTTAACCTAACGGAAAATCAAACAAAGGAGTTTCTTCAAGATGTAAAACGGGGGGTAGATAGTTCATTTTGGCTGGGTTCGCCAAGATGGAGACAGAAGCTTGTTGATATGAGGCTTTTGGACCAAGCGTTCATGGAAGACCCTGAAGTTGTGGCTACGATGGAAGACGCGATTTCTCTGGCCAGAAACACTCTTATAAACGTTGCTGCCAATAAAAAGAACGATTTTGTTGCTGAAAACACCGAGATTTTTAGAAAAGCTTTAGTCGAAGTTCCTGGGCTAGCGGAAATTGCTTTGCCTTTTATGGAGAATAAGGCGCCTTCTTATAAGGAATACAACGACGCCAAGAAGACGTTCGATGGATCCCAAGTTAGACCAGCCGACATACGTCCAGACTATCCGCTAAAAGCGAACTGGCCCAAAGCTGTATTACAGGCTGCTATTGTCAAGACTCTGCAACACGATCCAGACATTACTCACATCTATATTCCTGATGGCGGGTATGGTGGAGCTCCTCCCACTTCTTACAAAACGGCTCTTAATGAGGCGTACAAGATTGCGGAAGCGTTTGACTTAGAAATTAAGGAGGTAGATAACGTAGCTGGCGGAGCCAGAGTTACTGCGCTAGAGATCGCACCGCTGCGAGAGACAGCTGTAATATATGGAGGCTGGGAAGGTTATCAGAAAGGGGGACTGGTTAAGAAAGCAACGAATCAAGTATTGAACTATGGGGACTACGGAAGACGATTTATCTAAGGAAAAAGCGGCTTCATATTGGTATAACCAGGGTTATCGTGGGGAGGCTTTACACCGAAAAATAGAAGAGACGATGGAACAAGGACGTCTTGTTGATGATAGCTATATTACTTGTGCTGGTGGAGTTTGTGACTAGCTGCTTAGAAACTTAGAGTGTTCTTTTGGGTCGTCTACAATAACCACCCATTCCATGCTGTCTTGTAGCATTACCGTGCTCAAACACGCGTCCATACCAAGCTCTTCAAAAATTTTATACGCTGTGAGCGCGCTAATTTGGTCTTCGTAGAAGTGCATAACCGGTTTGCTGGTACCGTTGGGGAGCTCTCCCCTGGCTAGCTCTAAATGAAAGTCCTCTGGTGAGTACAGGCAAGTGCTGTGTGATAAAAAATCAGCGTCTTCTTTGTTAAAATAGACTAGAGTTATTTCTCCCACTACATCTCCCTAGGACTAATTGCACCGTACTCCTGGTACCAAGCTTCTTCCTGTGCTGTTAATACTTTTCTGTATTCCGGGTGGTACGCGCCTTTGCGTTTGCCGAGCTTTTCCAAATATCTCAGAGCTACGAAGTAGTCCTCGTCTGAGGTAAACACCAAATTGCCTATGGCTTGGGATATGGTTTCAAATACTTTGTGGGCCGGGCTTAAAAACTCGACTTTGATGTTGTCGGGACTTATGTATGATTCACTGGCTACGGTTGTTTCTATGTGCTTTTGTAGTCGCTCAGCAATAAAGTCTAGGTTTCTGTCTTCTTCCCATTCTGCTTGTCCGGCGTGTCCGGCCTTAAATAATTCTACTATGTCTTGTGTGTCCATGTTCTTTCCTTTGCTTATTAAAGTGATCCTATCGCTTAGGTTTTTTGCCTTATGTTTATCGTCGATTGACCAAAAAACCAGAGCTAACGAACTAGGATCGAATCCGAATTTAAAGGAGTATCAACCGACCTTGAGAGAATTATACACCACCGTAATATAAAGTAAACACATATTTAGGAAAAAATTGTATATATTAAAGAGGCGGTGGCGATCAAATATATCACACCGGCAAGGTAAGCTATGGCGTATTCTCTTATATGTTTTATCCAGGGTGTAGGGTCTAAAGGAAAACCCCAATGTATCCCTTCGTCGAGTTGACGGTGGCCCAAGGACCAGGGACTTTTAGTGAGTTTCCAGAGTTTTTTGGCTGTTTCCATTAGTTTTGCTCCTGTTTCTAAGTAAAAATAGTCTATTTCTAAGGGTAAAGTGGCTGTTTCTCCACCGCACCTCAAAAATTTGTATAAGTTATGTGAAAGTTATGTGAAAACAGGGGTATGGTATAGCTGAAACCCTTTAAAATCAAGGGGTCTTGTTTTCCTATATAGAGAATATTCACATCCCCTGAACCTGAGATTCTGTGATTTTACAAAAGGCTAATACGCAAAATTTTTCAAAAACAGAGGTGCGGAGGTGCGTTTGGGACGAAACCCTTTGTTTATAGGGGTTTTCACATAACCTGACAGAGGTGCGTTACAGGTTATGTAGGTTATGTGAAAAAAGGCTTTACTAAAACTTACTGTAGAGGATATAATTCAATTATGCCAAAAGGAAAATCAGGAAACATATCAGGCCGCAATGAGAAACATTTGACGCCAAAACAAATACGTTTTGCGAAAGAGTTTGTTTATAACGACGGCTCAAAAACCCAAACCGAGTGTGCTATTTCTGCTGGGTACGGTAAATCGAGCGCTCATGTTCGAGCTTCAGAGCTGTTAAACCCACAAAAATACCCGCTTGTTGTTCGCTATGTAAGAGAGCTCCAGGGGGAGGTGGATAAAAAATATGAAGTCACTTTTGGCAGACACGTTAAAAAGCTTGCAGATATAAGAGACATGTCTATCGAAAAAGGAAATTTAACAGCAGCTGTTTCAGCCGAGGTTCAAAGAGGTAGAGCAGCTGGTCTTTATGTGGAAAGAAAAGAAATTCGTACCGGCAGCCTGGATTCGTTAAGTGAAATCGAGATTAAACAGAGAATACAAAAGTTGTTAGGAGACTATAAACCTTTGCTAGAGGCAGAAGAGGCGCAGTTTACCGAATAGTTTTTTTGTGTAGCTCGTCGACGTATTCTTTAAACTCAGGCGTCATTCCAACAGCTTCTTTTGGTTTAGTCGCGTTGTCATATTCTTCCCAAGTAAGTGTTAGGCCCATAGTGTCTTCTAGTTTGTTAGCTATTCTTGGATGACTGTCTATCGGACAATCAATACACAAACGATAGCTTTTCTTTGCCCCTTTTAGACCGATTCTAAGAAAAGGCAGCAAGTCGTGTAGTTGGTTTTGGTTGATGGCATCAATTAAATTATTAGCCTGGTCCACTTCTAAATATGTTCGTAGTCTAAGCATTGTTTTTCCTCTCGTTTTGTAGAAATATAAGAGACCGCTTCTTTGCCTGTCTTAAATTACCTGTTCCAAGCTCTATGGTCTTCCCGCTTTTACTAACAAGTTTATATTCTCTAGTCTTATTGTCTTGAATAAGTTTGTGTGTTTCTTTAACCATTGTTTCGCTCCCGCTCTTTTTCTTCAATTAATTTATCCAGATACCATCTGCATTTATATAAATCTTCTAAGCCATTCTTGTGCTTATCCTTGTATCTAGCAATATATTTTACAATATTACCCTCAAGAAAGTCTAAAGCATAAGCTATAATGAAGTCGGTAACTTCTATGGTTTTTCGATAGTAAGGAGGGTTAATTTTGTCGGGTTTTTTATCTGGCATGGCGTGTTTTTTCCCAAAAGTGTCGTAAATCTCAGCCACGTTTTTTCTTATAAACCTCTTTTAACCAACCTGGATAGGTTCTGTAGTATTCAAACATGTTCAAAAAAGGAGTACGACCATCCAGTTGTCTTTCTAGTGTGTTTTCTGTGTACATGTCTTTTATAAACCAATGGAAATCGGGATCAGACTCTAATTCTTTTTCCATTTCTTCCCACTCCTTTTTCCTCCAGACTTTAGTCATTCTTTTTCTCCAATATTAAAGCTCCCAAGTTGTATTTATTAACTAAAAGACCTCTGTTAGCAAACTGCCCAGGACTAAACTCTGTTTTTTCTTGGTGTTCTTTTGATAAGACAACAGGTACTTTCGACCAGTTTCTACTGCTGGCTTTGTATTTCTTTATGTGGAGCCCTGCTTCAGTTATTTTTATTATACAGGCCAGCTGTTTACTCGTCTTTCCCCAGGGTACGTTTAAAAGATCGCCAACTTTTAGTTTGTGTTTCTCTCCCTTGTGTACAATGAAGAAATTATTTTCGTGTCGTTCAAACATATCTACTTTTTACCGTTTTTTAATATACTTTGTCTTTTTAACCAAAGCAACAATTCTGTATAAGCAGAGACCTGTCCAATGTATTCGCCGTGCTGTAACGATTCTGTTTTTGCACAGCGCATTTTATTTAAGGAAGAAGCCAATTCTTTGGTAAGCTTTTCTCTTATTTCTTCAGCCAGCATTTTGATCTTTCCTAAAAATAGCCTGTGCTCTACTGATGAGTAGGTCGTTTACATTGGGGTCGGGACTTGGGTTGAGGTTTTCCCAGTTTTTAGGTTCCCCTGTTTCTTCGTCCATTTCAAAAGAGACGTTGCCCCTGCCCCAACCAAGATAAACCAGATGTTTTCCGTCCGTTCTCCATTTAACTTTTGCACCGTTACTCATTGGGCCACCTCTTCCAACTCAACGGTTTCTGGTTTAACAAGCTCATTAATTTTAAACTCTCCAACAACTCTTGTAGGCATAATAATCACAATACCGTGTTCCGATTGCCAGATGTTAGAGCCTTCGCTACTGCCAGCAACAAGCGTCACAATAGGGAATTTTTTGTTCTCCCCTTTAAGTATGAAGTCTTTAAGCTTAGCTAAGTATCGTGTGTTAAAACCAGTTGGTGTGTTTAGATTAAGATTAGAGTCGATTACACGCTGCCAATCTGGGTAGTGTCCGTTTTGGACATATACTCTATCAGTCACAGTTTCTTCATCAACGGTTCTGACTATGTGTACCTGATTTTCAGAGTCATCTAGGTTTAACAAGTCAACTCTTTCTGAATCCGTTTTTTTCATTTGTGTGAAAACAGGAAGCAGTTTTTTTGAGTTGGGTTGATAGACGTCCAAAATAACCTCTTCAAACCCTTCTTCAGGCAACGCTTCTTTATCTTCATAAACACAAAGATAATGTCCGTTGGTGGCAACAACGTAGACACCACCAGCAGGTCTTTTTTCAATGTAGACACTATTTAAATAGAATCGTACATCTCCTTTTGCGGCGAAAGCACAGGCACGGCCCAGCATTTCTCCATTTAAATTATCAATATTATATTTCATATTAAACTCCCTTATATTTTGTTAATATTGTCCCATAATTATATACTATCTATCGTATATATTCAACTACTCTGGTATACTTTCCTTACTGTGGCGAAAAAAGAATCTTTGTTTTGGAAAAAAGTTAGAGCGAATCTAAAGTCGTTCGAGCTCATTCGTATAGAATCATGGACAAACCAGGGCATTCCTGATGTTTTAGGCGTGTCTCCAGGGGGTGTTTACTTCACAGCTGAGCTCAAAGTAACCGAAAGTAATAAAGTTTCCTTCTCCCCTCATCAAATTGCGTACCACAAGCTCAGAGAAAACGCCCCGGCTTTTATCTTAGTCCAGGGTCTCTCGAAGAAGTACCCTAGAAAATATGGCTTGTATCTCTTTTCGGCTGATCAAATAGAGTCGTTGGTCGTCCAGGGACTAAAAACACCTGCTCTTTTGTCCTTTGACCAGGGTTCTTGGTCCGAGTTTGAAGAAGCTTGGACCAAGGTCATTGAATAACCTGTGGATATCCTGTGGACAACTGCTTGCTTGTCTTTTCTGAGGAAAAACACTGCGCAGCGGCCCCAGGGAAGCAGGACTCGCTTGTTTTTCCGGTCGGCGAAAAGACAATGAAGAGGCGCATCGGGCCTGCTTGCTTGTCTTTTCTATCTAAAAGAGCTGGGCCCCCTGGGAGGCAGCTCATCACTGGGCTTGCTTGTTTTTTCGGGGGGAGAAAAGACAATGGGCCCACGGCATTGCCAGGTGGGCTTGCTTGTCTTTTCTATCTAAAAGAAAATATGGATGCCCTGGAGCTGCCTGCTTCTCCGATCGGCGGGGCAGAAAAGACTTGCTTGCTTGTCTTTTCTATCTAAAGAAACCTGCCCAGATGAGGAGCTGCCGGCAGGTTTTGGATCAGGCACAAAAAAACCCCCGACATTTCTGTCGGGGGTTCTTGGTAGAAGTGGCTAGGTGGAAGCTATAGCTTTAACGAGATCCAGAACCACCTGCTCACTTCAAGCCTTAGCAGATTTCAAACCCTCCACAGTTCTTGACAAAGCTGTGAAACTCTCGAACATTGTCCACGTCAAACGGATAGCTAGTATCGAAGTTCTTGCGTTCTCCTTTACCATCACACCCGTTGCACTCGCCTTGGACATACTCATCATCTCTTTGTCCAGTGCCGTTGCAAAGTGTACATTCTTCTAAAGGCAATTCGGAAAGAGCTTTTTCATAGTCTTTCTTATATTGCTCAGCGCCACCGTTCAAAAGTTCGTGCGCTAATCGTTCAGCGATATACTCGCACTGTTCTTTGTCAATGACATGCCCAGAGTTGTGGTGTCCTGCGTCAAAATCTTCTTCGGTGATAACCTCAGAACAAAGGTTGGCAACATAATCCCAAAGCGGTCGCCACCACCAAACATTGTTCCTAAAGTATTGACCAGATAAAGATTGCCCATCAAAGTAGGCTTTCCAATCCTCAGAATCAAAGTCATCATGTTCAGGTCTAGCTGGTGCAGTTGTTGTTGGATTCAATCCATATACGTCCATTCCCATATCGTACTCCTTATTATTAAATTGTGAGGTTGGGGTTGTAGTGTGTTTTCATTGCCCCAATTAATCGCGCCCTATCTACTAGACACACATAGCACGCTAAGCCACTCTATTATTATACGAAAAATCCCATACAAATGCAAGCTAGTTTGTTCCGTCGGTCGCCCAAAGACAAGCAAGCATTGTTGTGATACAACCCATCACAACAGCATTAATGCTTGCTTGTCTTTTCTATCTAAAAGAGCTGCGTACCGCAGGGGAGTGGAATGTAGCAATAGGTAATAAAAAAGGCCACCTTTCGGTGGCCCTTCCAACACTATAATAACAAGGAGGCTAGTGTTTAATTTGTTTTGCCTCTGCGTCGGTAATATCGTCTAATGCGTTCGCCATTGCATGAGCAACTGCTTCAGCAATTGTCGCTAATACCATCTGCCTTTCTTCATGGTCGTCTGCAAAAACATGCAAAGCGTAGCCAATAAAGTGTTTGGTTAAAAATTCAACCATGTGGAAACCATTGACAGTTTTGTGTTCTTTCTTAAAAGAATCTTGAAGATTCTCTATCATTTTACCAACGGCTTCTTCTGTTATTTCAAACAGCTTTTCTTCGTTCATTTGTTTCATTTTCATCTCCTTGTTTATGAATACCTGAACAGTATACCATATATCCCATACATAGTGCAACCGCTCGCTTGTTTTTTCGGGCGGGAAAAGACAAGCGACGAGGCGTTTCAGGCCACTGCTCGCTTGTCTTTTCTATCTAAAAGAACTACGGCCTGCTGCCCAGGGAGGAAGTTGCTTGCTTGTCTTTTCGGCGGGGGAAAGACAAGCAATGCCGGGCCAAAGCGAAGCGATGGCTAGGCAAAGCATCGCGCTTGCTTGTCTTTTCTATCTAAAAGAAAGTGTAGGCCTGCGCTGGAGGCAAAAGTCAAGGGGCAATAAAAAATCCCCCGCCATTTCTGACGGGGGATCGGAGGCAACTTTTAAAGGTAAGTTACAAAACCATAGATTGCCATGACTGAAACAAACCCACAGACGACAGTATAAAGACTAGCAAACAGAACAAATAGAATCTGATCTGTTGTCCTCCATACTCTGTAGATTATAAATGGCATGAAGATGGTGCAAAGAATTGCTAATGCCTCAATGGCGTGAATTATGTTAGTCATGTGATTCCCTCCATTCTTGTATACGCATCTCTGCTATCTTCATTAAAGCCATATCTCTGTCTAATCTAAAGCTAAGCATTACGCCAGTAATCATTAACTGCATCTCTTGACTGTTGTCATTGTAGACCTCATCAATGATGTGTTCTTCCTGTGCTGTGTTGTGTACGTTGCTCATAATCATATCCTCCTTTGTTTATTGATTATGTATACAATTCTACTTGAGTTATCCCATATGTCAAGCTGTATTATTAAAGGATATATATAAGATAGTACTTGACATATTTAGAACTATTTAGTACTATCATATATGTACTCAATAAAGAGTACCTATAACAAAGGAGGCAATATGCCAAATATAATAGAAAACAATGACATACCAGTCATGGCTCTTACGGCTAATATCTCATCACAAGATGTGGAGTTGGTCATGGGGTTAATCAAACTGTTGGTAGACCAACAACAAGGGACTGCACCCGACTCAGCAATGAAACTTCGGGACATCAAGCAAATTCTTGGAGATGGGGTAACTAACACTCAACTTAATCATATCGGGGGAACACAATGACTATAGTTATAAACAAAAACATTCCTATAACTGAAAGAGCACATTGGGGAGTGCCAATGTCGCCAGTTAGGAAAGAGATGGAAGAAGTAATTGTTCAATTAGAAATTGGCGATTCTTTCATACTTCCAGATCAATTAGTAGCACAGATTAATGGGTATTATTCAGCAAAGGCAAATGTTCGAAGCGCTTTTATAAAGCATGGAATGAAATGTACTTCAAGAAGCATTGGCTCAGGTGTTGTTAGAGTATGGAGAACACATTAACCTAGCCCAGAGCGCCTGACTATTCAGATCAGGCGCTCGCTACTTAAATCGGTCGCCCAAAGACAAGCAAGCACTTGCTTGTCTTTTCTATCTATAAAAGAACAAACTTACAAACTTGCTTGCTACTCAGGTCGGTCGCCCAGACAAGCTAGCAATAGGGGGGGATGAATCGAACGAAGTGAGATGATGCCATAGGCCATCCCCCCCTATTGCTAGCTTGTCTACTATCTTCTAAAGAGAAGAAAACAGACGGGTACAGAATATTCAGAAAATTTGACATTTTTTGATCCCTTTTATATAACAAAAAGGGTCTAGGAGTCCCTGGTCGAAGGAAAAATTTTTTATATGAAAAAAACTTGCGTCACCTGCCAAAGAGAACTTCTCCAAGAAGAATACACTGGCAAGCGAAACGTTTGTAGACGCTGTACCTCCTTTCAAAGAAACGCGGCAAGGAATCATAGCCCGGAATCCTATCTTGCTGTGGTTTTTTCAAAACTCAAAAATGCGCGGAAAGACATGGAATGGGAACTCGATATGGATAATATTAAAAATATTTGGCGAAAACAAAATGGAAAATGTGCATTATCGGGTGTCTTTATGACGTGGCACGGTGGCGAAGGCAAACAGGACTTTAATGTGAGTATTGATAGAAAAGACCCGAATAAAGGCTATATAATAGGTAACGTTCAGTTGGTGACACAAAGAGTGAATACAATGAAACATACCTTGGGAGAAAGTGAATTTTACTGGTGGTGCAAAAACATCACGCACAATAAAGAAAATGCCGATTAAATTTAAACCGACAGAAAAGCTCTTTAACCGTAGGACCGGCAAGACCTTGGTCCGTTATTATTGGATGAAAGGTACCTCGACCAAGGACCTAATAGACTATATAAACAACCCTAATGCTAAAAAGAAGCACATTAATAAATGCCAAAAGGAACTAAATCGACGTATAATGTAGACATTGACTTGGAACGTTTAGCAGAGCAATACCCTGATGCGACTAAGCAATTAATTGAACTAACTGAGGCGTTAAACGCTAAACAACTCCAACGCAATGGCGCAGAAAGCTTTCTGACGTATGTTAGACACATGTGGCCAGACTTTATTGAAGGTCGACACCACCAAATATTTGCTGAGAAGCTCGAACGAGTCGCACGCGGCGAGCTGAAACGGCTTATTGTTAATATGCCACCCAGACACACGAAGTCTGAATTTGCCAGCACTTATTTCCCCTCCTGGGTTCTTGGCAAAAATCCAAAACTCAAAGTCATGCAGATTACTCACACAGCTGAACTTGCCTTTCGTTTCGGTAGACGCGTCAGAGATATTATTGACGCAGAAGAATACCAAGCCGTTTTCCCAGGCGTGGCGCTAAAAGCGGATTCAAAATCTGCTGGGCGTTGGGAAACCAATGGCGGTGGCGAAGCGTTTTATTCGGGTATTGGCGGAGCTGTCACCGGTCGGGGGGCCGATTTGCTAGTGCTCGATGACATTCACAGTGAACAAGATGCACTTTCACCAACAGCCCTGGACAATGCTTGGGAATACTATTCTTCAGGCCCACGACAACGACTACAACCAGGCGGTGCCATTGTTATTGTGATGACAAGATGGAGCACTAAAGATTTAACCGGGAGACTGCTGAGCAAACAGGTCGAAGAACACGCTGATCAGTGGGAGGTCGTAGAATTTCCGGCTATTTTCCCCGAATCCGGCAAAGCCTTATGGCCCGGATACTGGAAAATTGAAGAATTGGAAGGGGTAAAAGCGTCACTTCCCGTATCCAAATGGGAAGCCCAATGGATGCAAAACCCGACATCGGAAGAAGGGGCGATACTAAAACGTCAGTGGTGGAAAAAATGGACTAAAAAAGAGGTGCCAGAAATGCACTTTGTCATTCAAAGCTACGATACGGCGTTTTCCAAAAAAGAAACCGCTGACTTTTCTGCTATTACCACTTGGTGTGTGTTTCAACCTGACGAAGGGTCTTCGCGACCGGCACTGTTGCTGCTCGACGTTAAAAAAGGGCGGTGGGATTTTCCTGAGCTCAAAAGAGAAGCCGTTGAGCAGTACAAATATTGGGATCCTGACACCATTATCATTGAAGCCAAAGCCTCTGGAATGCCACTAACCGATGAACTACGACAAGCGGGGATTCCAGTAGTAAATTATTCCCCTGGTAAAGGGCAAGATAAAATTGCAAGAGTGAACACGGTTGCGCCGATTTTGGAAGCAGGCATGGTTTATGTGCCAGAAACCCGTTGGGCAGAAGAATTAGTCGAAGAATGTGCGGCATTTCCTTTCGGCGAACATGATGATCTGGTAGACTCAACCACACAGGCTCTGTTGCGTTATCGACAGGGAGGCTTTATTGGGTTAGAATCAGATTATGATATGCAGGAGAACACTCCTCGCAGAATCAAAGAATATTACTAGGAGAAAACAGTGAAAGCTAAAAAAGGCGAAGTCATCAAGGACCAAGGATTTGCTCCTTATGCAAAAACCAAAAAAATGAAAACCAGCAAAGGGCCAAAACCCGGAGCAGGCAAAGGTAAATCAAGAGGCGGAGGCATCGCAGAAAGAGGCACCAACTTTACCGGAGTATATTAATGGCTATTAGAAGCCTACTTACCAAAGGCATTGGGTCTTTGATGAAGAGAATGAAACCCAAGCCCAAGCCCAACCGTCGACTGACCCCGAAAGAAATAGCGGAAAGGGAATTACGAGAAGCAGAGGCAGATCCTGTTATTAGAATGAGAATGGCCCATAAATATGGCACACGCCCGCCCGATGAGTTTATGAAAGCCATGAAGACACTGAGCCCTGGAACCCAAATGAGGAACGCAACTTCCGCACAGGTTATGCGAGCCATGAAAGTCGGAGACGAAACTATGGACATGATCCGAAGATCTGTGTCTAAGATGGATCTTCCAACAACTAAAAAAGGACTCCTCCTCACAGAAATTCAGTCCCGACTTCACAGGCTTCCTCCCGCTCAACTTGCTAAAGCAAAGCCAAGCGAACTCGCCAAAGATATTTTGAAAATCGGACTTGGTGCAGGAGCAGGCTATGGCATAGCCGACAACAAAGAAGCGATTGCAGAAATGCTAAAATCAGTAAAACTTCCTACAAAATTAGACGTTGATTTAGGAATGACTCCAGCAGGAGATCTTTTTGGAGAGCCGAGAATGATGAAGCGGCGTGGCCCTTTTGAAGGGGGAGTAGGAAACTTACTCCGGGATATTACTCCAGGAGCAACGCTTTTTGAAAGAAACAGTCAAATATCGGACGATACGTCATGGCCCGCGCCAAACCCTTTTGATCCGACGGATAATATGAGAATGTTTGGTTTCGATTATACCGAACCTGACCCAGAACCCGGACTTGAAGAAGGCTCAATAGCGGACTTATTGCTTTTCAACCGAATGTTTGGGGACTAACTAATGCCTAACCCGGTTAAAGCAGCAAAAGGCATAGCGTCTTTGTTTAATAGAACAGAAGACCCTACGATGCTGGCAATAGAAAAGCTCCAGCAGTTGAAAAAACATGGGCGGGCGCCCTATGCTGGACCCCCGAAAATACAAGGGGATTCCACCAGAAACTATGAGTGGATTTACCAGCATTTGCACAAAGGCGAGGACCAGAAAAGCATACACCTTCTTGCAAAAATCATTAAAGCTGCAAATCCCCACATTAAAGACATGGCGGCACTAACTTATGCTCAAAACACGATTATGAGTCTTCGTAAAGCTCAAAAGAAAAGCTTGGGAGGAGACATGAAACAAAAAAGATTCTACGATCAAACGGCTAACCAGATAAACCGAGAAATAAAAGATATAATTGAACTAGCGAAAGAAACCGACTACTCACGAGGTCTTTCTGATAAGCCATACGTCCTTGGAGCTGCGTTAGCACCAGCCCTTGCAAAAATGGCAGAGACAACTATGATGCCAGAAGAACCTAGTTTTGGAGAGAAAACAGGTGGGTTTCTAATGGATTGGCTACAGCCTCTTCCTAGGTCCTGGGGCCAAGCTGATCCACAAATGAGGGTAGACTAATGGCAATGATTGGCGGAAACAAGCCGACGAACATAGATCGAATTTCTGATCTAATCGATTTAGACGTCGAGGACGGACAAACGGTAGAGATCGAAGAACCAGGGACCATGGACACTGGTGCTGCGGTTTCTTTTATAGAAGACGGTTCAGCAGAAATAAACTTTGGTCCAGAAGAAATGGACATGCAAGACATTCCATTTGACGCCAACTTAGCAGATTACATAGATGATTCAGAGCTTGGTCTAATAGCCAGCGACTTAATGGGCGATTTTGAAGAAGACCACGCCAGTCGTCAAGAATGGGAACAAACCTATGTTGAAGGACTTGACCTACTTGGTTTCAAATACGAAGACCGAGAACGTCCGTTTCCCGGAGCAAGTGGTGTTACCCACCCCCTCCTTGCAGAATCAGTTACTCAATTCCAAGCTCAAGCCTTTAAAGAGCTGCTTCCAGCAAAAGGACCGGTAAAAACCAGAATAATGGGTCTTGAAAACCCAGATAGTGAGGCTCAAGCACAACGCGTGCAAGAGTTTATGAACTACCAAATTACCTCAATAATGCAGGAATACACCCCTGAAATGGACCAATTACTGTTTTATTTGCCCCTAGCAGGCTCTGCTTTTAAGAAAGTCTATTTTGATCCAAGCAAACAACGAGCTGTAAGCACTTTTGTACCCACTGAAGATTTAGTCGTTCCCTACACAGCCAGTGACATTGAAACCTGCGAAAGAGTGACACATGTTGTAAAAATGACGTACAACGAAGTGCGTACACAACAAGTGGCTGGTTTCTATCGAGACATTCCATTAGAACCTAGTGAAACAAACATTACTGGCAAACCAAAAGACAAAGTAAACGAGCTTGAAGGACTGACTACAAGCGCCAATGAAATGATGTATGAGCTCTTAGAGTTTCATGTGTCCATGGACATACCTGGTTTTGAAGACTCGGATGGTTTTCATCTCCCTTATATAATCACCGTTGATAGAACTTCAAATCAGGTATTAGCGATCCGTAGAAACTACAATCCGAACGATCCACTGAAAACAAAAATTCAATACTTCGTTCATTATAAATTTCTCCCAGGACTGGGTTTCTACGGGTTCGGCTTAATTCACATGATCGGTGGTTTATCAAGAACCGCAACCGGAGCACTAAGACAACTTATTGATGCTGGAACGCTCGCTAACCTTCCCGCTGGTTTTAAAGCCAGAGGACTAAGAATCAGGGACGACGAAACTCCATTAGAGCCAGGGGAGTTTAGAGATGTTGACGCACCAGGCGGAGCCCTTCGAGATTCTTTAATACCTTTGCCGTATAAAGAACCCTCACAAACCCTACTTGCTTTGATGGGGTCTTGTGTTGAAGCGGGACAAAGATTTGCTTCCCTTGCTAATTTACAAATTGGCGAAGGCAACCAAGAGCTCCCTGTTGGTACCACCATGGCACTTTTGGAACAAGGCACAAGAGTTATGTCGGCGGTCCATAAGCGATTACACTATGCACAAAAAACAGAATTTAGAATACTCTCTAGGTTGTTCGCAGAGTTTTTACCACCAGAGTATCCGTATCAAGTAGCTGGTGGGGATCAAATGATTAAACAACAAGACTTTGATGGTCGCGTTGATGTCATTCCAGTTTCTGATCCAAACTTCTTCTCAATGAGCCAAAGAATTTCGCTCGCACAACAAGAGCTGCAATTGGTACAAAGCAATCCAGAAATACATAATATTAAAGAATCCTATCGCCGAATGTACGAAGCGTTAGGCTCAGAAAACATTGACGCATTATTAATGCCCGATCCACCACCTCCCGCTCCTGTGGACCCGGCGCAAGAAAATGGTGCAGCATTAATGGGTGCCCCGGCTACTGCGTTTCCTGAACAGGAACATATGACGCATATTGAGGCGCACCTAACCCTATTAGAAAGTCCTGTGGCCATGATGAATCCGGCAACGGTTCCGTCTTTGGTTTCACACATCTTCCAGCACATATCACTGGAAGCGCAAAAGATTGCCGACCAACAAATGCCGGAACAACAAGCTATGCCACCAGGAGCAAATGGCATGATGCCTCCGCAAATGCAAGAAGGCGGACCAGTGCCACCTGGACAACAACCTCCTCCACCTAACCCAGAAAAAGAAGCGCTCAAGGCACAGATCGAGCTACAGTTAATGGAAACAATAATGCCTGCTCTTGAAGAGATCTTGACACCCCCTGATGATGGAGTGGTACAATTGAAAGCACAAGAGTTGCAGATCAGAGAGCAAGAAAACCAAGACGATAAAGAAATCGCCGAGAAGAAGCTTGCTTTAGACAAAGCAAAACTTAAACAGAAGGACCAATCAGAAGAAGAAAAGCTAAAATCTCAAGAAGACATAGCGGTTCTGAAGATGAAAATGGAAGAAGAAAAGATCGGCTCTCAGGAAGACATGGCCGCACTTAAAGCCAGTGTAGAAAGAGAACGCATAGCTAAAGATAAGAAAGAGAACAAGAAAGATGGCTAGAAGACCCGTTATAAAGAAGAGGCCAGGTCCAGGTATTATGTCTATGCTTCCTGAAAGGAAACCAAGACCGGTAATGCGTCCTCCTATGCTAGGTCCAAGCGATAGACCTGTTCCGACACCTATGGGGTTAAACCCTGATGGTACTCCTTATGTTTCTCCTTTGCCTTCTGCTGCTCCCGGAGTTCCAGTTGGTCCAGATGGACAAATAGGACCAGCAAATATTCCTGAAGTAGTAGAAAAAGTAAAACAGATTCTTCCTTCGTTAGCTCCTGAACAAATAAAACAGGCAGTTCCTAAAATTCCACCACAAGTAATAAAAGAGGTAATACCTTCGTTACCCCCTAAAACAATAAAAGAGGTGTTGCCTCTTTGTGGTACTGGAACAATAAAAGAAGTAACCCCTAAAATTCCACCAGAAACAATAAAAGAGGTAATACCTTCTTTACCTCCTCAAACAATAAAAGAGGTGTTGCCTTTTTGTGGTACTGGAACAATAAAAGAAGTAATGCCGGAGCTTCAACCAGAAGTAGTAAAAGAAGTAGTACCTTCGTTACCTCCAGAAGTAGCACAAGAAGTAATACCGACTCTTCCCCCAGAAGTAATACCTTCGTTACCTCCGTCTATTCCTACTACCCGTGATCCAGTACAAGAAGCCGTGGACAAACTTCCAGGCGGTCCTCCGACTATGCAACCAGAAATGATAACTCCTCCGGCTGTGCAAGAGGAACCTTTTTTTCCAGGAGCGCAACCAAAGTTTCCTGGACAAGGCCCAGTAAGAATACCAGAACCTGTTGGTCCCCCACCTTTTGATCCAAATTTAGGACAACCTCCACCTATGCCAGGAAGAGTAGATGGAAGACCTCCAAGACCACCTTCTGGCCCAGGAGATCCATTATTTGATCCGATAAAACCACCAAAAGCACCTATTGGACCAAGCGATAGACCTTTTGATCCAAATTTAGGACAACCTCCTCCAGAGGTACAAACCGCCGTAGACAATATGGGCTGGGACATTCCTGTAACTCCTCCACAAGAAGATTGGGTAGAAGATTTTATGCCGCCTACTCCTCCACTAGAAGAGACTCCGCCTCCAGGAGGATGGAGCGATACTGTGGATGTACCTGAAGTTCAACCACCAACAACACCAATACCGGAACCTGTGGGCATACCAATGGGCCCTCCTGTAAAAGATGTGCCAGAGATGCACTCTGTTGAAGGGCCTGGGATCAATCTGTCAAATGCAGTAGACGATTTAGGTGTGCCTATTTGGGGAGGCAGAGAAATGTTTGATCCAACAGGGTTTCAAAAAAGAATCGGCGCGCTAGAAAGCAGAGAAATGTTTGATCCAACAGGCCTTCAAGAAAGACTCGGCTCGCTAGAAAGCAGAGAAATGTTTGATCCAACAGGGCTTCAAGAACAAATTACCGCTCTCCAAGAAGCGCCTTCGGAGGTAGATAAACTAAAAGAGCTAGTGGCCCAGTTACAAGGACAACAGACTGAACAACAGGCGGCTCAACAACAGGCGGCTCAACAACAAGCCGCTCAAGAAGCGGAACTATCTAAACAATATATGGTTTATGGAGATAGAACAGGATACAATCCTTATTTAAGTGGTCAATACCAATCGGACCCATACGGACCGTCAGGCGTTCCAGACATGGGAGGAATAACAACTATTCCGGTTCCAGGCGGCTATGGAATACACAACCCTGTATATGAGAGGTTGAGGAGAAAAATATAGATATTTTAGATTTCGCGACGGCTGTAACGCGCGCAATAGGAAGAAAAGAACAGCAAATACAAGAAATGATGACCAATGGTGAAACAAAAGACTGGTCTCATTATCAAAACCTTGTTGGTCACATCGAAGCGCTCAACTTCATTCGCGAAGAAATTAGAACCATTCTAAAAAATCAGGACATAGAAAATGACTAATACAGCGTTAGAAAAAAAGTGGGCAGAAGAAGAGGAAAACAAAACTCCTTTGGAAAAAGCCTATGATGAAGGCACAACTCTAAACCCCGAAAAAATAGAAAACACATTATTGGAGCAGCTTCCTGAACCAACAGGGTGGCGAATAATGGTTCTTCCTTACAGAGGGAAAAGAACCACAAAAGGAGGAATTGAGCTAACAGACGAAACACTTGGAAGACAGCAAATAAACACCGTTCTAGGCTATGTCCTAAAAATAGGTCCTTTGGCCTATAACGGAGAAAGATTTTCTACTGGACCTTGGTGCGAAGAAGGAGATTGGGTATTGTTTGGACGATACGCCGGTTCTCGTTTTCAAATTGAGGGCGGTGAAATAAAAATACTCAACGATGATGAAATCATTGCAAGAGTAGCAGACCCAGAAGCAATTCTGCATCAACTTTAACATGAGGAAAGACCCATGCCAAAACATAAACTAAACTTAAATGCAGCTGAAGAGCTTGTACCAATTGATGATACAGGCCCCGAAGTAGACGTAGAACTTTCAGAAGACGCCGTTCCTTCTTTTGAGGCCGTAACGCCTTCAAAACCAATTTTGGAGAACAAACCAGAAGAAACAGTAGAGGCTGTAGAAGAAAAAGACGAGCACGAAGAATATAGCAAGAACGTAAAAAAACGAATTGACAAACTAACAGGAAAATTGCGCGAAGCAGAACGAAGAGAAAAAGCAGCAACTCAATATGCGCAAAACGTATATAAAGAAAACTCAACACTAAAACAACAAAAGCAGAACATAGACAGCAATTATATTGTTTCAGAAGCTAATCGAATCACAGCTGAAACCGAAGCCACAAAAAATTTATTAAAATCAGCAAACGAAGAACAAAACACAGATAAACAAGTTGAAGCACAACAAAAACTAGCTGCTCTTGCAGTAGAGGCCCAACGCGTACAGGCACTCAATCAAAGTAGAGCAGTTCAAGAACAACAAGTGGTTGCACCACAACAGTTTTCACAGGACTATCCACAAGAACAGCAATCTCGTCCTGCGCCTCCTGATCCTAAAGCAGAAGCTTGGGCAGAAGACAACTCTTGGTTCGGCGAAGACAGAGCCATGACCATGACTTCTTTTGTAATTCACCAAGATCTTCTCAACGAAGGGTTTGACGCAGCAAGCAATGAGTACTATAGTGAGATAGATAAACGGATTCGAGATGAGTTTCCACATCGTTTTGATGCGGCAGCAAATCAAACAAACCGACCCGTTCAAGCAGTAGCTCCTGCAAAACGCAGCGCTAAGATTGGACGCAAAACCGTGAGACTCACACCTTCACAGGTAGCAATAGCTAAGAAATTGGGTGTGCCTTTAGATGAATACGCGAAATATGTTGAATAACGTGGAGACAACAATGCAAAAAAATAATAAAGTCGACGAAAGTCGCGAACCACGCGAAGCCCAGACTCGTGAGAAAAAAGCAGCGAGAAAACCTTGGGCCCCACCATCCGCTTTGGATGCACCGAATCCTCCTGAAGGATACGTTCACCGTTGGGTAAGAATGGAAGTTAGAGGCAATGACGATCAAAAGAATGTTATGGCCAGACTTCGAGAAGGATGGGAGCCTGTGAGAGCAGACGAATATCCTGATTTTGATTCACCCGTATTGGATGAAGGAAAATTTCAAGGAGTAATCGGAGTTGGAGGATTGATTTTATGTCGGATTCCAATCGAAACTGTACAGGAAAGAAGCGCCTTTTTCACTGCAAAGGAACAAGGGCAAATGGATGCTGTAGACAACGATTTGATGAAAGACGGAACGCACTCCAGCATGTCTATTAATAGACCTAATAGACAATCTCGCGTAACAATTGGCGGAACTCAGAGTTCATCGAACTAGGGGTTCTTAATATTAATTCTTGAAATAGAGGAAAGTTTAAATGGCAAATGTAGACAAAGCCTTTGGTTTAAGACCTTATAAAGGTCTTAATGTCGGTTCCGCTGTTCAAGAAGCAAACAAGTACAGTATTAATCCCTCTGGATACGATACAAACATCTTTCAAGGTGACATTACCATATTTAACGGTGGTTATATTGAAAGAGCGGCAGCTAGTTCTGCCAATATTGTTGGTGTGTTTTCACACTGTTACTATGTTGCTTCTGACGGAACGCCTACCTTTAAGAATTACTATCCAGCTGATACAACGGCACTTGGAAGTGGAGCCATAGAAGCATATATCTATGACGACCCAAATCAAATGTTTGTTGTTCAAGCGGATGGTGCTTCAGCCGTCACATGTATAGGCAGAAATGCTGATACTGACGGTATTGGCGGTAGTACGACAACAGGTGTTGCGACACGCGAACTCGACTCTAGCACAATAAACACAACGCAAGGGCTTCAGCTTAAAATCGTTGGGGTTGTTCAAGATGACATTAATGGTGATCTCACAGCGAATAATGCAAATTTGGTTGTAATAATCAACGAGCACGCTTATAGAGGTCCTGTTGCAGGAACTTAGGAGTAATTTAAATGGCAATTAGTAGAGCACAATTGGTTAAAGAATTGCTTCCAGGCCTGAACGCATTATTTGGACTTGAGTACGATAGATATGACAAAGAACATGAAGAAATTTATGATATGGAGTCAAGTGATCGTGCTTTTGAAGAAGAAGTAATGTTGACAGGTTTCGATACCGCACCCGTTAAGTCAGAAGGAGCAGGAGTGGCTTTTGATCAAGCGCAAGAAGCGTTTACATCAAGATACACTCACGAAACGATTGCATTGGCGTTTTCAATTACCGAGGAAGCAGTAGAAGATAACTTGTATGACAGACTGTCAGCAAGATATACTCGCGCGCTAGCTCGTAGTATGGCGAATACCAAGCAAGTCAAGTCGGCTTCTGTGTTAAATAGAGCTTTCAATTCAAGTTATCCAGGCGGCGACACGAAAGAACTTTGCGCGACAGACCATCCAACTGTGGGTGGTGCTAATCTGCGTAATGAGCTTTCTACGGCAGCTGATCTGAATGAAACTTCATTGGAACAAGCACTAATTGACATTGCAGCTTTTACTGACGAGCGTGGTTTGAAAGTAGCTCTTCAAGGAATGAAACTAATTATTCCTAAAGAACTACAGTTCACTGCCGACAGATTGTTGGAAACACCAGGTCGTGTGGCTACAGCGGACAATGATATTAATGCTGTTAAGAATATGGGCATGGTCCCAGAAGGATATACAGTAAATCATTATCTGACAGACACCGACGCATGGTTCATAAAGACTGATTGTCCGAACGGATTCAAAATGTTTGACCGTTCGCCAATCAGAACTTCTATGGAAGCTGATTTTGACACTGGCAATGTGCGTTATAAGGCTAGAGAAAGATACTCGTTCGGATGGTCCGATCCACGAACAGTATTCGGTAGCCCTGGAGCATAACCTAATATGGAACCTCGCCGGGGGTTTCTTACTCAACCCGGCACACTTTCTTCTTTCTTTTTCTATTCTTTCCAAGTAATATGTTTATTGTATCTAGGGTAAACTTGTCCTACAGACTGACCTAGCAGACAAGCCAAGACGGTAGGACTTATTTCCAACGGAGGAAATTATGGCAAAATCAACCTTTTCAGGCCCTATAAGGTCTTTAGCAGGTCTTATAAATGCGGGCTATAGCTCAGTTGTTAGTTTAACAGCTAACACGACTATCACAGTGGCGTCTCATGCTGGTAGGATATTATTGTGTAATGATGCGGACGGAGTATTCACTCTGCCTAGTATTGTTGTTACAGAACCTACAGACAAAGGCGACCCAAATCAATTATGTAACTTAGGTGCTCAGTTCACTTTCGTAGTTGTTACAGCGGCAACAGACATGGACATCGTAACAGACGGCACGGACAAATTTGTCGGTGGCGCTTATACTGGTATTGATGACAGTGCAGCAGGGAAAACCTTTATTTCTGGTTCTTCCAATGATGTTATTACACAAAACGGCTCAACTAAAGGCGGCTTAGCCGGAAGTATTGTAGTTGTTAGTGCAATAGCAAGTGCTAAATACCATGTTGCAGCACAGCTACTTGGTTCAGGAACTTTAGTAACACCATTTGCTGACGCTTAATAGGGGGTAGATTATGGCTAATACAGTCACAGGACCCACTATTCAATATGATTATGACAAGAAATTAGTCACATATTGTTCTGTTTATTCAGATGGAAGTGCTAGCAGTACCACTTTAGTTGACGTTTCAGCTTTGAACCAGTCGGCGAATAAAGAAACATGTACGCATGTGGCTTTAAATAAAATATGGTACACCTGTAGCGGTGCCCCGGATGCACCGGCATCGCTTGATTGGGACGCAACAACGGACGTTACTTTTTTGACCCTAGCTTATGACAACACGTTTGATTTTAGCTCCATTGGGGGCTTAGTTAATACGGAAGCGTCAGGCTATTCAGGAGACGTTCTTTTGGTAATCCCTTCAACGTCAGATGCAGGAAATGAATACACAGTTTGGTGTGAGTTTTTGAAATATTACGAAGCACCCAATAATTAGGAGTAAATAATGCCCGGATTAACAAACAGAAGAAGAGCAATACAAGAAGGAGTAGATTGGACTAAATCCAAGACCAAAGGCTATAAAGGCGGCGGTATGGTTAAAGTAGGGACTGGTAGTGGATATGTGGGCCAGATTTCTGACCCAATAGCAAAAACGCAAAAAACGCAAAAACCGAAGAAAACTCTTCGTAGGCGTTAATCATGGCGACTTCAGGAACAACGACATTCGACTTGAGTGTCGATGAGCTCATTGAAGAAGCATACGAGAGGTGTGGAATTGAGCTTCGTACTGGTTACGATTTAGAAACCGCACGTCGTTCCTTGAACCTTATGATTGCTGAATGGGCAAACAGAGGCCTTAACCAATGGTTAATCACCAAAAGTAATTTTACAGTTACCGAAGGCACTAATTATGCTGATCTAGGCACAGATGTTATTGATATTACTTCAGCTGTCATCCAACGTGATAGCACGGATTTCCAGCTTGAAAGAATTAGTAGATCAGATTTTCTTTATACCCCTAAAAAATCAGACAAAGCTAGGCCTACTCAATTCTTTTTAGAAAGGCACATAACTCCTCGTATTTATTTATACCCAACCCCAGAAAACTCTACAGATGTTATTTACTATTATGCGTTAACTAGGATGCAAGATGCAGGAGACTACACCAATAATATGGAAGCAGTTTTTCGTTTTCTTCCTTGTATGACAGCGGGACTAGCGTACTACATTGCTATGAAAAGAGCTCCAGACAGAATACAAATATTAAAGCAGATATATGATGAGGAGTTTGATAGAGCGGCTTTTGAAGACATTGATACAGTAAGTTCCAGGTTTGTGCCGCCTAGAGTAGTCATCTAATGGCTTTTTCGGCAGGAAAACATGCTTGGGGAATTTGCGATATTTCTGGGCAAAGATACAAACTAAAAACCATGAAAATGCAGTGGAATGGTCTTCGTGTTGGTCCAGATCAGTTTGATACAAAACACCCTCAACTAGATCCTCCACATATTCTAGCTGACCCACAGGCTTTAAGAAACCCGCGTCCTGCTAGAACAGAGCCGGTTGCAGAGGCTTTGTTGACCAATAATCCTTTTCTTTCAACAGCAGGGAGTGCGGTTATTAAGGTTTTTGAAGACGACCATGGTCGAAGTACCGGGGACAAAGTACGTTTTAGAGGAGCAGAAGCTTTTGATGGGTTCACTGTTGCAACGATAACTGATCCAGATGCTTATGCAATTACAAAAGTGGACGATGACACCTATACTTTTTCAGCTGTTGCTGGAACCGGTACAAGTGGAGCCAGAGGCGGAGGAGTTTTTGTTTCAGTGGGTCCGGCACAAGCGCTTTTACCATTAAACCCTTTTAGAGCTGAAGCCTCTGGAGCAAATGCAGTGATTCGCGTAACCGAGTTTAAACATGTTAGAACCACAGGGGATACTGTACGCCTTAGAAAAACGGAAGCCTTTGATGGAATAACAACAGCCGTGCTTGAAAGTTCAGATGGGTATACAATAACAGTTGTGGACAGCAACGAATATAAGTTTACTTCAACAGGGACGGCTACTACCGGTGATATTACTGGTGGTGGTTCTACAGTAACCGCAGGACCGACAACATGAGTTTTACCTATAGTGGAATGAAAACAGCGATTCAGAACTACATGGACAGTTCTGAAACGACGTTTACTAATACGCTTGATACTTTTATTAAACAGGCGGAAAACCGTATATTTAATACGATTGAACTTAATGTGTTTCGTAAAAATGTCACAGGTACCGCTTCATCGGGAAACCAATATCTTTCAACGCCTTCGGATTTCGTGGCCCCTTTAAGTTTAGCTGTTTTAAACAGCGACAGTGAGTACACTTATTTACTGTTAAAACACCCTAGTTTTATGCGTAATTATGTCCAAGCAGCCGCAACAACCGGGGTGCCTAAATACTACGGGCAGTTTGATGACGATACGTTTATTTTATCACCAACACCGAACGCTAATCTGACTTTTGAACTACATTATCTGTACCAACCCGCTTCATTAACAGCGGCTGGGGATAGCGGCACAACCTGGATTTCAGACAATACTCCAGATTTGTTGCTATACGGTTCTTTAGTAGAAGCGAGCATTTTCTTAAAACAAGATCTAAATGAAACTAATATGTTTGAACAACGTTTCCAAGAAAATCTTGTTAGAGTTACAAATTTAATGGAAGGAAGAGCCACCAGAGACGAAAACCGTTTTGATAAACAGCGCGGTGCTACTGCCCCACAATAAATGCTTGAGAATAAACACATTGCACTGGTTGCTATGGGGCAAAGTCAATTGGATTTTCACATGTCTATTAGTCATAGTCAGGAATATAACGAGGTTTGGGCCATTAATTCTATGTGTGCCGTTATTAAATGTGATCGTGTTTTTGTGATGGATCCTGTTTCTCGATTTTTTGACACCTTTGACGCGGGACCACAAACAAAAATAATGTGTAGGACCCTTCCTAAACTAGAAATTCCAGTTTATTCTTGTGAACTCGATAATCGGGTTCCAGCGATAAAGTTATTTCCCATAGAGGAAGTTGTTAAAGACTTGGGTTGTGCCTATCTAAACAATACGATTGCTTATGCTATTGCCTTTGCTTTATGGAAAAAGGTAGGGAAGCTCAGTCTTTTTGGAGCAGACTTTGCTTATAAATCGAATGTTTATTTTGGTGAGTCGGGGAGAGGCTGTTGTGAATTTTGGTTATCTAAGTGCATGGATGCAGGCATGGAGGTTTCTATTGGCGGCCATTCTCCAATACTGGACACCAACATTCCCCTAAAGGAAAAGCTATATGGCTACCATAGACTTGATAATCCTCCTGTAGTATATTTAAACAAAGGTGAATTAGTTGTTGGAAAATTTTCCGATATTGTTAAGGAAGAGAGGCCTTCAGGAATTTCAGGAAGACAAGACATTGGTCCACCAGAACCAGAGAAATATTGATGGAAACTGATTCATTTACAATCTCCATAGGAAACCTTGGAGTAAAGACAACACATGGTAGAGGCCATACAGTAGAAGAAGTCGCTGAAATGGCTACTAATAAACTGGTTTCGGTGAGCGACACAGCGCCGGACCCAATTAGAGCACAAGCCCATGCTTTTAAAAAAATGTGTCATACGGTAATTACTTATTATATGCAAGAGGCAATTAAAAACCACATGTGTACAATAGGCAATAAATTAGAACAGCAAGGTCATAAAGACTTAGCTGAAATTATTAGGAGACTATAATGGCTATAACTCAGGCTATGTGTACCTCTTTTAAAAAAGAACTTTTAGAAGCGAAGCACGATTTTTTACTTTCTGGAGGCGACACCTTCAAGTTAGCCCTGTATACCAGTTCAGCTACTATGAGTGCTGCTACCACAGCTTATTCCACTAGCCAAGAGGCAACAGGAACAAACTACACCGCTAAAGGTGGAAGTTTAACCAGAATCGACCCGACCACATCGGGAACGACTGCGTTTACCGATTTTGCTGATTTGACGTTTGGTACTTGCACAATTACGGCAAGAGGCTGCATGATTTTCAACGACACAGCTACTGGTGATCCAGCAGTTGCAGTTTTTGATTTCGGTGGCGATAAAACCAGCACCGCAGGTAGCTTTACCATATCTTTCCCAACCGCAGACGCAAGTAACGCTGTTATTAGAATAGCGTAAGGGTAGCTAATGGCTGCTATTACTGGCTGGGGTCGGAGTACCTGGGGTTCTGGGACATGGGGTAATCCCGTACCTGTTGAGCTTACCGGCTTGGCGGGAACCGGTGCTGTAAGTTCTTTAACCATTACCTGTGATGCAAATGTTGCAGAAACAGGAGTGGCGGCTACTGGTGCGGTAAGTTCGCTTACGGTTACCGGTGTTGCTAATGTTTCTGTTACAGGATTAGCAGGAACCACTGCTTTAGGCACTGAAACAGTTAGTGCTGATGCCAATGTTGCAGAAACAGGACTAGCAGCAACAGGAGCAGTTGGCACAGTTATTGCCAACGGTACCGCCGTTACAGGGGTTAGTGGAACAGCATCGACAGTTTCTCAAGGCGATGAAACTGTTACCTGTGATGCCAATGTTTATCCTACAGGATTAGCGGGCACAACATCGTTAGGAACAATAACTCTAACGACTAATAATGTTATATCGGTCACTTTGGATGCGATGACAAGCAGTCTGGGTGATATAACAGCCACAACTCATGTGACTATTGCAGTTACCGGGCTTGCAGGAACCGGGCATATTAGCCAAGTATTGGTTTGGAGTGAAGTTATTCCAGGACAAGACGCTGAATGGGCCGTAATTGATGATTCTCAAACACCGAATTGGTCGGAAATAGATGAATCTCAGTCCCCGGATTGGACAGATGTTGCGGCATAGATGTATAAAGACTATAATCAATTAAATAAATAGAGGCATATAATGGCAACCTATGTAAATGATCTAAGACTAAAAGAAATTGCTACAGGTGATGAATCGGGAACCTGGGGCACAAGTACCAACACGAATTTGGAG
>Ga0208012_1000091_pt1 | contig 36788 bp, 65 predicted proteins | sample 15BtaG_FD_184090 | JGI IMG/M metagenome (GOLD analysis project Ga0208012, IMG submission 184090) | Marine viral communities from the Subarctic Pacific Ocean - 15B_ETSP_OMZ_AT15312_CsCl metaG (SPAdes) (version 2) | ecosystem: Environmental > Aquatic > Marine > Oceanic | place: Pacific Ocean... | reverse complement strand
TGTCCTGTTGGAATTCACGAGCACCCAGCCCGATCACCCCGAAACGATTCATTGGCATTACGGACAGTCTCCTCCATAGTCAACCATCAATAGATCCCATCGTGGCGTGCAGCCGGGATATGGATGCCAGTAAATCGCCAACGCTTTCTGGCCAACCATGTCAGCATCTTCAAGATTTGTAAGAAATCCATAGTAGTCGTAGATTAGATAATCACCATAGTCGTCAGCTCCCGGCGGAATGTCGCACCCAGTGTACCTACCAATGGACCCCACTACTGTCGTTACTGTCCCAGCTGTGCAGTCTGCTTCTGTGATCTCAAACCCAATATGATGCCCGCCACCACCACCAGCTCCAGCTCCCTGGCGAACAACCGGCGTCAGACCATCAGCTCCCTCGTCTCCAATCACAGAAAACCCAGTCCCTGTGTCATCCATCGTCCAACTGCCGCTGACCGGGCCAACAGTGTCTCCAAACGAGACGCCTGTCATGTCGACAAGGGCTCGTGTGATCTTTGCCGGCGACTCAACATAAAAGGTCTTCGTTGTAGCCGTGGGAACAGGACCGTTGAAGTAGTAGAACAGATCTTCACCATCCGGCTTTACCGTGGTGTATTGGATCTCGCCCTTCGAAGACGCAGACGCATTGACCTCAGACAGCCTGACGCAGCCTCCGGCCGGGATCGTTCCGGCGTCACTATTTATGCACAGGAGGCGTGTCACTGACTGACTCCTTCAGGGCCTTGATTTTCAACAACTTGAGAACCCTCTTGGATTCTTCCGTCGCACGTATCCGTCTCTTCTCGACGTAGGTCTTGGCTCCAGTGTCCCACTCCATATGCTGACCAGCAACGGTAATGGCCCCGTGCCCAGTGTCGCTGATGATGTGGGTAACCTGATGTATTTTGCCTGTCGGCTTAATGGTCGTCTTCAGCTGGTTGTAGTGAACCACGTAGCTCTCGTACGCCACCAGACCTGCCGCATAGTCGCTTACTATCTCCGCAGCCAATGCGTCCAACTCGACGTTATTGTCTGAGTAGCTGACGTAGTTGTGGCTGGCGTTGTATTCACCAAGAGCAACTCGCTGTTCCTGAGCACAAATGGTTATTGTTCCAGTTCCCGTGGGTGACAGCTCTATGGTCTTCTCGTACGAATCCTTTTCCCACGTCGTCTTGTTGCGAACATGGTGGGCCACCTCGATCACGATGTCAGGATCGACATTGGCTTCGCCGCTAATGTCTCGCATGATCTTGTTGAATTTTATTATTCCATTCGCCGGGTCAATGGTAAACCTGACTGGCAGCTCCTCATCACGGGTTGTGCTTGTCCCCGGAGGTACGGCAGCAAAGAAGTCTTCGCTGTCTTCGTCAATGTAGATGAACCCCCATACTCCGGCCGGCAGCTTCTGCGTATCCTCACCAGACGACAGACGGGCAGCACGATTGTGGCTAATCGGGAGAATCTGGAACCTCTCATCGACAACAGAAGAACTGGTTTCGGGGTGGATGTACCCTGGAATCCGAGTCGTCAGTTCGAACGGCCCATCAACAATTCGAAACCACTTCCAGATCGACATACGAGCCAGCTGGATCTCTTCATCGGTACTGAGGTCTTCGAAGAACTCTGTGTTCGAGTAGTCAGCCCACGTCTCGGTCGGAGCGTAGCTCAAGTCGTCGATCGGAACGATCTCGTTATCGTTTTTCAACGTCTCAGGGCCCACTGGTTCAGTGTCAAATCGCGTCTGATAAATGGTTGGCCCGAACCTGACCTGAATGTACCGCGGAACCTCCGGGGGATTCCATGACACAGAGACCCGGCTGACAGTGCTGTCGTTGGGCAGTGCTGTTCCGTTGTTGATTGGGACCACGGTAACGGCATCGGTGTTGTAGCCAAGGATCACCCGACACCCAAGTGTCTGGCAGATGTCGTCAATCACATCTACCACATCAACACACTCAACGGCTATTTCGGGACGACTGGTGTTTGGTACCAGGCTAACGTCAGCCGTAGGCTCACCAATAAGATCGAAAAGAGCAGACAGAATATCACGAGGCGCTTTCTCAGTGATCGGCCTGTACCCCTTGTTGTCCGGGAGCGATTCGTTGAAGTGGATCGACACCTTCTCGTAGTGTCGCCATCTCCACCGCCTGTCGAAAAGTATTGCACGTTCGATGAACCCCTGCTCATTGAAAGAGAAGATGCCCTGGTCGACCTTGCAGTTTGGAAGGATGACATTGTTGCCGTTGTACGAAAACGTAACCGTACCACCAGTGGCGATGTTCGCAGTCTGTGCCGTGAACTTCAGTTCAATGCGATCCGGATCTGTTCCGTGAGATTGAGAGTAAATCCCCGACTTCGGATCTGTGATTCCTGAAAATGTGTATGTGCCTTGTGGCATCAGAGAGTCACCGTTGTTGGGTATGGAATTCCTGCAATCGTGTTCTCAAGAACGTAACGGTAGTTAGTTCGATACAACTCCTGCTTTTGAGTGGTGCCGTTCTTTCTGATGTCTTCCGGAGTGACATCTTCGAGGATTCGCTGTTCGTACTTTTCATGGCCGAGTGCGGTAAGTGCTGCCGGCGGGTTAAGATACTGACCTCGACCAATAACATACCCTTCCTGAATGTACCGAACTGGTGAGTACACTCTGAGAGTCTGCAGAACAGGAACGCCTGTCAGACTGCCCATGTACTTCAAGACAGGACCGCCAGTGCCGATGCGGGTAACTTTCTCCCTGTATGCGTACAAGCTGCTGCCACCACCGGTGCGAGTGTCGGCTGTCAAGATGGCCTCGAATGTTCGCTTGTTTGCGTTGCCTACGCCGTATTCGGTCTGCATGTCCCAGCTGCCTTTGCCATAGCCGAAGTGTGCAACCTGAACACCCGAAAAAGTGTTTGCGCTGATGGTAACGTGCTGAGTGTTTGCGGCTGAGTTGTCCTTGAGTGTGATGTCCTGAAAGTCTGTGGAATACGCTGACTCAAGAGTCCCCAGTGCTGTTGTGAGTGCCGCCTGGGTTGCTGCCTGAACAACGCCCGAAACATGCCACGTCTGAACCTCCCCCATTCTGCGATGGAATCGATCATAGATGGTTCGGTAGTACAGCCGGAACCCAACTGAGTTTGCGGTATGTGCATGTGAACCGTAGAAGAACTGCATTACTGATCCCGTTTCCGTCCGCTAAATGAGGCCACGAATGGCAGGTTGGACAGCGACTCATCTGTCCCCTCCATTGAACTCAAGCGGTCACTAAAGGTGGCAAAGTCTGGCAACGGGGTGTCTCGCTCATCAGCTGAAAAACTGGTCTCGCCTTGATGGTTAATCGAATTGTCCAGTGAATGCCCGATCTCGTCTTTTATACCGATCGGTATAATTTCCAGCATGGCTGACGATTCGTTCACCTGGACGTTCGTCTGGACTTCCCTGTCGTCCCGGAAGATGTTCTGAATGGCCGCGGCCTCTCCGAACTCCTCAAGGTTTACTTCGGGGTTGGCTGGTTCGGAGTCGGATTCTAAGGAGGGCTCTGGAACAGCGGATTCGTTATCGTCCGCAACGGCTCTGGCAGTGTCTGCCCCTTCTGAATTAAATTCGGAGGCTCGCTCAGCAGCAATTGCCTCTCCATTAAACGCTTCAGGTTCAGCATGAGCTGCTGGTTGCTCGGAGTACTCAGCAACTTCTTCGACATCAGCTTCCTCCTGGTTGTCTGTGGGGGCATCTTCGACAACAGCCTCTTCCTGATTACTCGTGGAGCTTTTCTCGACCGCAGCATCTTCCGGTTCGTCCGGTTTGCGACCCAGCTCCTTCTCGGCCGCCCTGGCTGTGGGGCTTTCACCAGACTTCCGGCCGAGATTCTTCACCAGCTCAGCATCCATCCTGACAGCGTCTTCTCGCTGCGACACATCAAGCTGGTCGTTCGGGTCTGCTGGCTTCGCGGCTGCCTTCGAGTATTCCTGGATAAAGGTTTCTAAGGCATCCATCTTGTGTTATCCAGTTGAGCATTTTCCAGTTCCACCGCATCACAGGACATTCAGGCAATGGCATTCCAGCCAGTCTGTAGTCCCAGTAGTGGTTCCACGCTAACGTGTTTTTTTCGTTAAGTGCCTTGGGACTTTCCAGTGTGCCACGAGGACATCCTCCAGGGGTTTCACATAATAGCTCATGGTGGGCTTCGCGTAAAATCGTGAACCCGCCGGCACGCTTATAGACTTCCCAATTGTTGTGGTCGGTAATGTACCTTTGACAAGTGTCGCAATCGTAAGCAGCTGCCTTCGGGTTATCGACTTGCAGCTTTGCCCCGTAAATAAGGTTGTCACGGTCTTCTCGCTCTGTGTGGTTCTCTACGATCGCCGTCCATAAGGCTTTCTGTATGGAGAGAGTGAGATCACCGTACCAAACATGCTCTTCGGTTACCCATGGGTTCTTGAACACATTGTCAACAGCCCAGCCAGGCCCCTGCCCCAGAGTCGACTGAATGATCTCTGAGGACAGGGCTCGTGGCATGGAACGAACAAGGTGACCTTCCACCTCGAACGTGTACCCGTCATTCAGGTGAGGCGGGATCCTCAGTGGTGAACGGGCTTTCGGCTTCGCCTGTGACGACAACGTCATCCTCCGGCTCCTTGATTACGAGATCCTCGGGTGCATCAGTGGTTCCTGATCCTGAACCTACGATAGCATCTGAGGTCGTAACTGTCGTCTCTTCTGTGGCCGGAAGACGAGCTTTCATTCGCTCAACCCTCTGGATGGCCTGAAGGACGCGGGATCTGGTGATACCAAGATCACCGTGACCATCGTCAGTCAGAGACTCCGCTTCCGCAATAACGGCTTTGAGTAATTCTTCCAGTTTGCTGTACAAGACTATTCTCCTTTAAGCACCATTGACGTGAGTGAACGTGAACGCATTCGGCGGCGTGTTGTCTGCATCGTTGGCAGCCTGCCATGACAACGGAAGCCGGATTTCAGATAGCTTGCTCACGATGTCCGGAGACTTCGAAACAAACTGACTGTACTTAGCATCGTAGGTGAGCGTGTCCTGACTGGTCGCTCCGGATACCAACCCCAACTGCACCCAACGATCTGTTTGGGTATCACGGTTGTCCCAGTAGATCGCTTTCGATGTCGACAGGTACGGGACGCTGACGGCTAAAAATGTCTCCTGCACAGTAACAACCGCATCAGTCAGAGACGTGCTGTTGTTCCATTGCTTGAACAGGTTCAAATCACTGACAATTGCGAACCGGTCAACCGGGTACTCAACAAGAGGACCAGCGGTTGGGCCATACTTGAATGTGGAGTCCGGGAACGTGTAAATGGAACTCAAGGTTCCTGGAGGAGTGTAAGTTGTTGCGCCGTTGTCAGTCTCAGTGGCAGCAACGCAGTCCAACTGAAGAATGGCCGGCATGCTTCCTCGCTGACCACGGATCGCCCAACGGCCAACACGGCAGGTTGTGTACTTGTGGTTTGCAGCGACCTTATTCACGATCGTGTCAAACGTCGCAACAGACTCGTTGCATGTGTACACGTTAGCAGCTGGTGCCCCGAGACTCATTAACGGCAGGCAGGTGTCTAGCACTTCCGCAGTGAGGTCCAGCAGGAGTGTGAATGCGACCATCTCACGGCCAGGCTGCACGAGGTGACTCGACTGATGCGCAGCCCCGCAAATGGATCCCTTGTTGTTCTGGACCTTTTCGACTGTGGTCTTGTCGATGAATTTCCCGAAACAGTGCTTGTCGCCATCAATTGAAATCTGGGCATCAACTGCAACAGAGATTGTGGATGTGGAAGAAGTCATTCGCGGGGCTCCCGTACGTATGCCGTGACCTCAAGGCCAGCCCGCATCTGAGCATGGACACGATAGTCCCTCTCGTTTGCTGGTGTGACTCCAGAGATGTGAATCAAGTAAATGTCAGCTACGCTTGGAGACAGCTCCGCTCGGTATGGATTTGCCTGCAACTCTTTGCGAATCGAACTGATCCAAAAAGAGTATGTCTTCTTTCGGTTTGTGTTCAGCTTGGGAACGTCATCGACCAACTGGATAAGCTGGCGATAGACAATGTCATCATGCTGGTTCTGGCCGGCCGACACTGGAGCCTTGAATCCAATGTCGGTAATAATCAATGCCGGCCGAGGTATGTTCCGTTCTCCCTCTTTGCTGTCAACATCACTGTCACCAACAGTGTCTCTTGTGATAATGTTGTCTTCATTGATGGGACGACATACATCACCTTTCTGCGCAATGAGTTCCTTGTTCTTTGCCATGTTCCGCAAAGTGGTATAGGTGACGTTCTCAAGGATGTATGCTGCTGAAGTCATGCTAGATCGTCACAGAGGCGATGTCGCCAACCCGGTATGGATAGTTGTTTGGGATAACACCAGATCTCGGCTTGAGCTTACGCGAATCGTCCATCTGGGCCTCAACAAGAGCCTTCATCATCCAATGGTCAGACAACTGAAGAGTCTTTGTGTCGATGTCTGCGATCTTCGCGTACTCGTTCTCACAGAGCCTCAGTATGAATGTCGTCATGACTCCAGCATCAACATCAATGAGCTGAGAGATCGACCATCCATTGTCTGTGACCGTATCAACCGAGGCCGAGAGTGTTGCGTCGTTCCCGCTGACGGCCACAATGACTCGCTCCTGAGAGAACGGGTTTAAGCCCCACTCCTGGCTGCCATCGTCCATTCGCCCGATCTGGCTGGTGGGAGTTTGGTCGTCAGAGCTGATCCTCAGAACACACCCGATGTGGTCCGATGTGAGCTTGCCGGCCGGGAACGTCGCGACCTGCCCGGAGGTTGCCAGGCTGATTCCTTTTTCGTGCATGGTGCGAAGCGGACTGTGCCTCGCATCGTACATGATCTTGACCTTGCGGTCTGAGTAGACATCGGTTGGAAACCACAGCTCCCATAGCCCGGCATTGTGCTGCGACGGGAACATGGTGTACGTTGTGGGGTACGTCTGGGCGTTGTAGTTGTCAATCAGGAACATCGTCGTACGAACGTCGATCTGCACCAGCGGATGGGGGTTCGCCGGGTCAATGATCTCCGTGATGTCACCCACTTCGAAACTGAGTGGATACCGATGCTGAGCCCACTCGTAGGTCTCACCGGCCGCGATGTCTTCTCCCGGATTGAAGTTTTCAGGCAACACCACCTCCGTTGACGACTCCCGGTACTCTATGTGGTATCTAACATCGTCAATCTTGAGGTCGCCATACTGGGCGTTCGTGGGCCATGTGGACCCAGTGAGGGTGACCGTCCGGGTTGAATGGGTGTATTCAATGGTCCCTGTGCTCTCCGTACCGACCACATGGACGAGTTCAAATCGCCGGAAGTAATTCCAGTCGTGTATCGCGAACAATCGCCTGTACGCCTCCCTGACGGCCACCATGGCATGAGCCAGCGGTTGACCTGAAGGCGTAAGGGAATACCGCAACACCAAGTGCTGCACAAGATCGTCGTATGTGGTGTAGTCAGTAGCCATTTAGCTCACTGCTTCCTTGTCATTGGATCCATGTTTGTCTTTGATGGATTCCCGGAGTTCCCGGCGGTCTTTCGTGGCGAGACCCGGATCCTCAGCAACCATCTTCTGCTCAATTCGAGTGACGATCCGCTCGTTCAGCTTCTTTGGTGGCGTTGGCGCTACATCAGTATTCGGGGCGAGAGTGACATCGCCACCTTTCATCATTCCACCGCCATGACTGGCAATGTCGCGGCGAACGTCACCGGCCGTCTGCTTGTTCCCAAGGAATGCTCGTTTGTCGCCAGGAAACCTCGCTACAGAGGAATCGTAGTAATCAGTGGCGTTCGGAGTGTACCCCTGCTTTTTAGCCTGAGCGATCCGGTAATCCATGAGGTTTTCAGCCCCCTTGAACTGATCAGCCAATGTCGAACCACCGCGGGCCTGATTGCGAGCCGCAGACTCAGACGCCTCGGTACGCAGACCGGGAGCCTGTCGCATGGTGAGGATTTCAGCCATCGATTCAGACTGGCCCTTGTCCAGCAGGCCGACATAAAAGTCGATCGCCGCCACACCAAGCTCAATGATGTCACTTGGAATCTGATTTGTTGCTACTGTCATTCTTCTTAGCTTCCGTTTTCCTGATGGCCGCTTCTTGCCGCATGAGTTTTAGTTTGAGGACGTTTTCTTCTTTGGTGAAGTCTATTTTCTGTTCATGGTCTTCCTCCGTGTGTTCAAGCCTCTGTTCATGGTCAGTGCCGGCAAACATCAACTTGCTGATGTGAGACTGTTGGTCGTGTGTTGTCTTGACCTCGTGATCTGCTGCTTTCATGGCGAGGGCCAGTTCGTGCTCCGAACCCTTCATTTCCATGCCCTGTGTCGCCTCAGCCTGTTTCATCTGCATGTTCAACTGGGCTTCCTGCATCTTCAGCTGCATTTCAGCCTGAACTTTAGCCTGTTCGAACTGAAACTCCATCTGCTTCATCAACGGCTCTGACTTCTTCGACTCAGCGTTCGCGCCGGCCTGCATCGCCTGAGCCTGCTTCAGAGTGGTGTCAGCCTGCACATTCTGCATCTCAAGCTGTTGAGCCTGCATCTGCATCTGCTGAGCCTGTGGATCCGGCTGTGGCTGCCATGGGCCCATCTCCCACTCAGAGACATCCTGTTCCATTGCCTCACCGAAGGACTCCATGAAGCTGTTGAGGGGGCCCGAATCGCCCGTGAGTTCGGCATACTTCTCGAACATCGGGATAGCACGGTTTGAGATGGTGTTGAGGTTCGACAGATCACGTTCCCGGTTGGGACGCATCATGTCTGTCGCTTCGACGTGGAAGCTCATCTCCCGCATCATCTGGACAGTGTCGGCTGACGTTACGAACTGATCCCATAGAAGCACCCCTGTGGCTCCGAGTAATGGGTTCAAGGACTCGCCAGTCACCAGTCCGGCCGCCAGGGAAGCCTCGTTGCCGGCGACTCGTCCCATCCACCCAGCCACATTCTTCGACATCTTCTCCGGCCGAATCGAAGCGTTCTGCTGACGGTTGTTGGCGTCGGACGAAACCCGGATCTGGTGCGACGACATTGCATACAGGATCTCTGACAGACCGGTACGCTTATCGAACGACTCTGACAACATAGCCAATGCGTTAAGAATGTCCGGGTTTGCCTGTGGCCGCTCAAGGAACGTGACCATCTGGTCTATGGTCTGAGTGGCGATCGGGCTCAACTCAACGTACTCAACAGACTTTCCTGATGTGACTGCTTTCTTGATATCGTCGGCTGCATTCTTCATAACCGCCACTATCTGCTTGCGGTTCTCCCAACTGATCTCTACGTACGCCGTTAGGAGCACGTTCATCGCGATAAGCTCCCCAAGTCCAGGAGCCATCGGTGCGAGCGGCCAGGCGGAATTGGGAACCGGATAAAAGTCCAGCAGTTCGACTGGCCATCGAGAGTCTCGCCATACTTCCCACTTGGCTCCGAAGTTTGCCGTTCGCCATGCGAACATCTCCTTTATGGCCTTTGGCTTGGCCCTGAACATCTTCTTTGGTGCAGCGTTCAGGAAGAACGGAACCTCGCGAGCAACACAGCAATAGGTGAAATCTCCCAGTTGACGATCGAGCTTCTCACCAACATTGTAGTCGGCATCTTTGTGGAGAGTTCCAATTCCGCCACGAGACCAAACCTCGTACCACACAATCAGGTCATGAGTGTTCTGGTTATGGGCGTCGTCAGAAGACCGGGCATTGGCTTCGTTGGAGTTCTTTGATGCGTACTCACTCAGAGAACCCTTATCGAGGTCAAATACTCGCTCGACTTCCCAGATAGGGGTGACGTGTTTGCGAGCGATCCATGTGGCAGTTCTAAGCTCGGGGTCTGTGCAGTCCGGGTCGATGAACAGGTTGTCGACACTGTCATAAAACGTACCGGTGTAGGCATCGTCTCGCCCTGGGAATTTGTAATCCTGAGTCCATCCACAACCACGTCCTTTCACAAGAGCCTCTGTGATGACCAGCTCAGCTTCGCGCTGCAGGCCGTTGCCCGGCTGTTGTCGCTGAGTCCAGTTCAGGTACATCTGCATGACCTGATTGCGAATCTTTGCCGTAAGGTGCCGTCTCTCGTCTTCCTGCAGAAGAGGATCAAGCTGATCGCCAAGGAGTTCAGCAACCATCTCTGGCTCAATCCCTCGATCCGATTTGACTTCACGAACCGGGTAATCCCAGAACAGAGTGGGCCCAAAGATGGCGACCAGTTCAAACGCCTTGGCGATAGTTACTTGAATGCCAGGTACGTCCAGTCCGGGCATAAACTCATTCCGGAACTCCGACTTCCACATGAAAGCCGTGTCCCCGGTGAAGAACTTTTCGCACTGATCCGCAACCTTCTGGAAGCCCTGCTTTGACTGTTCAGCGGAGTCAATTCTTTGAATCCACCGGTCAGACAAGGGCCTCAGAACCTTATCCTGAAGGTCTTGTGCGGAGCTGATACGGTCGTTTGTTCTGATCGATTCCATCTTATTTACATAGCAGACCAGCTGCCATTTCTCCGGAGATTAGGATTGCGGATCTTCGAGAACAACGACTCGTGTGGAACACCATACTTTCGCACGGTCTCACCACCTGTGAATGGAATGACAACAAGTTCCATCATGCCATTAGACGTGACATCGGCATACGCTACTGCGATTAAAGGGGCAGCAGTGTTGCCTTCCGGATTGTACTTAACGAGGTCTCCCCATTTAACCTGAACCGGAAATGCTGGGAGAGGTTCGAAGCGAACATCTTCCTCAACTTCAGGTGAATCCACGTCAGCGGACTTTGCGGGACTGGAATGGGACGCACGGATTTCTTCGAGTGTTTTAGACACGAGCAGCTCCAAAGTAACACGGTTGAGAATCAGGGGTCTGCCCATCAGACCCAAACATTTTCATCTCTTCCTCGAACGCAAAATCCGCATCGGTTTTAGGTCGGACTTTCGACAAGGGAGTGACGTACACAGGTCGCCTACTTGCGTAGTACTCAAGGCAAACCATCATGTCGATAGTCTCACCTGGAGCCGGGACTTCCCGCATTTCATCTGACACAACGTGCCTGACGGTCTCTCTCATCTGCTCCACAAGGTTCGGGCACAGATGATTGATTATTCGCAATTGAGGTCGGCCACATGGGCGAATCCTCATGAGTTCCCTCAGAACCATTCCTCTTGCCACAGGGTCTGGATCACCAGGGAAAAACTGGCTGCCAGGTAACTGCCGGCTCGACAAACCAAATCTCTGAAACGCTCGAGTGTAGTTCTGGCCAATTGTCCCGGAGAATCCCATGGGGGTCTGCCGGGCGGCATTGCCGTCGATGAAGAACCGCTCAAAGTGATACCCTCTTTCAGTTTCAAGTATCCCACGAGCCATGTCGTCAGCGTTGAGGCGAGGGATGTAGATTTCACGGTAAGGAACGAAGTATGGTTCGTCATGGTCCCACAGATCTGGAGGTGGAATCGCACACATCAACAGGCCGGGCAACGCTGTGCCTGGGTCCAGAATCAAATCCCTCGTCCAGGTTTCCGGAGGCACCCAGTTATTGCCAGCGAGCACCTTCGAGACTTTATCGTACAGACTCTCCTGCTCGTAGTCACAACGATGAATGTCTTCGTTGTACTCGGAGTATAGCCTGATGAGGTCTGTGGTGAATTCACCTAAGTCTCTGGCACGTCGTTCAGCCTCCGACCACCCCGAAAGGGTGTCCTCAACCTGTTTCTTGGTAAAGAATGGATTCGTCGACATACGGAGAACTTCTTCCCTCGCCGTGACGTATTCTCTTTGTCCCTTCTCAACTTCCTTTTTCTCCTTAATGCACTGCTTGCTAAGTTGTCGCAGAGCGTTATTTGAGTGGGCAGGCCAGGAGGACCAGAAGAGTCTGCCTTCCCGGTCAACAAGTCGAGCCTGCCACTCAGGATAATGAGCAGCAAATTTGATCTCTTCGTCAATCCAAATCTCATCAACGGGGTCTCCGGCTTTCACTGGGGCTGAAGAAGCGAACGCATAGATCTCTGTTCCATTCCTGAGACGACACATGGAGAACTGTCGCTCAGACTTCACCTCCCATGCCCACTCAGCCACCTCTGATGGAGGAATGAGCGGAGGTGAAGGCTTGCGATCCTCCTGTGGTATGTCATGGTCTTCCGGAAACTCAATGGGGTTGAACGCTCGCCACATCTTCGTCTTCGGATCCCGAACAATCTGGAACAGCCCCGGCCGGAACAAGAGCCTGTGCATCGTCTGGCCAATGTGGTCAAGAGCCAACCCAACAACCCAGCAAAGGAGTGGTCGACCTTCCTGACGTGCCGCGCGACAATGGATGACCTCACCGTCTGTCGATCGGACAGGAATACCACGAACAATGGACGCAAAGCGGACGGCTGCTGTGATCGATTTCCCTGACCGGTTGCCGCCTCTCAGCAGGAATTTACGGACATCGCACTTGAGGACTTCTGCCTGCACGGGGGTCGCACGGAACAACTCCAGAGCATCCATCTTCCGCTTCTGGATCTCAACGGCCGCCTTGGCAATGTTGTCGATGTTTAACTTGGTGGCCACTAGATACCTCCCAAGTCGTAATCGTCTCCACTGGCACCCATCGTTATCAGCTCCGTCCCACCGGACTCCCGGATTAACCGATCGGCTATCGTGGGTTCTTCTTCGAGGATCTGCTTGAACAGCTCCATGCGAAACTGGGAGTCGATCGTCAACCTGACCGAAGCACCCTGAGACACAATGGCCTGCAGGTCTTCTTCGTCGAGTTCACCCATGGAGTCATGATCGCCAACCATGGAGTCACGCTTGGCGAACAGATCTATCAGCATGCTGTGCCACTTCGTGAGCGGCCCCTGCTGAATGGTGTGTAGCTTCTTTTGGTCTTCCGTTAAATCATCGCCCCGAACCTTCTTGAAGTCCTCGACGACCATTCTGCCGTATTCTTCCACACCACCAATCTTGTCTTTGACGGCATCGGCCAGAGACGTGATGACGGGATCCTGCTTCTTCAGTTCCCGGAGTTTCGCACTGAACCGATCCTCACTCTCATCCCCACGAAGCACCGCGAAATCGGCTAACTGTTCCTCTCTCTTTCTTGAGCAGACAGTGCATACATCTTCCCCTTCAGTGAACGATTCATCCAGCTGAGGGGCTTGGCATACTGTGCATATTTTGCGAGTTCCAAACATGCTCTCTCCACCAATAAAAAAAGGCACTCGGGCAAAACCCGAGTGCCCCCCGAAGCGGATCTGGCTCAACGAGCCGTGCTCTTACGAGCTTCCATATGACTACTTGCCGGGCTTAGGGTAGCCCTTCTTCCCGGCGAACTTATTTCCTCCTGACACAACGGGAACTTCCTGCTGTGGCAGTTTACCAGTACCAACACGGCTCTCACCTGATGGCTTGTCAGACGGTTTCACAATCAACCTCCTCGCGGCAAAAGAAAAGCGAACGGGGAACTCCAGGACGCCGAAGCGACCTAGAACTGGTTGCCCTGATTAACCGACTCCTGCAGGTCCACAAGAATCTCAACAGGATCGCTGTTGGTCGTCGTAGCTACCAGAACCACACCGCAATAGCCGGCAGTGGTCTTGGTCGCACAAGCGGTCATCAAACCGGAGGCATCACTCTTCACGAGGTCGCCAACTGCAAAGGTTTCAGCTGCAGCGAGTGCCGCGGTACATCGACCACCGATGATCATCAGGAAATGTTCACCGTCCGGGACATTGGCGTCCGGAATGAACGGATCCACAAACCCATCGACAACGCCGGCAGCACCGGTTTCGGAGTCAACCTTCTTCAGCAACTCACCCGCCTCGTACGTGACAGCAACCCCTTTGGCCAGTGTGCCACCAGAGCTGTTCTCGACAAGACGACAGATAACGTGAGCACCGGTCTGGTGAACCCATGTTCGGCCGGAGGCTTTGACATCGGGAAAGTGGCCAACCATTCCCAAAAGTTTATCGTCCGATGTTCGGTTCACAGAGTTGTGCCGTGACATCAGAGTGTTGAGGTATGACATGATTACTCCTTTGAGCTTTGTCAGTTTTTCAAAATGGACATGTGGGACGAGAAATCAGTCAGACCTATGCGTAAGCAGCGATCTTCGCGAAGTACTTCGGCTGGAAGCGGTAGTTGCCCCAGGCTGAAGCGTACAGCAGGTAAGCCGCATCGGTCAGCGTCCACTGTGGCCCGTACACCTTGTACAGATCGCTGTGGATGTTGAACATTTCCATGTACTGAGGACACAGAACAATGCACTCGTCCGTACCACCCAGAGAGTAGTCAGGACAGAGATAAGCTCCATCAATGTTCAGAGAACCACCGGGGATGCCGAGGTCGTTCTGATGAGAGACAGGAACAATCTGACGGTTGCGATCGCGGAAACTGTTCTTGGCTTTCATGAACAGATTCGGGTCACACATGATCAGCATTGGAGCTGACTCGCCGTTCATGAAACCAGTACGGTTTGGCATGACGACAGTCAGGAAGGCAACGATCAGCTCGATGTTGTCTTCGAACTTCGCGCTGTTGGTTCCCCACTTCGTCGAACTCCAGTTGCAAAGAACCGGTGACATCGCGTCATACTCTGAGGAGCCTGTTCCCCATGGGTATGCGTTGCCAAGAGCAGCGTTGTAGATCTCGCCGGCACTTGGAGCAGCGTCCCACGTCCCGCCAAAATTGGCGAGGTCAGTGTTGTGGCCGGCGTACGAAACACCAGGCACAGCACATCGGTCAGTGGCAGTCACAGCAAAGCCAGTGTCGCGACCAAGAATTGTTCCAACGCCTTGATAGTCGTTGGTGTTCCCGGCAGCATTGGCATCGACGTAGAAGCGTTCCGCGATCAGCTTGTCGAAGGAGTCTTTAACATCCTTTGTCAAGCGCTGATAACGATTCACAATGGCTCGTGGGCCCATGTTGGACAGCCACTCCAGCTCAGTCATCTTGTCAGTGGCTCGGTAGCCACGTCGGTCGACGGTGAGCTGCTCGTCGGTAACCGTTGAGTTGAACTCAATCCGGGCACCATCTGTCGCGGTCTGAACTGGTGGTTCACGCAACTTTACGTTCCACGTCAGCGAGTACTCATTGGCATTGAATTCAATGAGACCGTACTGCCGCAGAATACGCAGCATCTTGTGGTTTCGCATGGTGAGATCACTCTCACCTTTGAAATACTTGGGTGCCGTATCAATTACGATACGAACCTGATCGTCAACGGCTGTAGGAGCTGCTGGAGTAGGCATTAGAGGTTAATTCCTTGTTTTTGCGCAGAGTCGTTCGCCAAGGCCATAAAATCGACACGACCCTGAGTCGTGACTGGCTGCGATGTGTCACCAACCTGATGAGCATGCTCATTAAGCTGACGGGCTGACCCGTTGTTCCGGATACCGCTTTCGTCGATTTCTGCTCCACTGTTGACCTTCTCAACGAATGTTGGGGTCTCAACAGGAGCGGTAGATTCAGGTGCCGGCGTGGTGCCATCGGCCGGAGGTGTTTGCTTGTCGTTCAGGAGAAGGAGATCCGTCTTCGTGGCGGCCAGCTGGTGGACCTGCTTCTCGAAAACCTTTGGATCCGCATCAGCAAGGATGCCCTCTTCCTTGAACTGCTTTTCAATGGCGGCAGCAATCTCGTCATACTGTGACTGTCGCGCGGTGAACTGTTCGTCTGTGTCATCCTGGTGGGAGAAGAAGTACTCCTCTCGGGCATCTGGAGCCCTGACGAACTGGCCCTCCTGGGATGTGATCTGTTCCTTCAGTGGCTCAGTGGCCTTGTTGACCGCATCATCAATCATTTTCGTGATGTGGTCACCAAGGTACTCATTGGCGAACTTGTCCGGAGAATTGACCAAAGTCTGCATTAAGCGAGCCTGTTGCTCACTCTCAATGGCGACCTGTCTATTCAAAAGATCTGCCTGAACGGAGTGCATTGAGTCAACAGCTGCAAACCCACTGTTCGCGTCACCAGTGATCTTGCCATGGTTTTTCAGGTAGTTTGCATATTCCAGTTGCCCCTGATCAATCTCAGGTGAAGCAAAAGAAGCTGGAGCAGTCCTTGTCGGTGCAGGCTCAGGTGTAGGCTCAGGCTCTGGGGTGGGAGCTGCTGCGGCCGGCGGATTAGCCTTCAGCTCTTTGAGTTCCGCTTCCATCTGAATGCGTGATTTCAGATGATTAACAAGGTCGGCAGCGATTGCTTCCTCGTTTGCGTAGCCGTGATTCTCCTCAAGAATTCCGGCTGTTTTAAGCGTCTCAATGAAGTCTGCCATGGTAGCTCCTGTGTTTCGGGGCCTGCATGACAGCAAAGTCGCGTGTACGAATGGTACGAATTGTCTAAACTTGTGCTAGAATAACACCTGTCGGCTTTGCACTTGAAGCGGGAAGCAAGGAACGCGGAACCATGAATACAAGAGTCGAAGACAACGCACTGTCCGTCAGTGAACTATCTTTGTACGTAAAAAAACGACACAAAAAAACCGTCAACGAGCAGACCCTTTATAAGTGGATCACTCGTGGACGGCGTAATGAGCACGGTGAAGTGCGGTACTTGAGATCATCCCAAATGGGATTCAGTGCTCCTCATTTTGTGAGGAAATACGAGATCGACAATTTCATACTTTGGCTAACTGGCGCCGAGGCTTACGAGCGGCCATAGAGGTTGCTGCCTCCTGCCCCTCCTCCTCCATCAGTTTCAGATATTCCTGATACTCGTCCCAGTGATGAGTCATTTCGAATGTGTACCGGAGACGGTACGTGGGATTTACCAGTCGCTTTTTTGCCCTTGCCTTTTGGCACCTCTCCCTGAAATCGGACTGCCCCTCAAAGGTGTATGGGCAATCTGGATCCTTCAGGATTACTGCGTTTTTCTTCATGGCTAAAAGGGGATCCCAGCCACCGACAGGCAACGGCATCCGGTTTTCCCGGTGGGCACACATGTCCTCCAGTTCTTTCCACACCTGTTTTCGCGGCAGCCCAGTGGCAAGTCTTTCGCACACAAACCGGCAGTCTTCAAGGTAATCCTTATCGGGAACAATGTGTCTTTCAGGCTCACCCTTTTCATTGTTGAGGATGACCGAAACGATCCACCGCGGCAATTGACAGTCAGATTTCGGTATCAGCCCTGAATCCCACATCCAGTTAAGCGTATCAGTGACCCTGCGACTGTTCTCTTCAGATTCGATCTGAGCCATCAGGACCATGATCTGCATCGACAGGCGGAATGAGAGATCACCTGACTTCATTCCACCTTCCGCCAGGTGAACAGTAATTCCCCGGCCGTGAAGAATGTCAATCACCTCAATCATGTCCTTGACCGATCGGAACGCTCTAGCCGGCCGAAGGAACACAATGTGATCGCCCCTCTTTAGCATCTTCATGAGCTTTGCGGCCTCCGGACGCTTGGAGAACTGAACCTTCAAGGCCGACACTCCCTCGTCCTTGATCATCCCCCCAGGAGTGGGGCCATCGGCGTACAACTTTTCCATGTAGTGATAGACCGGTGCCAACTGGGAGTCCACGCTTTGCCGATCGGTTGACACCCGGACATACCCATAAACCTTACCGACTGGGAGAGGCTCATCTTCCTTCCTCTTCGGCCGAACCATGGACGAGATGACCTTGGCAGATGTCGTCATCGCCTGCTTATTGCAGAGCTTGGCGTTTCTTATTGGTTTCCCTTTAATAAGCCCGTCCTCTCTCGCGGCCATGTACTCTCTTCCCCGTTCCCCAACAATCTCTGACTTCCACTGAGCGTAGGCAGCCATCACATGTGCAGTGAGCTTCCCATTGGCTGTTGTCAGGTCCAAAGACGGGTGTGAGACGAACCGAAGGTTGACGCCAACACTCGTCCAATACTCAATGTACTGAGCACACTGCCAGAGGTTTCGCCAGCCACGGTCGATCGCGTACATCACGATGGTATCGCCGGGATTGATGTGTCGAACCAACTCTCGACCACCAGCTCTCTGGTCAAGTGGTATTTTGTAGGCAGAAGCCGAGTCAATAAAAACTCCAGGCTCATCCACATTAGTGGCCGTGCCCAGTGTGAGCCCTTCCTTCTTCACCAGGTCCATGCACACCTCAGCCTGTGCGGACAGCGAGAACCCATCGGCCTTTTGCTTGCCAGTTGAAACTCGACAGTAAATAAAAGCAACCATGTCATCCCTTTCGTTAGTTGTTTGTCATTATCTTCTCAACAGTCAATCGCTCACCAATGTTGTGCTCAGAACACAATCCCGGTGACTTCGTTACAGCCAGCACGTTGACGTTGCCACTGTCGCCATGCCTGATCATTGTTCTAGCCATGTCGGACTCTTCACACTTCACCAGCATCACACCAGCCACGGAAACCCCACTAATCTCAGCCATTGATGGAGTTCCGTTGGTGGCAAGACCGAGTTGCAATCGTCGATAGAACGACCTCTCAACGACAACCACATCCGCGGTGATGCCGTGTTCCTCAATACATGAGGCAAGATACTCTACGAGCCATACAACGTCGCACTTCATTAGATGTCGTCCAGTTCGTGGTCAGTGAACACCCTTTTGGTACAAACCCAGTGTCCCTTCGAAGTCTCGGAAAACTCTGACCCCTCCAGCCGCATCTGGGCCATCATTCGCTGGATCGTTTTTGGCGAAACACGAATCTCCTGTGATGCCGTAATGACACTGCCTCCACCAGCAGAGAGATACTCTTCCAGCTTTCGGAAACGACGAAGGGATTCGATAACGGTGGCCATGGCCAGATTTCCTGTTCACTACAAAATGATGTCTGTCGGTGGGTTGACGATTTGAACAACCGCAATGGATGTGGTCTCCGCATACAGAACCTGAACAACTTTGTCAGGGGTGGCGAGATCAGCAAATGGAACAATTGTTCCGGCCGTCCTGCCCATGTAATAAGGAATCCCCTTCGTGAGGATTGCCCCGAGGTTCACTCGGTCTCCGTTTTGGAGAATGATGCACTTCCCGCCAGAGGCAGCCGGCATGGCCGAGAGTGCGGCCGGCGTGTCCTTGTCTGTGTCGTTAGCTTCGGCCAGATAATGGGTGCCTTCACTGTCATACAAAACCTCAAGGGCTGTAATTGCCTCGCCTACTGAAACTGATCGAGGGTTGGCCTCAACTGTTGTAACTGTTCCGATCGTGAGAGCTGCCATTTGACTAATCCTGAAAAACTAAGTGGTTGGATCCGCTTCAGGATTGTAGCCATAGTGTGTAAGAACCCGCCAGTTCCGCTTCTAATCGGCCAGATGTTCACCCGCTGACGGCACCAGGTGCGACCGTTGATTCATGCCATTGGAAAGAAATGCTTCTTGTCTTTCAGTGGCACTCCAATCTGAGACATATTACACATGAACGCAGCTGCGATCCGAATCAGCTCCCGCGAATTGACCCGCTGAACGCTCTTGCCGAGCAACTCATCGTGCAGAAGAAGCTGGTGGTACATGCGTTTTGTTTCGCTGTCATCCATTCCATACCTCGTCTTTGTACAGGTAGTAGTCCTTCGAGCTGGTGCGTGACGGAGTTCGGCAAACGCGAATGCCACCTTCCGAACCACCATGCTGAACCTCACTGTCGTCAAAGTCAGGATGCTGCCAATAGTAACCACCTCCAAGATGATCCTCCAGATTTTCCGCATGGACCCGGCTCACACAAAAGAAACCATCAACATACCCATACCTCTCATCTACCTGCCAAATCCGAAGCTGGCAGTAATGCCCCACACCCACCGCCAGTCGCTCATCGAGTTCAGCAACCCTCTCCGGCGAATGGTGATCCACAACGTCCGACATCCACTTCTGCCACCGGCCGCAAAACAAATGAGTATTGAGCCGATTATCAAAAGCTCGTCGTCTCCGCTCACGTTCCTCCTTGACCTGCTTCGCCAGGAGACGATCCCGGTTCTTCTTGATCGTAGAGACAACTAAGTCAGACTGCATCCCAATGATGTCTGAAAATGTCGCCCTGTTTACCTCCTCAGAGCTGGCGTGGTGCAGGGCATAATTCATGTCTCCCCAACCTTCCTCTTCACCTCCTGGTTGACCTCTGCCATCGTGGTCGCCAGCATACTCCCGGCCTGCACCCACACTGACCCAGCCATCTCCGCATTGTGTCTGTTAATGAGGGACCAATCCTTGCTGGCCATCCTCTTGTCATGCAGCTTCATCTGGTCGCCAAACAGACGGCTCAGCGAATTAAACGCCTCCCGCAGGATGGCAACCTCACGCTGTGCTTTTTCCAGTTCAGTCATTTCACGCCTCCCTTAATTCCCAATGCCGCTTCGCGTTGTCAGGCAGGCTCTCAAGCATACCACCGACGTTCTCTCCGCGAGCAGCAAACATCGGGACACACAAGGCCAGCTCGTGGGCAGTGATGTCTTCTTTGGGAGACCAGAGAAGCTGCTGCTGCTTAGGAATCTCCATCTGACGGACTTCCGGGTTTTCCGTGTCGACGGAAAAGACTTCGTTTGGGTCATTCACTCTTCATTCTCCTTCAGTTCAATTGCCTTAGAAATACACGCACGTAGCACTCTGAGTTCGTTTGTGGTGAAACCCCGAACAAGTGACTTGACGGAAATGTCGTTATTCAACGTCACCTTCCCGTCACAGTTGATTCGTATCCAGTCCCCATTCACCCCGCCGAAACTGTTTATCCTTCCCATCCGTGATCGCAGCCATAACAACCTTAAAAACCTGCTTCCGGACGGTACGTCCCTTTTCGTCCTGCATCTCGTCAATCAGCTTCCGAGCCTCATCGGCCGACATTAGTTCTTCAGTCATACGTCATTCAACCCCCTCTTCAAATTTCACGGCAGCCTCTGCCAGCCACTTCGGTGGTTCAATCATTTGAATGTCGCTGCATCGCAACAACCTCACGCCAGAAGAAGAAAATATCCGTCTCACTGATTCAAACGACACTGACTCGGTGAGGAAATCCTTAACCAAGACCACACATTTACCGCGTCTCCCTCTGCGAGCCTTTACCTGCCGTAGAACACTGGGGAACTCTTCAGCAAGAGTAGGTTTGACTTCAATGAAGCACAGCCCTCCCCACCCAATGTCGCGAGAGCCGTCGTCATATCGCGTGTAATCTTCCATGTTCTTGCGTTGAAGTTCTGGATGTTCCTTCGGCAGCACCCCCCATGCGGCATACTCCATTTGAAAATAAACATCCCAGCCCTCTTCTTCAAAACCGCGATTAAAACTCTTGCTCTCGGAGAATTTTTCAACACTATCACGGAAGTCATACAGCAAAGCCTCCTCCCAGTCACCAAACGGCTTCCCCCGAAGAGAAGCACAGAAAACACTATAAGCAAACGGCAAGCTCAAAAACTCTGACTGGAACTCGTTGTGCTCCGGCGTGTCTCCATCATCGCCCTTAAAGTTGTTCACGATCAGCGTCTGGATGCCACCATACCGCTCTTTAAACCACGGCTGAGACAACAGCCACTGAACGTACTGCGGATCACAAGCCAGCTGCGAAACTGGCTGCCCCTTGTACTTGCCGAAAGGGATCATTTCGTTCAAGGATGACGATTTCTTACTCACCGATTCCTCCCCTGATTTTTACCTTCAGCCACAGTATTGCCTCCTGCACCTTTGTTAGAGCCACTGAATTTTCCCGGCATGAAAATGGACCGGACTGAAATCCTCTCAATCGGTGTTCAATGATTGCCAGCAACGCCTCATTCGAAAGGCCGTTCACCCCCACTGTCTTATAGCCACCTTCCTGAAAACGGACCTCACACAATGTCTCCGTGTTTCCTGCCTTTTGGTTAAACCCTCGAACCTTATATTCTTGGTGCTCACCAATATCACTAGGCTCGCCGCACACCTCGATGTCCAGCTGATCATTAAGACCATCACACATGTGACTCGACAATAAATTCTTCATTTCATACTCCTTAAAAGTTGTCAACCAGAAACATACCCTCCGAGACAAAGTTTGTCCATAGTCAATTTCTGTCTATCTGGGCAAATGGGCACGAAAAAACCGCTGCCCAGCGAATAATCACTGAACAGCGGCTAAAAACTACCGGAGGTGGACGCGAGTCTTTCACCAAACGCGGCAGCTGTATCCGCCAATGTGGGCCACAGCCAGTGGAACACCGCTCGTCATGCAGGTCTGACCGCCAGATCCCACGCCAACGAACCGGGCGCCGGCCGGTGTGCGTCGAAAATGGCCAACTCGACCGTATTTCGCCTGCAATCGGCACTCTTCCTCGGCCCATGCCTGCAAATATGCCTGACGATCCGTCGTTTTCAGCCTGATCTTCGTCTTCTCGATCGTAATCGAAGGTGGCCGGCAAACGCCGTTCGAACATGGGCTCGCCGGCTGGCCTGATTCGCGGATAACACTGCGATCAACGCTCCGCATCCGGTAAACAGGCTGACATTTGCTCGGTTTGCACCGTTTGCACTTCCGACAGCCCGATCGGCCGGCGTCTGCACTCGAGGAAAAGCAAACAGCCAGAATCAAAGCCAACATCAACATCGAAATCCGTCGCATCGTGGTCACTCCATTAAGTGGGGGAAACTGAAGGCCGGGAAGATAGCAAATCCGGCCGATTTTTCGACGGCAAAAATCCGGATACTATATAGCAGTTCTAGCTCACTCATTTCACTGCCTCCCTGTCACGCTGCAACTTCCGAACTGTCGCTATCGCCATAGCCAGATGCCTCGCCGTCGCTGAGTGATCCCTCGTCTTGTGAGTAACAGCCCCGTCAGCATCCGTAATCTCACACACATCATCGTTACTGATCGTGATTCGCCAGTTGCCGTCACTCATTGTGATCGTGTTATCACTGATCTGACCCACTTCCTCCCGCTGATTCCACCTCGCAGCAACCCTCGCCTCGGCCTCCTCCCGAAGAATTACCGCATCCTCGTTGAACTGATCCGCGGCGTACGCTGCCTCGTAATCCGCCATCGCCTCGTCCTCAGCATAAGTGTGCTGAATCCCATCAAACCAATCAAACTGGCCGATGTGAGTCTTCGCAGCAACCAAAATCAAATTCGACACAGGACTGTCCGCGACAAGACGATCGTCCAACTCAAACGTCGTTACACCACACTGCCCATTCTCAAACACACTCTTGACGTAAATGTTCACCTTCTTGCGGTAACAGTCCGCGGCAAACTTAATCATCTGGATCAGATCACAAGCACTCCCGTAACGACTCGTCAACTCAATGCCAAATGCCGTCAATGTACTCGGAATAACCTGAGCCTCCTTCTCACGGCCGTAATCAATCGAACGAGGAGATAAACGCAACAACTCATTCTCCTGCCGCAAAAGCTCGTTCTCCGCACGCAACTGCTCAACACCCATCTCGAAATACCTCCATCCAAAGGAAACAAAACCAAGCCGGCCACCACCGTTTCACCCTCAATAGCATTCGAGAGCCAGTGCCATACTGACGCAGTGCAATGGGACACCAACCAACCAGCCCTGAAGATCGAAATAGTAACAGGTCAAAATCTGGGGAGGGTGTGGAATTGAGAAAATTCTATACCAAATGAGGTAAATAGGCCCCCAGGGCTAATGGGACCAGTGGGTAGGCCTCTGGCCACGATGACTTCCGCTGTCCGGCGGTCGTCAAACGTGGTTCACCAGCGTCTCCGCTGGTTTTAGCCCGTCCACTGGTCCCGGTTTACGTCGGCTGATAGCCGTCAGGTCTATCGATGTCGGGTCGATAGCGTCAAACCATTCATCTAACAGCGTTTCCGACTACTCCGCTGACGTGACCTGAGCGTTCTCTGCTGCCCCGTGGGGGTCAAGTTGCTGTTCGGACGTGGTTTGCGTCGCGTCTCTGCGTCGTCTCCTCTCTGCTACGTATGCTGTCAGGGCGGGGTAGGTGTGACGGGGCGGCGGGTTGGTCGATGCTGCTCTTCCGCTGCGTCGCGATGCTGTCAGGTGATACTCTGCGTAGGTCATGGTTTGGTCTCCTGTGGTGGTGATGGTTAGCGTGGTCTAGTTCAGTGCTTTCTCTGCTTCTGCTCTTACCGCGGCGCAATTGCGGTCAGCGTCGCAGGCTGCTGCCTCAGCAAGTTCTCTCGCCCAAACAATGGCGGTTCTGAGTTCTTCCCGGTATGCGGCAATCTGAGCGATGGTGACCGATGTGGAACCGGTCGCGGAATTGAGGACGATTCTCCCGGCATGCCCGACGTGTGGTTTCGGCAGAATGCCGGGTCGGATGGTTCGTGGCATGGTTTGGTCTCCTTGGTCAAAAAGTGAGTAAAGGCTGACAAGTCCCGCACAGCCGGGTTGTGCGCTGGGCGGGTATTCTCAGTCTTTCGGGCTGAGTCTAGGCTTCTGCGGGTTCCTCTGCTGGTTCCTCGGTAGGTTCTGGGGCTGTCAGGGCTGCGAGTGGTGCCAGGTCGCAAGCTGCAAGGGCCTTTCCGATTTTCCTGAGTCGGTCAAGCTGAGCCAGGGCGGTGGCTGCTTTGGCGTCGGTGAACGTCCGATACCCTGCCCGACGGTCAAATTTTGGAAGGTCGTGTTTTCCCCTCTCTACGGCGATGGCGAGGTCGATGAAGCGAGGCAAATCTTCCATGATGTTCCCAATCTGTTCGGCAAACATGGGTTCACCAAAGAATTTGTTGGGGGAACCTGCGACCAACAATACAGCCCCGTATTCTTTGCCGTCTTTTTTGCCGATTTGACCTGGGCGTACTTTGAGCGGTTTTGCGTCGTCCAGTTTCTTTTGGGCTGCTTTGGCCTCCTTCCACTTGGTGATGAGTTCGGGTACGTCGTCCAGGTTCTCAGCGCACCAAATGGCTGCAATTTCGATGGGAATCTCTGCTTTGTTCAACTCCGCTGCGGTACTCATGCGGACCCCTTCCAGGTCCGTGAGTGCGTCATAGTCGTCGTCTGTGTAAGTGGTGTAGGCTGCGTTTTTGGGGGCTGGTTTGGTGTTCTTGGTCATAGCTCAGGTCTCCGATTTTTTGCCGACGATGCGGCGGGTTTTGCGTCCGGCGGAAATGCCGGTTTCGCCAGTGTCTTAACAAATCCCATATGGGGGGGGGCTTAGAGGGCGTGCTCTATGAAGTGTCCGTTTCTGCTGCTCCAACTATGCACGGCGTGGACGTGGATGTGGCTGAAATGCTCAAGCCGTCTTCCGTCCCGGTAAGCTGTTCGCGCTCCGTTGTACCGGTGACCTTCGTTGGGCGGGTCAACGATTCCGCGTTTCCGTTTCTTTCGGATCTGCTGCCGTTGCCACTGGATGCGGTTGGCGTCCCTGGTCGCCTGCTGCACGTCCTGAGGCGTCAGATAGTCAGGTGGCACGAAATACTCCGGAAGCTTGGCGTCGATGCTGTGATGAGCATCGTCATAAGTGTCCAGGATCCCGGAAGCCTCCTTCCGGGCTGCTTTGCGTTCTCGGTCAAGTACAGTCATCATCGCAAAATTAACAAGCTGAACGGCGGGGTATCTACTGCCGGCACAGGTCTTCGCCCTGTGCCGACATTCCTCGTAGATCTCACCAACTAGGTCGGTGCGGTTCTTGTGACGAGCTAGTTTCTCCGATGCGTCGGCTAGTTCCTCCAGTCGGGCTGCGGTGATGTGGTTCCTGCTGCTCATGGTTCGTGATCTCCTGGTTCGTGTTGTCGTGATGTTCAAACTTGGTCCTCTGGTGTTATCGTCATTTCTGGGGGATGCTCTAGGGGCTTTTGTGTCCTGCTGCGATTCGTCATCGGTCAGCGACGTTAAAAAGTCGGATTCTGCCGCTTTTTCCGGGCTTCGGAGAAATCGGCAGAATTTTTTCCGTTCCGGGGTGGGGTGGGGTTGGAGCACTGAGAAGGCGCGACAACACCGGCCGCTTCATTAACCAGCTAGGAGACCAAGTGATGGTGCTTAACTACATGTGTTTTGAGAGAGTCAAGGAGATCGCTGCTGAGCGTGGCTATCCCACAGTGAAGTGTGAGTACGCTGGTGCTTACTCTGATGAACGAGTGCGGTTCAAGTGTACTGACGGCCGCCAGTTTATACGTCGAGGTGGTGTACTGGTGCTGAACAGTAAGTTTGAAGTGGTGGGAGAGGAAAGGGTCAAATACTTTGGGGCTGCAACCCTGAAGACTCGTGAATATAGGTTCGGTGTCTCTGTTGGACCGGACGATCGTGTTGTTGAGGTGGTGAGAAAGGTGGGGTCAAATGAGTAAATTCAAAGAACCTTTTCAGAGTCGCATTGTTGAAGCTCTGGATGGGGCTGTGAGTGTTTGTTGGTGTGGATGCCACAAGATCTACATCTGTCTGGATGAGGCAAGCCATGAACAACAGGTTGAGTATGGCTATGAGATGGTGAGGTTTAACAACACGGCTGAAGACAGGAATGAAGCACTGAAGCTGTTGCGGCGGTGGTATGACTACTCATGTGGTCTGCGGTTTGTGAATACGATCGAGAACAAGAGAGAGTTCAACCAGTTGATTGCTCAGTTTGAGTACGACAAGACAGAGGAGGATGACGATGAGTGACTTAGCAAAAGAATTGGGAGCAGGGACTTTGACGAGTGAACAAGTAGGCGCCATTACTCACGCATGGCTAGACCTGAGTACAAGTCAAGAGCAGTTTGAGTCTTTAAGCGACTGGGTGCTGGACTCGATCGCTCCTGACATCGGACATCTGGCAATAGCGTGTAGGGATAGCGTGAAAGAGTTAGAGGATGCGTTTCCCTTTTTACTTGAAGGAGTTGAAGATGAGTAAGTTTGAACCGAAGCCTGGGGACATCGTGAGACACACTGGTAAGTTTCTGAGATCGATCCAGTGGTGTCTTGATGTGCCAGTGAATGGCATGGTGCTGAAGGTGAAGAGCAACGGACAGATTGCTGTTGTTCTGTGGTGCGATCGGGATGTAGGGGTCAGCATCAACGTGAGCAACATCGAGATGTGCCCTACAAATGCGGGGGTCACTGATGAGTACCGTGAGATCCTGATGAAGACGTATGGTGCTGACGGTGTTGTGGCCTTTACGAAGGAGGAGATGTGATGTCAGCTGACTGGGAACAGATCCAGCAGGAGAACGCGATATGGCCCTGGCTGGATGACGGCAGCATGGAGTGTGAAGATGTCTGTGAGTCTTTCGAACCACTTGAACCTGAAGAGGAGGATGACGATGAGCCTGACAATGAGTGCCCATAAACCACAGTTGGACGAGATGACTCCGGCTGAGATCCGAGTGGTCTGCGAGCAATTGCTCTACACGATGGACAGTGACCAACGTGTGAAGCTGCGAAGAATGTACCCTGGCCTGTATGCCAAGATCGAACCTGTTCATGGCAAGCTGGTTGACAGTCAGAGTGAGTACGAGATGAAAAGACTTACTTCACAAGGAGAGCTGGAATGAACGCGGTAGACAAGAGACAGAAGCCACACTGTGAGGATGGCCACTTGAACACGTTTGTAAAGGATCAGGACTCGTATGTCACTGGGTTCGGCAAGCATGAACGAGTGGTGTGCTTCTTCAGCACTTATGGTGATGAGCCGTATGCTCGTGTTGACTTCTGTCATGCACTGAGGTCGCCAAGTGATGCGGAGATCGTTGAAGTGCTGAAGAAGGATGCGGAGGACATGGGAGGGAACTGGACTCCTTCAAAGTGGGGGAAAGGATGGAAAGTGAAACGGAGGATACCGTGGGGAACTGTTTATGAACGGGAGGACGTGTACTTCGAAAAGGTGAAGTAGAGACAACCCAATCGCTCATCTGTTTGAGTGGTTATTTCACGAACAAGGAGACCAAGCTATGAATCGCGTACTGAATGCAATTGAAGGTGCTGAGAAGCTGTTAAAGAATCGGGTTGAAAAAGGAATGGTCAGCCAGAAAGAACTGGATGATGCCAGCGTAAAAATGGACCTGAGCAGTGAAGAGCTGACAGTGTTCAAAAACACAAACTCACTTGCCGCTGCCAACGGCAACCTGAACCATGAGGAAAGCATGACCGTCTACGCTTTTCTCAGTGAGGGGCTGGACATCAACAAGAGAAGCCTGGCAACCAAGCTGACCCTTACGAAGCTCATGGCAGACCTGATGTCTAAGAACATGGCGTAGAGACGAGACAGCCCCATCGAGTGCCTTGTGTTGTGATGTACAAGGCACTCATTGAGTTTGTTTTGTGAAACCTTTGAAGGAGACCGAGAGATGAACAACATCAACCGAAACCCACATGGCCAAATGCCTGACCCGGCAACGGGAATTCAGGAACTCAAAGAAGCATGTGAACCAGTCAGGGAGGTAATCAGACGCCTCGACAACGAGGTGTTTATGGGTTCCCTTGCATCCTGCATCGCAACCTCATTGAAGTCCACCACTGAACTGGCTGTGTACCGAAATGACATGACCAGGGAAGAGAGAAACAAGGCGGCACATGACGCCATCATGGTCAAACTCGGGGCTTGTGCTTACGCCATAATGTGCCTTGAACATGTCATCCAGAACAGAACGGAGAACAACTAATGAGCGGACCAGTTCCAACCAAAGAGGTGCCGATCGGAACAGTGTTAGGGCCTGACCTTGACGCTGAGCCGGGGCACATCAGGTTTATTGTGAAGGGCCTGTATAGATGGCATACGGTCACCAGAGCCGCTGACGACGCCGAGGAGGCGTCTATTGAGGCCCATGAGGTTTCTTACGAAGTGTGCTGCCATACGCCACTGAGTGAGCTGCTTGAGGCTCTGGGGTTCACCACAGAGAAGGCTGCCAAGAGACGTATAGCCGACACAAGAGGTCGGAAGGACGTGAAGAAGGACGGGAAGACTGTGTTCACTGGCGACAGTGGCGAAGTCTGGATGTGGTTGAGGGATGAGGGACTGCTGATCAATAAGTTCTACAGAGGGGAGAGAGCGAAATGAAAGTCTTTGTGAGTGAAGACGGGTACAGACTGTTTGAGTCCCACGGCATGTGGGGAGATGGTGACATGCTGTTCCATGACTTCAACGGGAATCCTGTTGGGTTTGACGGACAGGAGATCGCTGGGATTCACATTGAGATTGTGGTGAGAGACCACAAAACGATGTGGGGTGGATGCCGGAGTCATGGAGTGAGCGTGGAGTACAACAGCCATGCGAACTACTGGCATCCACTGACGTTCACTGAAGACCTTGGGGAAGGCATCACTGCTGTCCTGAAGGCTCTCAATGAAACGGGTAAGGACAGCCGACCTGAGAAATACAGGCTGATGGGATGTGGTTGTGAAGGTGTTGTTGAAGTTCCCTTTATTCTGGAGAGTTGCTGATGTTAGTTGGAAACGCAAAGATCGATATCGACAAGCCTGTGCCGTGTCCACACTGTGGTGAGTCGCTGGTGCTTGACTTGCCAGTATCCGTCACAACGGGATACACATGGGAAGTGAGGAGCGAGCATGTTGACTTCGATGCTGCCGAAGACATCAAGCGATGGACGTGTTGTGAGTGTGGTGAGTTCGATGGTTTTCCTGAAGGCTACAACCAAAAAGAAAGGCAACTGTAATGTTCATGTTCAGAGGCGAGTACAAGACGTTTGAGGCCCACCAAATGAAGTTGCACGATGACCGACACAAGTTCTTCTCACTCGGGAAGTGGAACGAAGCTGTGGGTGATCTGAGGAAGGCTCAGACGGCACACCAGGAGGATGTCGACAGAAGGATGGCTGTCGCTGCTGCTAATGAAAAACAGAATCAGGAGGATCGGCAGATTGTTCTGGCCGCGTTGATGTGGTTCGAGGAGTGTCTGGACAGTGGTAGTCACGACATGAACCACCTGAACGAGACGCTGGAGGATGTGGGGTTGACTGTTGACACTTTGACCAAGGATCACTTTGGTGCGATCTTTGAAGAAATCACCTTTGGGAGCTGAGACAACGCAGAGTGGCCTGACGGAAACGTCAGGTTAATGCGGCCCGGTACTGTGCCGGCCAGTCACAAGCCTGGAACGAGGAGACCATGAACAATGGACCCACAAGCAACACTGTACGACCTGCTGGATGCCATTGATCGGAACGACAGGATGGACGTTGACGAACTATTGATGGCACTGTGGGACTGGAACGCGAAAGGTGGGTTCCAGCCACAGGTTCGTCGAGTTTCAAACCGAGACTCAATGTTTGCAGTAAGCAGGAGTCCCCTGATAAGTAACCTTCAGGTGGACGCAAAGGTCAGATCAATGACACCAGAAGAACGAGAGGAACTACGAAATGGACAGGCGTGACTACATGGCCATGACAGGTGGCAACAAGAAACCTGTTGTTGAAGACGAGAACGGCGTGGAACACGAACTGCCCGTTAGGTTCGAAGTGTGTGGTACATGCCAAGGGCGAGGATCACACGTCAACCCCAGCATTGACTCTCACGGTTTAACATCCGAAGACTTTGCTGAAGACCCTGGCTTCTATGAGGATTACATGAGTGGTCGCTACGACCAGACATGCAATGAATGCCACGGCTTGCGAGTTGTTGAGGTTGTTGATCGAGACATGTGTGATGCGGGGCTGTTGGCCGCGTATGACGCAGAGATGAAAGCTGATGCTGAGTTCGCAGCGGAGTGTGCTGCGGAACGTCGAATGGGTTGCTGAAAGGAGCTGAGACGATGCCTAGTTACGAACTGATACTCACTCGTGACACCAGTGAGAGCGTTCATGTGAAAGTCGAGGCCAAAGACCTTGAGGAAGCTCAGGAGAAGGTGCTTGACATGCACATGGAAGGCGAGATTGATGACGGCTGGGAACCTGACGACCATGTTGGCGACAGGTACTTCACAAACCTTGATGACTACGAGGGCTGAGACGATGAAACGCAAGGATGCGATGAGACTGAGACTGTTTTTTGTTTTGCTCTATGCACTGCTGACCGTGTGTGTCGGTTGTGGGTGGAGTGCTGAGTGGAGATGGATTGATGCCAAAATACCAAGAGCCGGATACAGTGACCGACGAAGCGTTGATAGCGTTTGCGAGAGTGGTGCTGTGGAGGATGACGAGAGATAAAGACTGGGACGCAGAAACCACTGATGCCATTGCCCACATGGCCAATGACCGAAAGCTGGCACGGCTGAATGGTTGTGGTGGGTTTGAGGCACTGACGGTTGAAGCTCAGGACCAGTTGGAACAAGAGAAGCTGGAAGACTTCCGAGATGCGTATGCCAGAGCATTGGAACAGCCACGAAGTGACACTGTTGCTCCAATCTGTGTGCTTGACTTTCCCGGCAAACCTTACTGGAAGATCGGAATATGGGATGAAGGGATCGACGCCATAGTGGTGATTGATACCCAACGAGTTGTTCCGAGGCTGGTAACCCCAGGCAATGCAGTAGAACTCTGTGCTAGATAATCACCTCCATCGATTGCCCTGTAAGGAGGCAGGGCAATCATTGGTGTTGATTTGAAACCCTTGAAGGAGACCAACGATGAAACTGCGTGAGGAGCTAAAGCTGAAGCTGAACATCAAGGATGACTGGATGAGCAGCCACGAAACGGATCTTTACATCAGAACGGCTGGGCCGGATCAAGCCGACCAAGTTATCCAGTTCCTGGAGGCAAAGGGCTTCCGCTGGCACTGGTCAGTCAGTGATGTGAAGGGACAACCGTGGTACGGTCACATGTTCATTGAAGTTCCACTGGCACTGATCAGTGAACGAATCGAGAGAACCAGAAAGGCCGTGTCATGACCATCCTTGACTACGAAGTGCGATTCACAAGAAGACGCTACGGCAACCAGTGGTACTGCTGGGCTGAAGTGAACATGGACGGTGACTGGGAGGTGCTCGGTGACCCGTGGCCGGCAAAGCACTGGCCGCGAGAGAGCCTGGCGAGAGCCATCAAATACCTGGAGGATCTCCACAGACCACCAAACATGTATGAGATGCACCCTCATAACCCTTAGACGAAGGAGACCAAAAATGCCGAGGCCAATACTGGCTTTCTACATGGTGAGCCCCCATGCTAATGTTACGAAGCTGGGACCAGGCGTTGGAGCAACATACCGAACAGTGGGGCCAACGTGCCCTAAGAGCTGCCCACTGTATAACGATGGATGCTATGCCCAAAGAGGCCGCGTCTACATGGTGCAGAGATGGCACCAAAAGCGAAGGGATGAGCTGAGGAAAGCTCGTGGTATCGGCTACATCCGCCACTTGGTGACAGGTGGTTGGATGAAGCCCACGAAGAATGACCGACGTGTTGTCGATCGTGACCATGCAAGAGCTGTTTTTGAATGGCATCTTGAACGAACCCAGAAGAACACCACTGGATGGAGCTACACCCATGCTCCGAAACAGATGCAAGCTGCTGGGTTTGGTCCTGAGAATCAGCCACCAGGGCTGACGATACTCGCAAGCTGTCACTCACTGGAGGAGGCCGCTGAGTTGCAGAAGGATGGGTGGAAGACTGCGAGGGTGACCGAAGAGATGGACAAGGTGAAGAATGAGTTGTACTGCCCTTACGACATGAACAAGCACAAAGGCATCAGCAACAAGGACACTGATACCAACTGCATGACATGTCGGAAGTGTTTTGAAGGGCCTCTAAACATTGTGTTCTTTAAGTTTTAAGGAGACCGAGAGATGAGTAACAGCATGGACATTGTTGTCAGTGATCCTGACGGCAAGAACGAGAAGCGATACACGTATTCCAACCAGAACTGGAGGAATCACTATGCCTGTATGGACGGCCCACTGGTTGTCATGTGGGCTCCGAAAGAAGTACACGAAGGCGGTTATGTAATCACCAGTGGTCGACGTTGGACACTTGAGAAGAGGAGGAACAACTAATGAAACCGATGACAAGGCTGAAGAAACTGAAGAAGAAACTGGACTCCATGACCGGCTGTGACAAACAGGACAAGAAGGATGAGTTATTGGGACTGTGGGAGATAATGAGAGGAGAGCTGAAGAAGCTGCTCGATGACGACCTGGCTGTTCTGGCCATGAGTAAGAATGACTTGATTCTGTTCATCAGCTACTGCTCAACGCACCGCCCCCAAGAACCTCATTCGATACTCAGCAGGATCGGAACGCTGTCTAAGCTGAGTCAAACTCGCATCGAACTAATGAAGATGGTGAGGGACTGGGGCACTGATGGCATCGAATCCATCAGGATTGTTGACGAGACAATCAAGGTGGTCTACGAAGATGGGTTCCGACCATTCATCAACCGAGTGGTGTACTTCGATCGCTACATGAGGATTGTCCACTACGAGAACTGAAACACATCAACACTGCTCCTTGTGAGAGGCAAGGGGCAGGGTTGGGATGTTTTGTGCAGGGAGTGACCTTCTCTGATACACTATGGGCTTACCTGTCGGCTTGGTCTCCGCAGGGTGGCCCCACGGTGTCGAAAGATGCCGTGGGGTTTTTCTATGAAAGGGATGGTATGGATCAGATGAAACTGTTCCCTGACCCGGTGTCCACAGAAAAGGCGGCACTCGCTGTCTGCTGGGGCGCCGGCTGGGACTCGACGGCAATGCTGATCGAAATGGAAAAGCGAGGGATAAGGCCGGACCTCATCACGTTTGCTGATGTTGGTGGCGAGAAACCGGGAACGTATGAGTTCCTCCCTGTGTTTGCTGAGTGGTGCAGAGACGTTGACTTCCCTGAACCGACGACATGTGTCAGAGGAACAGGAGAGGAGACGCTGGCAAGGTACAGGTCAGCTGTGGTTCAAATGAGCATCCGACTGGGTGTGAAGCTGACCGTGGAGCAGACCGATCGGTTGTCTCGTCTGTTTGGCAACATGCTGGCCAACGAGACTATGCCGAGCATCGCGTTTGGTGGCAAGAGCTGCTCAGTGCGATGGAAGATTGAGGCTCAGGAGTTTCAATGAGTCCGTAATGCGGATTTGCTCCGTACATGGGCTGATGGTCAACGGGTAACGAAGGCCATCGGGTTTGATGCTACTGAGGACCACAGAACCGGGAGTGGTGGCACGTTTGCTGTCAAAGGTGATGGCAAGAACATTTGTGCCGGGGCCAATGCTCCCCACTTCCGCGATCGGTACGACGTTCGGTACTACCTCCGAGAATGGGGCATGAACCGAGAGGCATGTGGCCAATCAATTGACTCGGCCGGCTTACCTCGACCACCAAAGAGTGCATGCTTCTTCTGTCCTGCTACCACGAGGATGGAGATCGAGATGCTTCGGATCACTGACCCAGTGCTGTACACGCTGGCAATTGAGATGGAGCGAGTGTACCGAGGTGGCAAGCACTTCCGCGGTGACAATGTGTGGACTGTGAAAGCGAAGCACAAGGTGACCGGTGAAGAGATGAATGAAGAGCTGAGAGGCGAGACTGCTGCGGATGTTCGTAGTGTGTTTCGCAGTAAGGTGACTGATGTTGTGAGGCCGTACCAATGGAAGCTGAGAGTGTCAGCTGCTGTTGTTGGCCTGGGACGAAAGTTTAGATGGGAGAATGAGGGATGACTGAACCAACAGTAAGAGTGATCGAAGGTGACGACACTGGAGAGGAGCTTGTTCACGTCCGAGTTGTCACCAAACAGGGCAAGACATTCGATGTCTTCATCGACACTGATGAGGTTCGAATTGGGACCGATGAGATGTGTGACTACATCGCTGAGTTCCCATTGAAGGTTCCAAGAGAGGAGGTGGATGATGGCACAGACGTTGCTGTTTGACTCGGAAGACTACGGAGTTGCTGTGTCGCCAGAGATCAATGAGGCCATCGAAGCAAATGCTCCGGTGGCTCTCGGCGTCTCTGGGGGAAAGGACAGCTGTGCTATGGCCTTTGCTGTTGACGACCACCTGAACGAGGTGGGGCATCATGGGCAGCGAATACTGATCCATGCTGACCTCGGTACTGTCGAATGGTCAGACTCACTCCCAACGTGTCAGCGACTGGCTGATGCGTTGGGACATGAACTGGTTGTTGTTCAACGCAGGGCCGGCGGGATGATGGAGAGGTGGCAGGGCAGATGGGCAGCGAACGTCAAGAGATATGAAAACCTCGAATGCGTGAAGCTGATACTGCCGTGGAGCACTCCATCCATGAGGTTCTGCACCAGTGAGTTGAAGGTTGCACCTATCACATCTTCACTCAAGAAGCGGTTTGGTGGGACAACAATCATCAACGGTATTGGCATCAGGGCTGAAGAGAGTAAGGGCCGAGCGAAACGACCGATATCACAGGTCAATAATCGACTCTTTCGCAAGTCAGACCAGACCAATGGGTTTGATTGGAACCCCATCTTGCACTGGAAGACTGAGAAGGTGTTCAGGATCTGCGAGGAGCGGGGGTTTCTGATGCACGAAGCGTACAGAAAGTACGGCAGCAGCCGCGTAAGCTGCTCGTTCTGCATGTTGGCAACACTGTCCGACCACCGGGCTGCTGCTGCTCACGAAGACAATCAGGACGTGTACCGTGAGATGGTGGACCTTGAGATTCGGAGTACGTTCTCGTTCCAGAGCGACCGATGGCTGGGTGACGCAAGGGATGACTTACTATCCAGTGATCAGCGGTTGGCACTGGAAGATGCGAAACTCAAGGCAGAACGAAGGCAGTATGCCGAGAGCAAGATTAGAAAGGAGCTGTGCTATGTGAAGGGATGGCCAACATTTGTTCCCAGTGAAGAGGCATGTGAGCTGATTGCTTCTGTGAGACACCAGGTGAACCAAGTGTGCGGATTGAAGTGTAACTACCTGACAGGGAGTTCTGTTCAGGAGAGGTATCGTGAACTAATCCAGATGAAGGAGACCAAATGAGTCAGGTTATTATTTTTCAGGTGAGCAAGAAGAGGTGGCGGGTAGGCAAGAGGGAACCGTGGACACATGACTCTTATGTTCCGGTGTGCAGCCCACGAACCAAAGATGAAGCTATCTTGTTTGCCGAATACTACGAGAGAGAAGAGAAGCCGAGCCTGGCTCGTGAGGCAAGGTTCGGCCTCAAGAAAACTGTTGAGCTGCTGCAAGCAGAGCTGGAAGCGGTCAAGAAGGAGTACGACCAACAAACCAAGAAGATGCAACACGGCTGCTATGACTTTTACTGTAACCTTTGCGATGGAGACCAAGATGCCAAGTCTGTTTGAGAAGTACCGACCCAAAGAGTGGAAGGAAGTCGTTGGTCATGCTCGCATGAAGCAACGACTCAAGAAGATGACACGAGAGGATGACGTGTCAGGGAAAGCGTTCATGTTTTACGGTTCCTCGGGAATCGGCAAGAGCGTATGTGCTGAGCTGCTGGCCGCCAATGTCTGTGACCCGGACAACATTCAGGTCTACGACGCAACGAAGGTGACCGCGGCTATCCTCGACAATCTGGACAACCGATCGGGACAGTTGCTGCTGGGTGCTAAGCCAGGCCGTGCTGTCATCATCAACGAGTGCCACAAGCTGGACTCTCGATGTATCGGCCGGCTACTGACGATGCTGGACCCTGTTCCTCGAAACGTGGTCTACATCTTCACCACTCAGGCCCACAAGCAGAAGGGACTGTTTGATGATGACGACAGTAGTGCTCTTGAGAGTCGCTGCACAGTGTTTCATCTGGAAGCACAAAAGTATGCCAAGCTGTTTGCGAAGCGTGCTATGGACATTGCGAAGGAAGAGGAGCTGGATGACGGTCAGGAGCTAGTTGAGTACGTGCAACTGGCTCTGGACTGTGAGTGTAACCTGCGGAAGATGATCAGCATGATTGATGCTGGCGAGTTCTTGCCGGAGGAACTGGTGGAAGTTCTTGAGAATCGTGCAACTGCAATACCGGAGGTGTAACATGAACAACACAAATTATTCTCAACTGCGGAAAGACGGAAAGCTCTGCGGTACGATCAAGGCCGCGAAGGAAAAGCGTGGCAAGCGGGACATGTCGCAGTTCGTTGCGGATCGGCCGAAACGATTGATCGACCGTACCGTG
>Ga0208012_1000090_pt1 | contig 37142 bp, 51 predicted proteins | sample 15BtaG_FD_184090 | JGI IMG/M metagenome (GOLD analysis project Ga0208012, IMG submission 184090) | Marine viral communities from the Subarctic Pacific Ocean - 15B_ETSP_OMZ_AT15312_CsCl metaG (SPAdes) (version 2) | ecosystem: Environmental > Aquatic > Marine > Oceanic | place: Pacific Ocean... | reverse complement strand
GATTTTGGCTGGCTATACGTTATGGTGCGACTCGTTTATATTGAGTGAGACAGCGACGAAAAGGGTCATTTTTCGCTGGCTATTAGTTAACGTGCGATGGGCGTGGATCGCCCAAGACAACGCACTTCGTTTTCGTCCGTCCGTTCCAATAGCTCGCCGCGTGATCGCGGCCTCTACAGAAGATTGCGTTTTTTGCAATGTTTTGTAGACTTCATCTGCGGAAATTGACGTAAAGTGTTTGGTAATAAGTACTTATGGAAAGATGGCCCCGCCCCCGCCGCCGTAAACCCTTTGATAGTAAGGACTTACGACGAGGAGCGGTCTCAAACTGTGGCGTCCTCATCGTGGTATCTGTGACCCATCACAATCAGAACCGCCATATCTCTAGTGGGCAGGTCGTTGTCTAGAGCAAATTTGCTGCTGGTCAGATAATTGTTGACATAATCAAGATACAGATTTTTGAGGGTTTCCCTGAGAGTTTTCATTTTTTCCCTTATTGAAAGTCGTCTGTGAAACTATGGATAATTACGAAAAGGAAGGTAAGCACGAAAAATTGGGTCAAATGTCGCTCCTCGCTAGTGTGAAAGCCACCCCCCGTAAGGGGGTTGGCAAAGAAACCGTACACGGTCCACACTAAGCACCCAGAGCCAGAATCTCAGCACGATGCACGTGCTTGTCAGCAGCAGCACGCAGGATCCGGGAGAAGTCAGATTTGAAGCCCGTCTTCGCCTGGGCGGCGTGCTGCACGTAACCCTGAACCGCGTTGAAGGCTTCCCACGCGGAAACGATCTTCGGCTCACCTTTGACGAAACTATCACGCTGAGTGCGTTCTCGTTCGTCTATGCAGCGGTCAGTAATCTTCTTTATCATCTCGTTGAAGACGGTCACGGCTCGCACTTTTTCATCCGCAGCAGCCTTCAGGATCTGCTCAGGCTTCGGAACACGATCCGCAAAGGTTTCCTTCAGAAAATCCTCAAGGTTCACGGTTCGCGACTGCATATCCTCAGCAGCAGCGACCACGCCTTCCCAGCCCTCATTCAGTACGGCGAAAGTCTCTACGAGTTCGTCCATCTTAGCACGCAGGCCAGAAGTGTGACGAACGCAAACCGTAGTGCTTGCAACCTTGCGAAGCATGGCGAGATTGCTGCACGCATCGCGGAAGTAGCCCATCGTGCCCTGGAAACCCTTGCCATCGAAACCACCGCGAATAATTACGCGAGGCCAGATGTTATCGTTCTCGCCACAGATTCGACGGCGATCAGCCGCAGTCGGCTCGATGCTCACGTAGTGACCCTTTGACCAGTGCGTTTTGCACACAATGTCACCGCTGAAAGTCTCAGAAGCAGCCTCAACCAATGCACACACGTCGTCGGTCGAGTGTGGCACGTAGCGGGAAGAGATCGACTTGACACCCTCGATATAGCCGTCGTCGGAGCGAAACAGACCGTATTGATCCGTTTTCATGTTATCAGGGCCGAACAACGGAAATTTATCAATCGTGAAATTGAAGTCAGAGCGGACAGAGGCAGAGGCAGAAGCGGCAGCAACGGTGGTAATTTTGTTCACGAGAGAACCCTTCGAAATAAGAAACAGAAAATACATTGTACAGTACAAAGACTGGAAGTCAAGGGGCGTTTGTAGTTATTGAGTGATTGCGGCAGACCTAACTACAGGTCCAAACCCCACTTAAGGGGCGACGGTTGCAGACCCTTACTCCTCGTCGTCGAAAGAGAATTGTTCATCCCAGCACGTTGAACACGTACCAGAGATTAGCAATTCGCGATCATCGGCAGAGAGGTCGGGCATAGCGTTCTGGACGAGTTCGCCAGACTGCCACGCCTTGTATCCCTGCAAAGGAACATCCAGTTCGGCCAGATTCTGGCAGAACGGGCAAGGGACTGAAACGGTGATCGTTTCTGTCATAGTGTTATTATACTATAATTATCGGCATTGTCAAGTTGGATCTTTAATCTTTTAGGGTTTTTTCTTGTGGATTTATTGGCACGGTATTTGCTCAAGGGGAATTGACGTAAGTCCTTTGGTACCAACGACTTACGTCGCGGCGGGGGGCGGGCTTTCGCCCTAAGTCCTTTAGTAACAACGGTTTGCGTCGATTGTCTCTTGATCAACCCTGTCTGCTGGAAGAAAGTGGCTCACAAAGTCGAGATCGTCAAAGCATGAAGAACCTTCCAACTCTGCCTCTAAAACCCATTGCGTCAACATAAACGCCGCCGCCTGTTCTAGAGGTTCACACAATCCAGAGTGTCCGAAATCAACATCAGGATCGTCCACTCTTTCATACAAATCGTTCCAATACGATTCTTTTTCATTGTGTGTTAGACATTCCCAAATTGTAATCATGTTTCCCCATCCCAAACGTGAGAACACGGAAATAGCCAAGATTTCTTCCTTGTGCTCAGTTTCCAGACTGTGGTACGTGTGGTAACCAATTTTGATTAGTGCCTTCATAAGTTCGCTCATAGTTCAATCTCCTCATGTGGTTGGTTGGTTATTTGCCCTTCGATTGGGCGACGTCTCGATTATATCTTATTTATCGTCGTTGTCGAGGGGTTTCTTGAGTTTTTTGAAATTAAATTCCGACTGTCTTGCAAAGACATAAAAACAAGACGAGCATAACACTCCAGAAAAGTTCTGAATTAGGAAGGTTCTTTATCATCTTTTATAATTTTCCCAATCTTCTTCGTAGTCGCCAGTCGAAGCATCATAGATATTTTCAAACGTAAAGGTTATATCGCCCTCTTGTATCCTTTCAATGAGTTTCACCTTGACTTGCTCGATTAGAGTGTCTGGATCGGTCCCAATAGGAGCATCGACTACTATTACATTGTCAACAGCAAAATCATATGATACTTTGTTACTCATCTTCAACTCCTTCAAGTAAAAAGGGAAACGCATCCTCTAACTCTTTCACGCTATCCCTACACGCTATTGCCAGATGTCCGATGTCAGGAGCGATCGAGTCCAGCACCCAGTCGCTTAAAGACTCAAACTGCTCTTGACTTGTACTCAGGTCTAGCCATGCGTGAGTAATGGCGTCTACTTGTTCACTCGTCAAAGTCCCTGCTCCCAATTCTTTTGCTAAGTCACTCATCTTCAATCTCCCTTAAATTTCTGAGGCTGCCTGATCTCTAGCCGCATCCGCTAACCCTTCAATCATTCATCATTTTTCTTTCTTGTACATGATATTGTGAGCCACAATGCTTGAACCGTGCATGTCAACCCATAGGTCAACCCATTCCGCACGATCAACGTATCTGTCATTATCCACACACTTGAAGAAATCGCAAGTGTATGGGTTGTATGTAATCTCAGGCCAGCGGTAATCCAACTGAGTGAGAGACTGAACAGGGTTTACAACGGTCCCTTTTATGAATGCGTGTACATTCTTGGAGCGTTCTGTCCTCACACGGTCGCGACCCTTCTCACCTACCACAAAAGTGGCATTTTCCAAAACCACGTTTTGAGCGTGACAAACGACCAGAGAACCCTGCTTAACGCTAATACAGTTTTTGTGGATATTCCGATAGGCCAATACGGGCTTAGCCTGATCGATCAAGGCCAGAACTTCTTTGCTTGAGTGGCAGAATGGTTTCTTGTTCATGGTTTCCCCTGTTGTGTGGTTGAGATATAAGTATTGTACAGTATTTGCTACCGTTGTCAACCCTCAGACCCTAAATCATATCCATTTCATCCACAACGTGAAGAACTGATAAATGATTGGTAATTCTCAGCCTACTCAACTCTGCTGATTCTCGATCAGGATAAGCACCGTTGCCGGTACTTTTGACCCAAGAGGCATAAATGTGCTTTTTCTCTTTGAGGGTCCGTTCTTTGCCATCGGCATCGTACAGGGCCAAATATGTCACCCAAGTTGGTGTTTGCCATAGGTCAAGCTGCGGGCTATGTAGGTTCATGCTCATGTCCAACCTCCGGTTGTTCCATATTAAAAGAAAATTGACCCTGTAACTATCCTTTACAAGACCTTTTCTACCATTATACAGTATATATCGGCTTTGTCAAGTGTTCATCTTAACTTAATGTCGCGGTTTTATGCGATTTGTTTGGAAAAGACATAACTCGGTTGACTGCAAGGACTTAGGACGAACGCGGCCCGCCGCCGCAGCCGCAAGTCCTTTGGTGGCAAGGACTTACGTCGAGCGGGCGATTGTTACGCTTGAGGCAGAAACTTAGCCACTAGGGAACCGACCCAAGGCACTCGGACAGACCATCGCTGTCTTTCGTGATAAAATACCTTCGGCCCCTTAGTGGTGAGTACCGTGTCTAGAGTACGACTGCGATCAAACGCAATGTCATCCCAGCGATATGGACCCCTTAAGGTAGACTCAGCCAATGGCTGTTTCTTTGTGTCCCTCTGGTTGGACAACACACCCCAACGAAAATTAGAACCTTCAACAGGTTGCCGATAAGAGAACAACACTAAACTCTTCATTCTAGTGACCTTTCGTTTGATTGTCAGAAAATGTGCAAATTACGACGAACAGTATTGCCAGAACAAAAAGCTGAGTCATGCTTCTAACATCTCCTCAGCTAGTTTTGCGGACAGTCTTTTGCTCGCCGTCCCGTGAGCAAGAAACCCAACAACAGATTTGCGGTCGCGAACTTGGCACAAGCGGCATTTATCACAACTCATATCTTCATTCGTTTGAGCGGGACACGTAACAATCGGCAGTCCGTTAGGGGTTTTATTTCCCACTGTTGGAGCATCTCTGGGCAGTAACACACACACAGGCCCAATGTCAAGAGCAGCATATTCGTCGGCCTCGTTAAGAGAATCAGCGGACAGATTGACAGTCATTCCATTAACGGAGTTCATTTCGCCAATCACAGCGGCGTTGCTGAGAACGATCGGATTGTAGTGCGTATATGTCCAGCCTTTGGTATGTTCAGACGCTTCGGACAATTCAAAGCATTTTGCCGCGTCCAGCCTATCGGGACCATCGGAATCATTTTCCAATTTCGGCAAATCGCCAGCCTGATTGTGACGCCATAGTTGACCCGCAACCATTTTTGTGATACGATTGCAGAACGCCGTCCAATTGTCACCACGACCATCGGGACCGATTTTTCGCCAGTGCATTCCAAGCGGCCCGAAACGGGCATAGCAATCAGTGCCTTTCAGTGGACACTCATTAGGACAGCTATCTTCCTCAGTAGTGGATACTGGAATAGGACCGACTTTGCGATTACCAGATTTTGGATTCAGTGTTACGTGCATTTCAAGCTCCGAAGTGTGGTTGATTATCTCCCCATTATATAGTATATCGGCCATGTGTCAACCCCATCTTTAGACTTTTTATGATCTTTTTTTATTCCCCCATTGGCACGGTATTTGCTGAGGAATCGACGTAAGTCGTTGGTATCAAAGGACTTACATCGACGCGGGGGGCGGGCCGCTGCCCTAAGTCGTTGGTATCAAAGGACTTACGTAAAAAAGGGAGTGAGCACAACGTCTCACTCCCCTCTCTCAACACAGCGAAAGGTTACCTACAACGAAGCAACGCACTTGGAAAGAGATAGTGACCGGACAGTGCCATCGTTCAAGCGTACTTTGATACCCCGACCACTTGGACCTGTGAAAGACGCCAGCTTAACACCGTCAATCTTACGGAGAACATTTCGACTGCCATGTACTGGATACAGCAGGCTGACTTTTCTGTCGTTACGCTTGAGATAAAGATCGTTCGTCATTAATGAACCCTTCGACTTGAGAGAATGTGAAACGCTTGACACCCTGTGGTGTCTCGATTGAAACGTAGTCGGTAAAGATAGCCGCGACCACACCGGCTTTGAACTTGGTTCCCACACGCACGCACGGCGTGACGGCATCAGATGATGATTTCATCATTTTCCTCTTTGGCGAGACGGGCCGCTTCAGCGACTTCGTTTCTGAGTTCTGCGGATTTGGTTGCGAGACGCTCCGCTAACCTATGGACTAGTTTGTCTGTGACGGTCACGTTGATCTCGTTACCATCAAGATCTTCAAACGCGAAGCAACTGCCCCAAAAACTACACTCAGTGGCTTTCGCCACTACTACCTGGTAGACTTTCATCGTTTCCCTTTCGTGTTGTTGTGAGTCTTTATCATACTGTCTTTTCTTCAGCGATCGCCTGTAATTCCAATTCCTGTGATATTATACGCTTCTCCATTTCAAGAATAATCTCAGATTCTTTTGCGAGATCTGAATCCTTGTCCACATATATGCTGCCAGATACGTCTCCTGTTACAGTATAGCGGATCTTGGTCTTGGTCTCTTTGTCTTTGACGAGTTTAATAGACATGTTTTCTCCAGTTCAGGACCACTCTTTGAAACAAGCGGAACGTTCCGCTTGTCTTGTTCGCTGTCTCTTTGGACGGTTGTCGTGAGTACCGCTGCCACTGACGTGAGATTGGTGACCCAGAGCAACTTTGCTGGGTTTGATGGTGAGTGTGATGGTTTTCTTTTTGCGTCTCATGGCTCTATTATACTATTCGTCGTATGGAATGCAATCCAGAAGGCGGAACATTTTGAAAAAAAACGCATTTAGTTCGGCAATGGTGTCCCACTTGTGCAGAACCACGTCAAAGTATCGACCGTGCTCATTCTTGAACTGAGACTTCGCGTTAAAGCGATTTACACTCCACGATTCTCCATTTCGACGCCGACCACGAAGGCCGTACTCAATAACTGTGACAAAGAACAGCTTCCCACGGTCACCGCCACGGAAGCACCGCTGATAATTAGCGACGGCATGCGGCGTAATTATCTCGTTGACAGGGAATTCTTGGTAGCTGTTGTTGAGTAACTGAGTTCTCATGGGGTTTTTCCGTTGTGGTGAAAAGTTATGACGACGGGACATACTTGACCAACTTTCATACCCCGAACTGCCACCGACACGGGGTCGAGTGCTTGTCAGCCGGATTACTTGTCAGCCGAAGGGTCGGTTCTCATCCCGTCGTCATGTATGTATTATACTATATTTATCGTCATTGTCAAGGGTGAACTTGACTTTCTTTTGTGATTTTCGCTGGCGGTGGCTGGCGGTGGCTGGCGGGGGCTGGCGATGGACGGTGAGCCGGTTAGCTTGAATGAGACAGGTTGGAATCGACTCTGGCATTGTTAGCCCCTGCTTTCCCATGCTTTCACCATACAGTATTTATCGGCAATGTCAACCCCTGATCTTGAATCTTTCTGAAAAGAAAAAGAATTGACGTAAGTCGTTACGTGGTAAGGGTTTACGTCGCTCGCGGCCCGCCCCCGGCGACGTAAGTCGTTGCGGGGTAAGGACTTAGAAGTCGCCTAGCTGTGATCACAGGTCTCGAACGCGATCCCAATCGTCACCACCCATGTAATTCATCATACGCCCGGTCAGATTCCTTCGCACACTCGTTGCAATCCTCCGGGCGTTCGCCGTGTGAGCACTTACCACCGCCGCAACATTCCGGGCACCAGCCGTATGCGTAATTTGCGTCTGTGATAATACGACCGCAGCCGCTCCGCTCACAAAGTCGTCCGTCATCCTCCCGATCATCTTCCAGTTCAGCTTCGAGCCAGTACGCAATCGCCAAGAGTTTTTCCGCTACGGAGTCGTTGACTTCGCCGTTAGCGACTAGGGCGTGAATGTCGTTGATCGCGTTTTGTGTGTTCATCATTTCGTTTTCTTTCAGACTTGGTAAGATTTTACGCCAATTTCTTGAGCAGCTTCAACGTTTGCCGCATCGTCATCATAGAAGTATATTTTATTGTATGACTCCATGATTGTCAACAGCACCTTGCGTTTATTTCGGGAAATATCCAAACCTTCGTCACCCACACAGTGGACGGCGGTTGCCCTGATACCAAATTCACTCAAAAATTCTTGAATAGCATCAGCGATAGAATTACTTCTGGCCGTCAAAATGAACAGACCGTGACCCTCACCGTAAACCTCTTTTGCAAGCTCGACCAATTTCGTCGGCTTGCCGTTCAGGATGTACTCAGGATTTTTGAATTGAGAGAAGTCGAATTCCTCATCTTTTTGTAATTCGTAGGTATTGAACTCAGCAGCCGTCAAACGTTTCGTGATTCTGCGAGCAGCACCACCAACGCCACCCGGACCAAGAACCAAAACGCCAGCGTCAGTAAATGCCAGAGTATCATCAAAATCGAAAACGAAGGCTTTTTTTGTTTTATTTTTCATAGGTGTATTATACTTATATTATCGTCATTTTACAACCCCAAACGCCATCAATTCCAGAAAGAATATCAAAGTTTTAAGTATTGACGTAAGTCGTTGGTATCAAAGGGCTTAGGGTTTTCGCGGCCCGCCCCCGGCGACCTAAGTCCTTTGGTCGCAAGGGGTTACGTCTACTCGGGCATCTTTCCCGATTTGATGCCGCCGTGACGTGCGAACTCATCCAGCACAATTCCAACAGGAACGTAACCATAAACGGTATCAGTGAAATTACAGTCAATTTCATCTTTACCATACAGATCCTCTGCGTACTCACGCAGTGCCGACGTACTAGGCTTTGAACTGGGAAACCCGCATTCGACGTGCGAGTATGGTCCTTCGTCATTCCGTGGCTGACAGTAGGCGTTGCGATTACCCTGTACGCTCATGGTGAAGCCGTCATTACACAAGATCACTGGATTCTTTGGTTTCATACTAAATAGCTCCTTAGTTTCTCGTGCTTGAAAATGCTGATGTTCGACTCAGAATCATCATAGAAGTAGGTTTTATCAAATCTTGACACAATATCCATCAAGATTTTCTTTTTGCTCACGGGTACACAGCCTTCAGCACCCACACAGTGGACTTCTGTAGCATCAACCCCGTGATACATCAACCAAGTATGTATAGCCGCCGCCACGGTGTCCTGACGAGCCGTGAGAATGAAAACCTTGTGACCTTCCTCGTATACTTCACGAGCCAAAACCATCAGGAACTTAGGGTCGGCATTCTTTACAAAGGCGTCATCACGGAATTCCGAAAAGTCAAAACTCTCACCATTTCCAAGTTTGTAACCCGGAAACTCAAGAGATGAAATAGACTTATAGGCCACGTTCATGGAATTGCGAACAATCACACGGGCACTGGTTATTGCCAATGTATCATCGAAGTCAAATACGAATGCTTTATTCATACGTGTATTATACTTTATTCGGGCCGGTTGTCAAGTGCCAGTTTAGCTTTTCGACGTAGAATTTTAGAAACAACACGTTTGCCGTATGGGCGTTTGTGCTTCCAGTAACTGGTGAAGGTTTTGGTTTTTTCTTTCATGCTCATATTATATAGTATCGGCATTATAATGTCAACACCTTTAGGGTTATTCTGGGATTTTTATAGAGATTGACGTAAGTTATTGGTATCAAAGGGGTTACGTCGGTCGCGGCCCGCCCCCGCGACCCTAAGTCGTTACGGGGTAAGGGTTTAGGCGTTTTTCCTGTTGTTTAACATTGCAGCCCATCGCTCTGGACTGATACCCTTAGGGGGTGTCTTGATTACATCCTCAAGGCTAATCTTTCCCTGATTGATTACACGCCACGCCTGAGCGGCTGAGGCGAATTGGATTTCAGCTTTGTTCATACTTCACACGCTATTCTATGTGCTGCCACATATGCCCACCGAGAATGCCAAGGTGTTTCTTTTGCGGCTATTTCAAAACGTCTCATGACTTCGGCAGTTTGTTCATCTGTCAAGTCGTAAATTTCGATAGTCTCAAGAGCGGTTGCCCGCTCGCTCGCTGTTGACCACTTCATTCAATCCTCCAGCAAATCGTCCGCGTCGATAAAGCCACCGTTGACCATACCATTCACCAAAGCACACTCCGCACGATGCTGTGCGATTTCGTCACACTCATTTGCCGAGTAGTCAAGGGCAAAATCCATATTTCCGGTATTCTCAAGATGAGCAACTTGAGCGGCCAGCTTTTCGATGTTGCGAGCCTTGACAGCTTTCATCTTGACATGTGGCGTAATGCCGTCGCGTTTTTCACACAGTTCCTCAAGACGTTTCAGAGAACGACCACCGCGAACATGATCCCGGAAACTCTCGGGCAGACATGAATTCGGAACCTCAATGGCTTCCATCCACGCTTTTCGGAAATCAGCTTCCAATGCTTTGATGTCGCGAAAACCGCAGTATGGTTGTGATGGATCGTAGTTCATGTTTTTACCTCAGAAAGTTGTGTTGTTCGTTATGACCATATTATACCAAAAGTGGCCTGAATGTCAATCCCTATTTACCACTTTTCCAGAGATTAAATGCAGTTTCGCATTCTTCCGGAGTATCAAAACACCATAATATTTTCCAGTGGGCACGCTTTATAAACGTCAAGATAACACACTGGCAAGCCTCTGCCTTAGGGTCAAACGGCCCGATTCTCTCTGTCCACGTCTTCCGCATTGTATCTCCTGCACCCCAGCCGCTGGCGGCTGAGGCGTTTGGTTAGGAAAGGACACTAGGAGAAGTTCCTAGTGTCACCATTCTTGTAGATGACAACAGCCAGCTTCGTGTCGTTGTGGCCGAAGGATGGTTTGTAATCAGCAACGTCCGTGCCGTAGATCATTGGCGAATCCGTGACGTCACTGTGGTAAGGATACCAACGATCACCGCAACAATCACAATCCCAACCCGTAGAACAGCCGTCGAAGTACACTCCGTTATCCTGAGCGATGGCGTTCGCGTCGTCTGCGTCGTCAGCCTGAACGATAACATACTGAGCAGGGCCAGCGAACACGCCGCCTGAGTTATTTTGTGAGAATGTGAAGAATTTCATGGCTTCCCTTTCGTGTGTTGTTAACTTCTTATGCCTGTATTATACAGTATCGGCACTATTTGTCAACCCCCTTTAAGAAAAAGAGAAAGAATAATAGAGATTGACGTAAGTCGTTGGTATGAAAGGGGTTATGGCCCGGCGGGCCGGGGGCTTTCGCCCTAAGGTGCTTCTGATAAAGGACTTATGTCATTGTCCCGAGCACAGGTGTGGCAGCAAGTGCCGTGCCCCTCATCCTCAAAACAGAGGGAAACACAACCGCAGTAGTCACAATCCGTGACGAACAGCGTAGGCTGTGGAGTAGGGGTGTCGTGCTCTGCCGCCCACCCGTGATACTCATCCCAATCCGCTTGGGTGGGACCATCGAACTCGTCACTGTGAAGCTGGCACGCGAATGAATCTGACATTTGAAAACCCTTTAAAGTGTTGTGTGTCTCGTATGACCGTATTATATCTTATCGTCCAGATTTGTCAATAGCTTTATGCTCTTTTCTTTTTATTTCCCAAGTTGACCTAAGTCGTTGCTGTCAAAGGAGTTAGGGTCGCCGCCGCCCGCCCCCGGCGACGTAAGTGCTTACGTCGTAAGGGTTTATGTCTACTGCCCATGGTTTTCGGGCCTGAACCGGCAACAGCCGCACCATGTAGATTTCAAGACATTTTATCCTCTTTTTTATCCTCTTTTTTTATCCACCTACGTACTTCGTGTCCACACTCACTACAGTGTAGATTTCCTTCCCAATCGTCGTGAACAGAAGTCTCAATATAGAGACCCTCTTCACACTCTTCACAGATTTTTTCTGTATTGTCTTCCATCACACCTGATCGAATAGGTTGTCGTAATAGTCAGCGTCGTAATCATCAGCGTCGTCGAAGTCATCAATCTCAACGTCGCCGTCTTCGCCGCCCATGTCATCCTGACCAAGGAACGCGGACATCTCATCCGTGTAGTCCTCGGGGAACTGCTGACGATAATCGTCCTCAGGCACGAAATAATCGTAGTCGTCTCGATCGTCAAACATAGCAAAACCCTTTGAAAATTGAAAGAAACCCTAACCTGCCTCAGTTGGGCAGATCACCACCCCAAGGTTGGAAGCCATACGACTCATCGGCATCGTAAGAGTCAACGTCGTCGTCGCCATTGTCGTAACCCATCGCGTCGAGATATTCCCAGATCATTTCCTGATCAGCAGAGGCTTCCGCGTCCGCATCCGTATCATCCCAATCGCTCACGTCTTCAAACATCTAAAACTCCTAAGGAAAAGCTGGAAAGTGTAAACGGGCGGCAGGTCGTGGGCTTGCATATACGGGGACTCTCAACCCTCTTGTGCTTGTCACCACCTCGGCTGATGATTCCCTGCCGTCATGTATGTATTATACAGTTTTTCAACTGTTTGTCAACTCAGTTCTTGAAACTTTCTTCTACAATTGTCGTTTTCCGCTTCGGCTCGTGTGTCAAAGAAAGAGGGCTTTTCGCTTCCGTAAGCTGCGACCCACATAGATCGCCCGTCGCCCGTGATGATGTGAATTGGTTGTTTGTTCATATCAGTATTATACCTCATTTTTTAGATATGTCAATGACTATATCAGCACTAAGTGCAATTAATCCCAAAATAATAACAGCAATGACCAGATCCCAAGACACGCTCATCAGTTCTAACATGGTAAACCCTTCGTTGATTGTTGCCCCTCTACTATATATTATCGACATTTTAGCAATACCACTTTACCACTTTTTCTGTAGAATGTGGGAATTGACGTAAGTCGTTGCTACCAAAGGGTTTAGGGCTTCGCCCGCCCGCCCCCGACGACGTAAGTCCTTACGTGCCAAGGGTTTATGTCTACCATATGTCATCTGTGGGGTTTATTTGATCGACAGGCACAGCCTGAACACCCAGCGGAATAAATTGCCAATCAAATTCGTTTCCAATATAATCTACTATTGTGTCAGCGGTGATTTCCGCAGGTAGCCGAATTGTCATTTTAGTACCAGTGGAAGGTCGTATACAATTACAAAATATAACAAATTGTTCGTCAGTTTTCATTATCTTAATTTACTTTCAAAAACTTAACTTGTGAGTGTGTATTATAGCAGAAATCTGCCCAAAAGTCAACCCCTATTTGGGTTTTTTTAGATTTCCTGATTTGATTAGCCTTGACTTACCGGCCAGTTTCCTACCCGTCAGGCATTGCAGCTAGTTTTAACTCTTGTTTTTTTTCACAACTGGAATCATAACTTCCAGTCTCCAAATCTGTCTTTCGGCAGATTGCGGGAATCGAACCAAACGCGAGTCAAAACGTCCTCTGAAAGGCTAATCAAATCAAAAAATCATATATGTATTATAATAAGTTATCGACAGAACACAAGTTAGTTATCAACCATTTCCTGAATTTTGTCGATGTTTTCCTGAGAGATTTCTAAACCTGCTTTGCTCAACTTGTTGATGATGGTCAGTTGAATAGCGAAAGACTCTGAAGAGATGTTCAGTTTGTTCACTACGTTCTTGACTGCTGCTGCGACTTCGTTCATTGCTTTGTCCTTTGTGTCGTTGTTTGTCATGTCAGTATTATACATGTATTATCGTCAAATTACAACCCCAAACATCACTAATTCCGAAAGAATATCAAAGATAGCGTGGGTGGCTACGCGACTAGGTTAGATGAGACGTAAGTCGTTACGGTCAAAGGGTTTACACCGCCGAACCCCGGCCCGCCGTGCCCTAAGTCGTTTGGGGGTCAGGACTTGTGTCGAGTAGGTTTATTATCTTCATTCTTGACGCAGTATACCACAAACCCCCTTGACTTTCCGGCCTAAGGTGTTCGGTCCAGTCCTCAATTTCTACCAACGCCCAACGTCTTTTCCTGCCGTTTTTGGGTTCGAGTTTCAGGTGTGGAGCGGATTGCTTGGAACAGCAGTGCCAACCCGGACGAGACGCCAAACCCTTACGGGTGGCTTCGCTGGACAGATCACGGGCAACCAACCATTCCCCCATCGGTAGTGCAGACTTACCAACGAACAGGGGAAAGATTTGTCCAGACTTGTTAATCTCAAACAGTTTATAAGCCTGCATTTATTCACACCCCCAGCGGTCACATTCGACCTGCTTTGCAGCACTGTAGCGAGCAATGACGCCAGCGAATTCAGGAACACGCCAAACATTAGAGTCCTCGTCATACTCCACTTCTACATCACCATATTGTTCAATGTAGGCACGAAGCTGGAAATCGTTGCTGATGATCTGGATCGCATCTGTCCGCGTTTCGACCATCCTCTTCCGCCAGCCCAACAACACTAAATCTGAAACTCTCATTCTTTCTCCAAAACTCAAAAACTTGTGAGGGTGTATTGTACCACAAACCCTGTGGCTATGTCAAGTCATATCCGGAAGTCCGTTCCGTAAAATCGATATCTAAATTTGCTTTGACTCGCTCTCCATCCTCATACTTGGAAGGACTGTAGAAGTTGATTTCCGCTGAATCTGTTCTGTAGTCTATTTCTAGACTCATTTCAGCTTTGTACTTTTCCAGCAGCAACCCTAGGTCTTTTTTGAAAGCCGCCCCTAGTGCCTTATCGGCTTTGGCGTTTGCTATTTGAATTTCGGCGTCTCTTCGAAAATCGGTCATTTGCACGCTCGCTTGATGTAAGAAAGTGAAGTTGAAGTTTTACAGAGAACGCCGCCCTTTGGGGAGTCCTTAAGAGCTACAAAGTAACCACCATATTTCAGATCGCCACGTTGCTTGATTGTCCATCCGTTGACGATGGTTACGAAAACTGGTTTGGTGGTTTGAACTCGTCTTGTCATTTTTGTTCTTTCAGATAGTTAACTTGTGAGTGTGTATTGTAGCAGAAACGCTTACGCCTCACAACCCATAGAGGCCATAATTTTGTGAATTTCTTCGATATTCTTCAGATCGACGCCGAGTACGGCGTTTTCCAGTTCGACGATAATCATCATGTCCCGAATCATGCCAGACTGAATGTCCTTGTCTTTGATCTCATTGATGACGTGCATTGCGATCATGTGCTTGGCGGCTTCGATATCACTCATGGCTTTCCCCTGTGTTGTTGCGTTTGTCATAGAGGTATTATATACATATTATCGACAAATTGCAACCCCAAAGGCCACCTTATCTGGAAAGTTTTAAAAGATAATTACATATTGACCTAAGTCTATACTACCAAAGGGGTTAGGCCGCTCGCGGCCCGCCCCCGCGACCCTAAGTCGTTATAGGGTCAGGGGTTGTGTCTACCGCCCACGGTTTTCGGGCCTGAACCGGCAACAGCCGTACCGTTTAGATCTCAAGGCACGCTATTCCTTTTCGTTGCGAAGTTCAGCCCAGCACTCAATCCAATCAAGATTGTGGACCAAAGATTTTTGGAAGTCGTCCAAGTCTTTCCAATCCTGTTCTGTTGGCTCAGGGCTGGACACGGCCTCCTCGGACAGATACGCTTCCTGAGCTTCGAACACAGAAAGATCAGAAGATTCGTCACACTGAGTATCAAGATCGAAAGTCGCCATGTCGTTTTCCTTGGTTGTGTTGTTGTCCGTTATGGGTGTATTATATCTATATGATCGACATTCTACAACCCCAAAGGCCACGCTATCTAGAAAGTTTTAAAAGATAATCTGATATTGCCCTAAGTTGTTACTACCAAAGGGGTTAGGCCGCTCGCGGCCCCCGCCGCTAGACGTAAACCCTTACTGTGCAAGGGCTTACATCATCTGGCGTACTTGCCCCTGTGCGGGCGTAGGCGATTGCATGGGCTAGGACAGCACGTCATAGCCTGCATCAGCTAGAGCCTGAGCGTGATCAAGCCCACCTCTATATGAACCCTCAAGCTCAGACCAATCAGTAATATCACCATTAGCATTGGCCCTGAAGATGTATGTCTCAGGTCCACTGTAGGGTACATTACATGCACTCACTAGTACATACCCGCAAGCATTACCATCCCAATCCATCAGTGGTTCACTTAACCTATACAGGCGAGCATCACCGCGAAAGTTTTGTTTGCTGTTGATCTCTATTTGTGTTGCTATCATACTACCATCACCCTTCAACCGATTAAGTTTGCGAAACAGAAAGTTATCAACGAACGCTTTGATCTTTGTCATGGTAACCCTTAGTTAGTTGTCACACCTGTGGTAGTACCCCACTACAATCTCCACCCTTGCGGGCTTGTAGGCGTTGAGGATTTGAGTAGACGCCTCGTTATTCAGGCACGTTGCCCTACATTGTATGCTGAGGAAGGTGGGTGTCGCACCCACATCCATCATTGTCCATGATGATCAGTCTTGGATAGAGAGTTCGCCCCTAGAAAGCTAATCTCAAAGATGGAGCCGGGAATTACTCCGGTGCAACATGTCTGCTAGTTGCCACTTCCCCATAGTGTATCTATTTAGATTGGTTAACATTAACTCAGTGAGAAATATCTGAACAGTAGAGCGAAGCTATTACGCCACAAAGATATTGGTAATCTTCTTCATCACCCATCCATCCGGGTGACAGTGAAGAAACCCATTCACCCATTCCCTTGTATTCAAGAGAATTGTACGCCACCTTGTAATCCTCAATAGTTCGATAGTCGGTCGTGATGGCCTGCATTAGTTCGTCGATCATGTCTTGCTTTCAGTTGTGTTGTTGTGAGAGTGTATTATAACAAGTTATCGACCAAACGCAAGACTAGATGTTAATCATTTCCTGAATTTTGTCGATGTTTTCCTGAGATACTGCAAACCCTGCTGCTGTCAACTCGTTGACAATGGTCAACTGAATAACAAATCCAGAAGAGATGAATTTGGTGTCAATGATGTTTTGGACTGCTGCGGCTACTTCGTTCATCGTGCTTTCCTGTGCTGTGTTGTTGTTTGTCATACGGGTATTATACATCTTATCGTCTAGAATGTCAACAGAACTTCACTCTATTTTATAAGTTTTTGAGAAAGGGGTGGGGGTTTTATCTTCAAAGGAAAAAGGGTGTCGGACTGCCAAAAAGGCAGGGGTCGTTCAGTCGCAACGCCCCACGCTTTTCTGGATGTACTACCCAATCCATCACAATAAACCCTAGTAAGTATCAATCCAAGCCCTGCCCCTAGATCGCTCCCAGAATCGTCTTGTCCCTATAAATCCCCATAACCAACTGTTTTTTAGGCACTGGCATAGACATTCCATGCTTCTTAATAAGACCCTGAACATTCTCAAGATCAAGCCTGCGATCTCTTATATACTCAATGCCCAAATATGCCCCTGTAGCCTTGCTATACCTAGTCTCTCCCCAAATATCAAACTCCGGATAAAGATCCGTCGGTATAAGGATAGTCTCCAGACGGTCCCTAGAATGTCCCCACATGAGATATATCAGCTTCTTGGATATATTATCGCTCTCCTTATCGTAGAACAGCGTGTTAGCGTCTACGGCTTGTTTCATTCTCTCTTCAAATTCGAAATTCATCAAGTCCAAGGTCGTTCCTCCCCTTCAACAGCTTCTTCTTTTTCCACATTTTACACATTTGTGGTAAGCGTTACACATATTAAAGTAAGTGCGGTAGTTGGTATTTCGCCCTCCTACGGTTTCGTATTCGTGTTTACAGGTTTCTAGGGCTTTGACCCTAGCTTCAAGCTCCGCTATTCTTTTAGATTGATCCACAGTCATTACTCCTCCCATTTATCACCTTTAGACATATTGTCCTTCGCCCACAAAGGTTGTAAATTAGTGTAGTGAAAGCAGACCCTCTGTTGCTCAGCGTCTGCCAGGTCGAAACTCGCACAGGGTCTTATATGATCTATATGCCACTTTCCATAATTGTCCCAATCCATATTATCAGTAAATTGAGAGGCTAAGTGATCCCGACAAAATTCAATACTACATCCTAGAAGTTCTGTTGTTGATGTAGACTTATTCATTCCGTCTTTCTGTAGAGCATGCCTTATTCTCCCACGTAGGTTCTTAGCTATTTTCGTCTGAGGACGATTATGACAAATTTTGATTGTTTTTTTACCCCCTTCGGTTGCAGCCCATCTCTTCCACGCACGTCGTCTAATTTTCAGAACCCGCTCATATTCTTCTGGATCTTGTTTTATATCTTCATTCCTGCCTTTGCGATAGGTTGCTCTACATTTTTTACATCTATGTCGAAATCCAGTCCATACTCCTCCGTTGGGTTTTGAGTTTTTGTAGTTATCAAAAAATTCACATGATAAAGGGAACCACTCTCCACACATCTTACACATTCTATTTTCCATTTTCCATTTTACCTCCTAAGGGTTTTATCGACCAACGGTCGTCAGGGCGTACCAAGACCATTTGTACCTGTAAAGGTACTTGAAGCTGTGTTAGAGGACAGTGAGGACTTTAGTGCTAGTTGGTGTTACTGTTACTAAATCTCTTTGGGCTTCAGCCTAAGCTGCTTTACAGGTCTGGGTCGGTTGGTTACACGTTGCCCAGAATTTTGTAGTTGCCTCACCTTGGGGTGCTTGTTCACCCGCCGATAATCCTCTGATTTGCATGTGGGTCAGAACGCTAAACTGTACCCGATTACGTTTTTTTACCAATTTCATACAAATTTGTGACACTTTACAACCATTGCCACATCCTATTCTAGTCAAAATTGACGGTTTTAACAAAACCTTTTTGTCAAAGTTGTCTAAATTGAGTATAATAGAGTAGAGAACAGGGTAACTTTAACACATGGGGCAAGAATGAATAGCAAACAGATACCGCAAGATTGCGAGACGGAACTTTGTTGTAAGGCCACAGGGTCTCTGAACGACGAAGTGGTGGAAGAACTGAAACAAGAGGACAAGGCTCTAGCGAGCCTGTTGGAAAAGAAGGAACAGGAATCGAATGAAGATCAAGATAACTCGTGATTCGTACTGCTTTGGTACTAGAAAAGACGATTATTTTACCATAGGAGATTGTTGTGCGGAAGATTGTGAAATAGATGTATGTATGGCACAGTCCATAGAGACGGCAAATCTACCATGCCTTACTAAGGAGGTAGCAGAGGGAGAACCCTTCTTCTTCGGTGTTACTCACTACTCAATTGGTCTTGTCTCTAATACTTCTAATTATTACGGTCAGTTTGAGACCCTAGACGGTATCCTAACCCTTAAGATCACCCATAAGATCAGTGGAGCACGCTATCAATACAGAGATGGAGACAAAGTTTTCATTTTCTCTCACCAACCCACAGATTTATCCCTTCTCCCAGATCACAGATGTAGTATTCTGACATCTGACGCCCTGATCTGCCTCGAAGAAGACTCTTACATCGGCTATAAAGACGGTCACGTAGATGAACTGTCCGCTTCAGAACTGCTTGAGCAGTTAAGCCGCCACGATGCCGAGCGATCACCGCACTACGAACGTGTGGAACTCTCCCCGCTCACTAGGCGACCCAAAAGACCAAGACAGGGTACGCTTATTTTTAACAAAGTTTCCAAAAAGTTGGAATTATTCAACGGAAAGTCTTGGCAGACAATGAAAACAGAGGACTAGGACATGAACTTACCGGAAGGAATGACAGAGACTGAGGTTATTGCTCAAATCAACACCGTAGTAGATAGGATTGCTCCCAAATATACCTTTTATGGGTATACAACTGACGATATTAAACAAGAAGCGTTTATTATCTGCATCGAAGCCCTAAACAGGTATGACCCTAGCAAACCCCTTGAGAACTTCCTAAGTGTGAATCTATCGAATCGTCTAAAAACTTTCGTTAGAGACAACTATTTTACAGGAAATACCAGTGAGGCCCGCAAGAAACTCGTACAGCCCGCCCAACTTGACTACGAAAACAGCATTATTGACGAAGAGGGTAAATTCTCCAATTCTTACGAACAACTGGATATGGACTCCATGACTGGGATTGTTGATCAGTATATGCCCGCTAGTATTAGAATGGACTACCTTAAACTCATCAATGATGTCTACGTCAGCAAACAGCGGCGTGAGGAAGTCGTTGAAATAGTCAAACAACTCCTAGGGGAGCACGGTTACTATGAAGAAGGGTAGGATATCTAAGAAAGAAGAGAATTACATTCAATCTCATCTACAAGACGCTCCCGAGTTGATTGGTGAGCAGCTAGACCGCGACCCATCCAGCGTTATTGAGTTTATCAAGCGGAAGGTGGCGAGTGGAGATTTCAATGCTCCCTCGTGGTTAAAATCAGACGACGAAGAGACTGCACACTATAATCTACTTTCAAGACCCTACTGGTCTGAGATTCAGCAACAGTTTACAGACGACGAACTGAAAATGTTCAAATTCCACTGGGTTCGTATTATCTCTCAATTCAAAGACGAGGTACTACCCACCGAAGAGTTACAGGTCATTGACCTTATCAAGATGGATATCCTGATGAACAGGGCACTAAAGGGCAACAAGGAGAATTTGGAGCAGATCAGTATCCTAGATGAGCTTGTGAGGGTCGAGAGGTCGCGTGACGCCGATCAGATCGACAGAGATGAGCTATTTAACATGGAGAGACAGATAGCGTCTCTACGGGCCTCTCAGGAGTCTCTGAATAAGGACTACCGCGAGCTTCAGGCTAAGAAGAACTCGATGATGAAAGATATGAAGGCTACTCGTGAACAGAGGGTCAAACGTCTTGAAGACAGCAAACAAAACTGGACTAGCTGGTTGGCACACTTGGTTTCGAACCCTGACATAGCTAAGGGTTACGGAATAGAGATGGAGAAAATGCGTTTAGCTATGGAGAAAGAGAAAGACCGACTTTCTCAATTTCACAAATACGCTGATGAAACGGTAGATCAACCATTTTTGACGCCTCAAACGGTAAAAGACTGATGGAAATTATAGGAGAGTAACATTGAATAGTAGAGACTTTACCTTTTGGCTTCAGGGGTTTTTTGAACTTTCTAATGAGGATGTGACCCTAAGCCATAGGCAATTACAAATCATCAAAGATCACCTGAATCTCGCGTTTGACAAGGAAACACCTGACTATACCAAGGAGGGCAGCGACGAAGTTATCCCTACTGACATTTCTTCCCCACCCCTTAAAACTGAACCTTGGAAAATACCATCTTATACTAAAGGCGGTATGTATAGTACACAAGACCCACTAGTCGCATCCCCGCTGGGGTCTAATACTGTATTAGCGTTAAGCGGGGCTTCAGGCGTTCAGGTGAGCTGCTAATGACTAAAACAGCAATCATTTTCGGCGTTACGGGTCAGGATGGGAGTCACCTCTCTGATTTACTATTACTTAAGGGTTATACTGTAGTCGGGGTAGCACGGAGAGCCAGTACGGACAATACACAAAGAATCAAACATATCCTTACGAATCCAAGGTTCGAGTTGGTTCAGGGCGACATCACGGACACTCATAGCGTTTTATCTATACTTAAGAAATACGAAGATGTAGATGAAATCTACAACCTTGCCGCTCAGAGTCACGTAGCTGTGTCTTTCAAACAGCCAGCCTTGACTTGGGATATCACTGGGAAGGGCTGTCTTAATATTCTACAATCGATGGTCGATCTCGGTGTTCAGGCTAGGTTCTATCAGGCTAGTTCGAGTGAGATGTTTGGTAAGAACTATGACGAACATGTTAGAGGGGCACGACGAGACGAAATCCCAAAAGGGGTATGTTGTGACTTACCAAAGTCTATTAGAGTAAAATACCAAGACGAAGATACCAAATTCCTACCCCAAAGCCCCTACGCCATTGCTAAGTGTGCTGCTCACCACATGACTAGGCTATTCAGGGAGGCTTATGGTATTCACGCTAGTGCGGGTATCCTTTTCAATCACGAAGGTCCACGTCGAGGTGAAACGTTCGTTACTCGAAAGATCACCAAGTGGATTGGTGAGTACGTAAACTGGCTAGAAGGTTGCGAATTTGGCTCGACAGGGATTGTACTACCAAAACACGAAGATATGGTTAGGATTCACGGGAGACCGTTAAACAAACCAGAACTTCCAAAGCTACGTTTGGGTAACTTAGAAGCATTCCGAGACTGGGGGTACGCAGGAGATTACGTGGAAGCGATGTGGATGATGCTGCAAAAGGACAGTCCACAGGACTATGTTATCTGCACCGGCGAAACTCATACGATTCGCGAGTTCCTAGACGTAGCCTTTTCATCCGTAGGGATTGATGACTGGAATGATCTAGTTGTACAAGACCCTGAGTTTTACAGGCCAGCGGAGGTGGATTACCTAAAGGGTAAAAGCGACAGGGCTAAGAAAGAACTTGGTTGGACCCCTAAACATTCCTTCGAAGACCTTGTAATAATGATGGTGAATAGTGATCTAGAATGAAGATCTACACCGTCAAACTAGATATGACAACCGCTTTGGGGCAACTCAAGCGGTTTCGTCTCAGGGAGTTTAACTGTCAATATCCTATTATCTTCATAGAGGCTGACAATCCGGACGATGCTTGCTATTTCATGTTTTGTAAGTTCTCTGAGATGTTATTAAGACAAGAAGAATCGTTAGAAACGGCACAGTTGCTCAAAAGAGTTCAACACGACATCAAGATTACAAAGGTATTTTGCAAAGGTGAAAAGGAATTATGAAGACCCTGTATACAAAGAGTGGCGTATGCGAGTCTATAAACGGGACAAATTCAGATGTCAAATGCCCAAAGGTAAGAAAAAGTGTGGCCGTAAGAGAAGTCTTCAAGCTCACCACATAAAGAAGTGGTCTACCGCCTCAGCGTTGAGATATGACACCTACAATGGGATTACCCTGTGTTGGGATTGTCATGCGGAGATCAAGAACTGTGAACACATGTACGAATCATTATTCATGGAGATAGTAAGGAAAAATGCCAAGTAAAGCACCTCCCTACACGGTCATCAAAGATACGCGGGAGCAAGAGGGTTATACCTTCGAGAAATTCAACGGACGTTATACCTCGTGTGAGGGTATGGTTGTTCGTAAACTGGACACAGGAGACTATACCTTAGTTGGGCTTGAAGATAAGTTATGTATCGAGCGTAAGGGTAGTATCTCTGAGCTAGCTATTAACTTAGGGAAAGACAAGCGTAGGTTTATGGATGAGATTAAGAGAATGAAGGATTTTCCTTTTAAGTTCATTATTCTTGAGTTTACTCTGGAAGATGTAATGGACTTTCCTGAGAGTTCTAATATTCCTGAGGAAAAGTGGGATTCGATTGTTATCACCAATAAGTATATGCTCAAGATGCTGATTGAGTTCCAGATGTATGACGATATTCATGTTATCTTCTGTGGCAACCGTAAGAACGCCAAGCTAACCATCAACAGTATTCTTAAGCGTGTCAACGAATTTTATTCGGTTGGGAGGAAAAAGTGACACTTAACGTAGATCCCATATCTGATATCAATTCATATGGTATTGATTTTCGTAACAGGGAAATATATCTACACAGCTACATCACCAACACAGATGAAGATCCGGGGGTAGACTATAGAATGGCAAGTACCTTCTATAAGAATATCCGGCTGTTAGACAGTCAGAACAAGAAACCCATCCTTATCCACATGCACAGCATAGGGGGTCAGTGGGCTGACGGAATGGCTATCTTTGATGCTATATCTATATGTCAGTCGTTTGTTACTGTTCTTGTTTATGGGCAAGCTGAGTCCATGAGTAGCATCATATTACAGGCGGCTGATAGGCGTGTTATGATGCCAAACGCTTACTTTATGTGTCACTATGGTAGTAGCGGTCATGAGGGTAATTATGTAGATGTTCAAAAAGCGGCCAGCTTTGAAAAAAGAGAGACGGATGGCATGTTGGATATATACGCAGAGCACATGTTGGAAAGCGACTATATTAAAGAGAAGTACACGCACCCAACGCATGAGAAGGTTAAAAACTTACTCAAAAGGAAATTCAAAGACGGAGATTGGTACTTGAACGCAGAAGAGACGGTACATCACGGACTCGCAGATCACGTTATTAACTCAGAACGCTATCCGACGATAGACAGTCTTAAACAGTAGGTTATCAATGAAAAAGAAAGTAGAACTGAAAGAGATCGAAGATGCTTGGCTTAATTTAGACAGTATCTCCTCGGAGAACCTGTTTAACCCAATGGACTTCATAGACTTTAGAGGGGATGATTTCCAATACAAGCTACTCTGGTTGATGTCAAAGCCAGAGTATTTTTCGTTCATATGCAGAAACATCTTCAATATCAGCATTCTACCTTCCCAAGCCCTGTTCTTGTGTGAGATGTGGAACCGCCGTTTCCCCATGCTTATAGCTAGCCGTGGGTTTGGTAAGTCATTCATCTTATCACTCTACGCCATGATGAGGGCACTTCTTATGCCCGACCGTAAGGTTGTTGTTGTGGGTGCTGCCTTCCGACAATCCAAGGTTTTGTTTGAGTACATGGAAACCATCTGGAACAACGCCCCTGTTTTGAGGAGTATGTGCGATGCCAACAGCGGACCGAGACGCGATGTGGACCGCTGTGTTCTGCGGATTAACAAGTCTCGCATTACTTGTTTGCCCCTTGGAGACGGTACAAAAATTCGTGGTCAGCGTGCTAATGATATCATTAGTGATGAGTTTGCTTCTATCCCTAGAGAAATCTTTGAAACGGTTGTTGCGGGTTTTGCTGCTGTTAGTTCTGACCCAATCGCGAACGTTAGAAGGCTTGCGGCTATCAAAGCTGCGAAAAGGCTAGGCATAGACCTTGAGCTAGATGATAAGGACACGATCAAAAGGGGTGAAAACCAGATTATCCTCTCGGGTACAGCTTACTATGACTTCAACCACTTTGCTGAATACTGGAAAAAGTGGAAAACAATCATAAAAAGTCGGGGTAAACTTAATAGACTAAGAGAGATTTTTGGGGAAGATCCGCCAGATGACTTTAAGTGGAACGATTACTCTATTATCAGGATTCCTTATGAGCTACTCCCAGAGGGCTTCATGGATGCCGCACAGGTCGCCAGATCGAAAGCTACGGTTCATGCCGGGGTATATCAGATGGAGTTCGGAGCGTGCTTTACACGCGATTCTATGGGCTTCTTCAAGCGTACCCTAATTGAGTCATGCGTGGTCACAGACCTTTACCACGAGAGAGACCCTATTGTTGATATCAAGGGTGAGCCTATATGCTTCCAAGCTAAGTTGATGGGAGACCCTAAGTGTCGCTATGTGTTTGGGGTAGACCCTGCTTCCGAAGTAGATAACTTCAGTATTGTAGTCATTGAGATTAACGGTTCTCAACGTAGAGTGGTTCATTGTTGGACTACAAACCGTGAGCAGCACAGGGAGCGTCTAAAGAGCGGATATTCCAGCGAGACCGACTTCTACTCCTACTGTGCTAGAAGAATACGTGATCTCATGGTATTATTCCCATGTGTACACATAGCTCTGGATGCACAGGGCGGTGGTATTGCTGTGATGGAAGCACTTCACGATCAGGACAAGCTCAAAGACGGCGAGATTCCTATCTGGGAAGTAATAGACGAAGACAAAGAAAAAGATACTGATGGTGAAAGAGGTCTGCATATCCTTGAGATGTGTCAGTTTGCCAATTATGAATGGCTGTCTGAAGCTAACCACGGTCTCCGTAAGGATATGGAAGACAAGCTGGTTCTATTCCCAATGTTTGACTCTGTGAGCCTCGGGATCGCGAATGCGGAGGATGGGATGAAACAGCGTCATTATGACACTCTGGAACAATGTGTTCTCGAAATTGAGGATCTCAAAGACGAGTTGACTATGATCAAGATGACAGAGACTCCATCGGGACGTGGTAAGTGGGATACCCCAGAAACGGTCATCGACGCTGGTAAGAAGGGTAAGCTGCGTAAGGACCGTTACTCCTCTCTGATTATGGCGAATATGGCTGCTCGTATTATTGCCAGAACTCCAACGGCTGAGACATATGAGTTCTACGGCGGTTTTGCTACCGTAGACATAGAAAAGGGTAAAGAAGGCAAGTTATTTACCGGACCTTCATGGTTTACTGATAATATGTCGGACATTTATTAATCTTTTGTGTATAGTTAGGTGTGTCAGATAGTCTCATTGATAGACTGATTAACAGTGGCACTGCTTAATATTAATCACAAAGGGGCGTGATGGACTATTGTAGAAAATGCAGAAAGTTTGGAGATTTTAATTTTTCTAAGCAAAAATACTGTCCTGGGTGTCTTAATGATATAGCACGAGGATCTGGATTTAATCGGTATGATGATTTCAAAAACATGTCATTTGAAGATTGTCACGACGGAGAGGATTGGAATGGATTTAGTGATATTAGATATGATAATGATCTAATAAACCTAATATCCAACAAATTTCCTAATCTGAAATATCTCACCTCTTTTGACCATAAAAGCCGACAAATCGTTGATTCTGATAAAGTGGTCTATCTAGTATCAGACTCTGATTATACCCTGTTGAAAGTAGGTCAGACTTGTAATGTTAAGTCTCGCTTTAACTGCTATTACGATCTATCTATTAGTAAACCTCTTAAGTACGATATCTTCGTTGCTGATACTTGGTATGATCAAGACCTGTATGAACACAAGGTCAGAAACTTCTTAGAATACCTTGGGTTTATTTTACCTAAAGACAATTCTGGTAAAAGGCTAGAATATATAGAACAAACAATGGAGATTCGATAAATGACTAACTACGTATCAACGTGGAGTGACGGTGACTCTACAGGTAAAGCTAAGGCGTTCGAAGAATTTGCGGGCGTACACGAAGCCTATGACGGTATTTCCAGAGCCTATCATAGGGATTTCCTTGACGTAGAGCCAAACCGCTCCGTTAAACCCAGCTTTACCAGCAGTGATTACTACTCCTTCAGGCCAGAGGAGCAGATTCCCAGAAAGCAGAAACGCATCATCAAGATGTGTATGGATGCCTACGATAAGGTGGGTATAGTCCGTAACGTTATTGATTTGATGGGGGATTTCGGTTGTCAGGGCATAAGTCTTGTACACGAAAACAAAAGCGTAGAGAAGTTCTACCAGCAGTGGTTTAAGAGGGTTGACGGTAAAGAGCGTTCTGAACGCTACCTGAATAATCTCTACCGAACTGGTAATGTATTTGTTTACAAGTCCTACGCAGACATCACCCCAAAGATACAGAAGTACCTCAAAACGCTAGCTGCCGACATCGCTGTCGAGACACTCAAGGTTCAGAAGAATAACCTGCCTTGGCGTTATAATTTCCTAAATCCACTCGCTTTGGATATGAAAGACGGTAATATCAACCTCTTTCTAGGAAAAAGAAACTACCAACTCTCCGCCGATGCTTTCCTTGATAATTTCAAGAAGAATAACTCTTTACCAATGAATGTTCTGGAATCTCTACCTCCAGAAGTAAAAAGAGCTATTAACGAGAATCAGCAAAAGATTGAGCTAGACCCTGAGAAGCTGTGTGTCGGCTACTACAAAAAGGATGACTGGCAAGACTGGGCACATCCAATGGTCTACGCTATTCTCGATGACATCGTCATGCTTGAGAAAATGAAGCTGGCCGACCTTGCTGCTTTGGATGGTGCAACCTCAACTATTAGGCTTTGGACGCTTGGAAACTTTGAACATAAGGTTTTACCTACAAAAGCCGGTATTAACAAACTGAGAAATATCCTCGCCTCTAATACGGGCGGAGGAACTATGGAACTTGTCTTCGGCCCAGAACTTTCTTTCACAGAGAGTAACTCTCAAGTATACAAATTCCTAGGGTCTGAGAAGTACCAAGCGGTTTTGAATAGTATATTTGCTGGCCTAGGTGTTCCCCCAACATTAACTGGTCTAGCTGGCAATGGTGGCGGATTCACTAATAACTTCATATCTCTAAAAACTCTGACAGAACGTCTACGGTATGGTAGAGATCATTTAACAGGGTTTTGGGAGAAGGAAGTAGAATACGTCCGTAAGGCTATGGGTTTCCGTAAGCCAGCTACTATTGTATATGACCAGATGAGTTTATCTGACGAAGCGGCGGAGAAAAACCTTCTTATTCAGCTAGCAGACCGAGATATCATCTCCAACGAAACGGTTCTTGAGAGATTCAAAGAAGTACCCGGAGTTGAAAAGGTACGTCTACAACGTGAAGACAAAGCTAGAGATAAGGACAAAATGCCACCAAAAGCTGGCCCATTCCATCAGCCTGAATCTGACGATCTTCACGAAAAAGACATGGAGAAGATTGACCGTCAGGGTGAGATTACTGAGAAAGTTGCTGTAGAGAAGGAGAAGAACAAGCCTACACCAGTCTCTCCTCAGGGTGGTAGACCTAAGAATAAGCCTGACACCGTCAAGCGTAAGAAACGTGTGGATACCCCAAAGAGTAAGCCGGGAGTAGCTAATTTATCCTCTTGGGTTATTAATACTTACCACTCATTAGATGACATCTCTACTGGATATCTAGCATATGTAGGAAAGAAGAATAAGAGACAGTTGACTAAGGCACAGGTTCAGGAGATCGCAGATATCAAACTGCGTGTTCTATCCAACATCCCCGTAATGGCAAAGGTCAGCAACCACGTTATCCAAAAGGTCTTAGCTGAAAACTCTTCGGTGCCACGGGTTCTACTTTTACGGGTGGAAAACGCTGGTATTTCATTGGAAAATAACTCTACTCAGGAATATGACAGTGTGATAGTTGGGTTATATATTGACTATTGCCTAGAGTCTTACCCAGAGGAATTAGGTGAAATTTAACCTTTTTCGTAAAAATTTTTCTCTTTTGTGTATAATGTGATGAGGTAGAAACATATGAAAACATTTCAACAGGAAATTACTGACGGCATTGGCGAACTAGTCAAAAATACGGCTAGTCTAGCGTATTGCTCACCCGCGTCTGTTCATACAGATACGGCAGATAATGCTGAGTCTATAATTTCCAACCCGGAAGTGCTTACTAAGGTCATAGCTGAGAACAAAGATCAGCGTGACCTTTTTTATCTTGAAGCCGTTCTTGTGTCCACAGGATGGAATAAGAACGATGATATTTTCACTGCCACGAATACTTGGGCAGCTAGGAATACACCGGAAGACAAACAGTTCAACTTTATGCACGATGAGAACGATATCATTGGGCACATTACTGGCAGCTATGTTCTAACTAAAGATGGACAAGCTGTTTCAGAAGCAGTTGACGCTCCCCCGCATCCAGATGAGTTTGACATCATCGCTCAAGCGGTCCTGTACAATAGTTGGGCAGGAGAAGAAAACCGTGAGAGAATGGACAAGATCTTCGCAGAAATTGCAGAGGGCAAGTGGTACGTCTCTATGGAGTGCCTCTTCGCTGGATTTGATTATGCTTTAATTGATCCGCAGGGTGCAGCTAAGATCCTCGAAAGAGATGAGGCATCTGCCTTCCTAACGAAACACCTTAGGGCTTATGGTGGGACTGGTGAATATGAGGGATACAAAATAGGTCGTGCTCTGTCTAATATTGCGTTCTCTGGAGAAGGGTTGGTATCTAAGCCTGCTAATCCTAGAAGCGTGATCCTAAACAGTAAGAGTACGACATCTTTTCACGTGAAGAACACTGATTCAAAACTTTCAATAGGAGAAGTTAATATGTCAGACCAGACGTTGCTGGAAAATCAGCTTTCTGAAACTAAGGCGGAGCTGTCAGAAGCTAAGTCTCAGATCGAAGCTGTGAAATCCAAAATTGAAGAAGCAAAGGATAAAGAATTTGCTTCGCAGGTTGAAGCGTACGAAGCTGCTGCAACGCAAGCTCAAGCTACAATCGATGAACTGAACGAGACTATTAAGTCTACACAGGCCAAGGTTGCTGAACTGGAAGATGCTCTTGCTACTTCTAAAGACGCTCTAACCAAAGCAGAAGAAACTGTGGCTGAAATGCAGAAGAAAGAGAAGGCAGCACAGCGTTCGGCTGCTCTCGTTGAAGCTGGACTTGATGAAGATGAAGTTGGCGAAAGCCTCGCATCGTTTGAGTCTCTTGACGACGAAGCCTTTGATTCAATCGTAGCTATGATGGTTAAGACCAAAGCTAAGTTTGACAAAGACAAGTTTAAGAAAGACGACGACAAAGAAGGTGACAAGAAAGACAAAAAAGACGCTAAAGCAGATGAAGACGCAGAAGCATCAGAAGACGCGGCTGAAGAAGCCCTTGACGATGTGGAAACTTCAGAAGCTGAACTGAATGTTGGCGATGATACTGAAGATGAGGCCGAAAAGGCTCAAGCTAGCATTTCAGAATGGTTTGGTACTCACGTATTAACTTCTAAGTAAATAAAGGAGAAACTAATATGGCTCTCAAAGCAGATAGATACGAAGAATCAACTGATATCAGTTACTTCTACACAGCAGGTACGGCCACTCGTGGTGGTGTTGCTTGTCTGGACGTTTTAAGTGCTTCTGGTGCTGCTATGGATCAAGGTGATAACACCATTTCATATCAGGCCGCTGCTACTACAGACGTTCCCGTAGGGATTCTTCTGAATGACGTTGTTAACAAAGATCTTACTCGAACACACTTGAATTTCTACAAGAATGAAGTTCAGAAAGGTGGAAAGGTAACGATCCTCAAGCGTGGCTGGGTTGTGACCAGCAATGTCACCGGAAGTCCTTCTCCCGGAGATGTAGCTTACGCATCAGAAACATCTGGCGAAATCGCCAATGTAGCTGCTGACGCAACGGCTTCTGGAAACTTGGCTATTGGCCGATTCATGTCCGCTAAGGATGCTGATGGCTATGCCAAAGTTTATGTTAACCTTCCTAACCACGGTGCTAACTAATAAAGGAGACTGAATATGTCGTTCACAGAAAGACCAGACGATCAGTTTATCAGTCTGTATAAAAAGACTGGCAACCAAGATCAAGACGTTGCTAAAGCTGCTCAACGTCAAATGGCAAAAGCACTCGAACTTCCTTTGCGTAAAGGTGTTCTTGTTGGTAATATTCTCGGAGATATCTTCGAGACAATTAGTGTCGAGCCGGGAGCCTCTACGGAGTATCCTCTTGACATGATTTCACCGGGTCTTGAAGGAGAGCACGTTGCTTTCACTAATCCCGGACATGGTCGCATTCCTGAGCGTTCAGTTGAAAGTGACTACGTGACGATCCCGACTTACGGTATCACGTCAAGTATTGACTACTTGCTACGTTATGCTCGTGAAGCTCGTTGGGATGTTGCTGCTCGTGCTTCTCAGGTAATGCAAGCTGGCTTTGTTAAGAAAATCAACGATGACGGCTGGCACACCCTTCTGGCTGCTGCTGTTGACCGTAACATCTTGGTTTACGATGGCGATGCTACTGCCGGTCTGTTCAGTAAGAGGCTTGTTTCTCTGATGCAGACAACCATGCGTCGTAATGCTGGTGGCAACACCGGTTCTGCAAACCGTGGTCGACTGACAGATATGTATGTTTCTCCAGAAGCACTGGAAGATGTACGTAACTGGGGTCTGGATCAGATTGACGAAGTAACTCGTCGTGAGATCTACACCGCGAGCGAAGGTGGTGCTCCTATCACCCGTATCTACGGCGTGAACCTGCACGATCTTGATGAATTTGGTGAAGGCCAAGAATATCAGGATTTCTTCACAACTGGTCTTGGTGGTGCTGTTCAGCAGGCTGACCTCGAACTGGTTGTTGGTCTGGATCAAGGATCTACAGACAGCTTCATTATGCCAGTGAAGTCCGAGCTGAAAGTCTTTGAAGATCCAACTCTTCACCGTAGCCAACGTGTTGGATACTACGGTTGGGCTGAACTAGGATTTGGAGTTCTGGACAATCGCAGAATCGTCCTAGGAAGTTTTTAATCTGGAAAATCTAGATTTAATAGAAATGGAGGCTGTTTTTTCAGCCTCCATTCTCTATAATGTAAAAGAGGTACTATCCCTGATCAGATTGTCGTTAAACCCCCAGAGAAGTCATATGATTCAAACACAGGACACTTTTAAAGCTCTCGGTTACTATCCGGAGTCCCTTTCTTCTGGTTCTAGCAAGAAGATTGTTGTCAAATGTGATTATTGTGACTGTAAATATCGGGTCGTAAACAAGAACAGGGTCAAATCCAACAAGTACGTGGAGAAAGATGCGTGCCAAAAGTGTAGGTATGTGAAAAGGAAGGACGTATCTATCGCTCGCTATGGAGTTGAAAACTCAGCTCAGAGACCAGAGGTTAGGGAGGTTCTCAAGAGTAAAAAATGGATTAACTCTCCAAGTTTTAAAGAGAAAGCAGAGGACACTAACTTATTAAGGTATGGCAATAAATACCCTATGAAAACTAGCGAGGTCCAGGAAAAGTTAAAGTCCACAATGCTAGATAAGTACGGAGTGGACAATATTATGAAGTTTGAGGACGTAGCGGTAGAGGCTTCTAAAAAATCCATTCAAACTAGAATAAACAGGGGTTTGATCAAGACTTTCGACGGGAAAACAATGCCACAACTCGCACAAGAAAAGGGGTGGTCTAGGTCTCATTTTGGAAAATTGGTCAAATCAATTGGTATAGAGTCCGCATTACAGAGGCAGAAAAGCGTCAGTGGCTTAGAGTCTACAATTACTGAATGGTTAGATTCAGAGGGGATAGAGTATGAAACGCAGTTTGTCGTAGATAAGAAGATTGCGGACATAAGAATTGGAGACGTATTAATAGAGTGTGATGGACTATATTGGCACTCTGATTTGTTCGTAGACAGAAAATATCATACCAGCAAGAGAGACCTTTATATTTCCAAGGGGTATAGACCTCTGTTTGTAAGGGGAGATGAAATTAATAATAAGTTGGACATTGTTAAATCCGTCATCAGGAATGCCCTAGACCTAAATAGTACCAAAATGTACGCTAGAAAGCTAGAAGTTAAACAGGTTTGTAAGAGTGTCGCTAGGGACTTTATCAATGATAACCACCTAATGGGTGCGGCCCCTAGTGTTAGTTTTTCATTAGGGTTATTTGATAAAGAAGAACTAGTGAGCGTAATGCAGTTAAAGAAGACTTCTGGCTGCGGATACGATATATCCAGATACTGTAGCCTGATCAACACAACTATTACCGGAGGGTTTACCAAGCTACTGTCTCATTGTTCTCAATTCTGTAAGGCTGAGAGTATATCAACGTTCATAGACTTGCGTTACGGAACCGGGGACTACCTCACTCAGTTTGGCTTTATAGAAACTTCCTGTCACGCAAGTTTCTCTTGGACTAACGGGGCTAAGACATTTCACAGGATGAAGTTTCCCGGAAATTCTGGGTACGAGAATGGTCTATATAAGATATGGGATTGTGGTCAGAAAAAATACCGGTTACAGCTAATCTCCATTTAACAGGGGATGGCTCTTTTTTTGTGTATAATAGGGTGTAAAATGTATTTACACCCAAGCAGGACTCTCTTTAAGGGGATATTACATAATGACAGCTTTGTCTGATTTCATGGAGTCTGGATTGCTCCACCATGTGTTTAGAGGGGGATCGTTCCCTAAACCATCGAATGTAGCTATTGCTCTGTGCAGTGGGACTCCAGTTGATTCTGATACCGGCGTAACCATTCCTGAACTTCCTACGGGGATTAACGGTAGTGGTACTGGTTATTCTAGATACGACTTGGGAGACCCATCTACTCTTGGTGATGCCTTCTGGTCTTACGATATCAACGATCATAACGCCGGAAGTGGCCTGATCAAGAACTCTTCCACCTTCATTTTTGGAACCGCACTCCTTGATTGGGGTTGGGTTTCTGGTATAGCCATCGTCGACTCTGGCGAATACGGAAGTGGTAATCTTCTAATGTATTCTGAATTGGGCAACCCTAGAGTTGTTTATCTAGGAGACGCCCCAAAGTTTGACGCTAGTCAGCTTCAAATCAAATTTAAGTAGGGGCATAGCCCATGATTCTTACAAGAGCAGAATACTTGGCGTCTATAGGTATTTCACTACCTGACAATTCGACGCAAGAGATTTCGCCTTTAGATCTCAGAACCAGCTTGGTAGACTTGGTAGACTCCGTACCCAATTTTATGGAGGGGGCCACCCTAAATACTGTTAATTTTGCGTCTCCAGATACTCGCACAACAAAAGGTGGAGACTTGGCTTTAAGCCAGATGTCTTTCGCTGGACGTTCTAGTGTAGACAATACCTCTTTTGGATATGCTTCCCTACGCAATAATTACAACGGTTCTCAGAATACCGCACTAGGTAGCTACGCCCTAAGCTGTAATATTTATGGAAGCGGCAATACTGCTGCTGGATATCAAGCGTTAGTAGGCAACGTTACCGGAGATGGGAATGTAGGGGTCGGTGATCATACCTTCCACCATAATCGTTATGGTGATTACAATATTGGTATTGGTCATGGTGCCGGTTGGTATCTTGGACCCACAGTAGACTACAAGTTTGTCCTTGGGTCTTTCCCTGTATCTTCAGGGGATTTCTGTGATGCTGGTGGCGAACCTATTACTTCGGGTGACTCACCCCTGTTATACGGAAACTTATTAGCTGGAAGCCATCAACTTGCTGTAGGTACCAGCTCTTTACACAGTTTTGGTATGCTTCAGGTTTCAGGTGATATTTCCCCTACTGCTAGTGGAGAGTCTCATTTAGGTAGAAGTCAAGCATCTTGGAAATCCATCAATGAATTTATTAATTTCTCCGGAGAAACCGTTGGTGTAGGTGGTGCTCCATCAGGTGCGGCACAAGGGGTCGCTGACGGGAAGATGACCGTTTATGGAGACCTAGTCCCCAACGAGAATGATAGATATGCCATCGGTCACCCACTTCTTAAATGGGATGGTTACTTCAACGACGTTATCATTAACGGTCAACTCATAGCTAATGACGTAGAATACAATACGATCAGTAACTGTCTATACGAATGTAAGACCCTTCACTTGGCCACAAGTGGTTTCTGTGATCCAACAGATTCCGGGTTCCACAACGATGCTGTTTGTGGATACCTCAACGATCAGGGGTTAGACGGTGCTGGACTTGAAGTACATTCAAGCGGTACTGGATACCGTAGAGACTACGCTTTACTCTACAGATTTCCAGACCCCACGCTTAATTGTCTACCTGTAGAAAATGCCTACACCAAATCTAGGTGGGAGAGTAACATATCTATTGAAACTGTTGATAATACAGCTTTCATAGGTCAGAGACTTCTTGGACGCTATAGCACAGGTATGGTTATTGAAAGTGGCTGTATGGGGGTCTTTGTAGAACCCTATGAGGCTTCTGGTCAAAGGGTAGTGATAGGCCAAGAACCACACTTTACAAACCAATACGCAACACTTGGCGACGTAAACTTTATAGCTCGTTCTGGTACGGACGTTATCAACGGAAACCCATCTGGATATAACTCTACCATGATGCACGGAACTGTCGATTCTGGCGTACAGGTGATTCAAAAATTTGCTAGCAGAATTAAGAGTGCTAGCACCGTCCGTGGCTTTAGTGTCATATATCATGACGAACTAGATCAATCATAAGGATAAATAATGAAAGATAGGCTATCCTTACATATAGATAATGGTCAATCTGGAATAAGAGAGTCCGTTACTGTTTTACGAAATGGTGGTCAGGCCAGCCAGTCAGGCTTAGTTGGTATAACCAATGCTGTTTATGCCTCTGGGGGAGACCCTATTTTACCAGAGACCATATTTAATGTTCAGTCTACTGGTAATTCAGATATCCGTTTCTCAAGTGGACCCTCACGTTTCGTTCGTAGTTCAGTAGAGTTACTGGGTAATGGAAATGGACGTGCTTCCGGCCTACATATCACCTACGATCCAGAGTTTGATAATGCTTTTATCGCGGGGGATGGGTATGGTGGGTATGGTGGGTATGATGAAACTTGTGTTGATCCCGCCGGTACCGATAAAACCGTTGTAGACTTCTCTCTTATCCGCCCCAGTGGAACAACTGGAATGGAATTCTCCCATCTCTCAATCTCCGAACGTGGATTTATTGGGATTGGGACTACACGAACACATACTACTAGACATTTTGATCCTCATGCACCCTTAACCGTAGCTTATATGTGCGAGACTGTTGCTGACAGCGGCACAATCTCCATACATGAGCAGGCTTCAGCACCAAGTAATAATTCTGATTTTGGTAAGATCTACGTCAAACCTTACACCGTTGGTAGCCGTAGTCAGGCTTTGTATTTTAAGGATGATAGCGGTTTTGAGACCAACCTTGTACTGAGTCAGGATTTAGAACCCACAGTAGCTAGTGGTGGTTTAATTTATGGAAATAATGGAAATACATACGGGGGTTGGCATACCCCTAAGGTTAGGCAGGCAGATGAGACTAAGTCTAACAATACATATTACGGTTGGGGTGCTGGATATTTACTATCCGAGACAGGTTCTGCAGACTGTAATACTCTAGTTGGTTATCATGCGGGTAGTGGACTAGAACCAGTCAGCTCTAAAAATACCGTAGTGGGTTGCGATAGTTTCGTTGGATATACCGATGGTAATAGAAACATCGTTATCGGTGACGCAAACTTCAATGGCGGAGGATCAGAATTTGGAGGTATGGATGATGCGATCTTGATTGGTCGTGAGCTATACCAAAGCGAAATTCCTGAAGATGGAACGTTCGCCCTAGGTAAAGGTACTACACCTTTGTTGCTTGGTAAGGTTACCGGATCGAAATATCTATCAGTGGTAGGAGGTACTTTCTCCGTTCTGGAACAATCTCAAAGTGAGTTCAAAACCAGTTTTGAGTTTGATAATCCATTCGTTAGATATACAACAGTACTCAACACTATAGACTACGCCCGTGCCGGAAGTAATCAGGGTATCAACGACTTAGTATTCAGGTTTTCAAACGGAGATGGTCTATCAGAGGATTTATTTACTCTAGACCCCAGAGGTTCCTTTGCTCACACTCCTACATATCAGGCTCCAACGGGAACGACCCCATTTGCTGAACTAAATGCTGACTTTAAACTAAAGGGTGCTATTAGGTTCCAAGATGGTACTTCACTATCTGGTATCTCTGAGTTTAACCTTATTCCTCTGAATGGTGTGTCTGGAACTAATGTTGTAGTTCAAAACAACGAAAATCACATAGTACTAGATTATTCAGATCTTAATCTAGCTGGTAACGTAGCGACGGAGATAAGATCAGACAATACATTTTTTGCCGCACAGGTGGACGGCTCAGGGTCGTCTAAAATCGGTAAGATGTCTTTACAGGGTCTGGCTGATTACGTTGGTAGTGGAGCCAGTACAATCGCAGAGAACTGTAATGTTCTGATTTCTAATCCAGAAAACGAACTAAATGTGAATGCTGCCGGTATGAGCCGTTCAGTTCTTGTGGGCTGTGATGTAGCCTACGGGGCTAGCGGATGGAAACATGCTGTAATCATTGGTTCTGAGGCTGGTGCCAACGCTACTGTATCTAATCCTAGCTTGGGAATGGATATGGCGGCAGTATTTGT
>Ga0208012_1000089_pt1 | contig 37247 bp, 18 predicted proteins | sample 15BtaG_FD_184090 | JGI IMG/M metagenome (GOLD analysis project Ga0208012, IMG submission 184090) | Marine viral communities from the Subarctic Pacific Ocean - 15B_ETSP_OMZ_AT15312_CsCl metaG (SPAdes) (version 2) | ecosystem: Environmental > Aquatic > Marine > Oceanic | place: Pacific Ocean... | reverse complement strand
TGAACGACACAGGAACAGGAGGACTAACCTTAACACCCAATAACACCGAAAGCGGAGATCAGGATTCAGGAAACCTACCATCATGTTAGACACAACATACATAGGAGATAAGCATTTAGACTATTGGTATATTATACTTCCAGATAGTATAGTACCCGCAGATATGTGGTTTAATACTCTACAGGATGATGAATTTGAAACTGTAAGATGGAGTAATAACAAAGATAGATTTGTAATTAAAGTTAAAAAGAGTTTTGTACCACAATACATTTTAGACAGACATCCATTTACAGCAGGAGGATTTCCTCGCTATATGAACTATCTTGATTATAGACAAATTATTAGTGATTGGGAGTTAGACCAGTGGAATGAGACTATGGATGATGGTAGTGAAACTGCACAAATACAGAATAATGGCAAAAGATAAGAATAAGATTCCTATTAAAGAAAGAGAAGGCTTTAAAAAGTTTCTCAACATCTTTCCTAAAGTTGCGTCAGGAGTTCTAAATGTTGCAGGACTTGTAGTACCCGGAGCCTCTGCAGCTGGGAAAGTCATTGGAGCTATTGATGGAATGGTAAATTCTGGAGAAATTACTAATGAGTATGCAATTCAAGCTAAGAATTATCTTTTGGAACATGAAAAAGACATATTTGCATTAGAGGTAGCAGATAGACAGTCTGCCAGAGAAATGTACAAGGTAGACAATGTTCTTCAAAAAGGCTTTGCTCTAACATTTCTTGCAGGCTATCTTGCTATTATAATCTTTCTTATGGGCGCTATGTTTGGTTTTACAATAGCTTTAGAACCTTGGGAGATATCATTAGTCTCTGCTATCTTCGGTGGTATGTCTGCAAAAGTAAACACAATAACAGACTTCTTATTTGGATCTTCACAGGGTTCAAAAGATAAAACTGAAAAACTTTCAACCATTATGAATGGTGATAAATAATAGGGGTTCATTCGTGCAAAGACTCGCTACCTTGGGATAACCCTCGGGGTAGCTTAGGTTACCCCAACCTTATTCGTTCTTTGTTTTCTTGTAGTTGTTCTTTCTGTTGAAGGGGTCTCCATTTGTGAGGCCCTTTCACTTTTTATCCCGAAAAGATATCCTTTTGTAATATTTATAGCTATCTTTGCAAGATGAACATTACAACAAAGACATTTGACAGTATAAAGTTTAACCCAAAGTACCACACATACTACCTTGGTAATCAACGTTATACATCAGCAACACAATTAATAGGACAGTATAAGCCAGAGTTTAAAGCTAAGTTCTGGGCTAAAAAGACTGCAAAAAAGAAGAAGAAAACAACTCAAGAGATAGAAGCTGAATGGTTATACAAGAAGAATTATGGTATGACCAAAGGAACTATCATTCATAACTATATTGAAAGTTTCTATAACAAACAAGAATTCATATATCCAAGAGACTTGGTTATTGAACGACTTGGGAATCCAGATGTATTAGATGAACCCTTTGAAATTCTAAAAGATCACTTCCATAGGTTTGTACAGGAAACAAAAGGTGTACTTATTCCTATCAAGAGTGAATGGAAAGTAGCAGACAAAGCTTCCAAAATAGCAGGAACCATAGATCAGCTATTCTACAATATTCAAACTGATACTTATGAAATACATGATTGGAAAAACAATAAGCAATTTAGAAAGGACATAGCATTTCAAAACTGGATGCACCCACCTATTGATCACCTTGATTATAGTTGTGAGTTGCATCATTATTCTTTGCAACTGCATATTTACAAAGAGATTCTTAAAAGAAATACATCATTGCCCTTAGGTGATTGCCAACTCAACTGGTTGTTTGAAGGTAATACAAACTATGAAGCAATCCCTACATTAGACATGAACTTAGAGGCAACTAAAATCATGACCATAAATGGAAATACATAATACTACATTCAATAGCATATTTGTTATAATGGATGATTTTTTCATCTTTGAAGACCACGTTATGAATCTTGAATATCCTCTTCAGATTAATTTGATGAATGATTCCACATTTGGGACTATAATTGAAAACTAATGACAGTTCTTGAACACATAGATAAAGTAAGAATGATTCTTAAGCAGACATCAGATGATACTCATTACACAAATGAATTCATTTACAAATTGCTGGTGGATGCTCGTGCACATATTATAGAACAAAAACTAAGAAAGAAACATAAGATTAGTGCACAAAACTATCAGACATTCTGTATACAACTAGAACCTGCAACCTATCATGATTGTGGAACCTGTATACCAGATGTTAGTTGTAGAATACTTAAAGGTACAGTAAAACTCCCAAGAGTACTTAGGAATAAGTATAGAGACTTCATGAAGATTCTAACCACTACAGGTGAGACAGAAATAGCAGAGGCAAACGGAATCTACTATAGTCTCCTTAAACATTCTAATACAAGAAAGAATGATTGGATGTATGAGCTTGTTAACAGGAAACCTATAGTCTGGGGACCTTCAGCTCTTGAGTATCTTGTAGTGCAAGCTATTCTTGAAGATCCTACTGAAGTTGCAGACATGGACTTATGTGATGTTAGTGGTAGTGATTGTTATAATCCGGCTACTGATGACTTTCCTATGGCAGCAGATATTAACAATCCTGTATATGAGATAATAGTACGACAGCTTGCTATGTCTATTCAGCTTGCAGATGATCTTACAAACAATGCAGAAAGCACAGAGAATGGAAGACAAAAGACTAACGCTCGTAAATAGTTATAAGACAATACCTTACAGACATGAACCCAAACACCCTCTGCATATAAGAGAAAGAAATCTCTACTTCAACATTATCCAAAGGTGTAATGAGTTATTCATGCAAAAGCTTGTAAAAACAGGAATGCCACAAGATCTTCCTAACAAGATGTCATTTCTACAACTTGTGAAGTATAAACCTAAAGTCCAACCTATTAACTGGCAAGAAACACGAAAACAAGGAAAACATATAAGACACAACAATCTCCATACAGGAGGTTATCAAACATTCTTAAGGTGGTCAAAAAGGAATACCAATTTCCGTAATGATTTTCTATGGTCCTTCACACCCACCAGAACACATAAGCGCAAAACCATAAATAACTATATTATGGAACACGGTGCTAATCATTTAGTAGAAGTATGACAACAATAGAATATGTCCCTTTGGAAGCAGCCCTCTTAGATGTTTTCAGTATAGCAGACAATAACCATTTCACCAAACCTGAAGCTGAGGAATGGGCATCTTGGGCAATGCAGAAACTTACTGTTAAACAGAATTATCAGGAAGAAATTGTACTCTTACCAATATCCAATTATAAAGCTTGCCTACCAAGGGGCACTAAATATATTTGGCAGATAGTGTGGAAGGAAACTCTGGAAAAAAACGACCTTGAGACTATTACTCTGTATACAGGAAATGAATCTGGTGTGGATAAGAAATTTATGTCCTTCGCAAATAATAATTACTTTAAGGTTAACTGGGCACCTATGAGAGCATCTACTACACCTTTCACAAGATCTGTATTATGTGAGAATGCTCCTCAAACAGCACAATGCTCACACACCTATTCTGTAAATAAGGATTATACGATTACTACTACCCTTAAGGAAGGGTGTGTAGCTATTGCACTTCTCAGCTATCCCAAAAATGAAGCTGGAGAATTCCTTATTCCCAAAGATCAAGAGATCATGCAAGCTCTTAAGAATTATGTCTTATCCAAAATTTGGGAAAGGCAAATGAACTTTGGAGTTGAAAATGCTGAAAGGATGTTTGATAGATATTGGGCACTTTGGGAAATCTCTGCTGCTAACGCGAGAGGTAAGCAATTACTCCTTGGTATTGATCAACTAGAGAATTTTAAACAACAGAATAACAGAATAGGACAACACAACCATTCATATAACACTGGCTTTGGAAACTTGGCACACGGTGAAACAATAACATTTTAATGGATAAGACTACTCAAGATAGTTTCCTCAAAGGTATTCACACAGACAACAAACCTATTGCACAGCCTAAAGGCACACTTAGGTATGCTCTTAATGCTATAAGAGAAGCTCAGGATGGTAGCCAGACTTCTTATATCAATGAAATTGGTAATAAGGTTTGTGCGACTCTTCCAACTGGTTATCAACCTATTGGTTGTATTGATCTTCCTGATAACAAGATATTGATTTTCTTAACAGTTCCTCATGGAACTACTGTAGATGACATGATTGTAATTCAGGATGAAAATTGTGAATTAACAACAGTTATCACAGAGAACTTTAACTTCAGTATTAATCATCAGATTCATGGAATAGTAAGAGTTAGAAAAGGATGTAACAGAACTATCTACTTTACAGATAACCACAATCCTCTGCGCTCTATGGATATTGATGACCTTGATATCTACAATAATTCTGCTGGAAACTTTGATGTTATACTTACAGAACACTTTCCACCTTATAAAGAACCATGTATATCCTTTCTGCAAGCTTATAACTCTGGGGGTTTTGGTACCATTAATACTGGCTCCCTATCCATAGTTCTCAGATATTCAGATCGGGATTTTAATCCCACTAGCTGGTTTACACAAACTGCACCTATATATGTAGTTGATGAGAATTATGGTAATGACTATGAACAAATTGATGGTGCTGTTGACAGGACTGTTAATAAATCTTATGAATTTCGCTTTGATGATATTGACCAATCTTATGAATATGTGGAAATTGGAATGGTGGAATATGCAACTGAAACAGGAGAAGCCTCTGCTGCTTATTACATAGAACGTATTCCAATTACTGGTTCCAGTATGAGATATCTGTATAAGGGAGTAGACCAAAATACTTCTGAAGAAATAGATCTTTCTGATGTTAGAGTTTCAAAGGTAGACTATAAAAAAGTCAGACACCTTACACAATATGATAACACCCTTATTCTTGGTAATCTTGAGTCTACAGATTTCCCACATGCTGCATTACAACAAGCAGCATTAGACATTACAGCTAAATATTTTGTAGGCCCAAAAGTAGCTGACAGTTCTGCTGCAAATCATTACTCTCCTAAATCCCCAAAACATTCATATAGTACAGAGGGATACATGAGGGATGAGGTTTATGCCTTTGGAATAGTTTGGGTTAGAAAGGATGGTACAGAATCTCCTGTATACCATATCCCGGGAAGAGCAAAGAATAGAACGGCAGACGGTACATTGATAATGGATAACACTTGGACACAAATCTATCCTACAGGAAATGCTCCTAATGATAACCTACATAATAGACCTAATGGTATTAATGGGTTTTGGGATGAAAAGCTTGATTGGTCAGGTATTTTGCCTAATGAAATAGATAGAAATGAAGCACACCTCACTATAACTAACCCTGAAAGATGGCAAGTGTGTAACACCGCAATAAGGACACATGGCTGGCGCTCTACTACAGCTACAAAATTTGAAAATGATGCAACACCTGAACCTAAAAAACATTGGTACTCAGAAGGAGAATTAGCTTACTATGAATCTACTAATACATATCCTGACGATGTTGATTGTGATGGTAATGCTATCTTTGGTGCTCTTGCAGGAACTCCTATAAGATTCCACAGAATGCCTGATACAACTTTGGAACCACATTTCCTTGGTCTGGGACATGGACAATATCCGTGGACATCCGGAGGTCTTCATCCTACACAGTCTGTTGCCAATTTTGTAATGAATCTTGGGGTACTGTTTAATGATGTTGCACTTCCTACATCTGTAGATGCTGATGATTATATTGGTTATAAAATTGTAAGAGCACAAAGAGACATTCAAAATAGAACTGTTGTTGATAAAGGACTTATTGAAAGAAATAGAACAATCGGATATGATAATGGTGGGACAAACACTTTTTTTAATGTACAAGCTGATTTACCAGGTCTTACGATAGCCAATTGGGTACCCGATGCCTTACCAGAGGGAACATACTGTCCTACTGCTGTCTGGGGCGGAATAGGCTCTGATGAAAGCTACTCTCTCCACACACCCTTTAGTAAATTCTACAAATCTACTGGAGGAGCAGACTATATAAAGGTAGAACAAGTCTTAAGAGCAGGCCGTGTTGAGTATGCTTTTGGGTGTGAAGTACACGATTACCTAAGACATGGTGTACCACAAAGACACAGAATAAACAGAAACATAAATAATTATGCATTTTTAGATCCAGATTCTAAAGCTTCTGTGGGATTACTTAATAATGAGTTCATAAACTATAATCAACAGGAAACACTTGCATTAGACCTTGAAAATGGTTTAGATGGACTAGCTAATACGGCAACTGGAATTCCTTACGAAGTTGAAACAGAATCAGGTAATTTTGATTTCAACAACCTAGGTAATTTTGATTTTATTTCAAGACATTACGTAGCTCTGAAGAACAACAACCAGAGTATCTATGGTCCCCTCTCATCTATTGAGTACATACCAGTTACAAACTGTAACATAGACAAGAACACAAATACCATAAATGTTTATGGTGGAGATACTACAATCTCCAAGTTTGCCTTTAGAAAGCATATCTACGTCAAAGATTGTGATGATACTGAGGAAAAATTTAGAGGAGGAACTATTACGTGGTTCTGGACAGAATCTCCAATTAATACAGAACTTAGACATGCACAAGACCCTACATTAGCACAAGACAGGTATTGGCCCAAGCACTTTGCCACCCCATTGGACTTCCTTCAATATGAACTTAATGAAGGTGTAGAAGAAATGATTCCCAATACCTATTACTATAACAAGGATTATTCAGCAGAGAGGGATGTAAAAGTATTCTTTCCACTCCCACAAGGTTATAAGTATTGTAATAATTGTAATCACCAGTTTCCTAACCGTATAGTGTGGTCACAGAAAGGAGATCAGGAGCAGCTTAAAGATATGTATAAAATCTTTCTTGCTGATGATTACAGAAATATTCCCGGACAAACAGGAGAAGTTACAGGTCTTTTTTATCAGGATAAGACACTTTACACACGTACAAAAGAATCACTATGGAGAATACACACATCTGACCAACAACTTGAATCAGATATATCAACAATCTCTATAGGCTCTGGTAAATTCATGAAACTCCCTCCTGTAGAGATTGTAACTACCAATGAAATATACGGGGGAACAAACTATCAATGGACAGACTATCAAACACAATTTGGACATGTGTATGCAACTCCTGAAGCAGGAAAAATATTGTTACTAGGACTTGATGGACAGCTTAAAGAACTATCAGAACAAGGGAATAGAAACTGGTTTGAAGAACATCTTCCCATTAAGTTTTTAAAACAATACCAAAGACTAACATCTACAGAATACCCTTTTGATAATAATCCAGCCTATATTAATGGTATAGGTGTACTTGCTACTTATGATACAAGATTCAGGAGATATATTCTTACTAAGAAGGACTATAGATTCCTTGAAGGGGCCCACACATTTGATGGCATTAGTAATTATTCAGACATGATTCTCACGTATGGCACACAAACAACTCCTGTTGTCTACGTAGGTGATGGTAACTATACAGGCATGGCAAATAATTCATATAATTCTAAAGCAGGACAATTCTATGTATATCAAACTGTTAATGGTGCTGTAGGGTCTACACCTATAGACTTAACGAATGGCTTATACTTTGAAAACCTATCATGGACAATCAGCTATTCTTTCAAGGACAAGACATGGATATCATTCCACAGCTATATTCCTAATTTCTACTTCAATAATAATGACAACTTCTATAGTACAATAACTACAAGCCAGAATACTTGGGAACATAATACTGGAGACTTTCAGGAGTATTATGGAAAAAAACATGACCATATTCTTGAGTACATTCTCAATCCAGATCCACTTAATACTCACTACTTCTCTAACCTACATTGGTTATCTTCTGTATCAGCCTTTAGTACAAATACCAATCAATATTATGATGTACATAATATAACCTTTGATAGACTTGTTGCATATAATGAACATCAATGTACAGGGCTTCAAACAATAGATGTAATGAATGATGACGAGCCTTATAAACTTATTGATTATTCAGGAGACACACTTCATGCAAGGAGAACTAATAGAAACTGGAAAGTGTCCAAACTAAGAGACTATGTATATAGCTACACAGACAACTTCTTTACTAAACACTGGGCGATGACAAGACCTGATTACCCGATTGATAAAGTACTGAACAACAATATGATAAATCATGGAAAAGACCAATATCAACTCTCTGGCCTTAAGGATAAGTGGTTAGGAGTAAGACTATTCTTCAAGCCAAGAGACAATTATAAGATCACTACAGACATTCGTAAAACAACAATTCTACAAGACTTCAGATAAAATCCAGAAAAGTCTTCACTTTTAAAATTAATTCATTAATTTTACACATCATGAAAAAGAAGAAAAAATCCATCAAGCGTAAAATACCTGCAAGATATCGCAAACTCTACCAAACAGGTGGAGCTAATGGTTTTAGTACAGATCCACAAACACCTCAAATGTCCTTTACTGATCCATCTCCGACAGATGGTTGGATGGACACTTCCGCTACAATTAATGGAGGGGTGGGGAATGAAGCAACAGGGGGGAGTATGGATGCATTTAAAAGCGCCATTCCCGGAGCCGTCAGTTCTATTGGTGGGGCCATTGGTGACGCTGTTGTAGATAAAAATAATCCAGGAACAATTCGTGAAAAGCCCGGATATACAACACATGAAGATGAGGCACTCACTACAAGATCAAAGAGATTAGGCCATGCAACAACAGGTTTAAATGCAGCAGCCGCTGCCGCTTCTGTAATACCCGTTTTTGGTACACTTGCATCAGGTATTTTGGCAGGCGCAGGTGCCATAACAAAAGCTTTTAGTAAAAAAACAGCAAAAGACGCTTTTACACAAACCCGTAATGACATACATACATCTAATCCTTTTGGGAATGTTTCACAATATGGTGGCAAAATATATCAAGGCGGAGGTGGTTGGGGAACAGATCCACAAATGTCTTTTACCCAAGAAGTCCCTGAAGGAGGATGGATGGATACAACAGGAATGAGTGGAACAGATCCACAAATGGGGATGGGGACTACAGGTGGAAACAATTGGGATGGAGTTAAGGGAGCAATTCCCGGAGCTGTTTCTTCAATTGGTAATCTTATTGGTGATTCAATTGTTGATAGAAATCATCCACAACTTGTTGACCAAGAAGGATATACTATAAAAGAAGATAAAGATCTTACTCAAAAAGCAAATAGACTAAATAATGCTACTACAGGAATAAATGCAGCAGGGGACGCAGCAGCTATGATTCCCGGATATGGGGCGCTTATATCAGGGGCTCTTAAAGGAGTAGGTGCCCTGACAAGTGGATTAGGAAAGAAAGCAGGAAGAGAAGCTTTTACACAAAGTAGAGATAACATTTATACTACTAATCCATATGGAAACATAGCACAACATGGTAGACCTCTTGGTCCTGAGAATGTAGATCCTGATAGTTTAGTGATGGCTAACGCACCTAATCATAATAATCCTGATAGTAATAACTTTAAGAAGACACCTAATGGTGAGATGGTAGAGTTACAATCCAAGGAAATATCAACTCCTGATTGGGTATTCTCTGGTGGTGATAGTGAAAGACCTCCTTTGGGGTATGATAAGAAAGGAGAGCCTACAAATGATTATAAGAAGGTTAAGGTTTCTTTTTCAGATACAGTAGCAAAGATGAAGCAGACTATGAAAGATAAGAGAGATCCATTTACTAAGAAGACTGTTATGGCTAATGTTGAAGGTGTAAAGATGGATAACCAATCTGTATTACCACAGGCACCACAACCAATGCAAGCGCAGTATGGTGCAAGTATTCCTAAGGCACAAACAGGTATTGGAATGTTAGATAATTATCCTACTTTAGATGATTATCGCACAATACAACAAGAATCTGTTATGGATTATAATATGTTTCCTAATGATCTTTATAGACCTGTGTTTGAACAACCTTCCCCCCTTCCTTTTGCAGCATATGATCCTTTTAAATTACCAAAAGACACAAGAGAATGGCATCCAACTGGTAATGATATTGAGAATAATGAACAAAGAAAATATATAGCAGACCCAGAGGAAAAAGGTGGAGATGATGGTGGAAACAATATGAATAAAAATGGAATGACTCCCGGGACTATAGCAACCCTTTCTTCATATGCAGCTCCAACACTCTACAACCTTGCAATGGGTTTGAAGAAACCTGATGTTGCTGATCCTAATTATAATCCACATGAGGGAAGAATTAGAAGCTTAATGGCTAACTTACGTTGGAATAACCAAGCAACTAAGAATGCTATCAACCTTCAACGTAATGCTTATAACAGGAGTGTTAATAATGCAGTTTCAGGTGCAGGTGTAAGAAATAGTAGAATGCTTGCAGGTTTCAATACTGCTGCTAACGCAATGGCTAATGCAGAAATGCAAGGTGCAGTTCAGAATAATCAATATAGAATGGCTGAAGCTAATGCTCTTAATAACCTTGGACAACAAAGAGCAACTGAAGATACAAGAGTTGCAGATGTTAATGCAATGAACTTAGCACGTAAGAGAGAATTCCTTGCAAATGCAATGAAGAACATTAATCAAGCTGGAGTTTCCACAGGACAGGCTATGGATCAGAACTTGTATAATAACCAACTCTCTACAGTTCTTAATGATCTTTACAGAAACTTCTACATGAATGATGGTAAAGTCACTCACCGTAAACAGTACTAATAATGCCAATTAACAGATATGATGTACCAGCACAACTGGTAACCAGAGATTCCTTTTATCAACTTCCATTTGAGCAAATGGCTGCAGCCCTTGGTAGCAGACAAGGTGCCCATGATGAAACTGAAGCAGGTTACCAAGAACTTGCTCTAAAACAATTCAGCAATCTTGCAGCTGATGATCCTAAAGCACAGGAACAACGTAAGTGGTTAAGTTCTCTTTCTGATAGTATCTATTCAGACTTTGATGGCGACTTCTCTCAAGGGCAGCAAAGACTTAGAACTGCACAAAAACAAGTAGCTGAAGCATTTGGACCTACAGGGAAGATTGGTGCTATGGAGAGTGCTTACAAGTCACACGTTAAATACAACGAACATATAGATGAGTTAGCAGCAGCTGGAACAATTAATAGTGAAAAGGCAAGATGGTTAAAGAATCAAAGTTTAGCTAATTACAAAGGAGTTGGAGAAGGTAATGATTACGGAAGGTATAACACATTCTCTGGTATTGAAGCTGCTCACGATTTATCATTGGGAGAACGCGCAATTAAAATAACAGATGGGTGGAGGGAGAATGCTTTGGAAATGCGGGTTCCTAAGTTAGATGCTACAGGAAAGATTATAGAAGGACCAGATGGACAACCAATAATGGAACCTATTTGGGAAGTAAAAAACGGAGAACTCTATAAATATGGTAAAACACAAAAGGTAGAGTTCAATGAAGTTTTCAATGCTGTATATCCACAGTTTGCGTTAGAACCAGACATTCAGGCATTTGTGTCACAGGAGGCAGAAATGTTAGCAAGTCAATACAGAACAGCAGGAATACCATTTCAAATTCCTTCCTATGATTCAAAAGGAAGAGTAAAAACAAACTCTGATGGTTCTACTATAATGGAAGAAGTTAGTGAACAAGGCTTTAAAAACTATACAAAAAAACAATTAATAATAGACGCTGTTAGTATGGCAGCAGAGAAGGAATCTCATATCAAACAAGATCCTCATTATATTCAAAGTCAGAAATGGAGGACATTAAGAAGTGCATCACCTAAGTATCATATGTATACTAATCTAAGCTCTAGCTCACAGATAAGATCTCATGACCCTGAAGAGTGGGAAGAAAAAGGAGTAATGCGAAGAAATGACTTATCAGCTGCAAAGACAGAACTTGAAAATATTTCAAAAGATATGTCAGTTTCCCCAAGAACTAGAACAGCGCTTAAAGCAAATGCACAAAAAGAAGTAGAGGACGCTGAATTTGCATTAGACCTTTACGAAACAAACCATAAAGCAATGCTTGAGGTTTCAGGTTTTAGTATAGATGGAGAATACCAAAAATTAACAGACAAGTATCCACATAGTACCCATATTCCAGATAAGGAAACTTTTACTGATTTTCTTATGGGAAACGCAGATATAGTAGATGCATTCCCAAATTTTTATGAAAGAGATGAGAATGGAGGAGTACAAGCGATAGTAGACAGTGATGGTATTCCAATTATAGATCTTCTTGGATCACAGTACACAGGAGGTATGGGAATGGTAACTGATTTAATTAACACCAAAGCTGAACAGGAAAATCAAATAAAAATAGCGATAGAAGAAGGAAAGTATGATCAAAACTATGATATTATTGTTCCACTTACAGACGCCTCACTCACAATTGATTATAAAAACGAAATGTTAAGTAAACTTCAAAGTGGTGTACCTGTTAAAATAACACTAATGGATGGTACACAATTTGGATATAGTGGGGACAATGTTGCTGGTACATTTCCTACGAACTATAAGGTATCTGGTTTTGAATTTGTGAAAAAATCATTTAAAGGAAAACCAGCAGTACAAGTTACAGCTAAGAATAATGCAGGAAAAGTCAAAACAGTTTACGGATATCTTACAGATGAAAGCAGTGCAGCATACTCCCAAGAAATTGCTATAGAAATGATGCATGGTGCAGCAGGTGCAAAATCTCCAGCACAAGCGTCTGCGCAGTATAATGATGGAGCTGAAATGTTGGGAAGTGCACTATTCGGAAGTAAATTACAAGAACTGAATATACATATGTTAAATCCGGGCTCTTCTACGAAAGGTAGGGCAGAAATGGTATTTGATGACGATAGTAGGTTAGTCATTAATCCTTTGGTGTTTAGTGATGATAAGAGATTCTACCAAGTCCGCTATATATCTCCTGAGGGAGCAGTAGATAATTTTATAAAGAGTGGAACTACATCAAATATATACACCTCAGAAGATGATATATACATAGAGCTTGGAAAGGACTACTATGAATCGTTAATGAAGACAAGAAATGAGTAATATAAGTAAACAAATTTTTGACGCTGTTAACTCTTCAGATACACGAAGGATAACAGGAGAAGCTCCATCTGTTGTAGCTATTGATCACGAAGCATACGCTCCCTATTTTCCAGAAGGACAAGTATATCCCGGAGAAAATATAGATAGACAACGTGCAATAAACCAACCACATGGTGAACAAGTGTTCCATGCTGGTATGAGACTCCTTAACTTCATACCTAAAGCTGTTGGTTATACAGCAGCAGCCGCTGATCTTGTGAGAGCAGGAGACAAGGAAGAGAACTATAGTAACTGGCTCACAGATACTATGCTTGGATTAGCAGAGAGTTGGGATGAAAAAAATCCTATTTACAGAGAAAATCCTGATAGGTTCTTAGATATGGGAGATCCAGCATGGTGGGCATCATCTGTTGGTTCTGTATTACAGGAACTCCCTGCATTCTATATTCCCGGTTATGGTGTGGGAAGACTTGCAGGATGGGGAGCAAGAGCGCTTGGTATCCTTAACAAGCTGGGAGCAGCTGCTAAAACAACCAAGGCATTACAAGCACTTACAGCACAAGCAGGTTCTGCATATGCTATGACTAAAATTGAGTCTACACTAGTAGCCAGAGATGTTTACAAGGATATCTTTGAACGTGAAATGCAAGCACACGGTAATGAGGGATTAGCAAAGCAACGTGCTTCACAAAGCGCTGCAGTGAGTTATAATTCTAACAGAGCAAACTTCCTGTTAAATATGACTATGGCAGGTAAGATCATGAAGGCTCCATACGCGAAAAGAGTAGCTGTTAAACAACTTTCAAAACTCAGAACTGCAAAACACTCTTTATTTGAGGCAGGACAGGAAGCACTTGAGGAAGGTATAAACCTGTGGGCAGAAAAAGAAGGCCAGCGTGCTTATGATGAAATACTGAAAGGAAATAATGAACGCTCATTTGGTTCATACTTTACAAATTTTCTAAGCAATTTCAAAGAAGATGTATGGACAAGAGAAGGAGCAGAAGCTATGTTCCTTGGTGCTATCGGTGGTGCAGGAATGACTATGGGAACTGCTGGCATGAATATGATTGAGAGGCCAGAGCAGTATACTGATCCTGAGACAGGGGAAACGAAGACAAGGTGGATATCTCCTAATGAGAAGCATCAGAAGATGTATGAAGAGCAACAGGAGATGATAAAACCCTTCAGGGACGCTCTTGGTGGGGAAGACAAGCAGATATTTGAAACACTCTTAGCAGCAGATAAGCAGGCAAACCATGCCTTATTAGTAGAGACTGCAGAACAACTTATGGATCCTAATCTCTCAGAAGATGAGAGAAAGGCAGTTATAAATCTTGCTGCCAGTCAGATTACAAAGGGAGTAGATGAAACACAGGCTGATTATCAGAAGAGAGTAGATACATTCCAAACCCTGCTTACCCAACCTAAGACAGAGCTTGAAGAAACAATTGATGGTGTTAAGAAGAACATGCTTGAAGAACAAGTATGGCAATTTTCACAAGCAGGTGGACTTGACAATCTTTTGGGAATCTATCAGGATATTAGTGAAAAGTCTGAAGAGCAGGCTATCGAAGAAGGCTTTGCTCCTGATTATGTAGAGAAAGCAAACAAGGCTATTGAGTACATTAATAACCTTGCTGATGAATATGATGCACATGCTGGTAAACATTCAAGACCTGCTCTAAGAGCTATATACAAGAACAGAACAGAAAAGCTTAAGGGTAAGGATAAACTTTCCAAACTTCAGAAAGAGAAGGCTGAAATGGAGGTTACTGATGATAATGTTGCTCATGCTAAAGGATTAGATCTTCAGATAGAAAGACAAAAGACAGTACTTGATAAACTTGATGAAAAGTTGAAAGAACTGAAGACTAAGGAAGGTGGTGAGAAGATTATGAAGGAAACCAAGGAGCAGTTGAAGAAACTGTTTGATGAAACACTTGGGTTCTCTGATAAAGTAACAGACCTCTTTAACACACAACAAAGTGGAGGAAGAGTATTCCATAATAAGTCTAAGAATAATGATGAGGTAGAACTCCAATATGATGCAGAGAAGGAAGAATTCTTTTTGGTTAATGAAAATGGGCAGAGGATTGTACTAACTCCTGATAACATTGATGCTTATAGTGCATATTCTCCTGAAGAATATCAGGAAGTACAGAAGAGAAATGAGAAAAGAGAACTACTGCGAAAGAGGAAAAAGGCAATTAGTAAACTTCTTAGTAATCTGGATGCTGAACAAAAAGGGTTACAACAGAAACTTAAGGCAGCAATCGCAGCTGTCGAAGAAGCAAGAAAGGAACTTGAGGAAGCGCTGAAAAAGCAGAAGGAAAGTGGCTTTGCTGTAGTTAATGGTGAGAAGGTTACAAAGCTGATAGAACGTCTCCAGAATACTATTAGTACATATGAAGAGGCCATTACAGTTGCAGAAGACAAGTTAGAACTTATTGAAAGCCAGAGAAGTATACTTAATGAACAGCTTAAGAAAGTTAAACAGGAGATACTTGTGGACTATCAGGAACTTCAGGAAGATATTGAAGAGTTCCTTGACAGAATGAAGGACAGAGGTTTTGAGTCAATACAGGATTTTGATAAGTATATTCAACATGTTAAGAAGAGAATTGCTGGTACAAAGGGAGAGATAACCAAACTTAAAAATAGATTAGCAGGATTTGAAGAACTACTTTCAAGCGCTGAAGCTCTTGAAATTATCAGGGAAGAAATTCAACGCATGAACAGGTTTGAGGAAAAATGGCCAGAAGAAGCTGAACTTCTGAGACAGGTAAACTATGTCATAGCTGATCTCCCAAATACTTCACAGATAGGATTAAAACTCTTCCCAAATTTTGCACAGGATGTTACAGACTATATTACTCTCATGGAGAAAAGACGTGAGAGAAATGTGGAAAGGGTTGAAACACAGAATAAGATCTACCTTCTACCTGCTGCCATACAAAAAATGGAAGATGCATTAGCTGAACTTCAGGAAGATCTTGAATTACTTGAAGCCGACAGAGCTTCCTTTATATATGCTACAACCTTCTTAAGTAGTGTAGGAAATCTCAGGAATCTCCTTAATAATACCTACAAGACTATATCTAAACAACAGAAGGATTACGAAAATAATGCTCCCGGGAAAGAGAATGCTTCCAGTATTATGGGGCCTCTTGACACCCACCCACCACCTAATCCAAAAAGTCAGGACCAAAAAGCTACTAAAGAAGGCTACAAACCAATGCAGCCTATTTCCCCTTTTAAAACTTCAGGTAAGCAAGTTCAGACAGAAGAGGTTGATGGTATAGAGCAGAATGTATTAGATGATCGAGGGAGAGTTATACCACTGGAGACCTCTACAGACGGAGAACCAGATGGTGAACTATCTCAGCAACAAGAAGATTGGTATGCTGCTCTGAATGATATTGGAGACCCAACACAATACACCCTACGCGTAGTTCCTTATGAAGAAGGAGATGAAGCATCAGAGATGTTCTTCACTACCCTTGAAAAGCGATGGAATAAAAAGAACCCTAAAGCACAACCTGTAAAGTTAGTGTTGTATAAGAAGGGAGGAAAGCTCATGCAACGGAAAGGAAGACCAATTGTTACGCGGCTTCCAGCAGGTTATACAGTAGAAAAGGTTGCAAAGGATAAACTGATCAAACTATACATAACACAACGTATTCCTAACAGTAAGGAATTACTGGAGGCTTATAATAATGGTGAGGAGTTGAAGGTACCTGATGGACAGGGTTCTACTGTTACCATGACAGAAGATGGACTATATACCTTAGCTCTTAATGAGTTTAAGGAAAATCTTCAGGGATTAAGGGATACAGCATATAAGAATGGGAAAGAAAAGAAGGCAACATTTGTATCAGTCCTTGAAGCTTCCCAAGGAGTTCCTAATCTATTACCAGCAAGAGATGGAGTGAGACAACAGAAGAAGATTAAGGAGGTACTGAATACTAAGAAGGTTAAGAGAATCTTTGTACCTAAACATAAAACTGATTATCCATTTAGTGGTAAGAAACCAAATATGTCCTTCAATGTAGGCAGTATCTACATTGAAACCCAAGATGGTAGAATAATCGAAGCACTCCAGAGAACTATAAACTCAACAGAAGCTATGACTCTTCTGGGACTTTTCCATCATGGTTTTGGAAAACAAGCAGGAGAAACAGGTGGTTTTGGAACACTTCCTGTACAATGGGCAAGTGGTACAAAATGGGACTCAGGTGGAGTATTTCTGGGGACAGGAAAAAAAGTTGGTTTCATTGATCAATTTTTGTACTTTGGAAAAAGGAAAGAAGGAACAAGCACCACATTTGAAATATACTTTGACACTACAGACAAGGTTATAAAGTATGGTGGAGATAGTGAGCTTGGTGGAAGTGTTCACCCTAATAAGATATTTGATGAAAAAGGTAACCTTACAGATGAGGGTAATCACCTTCACAAATTCCTGTTAGGACTTAGAAGGAATGTCAATAAGAGGTTACTCAATGAAAAAGCTAACTACGTACCTGTTAAGTCTGTTACCAAGGATGGTACAGTGATCGTTGAAAGCAGAGTACAACCAAGGGATGGGCTTACTGCATATGAAGCCTTCCTACTTGATGAAAATTCAAAAATACTTTCCAGCGATCTCACAGATGAATCTGGAACACAGTTCCTTAACAGGTACCTGATATTTGATCCAAAACCAAACACAAGAGGTATATCTGCTCAAACAAAGGAACCTACTGAAGAACCAACTCCACAGCCAGAGCCCCCCACAGAATACAGAGACCTGAAACTAACTGAAATACTATCAAGTTTAGTCTATGCCCTACACTCAAATGCAGGACAATTTATAGTAAAACGTAATAGTGAGAATCTTCTGGAGCTTGTTGAAACAAATGGACAAATACAGTACATTGGAATTGATGGTCATATATTTATTGTACCAAAAGATGAGATAGGTTATATTCAAGGACTAATTGACAAACTTAATGATTACTATCTGGGAAAGATAGATGAAAATAGTTACGAATTCAAGGCTGTCACTGCGTTTTTTACAAAGGCTACTGTCTATACAGGTGGTGATGTTAACATGGATGATGACTTCTTTACGAAGAAGGCTAGTAGAAGACTCACCCTTCAGGATGGTAAATCAAAACCACTGAATCTTGCTAAAGCAGAAAGATGGTTGAAGAAGGTATTCGGAAATACTATTACAGTAGAGCTAGCAGAGGACCTCATTGAGGCAGGTGCAGCAGCTGAAGTATTTGATAACATATTCAGGTTTACATCCTTATCTGAAGAAGGAGAGGAGTATCATGAAGCTATTCACTATGTTGCAAGAAAGTTCTTATCCAAAGAACAGTACAATTCCATCATAAGTGAGGCAAGGAGCAATACTACCAAAGAAGAACTTGCATCAATGCTTAAGAAGGTATTGGATAAGAATGAAGATGGTAGATGGTTAGATCCTGATGGTAATGTCATGAGTAATGAGACAGCTGAAAGGTATGCACTTGAGGAAATAATTGCAGAGGATTTCAGGAATTATATGCTTGAAGGAGAATCGAGGTTTAAGAAGAATGAGAAGTGGTATGAAACCCTGTGGAATGCAGTAAAAGACTTCCTTGGGATTATGAAGGATAATCGCCTTACTATTGAAGATCTCTACAACAACCTCAACCAACCTGATAAGTTCACAAGCAATGCAAGCCCAAGAGCAAGGAGGAATAGAAGAACAATATCCTTACAGGGAATGTTACCAGTGAATAATGTAACAACCTTTGAATTCTTTGAAGGAATGGCTGCACGATTGTTCAATGACTTATTCAATCAGGAGACAGCTAAACCATTGTTTGTAGATGATGGACAGCTTACTGCAGTTCTTACAAGGAACTTGGAGAACTTCAGAACTGAACTATTCACAAGTATCCAACAATCCTTAGAAAAGGGTATTCCTGTGTCTATAGATCATAAGAACTTAGCAGGAATCCTATATAACAGAACAAATCCAAAGGATAATCCAGAGAAGAGTAGGGAGAATTATGAGTATATCATCAGCGAATTCAAGGACTTCCTTGTCCAATATGGTATAGACATATCTGAGGCTATAGATAAGATTGATAGTTGGGATGAAGTAGTTAGCAAACTTACAGATGAGGAGACAGGTGAAATCACTACACATGATAGTGGTAGTCAGTTTAATGATGTAGCAGCACAGTATGACACCAAAGACCATACTCCTAAGGCTATCAGAATGCTGATTGCAAGTATTCTTACTGGTGAAACCAACAGTCTGGGTTTACCAATAATGAATGACTTCAGTAAGACCTATATCAAGATTGCTAAAATTCTGGCAGGAAGTACTGGTAACTATGACAATATGATCAAACGTATTGATAATGAAGGTGTTTTCAAGAATGAACCTGTTATTAAGGAGTTTGTAGAAAAGCTTAAGAAGTATAGTGATGATCATGGAGAACGATTAAGAACACACTTTGCTGTAGAGTTCTCCAACAGTATGAACACCTTCCTTACAACTTTGATTGATAAGGAGAACATATATAGTGCAGACACTAACAATGCAAGGACTGAAAGGCTCATACTTGCTAACTGGGAAGCTGCTTTCAAACAGAAACTCATAGATAATGTTGGTTCCCTGAATTTTACACAGGAGGCACAACAAAAATTCATAAGCAGGTTCAACCTTATAGAGGACCTTCCAAACAGTGATGTACAAGGTAGGAAGGAAACCTTACAGGAAGCCTTAGAGATGATTGGTATAGAGTTGTCTGACATGGACACTGCCACAACCATTAATCTGGATGATGACACCAGAGATGGTATAAACCTTGAACAACTTACAAGGTATGTTGTTTCTACTCTGCAGGAGATGATCAAAAAGGGTGCACCTATAACTGCTGACAAATTATACCAAAGACTTGCAGATGGTGGTATTTATGGAAGATTGAAACAGATTGCCGAAATAGAAGCAATGAACAATAAGAATCACATTGATCTTCAATCACAATCTTCTGATGGTAAAACAATCTTTAATCTTGGGTTACACACTAATATCACAACAGTTGTTTCAAGAATTAATGAAATTATAGACACAACAAGTACTCCTCAGGAAAGAGAAGCAGCTCTGAAAGAAGAGTTCCCCCACCTGTTCACAGACTATCAGGCAAGTAGTATTATATGGAACAGGGTGGTTAAGGAAGGAAGAAAGATACACATAGTCAAACAGGAAGGAGCAAGAAGGAATACTCCCGGGGCTGAAGGCACAGTGCTTAAGGCAATGAGTATGCCTGACAGGCTTGCAATGTTTGTTAATGGTGCTATGGAATACACCTTCCCTTTCCTTAGAGCAGCTGACAGGGGAGTTGAGGATGCCTTCCAGATTGAAGGTGGTTTTCTGGTAGAGACTAAGAAGGACATGATTATTGCAATGGTTAATCATCTTGAAGCAGAGATGAAGATGTCATGGAATCTGAAACATAAAGGAGAAGGAAGCGATATAAGGTACTACAATGAGTTTGCAAAGGAACTTAGAGTATTCAAGGGAATACTTCCCAAAGAACTACGTGAACTTGCACAAACCTATATAGATAATCCTAATCCTAATTTCAAAGATTTTACACGCTCAAGAGCGGTAGATAAGGCTATCACTGATTGGATAACTGGTGCTATCAAGGATGAAACAACCTATCTGAGAAAGCATGGAATATTCAGAAAGTGGACAAAATTAGACTGGGTTAAAGATAAGAAGATTAAGAGTGATCGTATTGCAGGAATTAGTCAGGAGCATATAAGGAAGCACGGTTCTCAACAACGTGTTGTAGAATTATATGCAATGAATTCAATACTGTTCTATATGGAACAGATGAAGATATTTGTAGGAGACCCAGCCTACTATAAGAACATCACTGACAACTTCAAACGTTTTTCAATGTTCAATAGTACAAAGGAAGTTTCAAGGGTGGATTCAACATTCAACCAATGGTTGTTGAATAACAGGAAACGTCCCACACAAGAGCAGGAAGACGCTGCAAAACGAAATGTGGAAGACGGTGTTGTAGAGACAATTGTATATGCTGATCATGAATTTGTAACTGAACAACTTGACTACATACTTGAAAGATTTGACAAATCATTTGACAAGGATGAAGAGTTAACAAAAAAGTCTATAGACAGAAAGACCAAGAAAAGTTATTTTGAGAAGGCTTACAAAGGTATTAATGAAGCAGATGCCTTTGGTGTAATTACTATTGAAGAATACAGACACCTGCTTGAAAGAGCTGCACAGTGGACAGATGGTCATGAAGCTGCTTACCAAAAAATAATGGAGGGTAAACCTCTACGTCCAAGTGAAATGTATTACTTTCAACCACAGAAAACACAGTACACAGGGCCACTCTATGACAAACAGGATACCCTTCATGTTCCTACAGGATATAAGCATGTTCTTATGCCTATCTATCCACAGCTTGTTAAGAATACTAATATGGAGCGTCTGTACAAGCATATGCAAAATAAGGGAATTGGTATTGCACAGTTCATCAGTGGTAACAAGTTTGGAACTATTCTAAATGAAGGAGAAGTACAACCCTTTTACGCAGAGCGTGAAAATGTTGATGGAGATGGTAACAAAATAACAGAAACCCTCATCAATACAAATGTTGTTACACAGAGAATCAGTTACAAGTACTTTGGTATACAGCAAAAAATGACTCCAAAGGTTAAGACAGACGTAACTCCCGGAAGTCAGGCAATGGCACATGTTATTGCAGACGCATACAACAATGGTAGTGCGCTTAAAAATCAGGAGCTTCTTGACAGATATCATCAACAAACACAAGACCTTCTTAAATATCACTTTAATAAGCTCAAGGAGAAATTTGACATTCATCTTAAACCCTCAGCAGAGTCAGAAGTTTCTGAATACATTATTGGAAACAAGAGCAAGTTCATTCAGTATATCAAAGAAGAGGTTAATAAGAGAAACCCTGATGACAATGTCCTTAATGCTCTCAGTTCCCTGATGTTGAAAGATACTAAGATTGATGAACTTCCTAATCACAGGAAGATTCAGAATCTGATATTTGCCCTTGTACAGTCTAAAGCTATTACGGCTAAGAGACCGGGAAGAATGTTTGTACAAACACCTACTACAGGATTTGAACCCACAGGTAAGGGCAATATGACTGGTGATAACTATCTTGAGTTCTATAAGGAAAAGGATGGTAAGATATTACCAGCAGAAGTAGAGATACCTCTTCCTAAAGCGTGGATACCATTCATGGAAAGACATTATGGTAGTCTTGAAAAACTTAATGAAGCTATCAAGGGAGTGGATAAGGATGGTAATAAGGTTAATAACAGCAAACTACCAGATAGTCTTTTAAAATTCATGGGATTCAGGATACCTACACAGGGTATGAACTCTATTGAGTACATGAAAATTGTAGGATTTCTACCACCACAGAGTGCTGAAACCATAAGGGTACCATCACTGATTGTGGCTAAAGCAGGTTCTGATTATGATGTAGATAAACTCACTCTGTACTTTGCCAATTACACCTTTGATGAAAATGGAGTACCAGTCCATAAAACAGAAGATGAACGAAGTGCGCTTGAAAACCAATTACTGCAAACTCAGATAGAGCTGATAGAACAAACTGATTACAGATCATTAACTGCTCCTGTAGATGATAGAATTCTTAAGGAAACAACTACTGAGATAAGAAACCAACCAGAGCTTACCTATACAGACCTTATTCGCCCTTCTGTAAATATGGATAAGTTCTATGAATTCCTTGCAGGTAAGATGGGTGTTGCACAAACAGCCTTACAAAGCACCAATCACATTCTTGCACAAGCTGCTGGTCTTCATATACAGGAAGATGTACCGTTGTACTTTGACCATAACAAAACAGATGATGGTCTACACCCTTCACTTGCAAAAATTCATGATAGTGATGGTAACAGGATTACAGAAACCTTGGCAGCATTCCTCACTGCATATGTGGATATTGCTAAAGAGCCCTACGTATTCCACCTGAACTTCACCAACAAGGTTGCTGATACTATATTCTATATGCTCAGATTAGGAGCAGATCCTGTATGGTTAGCGCACTATATGGCTCAACCTATGGTTAGTAAGTATGTGAAGCAGGAAGCTATCAGAAGCGCTGAAATATTCAAAGGAAGAGGGATTGATTCTGACAAATTATTTGAGTCACAAAAAGACCTTGTATCCAAAATAATTTCTCCATTCAAAGACTTTGGTATAGAGTATGATGGCTTACTATCTAATATGCAATATACCAAGGATATTCAGAAAAAGCAAGGGGGAGTGGATCCAAAACTGAATTCAAGGATTACCTTAACAAGAGAGTCATACAAAAAGTCCCTTGAGAATCTATCTCTTGCTGATCTTAAGCAAACAATAGGAAGAGAACTCACTCAAACAGAAAGTCTGAAACAAGTAAGAATGCTTGATGCTTTCCTTGAGTACTCCAGACAAGCTAAGAATCTTGGAAAACTGATTAAAGCTACAAACCTCAATACTGGAGGAGTAGGTCAGTCAATTGAGGATACCAAGATGAAGCAACGTCAGAAGCAAGAACTTCTTAATGATGGATTTTTTAATGCTGATTCACTTGAAAGAATGTTCTCTCACACGTACTTAGGAGAATTTGAGAAGGTTGTGAAAGAAACAGATGAAATGTTTTCACCACAGTACTTCACTATGCAGAAGAGACTTGGACAAAAGATGATGGACTTTAAAGAAGTCATGGCAATACACAAGTACGGAGACAAGAAGAATAATGCATTTCAGGCAGTGCAGGATGATTTCCTTCTCTATATGGTTATGACACTGAAGGATAATTTAGGAAACAGACTCCTTGATGTAGCAGAAGCAGAAACACTTCTTGGAAACAATTCACCAGTGTTTCAAAAACTGAGAACTATCAAGCAGGATAAAAACCACAAACTGCACAGTAACAGGTTTATACAGGAAGTAGTTCCTGACATCAATAATAAGGAGAACATACTTAAAATGTTCAATAAGAAGAAGAAGCCAGCTGAAATCAATACTCTCCTTGAGGACTTTTACAGACTGAAGGAAGTAGACGCAATATTAGCAAATAACATTGTAAAAATCAGTCTCCTACAACATGGTTTAACAACTGCACCAAATTCATATCAGCAGATAATTCCTGTTCAGGAAGTATTCAGATTACTCAGTCAGGCTAAAGCACAGATTCCAACAGATAACGGAGTACTTGATAAGTGGTTTGACAATTTCAAACATCAGTTTCAAAGAAACAGAACCAATCTTAAATTCTTGAAAACAAACCAACCTAAGTATGGAAAAAAAGGAATCAGCTATGGCTCTGTAGATCTTGGAACAATAGAAGCAGATCAGGATTTTGCAGTATTCTGGACAAGAAATGATGATGGAGAGAATGTACCTAACCTTCTCAGGCATGGGAATAGTTCTGACTATAAAGGTGTAACCAAAATATACTTCAAATCATCAGGACTAAATGTGTTTGGTTCTAATGACAGAAAGGTATACTTTCCAGAAGATTCACCACCAAAAACTTTAGACCAACTCAGAGGTGAAGCCTTTGCAGAAATGTCTGATGAACTTACTGCTGAAATGTTTGAAGATTATAGTCAATCAGTACAACAAAGTAGTAAGGTTAATTATTATGAAGGTAACATAACTCCATCACCTAATACTATATTTGTTTTTGGAAGTAACCCAGAAGGTAGGCATGGTGCAGGAGCTGCTAAAATAGCTAAAGATAAGTTTGGAGCTAAGTATGGTCAAGGTAAAGGATTACAAGGAAATGCATATGCTATACCTACCAAGGATTTAAGAGTAAAAGAAAATAAAGGTTTAAAATCTATTAGTAGGTATGAAATTCAAGGAAGTATCCAAAAAATGTATGATACAGCAAGGGCTAATCCTGATAAACAATTTAAAGTAGCTTACAGAAATACCACTGAAGTTTCTTTAAATGGATATACTGGACTAGAAATGATTGATATGTTTAATGTAGCAGCTGAGTATGATTTAATACTTAATACAACTCCTGGCATTCCTTCTAATGTTATATTTAGTAAAGAATGGTTTGATACTGGTAAATTAAATATTCAACCAACACAACAAATTAGTGAGGCTAAAGAAGGTGTGTTTGAAGTATTTAAAGATAATCCTAGATTAGCTAGTATAGGTACAGAACAACAATACTCTGAGTATTTAAATAGTATATTTCCTGAAAGTAAAATAAAGGATATTGTTTATCATAGTACTAATACTAAGTTTAAAGAATTTGACACTAGTAAAGCTGGTAGTAGAGCAGAAGGAGCAGGAGTAGCAAAAACTGACAAAGGTGCTTTTGGGTCAGGTATGTATTTTACTCCTAATTCACAATATACTAAGGTTTATGGAAAAAATACACACGCTGTAATTTTAAATATTGAAAATCCTAAAACTATAATTAACAATGAAGGAGATAATACTTTATATACAGGTAAAACTATAAATGAATTATGGGGTAAAGATATAGATGGAGTAATACAAAAAATAACAGATTGGAAAAAATTTTTATATAAAGGAAATCCTCATGGAACTTTAAAAGATTTTCAATCAGTTGGTTTAGGATTTAAACCTGAAATTGTTGATGTAGTAGTTAGTAATAGTGAACAGATTCATGTACTAGGTTCTAAAAAAGATATACAAGGATTTAAAGAGTTTGTAGGAAAACCAACACAACAAGCTAGTGAGGCTAAATCTGAAAATATCTCAAGTAAAGGATCACAGTTTGCAAAAAAGCTAACTAATCCTGGAAATAACTTAAAAGTTACATATAAAGGAAGAGAGTTTAGAAATGCAGAACATGCTTATCAAACGTATAAATCAGGTGAGTTTGATCAAAAAGCTTACAACAGTAATGCATTTAAACCAGTAGGTTCTAAGCCTGCTAATAGAAATACAAACTATCAAACAATGGTTGACATTCTAAAAGCTAAATTAGAACAGCATCCTGAGTTGATAGAAGGTATTAATAAAAGGGGTGGATTAGCTTATATAAAAGAATCTACTCATAATGTAACAGGAGATAAGTTTTGGGAATCTAAAGGTCAAAATAAATTTATTGAAGCTTTAGCTGATGCATATCAATCTATTGCGCCAACACAACAAAGTAGTGAGGTTGAAGCTAAGGTAGATTTATCAAAAGAATGGAGAGGAGATTTAGAAAGTAGACCAGTATACACTAAAGAAGGTATCAATACTATGAGAACATCCGCTGCAGACTCTGATGAACATTTTGGTAATCCTTGGAGTGAAGGCGGGTATCGTGGAACTATCAAAACTGCAACTGTAGAAGAAGCTATACAAAAATATAAGGAATGGTTAATGACAAGTAAAACCAGTTCTGTTAAAACTATGCAAAGAGCTTGGATATTAGACCAAATTGAAGCAGGTAAACTTGAAGGAGCAACTCTTCTATATGCAGGCAAGCTTGCAGCGAGAGGAAAAGGAACACATGCTCATGCATTAGCAGAAATAATTAATAGGAACAAAGATAACACAAAAGAAAACAAAACAGAGTGCCCATTCTAATGAAAAAATGTAAACTACCTTATAAGACAGCAGAGGCTAATGCTAAAGCTGCATTAAGAACGAGAGGAGCAATAGACAAGTTCCTGAACATTACTGATCTTGCTACCTTCCAGAAGGAGAATAAGTCTCTGACTGAACATGGAAAGCGTGCTTATGGTTTGGATAGGACATGGTTCTACTCTGAACAATATGGCACTAAAGCTGTGCCTAATAAGCAAGCATTCAACGAAGTGGATGACATTAATGGTGTTATACCAAAGAAGAGAATTCCACCAAAGGGAGAAGGATTTGCGCAAGAAGCAATTCCTAAAATCAAGGACAAAAGAATGTCCAAGATAGAAAGAACACTATTCAACTATTTGGACTCTATCAATGTAGAAACCAAGATAGTAAAGAATTTACAGAAGGAACTGGCAGACAGAAATCTTCCTTCAAATATAGTAGCCGTTGCAGATATCCTTCATAAAGCTGTTTTCCTTGAAGACAAAAAGTATAACACTGAGCAGCTTGCTAAAAAAGTTGCAATCTTTGCTATTGAATTTATGGGCTCTACTGCCCATGCAGAGGCATCTCCACTAATTACAAAGGCTATAGACAAGATACATACATGGGAAAAATATGATGCCCTGTATGATTACTACAGTGATCACCCTCTTTATAAGGGCAATGAACGTAAGATTAAGAAGGAAATTCTAAGTAGTCTTATTGCAGAAACTATCATAAAGAATAAGGATAGACGGAGACGTATAAATCAATCTAAAAAGCTCACCCTTATAGAAGACATTATAAATAGGGTCATCAAAATGTTTGATAGTCTTTGGAAATCCAAGTACTATAAGATGGTTGACAACTATCTAAAGCACCGTGGTGTACAAACACAAGGTGTTAAGAAGGTAAACCTACGCCCTATTGATGGAATCATTAACGAAATTGTGGATGATATCCTGTTTAATGATGTCAGTAAAATTATCAATGATGGAGATAGAAAACGAAAAGGAGACACTAAGATATCCTTAAAAAAGTTACTTGAGAATAATCCAAGTGTAAGCAACATATATCACAAACTCAATTCAATGGGTTTCATGTTTACAGGTTCACCCGCATTATCTAATGAGGGGACTGTTTATAGGGAGAGCAATGAAGGTATACATGATTTAGACTGGCAGGTTCCTCCACATTTGGAGAAGAACTGGTTAGAACTTGTTAAGACGACATTTCCGGATATCTCCTATAAGATTAATGAAAGAACCAATAAGGCACAGGTCTTCAAGAAGGGTGACAAGATTACACATACCCTTATGATAGATGGTATGCCTGTAGACTTCTTTATAAGTATAAACCCTCCAACAAGAACAAACAAGTTTGGAGATATGCGGTGGCAGGATACTTTTGAAAAGAAAATGGAGATGGGTAGACATAAGGATATTCGTGATCTCATTGATTTTAAGACAGAACACAATGATTTCTTTTCCGTTCCTTCATATGTATACACAGAAAGTCAAAGGGAAACAAGCTTTGCACAGGAAGCAACCACAACAGACGTTGCACCACTGCATCCTGAAAAACTTAATAGTCATAATAAGCAGGAATTACAAAGGACTGTTGAGTATGAGCTTATGAATGAGGGTGACAGAGAACTTGAAGTGAAGGCAGGACAACCATACATCTTCCTGAGTGGTAGAGAATTAGACAGGTTTGACAAACTGATAGACAAGAAGGGAAGGTTGCCAAAAGAGTTCTATGTTACAAAGAGAGTTACGAAATATAAGAAGAGAAAAGGCAGTAATGAATATGACAGTCATAATGAGTATATTGATTTTGTGTATGTCAAGGCTAACAATCATCCAAAATCCAATCTATACCATGTGTTAAACAGAGAAGAGAAGGGAAATAATATGGAAGGAGAAGTTATTGCAGAAAATGTAAGACTGATTCATATACAGAAAGATGTCAAGGAAAGTATTGCTGACAGTTATGGTATGGAGTTTAAGCCAACGGAAGTATTCAGTGCTAACAGAAGTATTGGATTCACACTATATAGGCTGAAACCATCTAAGGCGAAGTATGTAGCACAAGCAAAGCAATACCTGTACAGTGCCTTAAAGATGTTAAATCCTGAGCACTCTAAACTGCATATCAATCTGGATAAGATAGAGGGTCTCCTTGATGCTTTTCCTGAAGAAATATGGGAGTATATCAATACTACCTTAGAACCAGAAGACCGGACTACTGTACAGGCAAGAATATCTGTAGCAAACCAAATAAAGTTTAACCTACCAAAACGGGGATTAGTTACTGCTGTAGAAAAGATTATAGGTAAGAAGCTTATTGGAGTTAGATTCAAAAACAGAGACCGTAGTGGGTATCTTGAAAAACTATTCGGACATTCAAAGATCAATGGAAAATGGGGAGATATAATAGAGATTGATCCTAAGACAATGACCACAAGAGAACTACGAGCAAGCATAGGATATTACCTCACCTCTATTGGACATTTCAAGGAAAGTTCAGCGAAGGAGAATGTAGGAAAGTATGCTGAACACTTTGGTATAGATCAGGGTAGGCTGGAGAAGCTTGTATTTGGAAGTACGGATGAAGCCTTAGAACATATTACCCACAACCATACAGGAAATTCTGATACAATAGAGCTTTCTAAGTGGAGAGAAAAGATAAGAACATATGATTGGCAAACTGCAGAGTTGTTCAAAAAGCCTTATGATGATTTTGAAAAACATGCTAAGGACAGAATAGCAGAAAAATTCAAGGATAAGAAACTAGCAAATGGAATGTCCCATCTGGACTTCTTCTTTTCTGGTAACTTCAACTGGATGAATATCAACTTCAACAATATAAGTGGTACCTATTATATGGAGGATATGGAAACCCCTGCAAATGTAGGTGTTTCTCATGAAATGCGAGGACATATAAATCCATTTGTAGTAAGTGAGTATAAAAAACCGAAAGCAGGAGAACATTTTCTGGAAGATGTTGAAGTATTTAACAGGCTTGCTGCCGTTCTTCATGAGCCAGCACATGCCTTGCACGCATTATCATATGGTAGTCCTGAGGAATTAGCATTAAGGGGTGCTTTTGAAGAACTAAAGAATACAGAGTTTGGGAAACGAATGATGTCTGAAGTCTTTGATAGGATATACAATAATAAGGTTCTGACTGACGACACAATGTACAAGGAATTTGTAGCCTTTACTACACAGCTGATGCTTTATCCACCACAGTGGATAACCAAGACAGAGCAAAGAAGTAATGATATCTATGAATTCATTGAGAAAGTACAAACACTGCAGGATAAAACCTATCTGGTAACAGAAACAAAAAAACAACCAGACGGAAGAACCATAACACAGTTTCAGGAAGTTGAGGATATCAAGATAGGCTTCTTACAAACTCTTAGAAACTACTTTGTAAAGGCTCTACATAAAATTATACCTCTCTCAAAGAAGTTCTTCAAACTTGTAGAAACTTCAAGGATTGTCAATAAGGAAGTATTGGACACTGTCTTGGTAGAAGAACAGAGCACAAGAGTGGAAACCAAGAAGCTACCTTCTGAAATAAGACAGGCAAAAGATGAGTTCCTCACAGCTATGGAGGAATTCAGAACAGCTATAAACACTCTTATGGCAATAGATGGTAAAGCGCTTTCTCCTGACAAATTACGAGAATTCTTTACAGATAACAGTTATGCCCAGACAGCAGACACCAAAACCAAACCTGTTGTTGAAAGTACCCATCTTTCTGAGCAAGAAGCAGAACTCAATGGTAAGTTAAAAAAATTACTCCATAAACTTGGCTTCAAATATGAAGCTGTTGAAAAGATACTTGATGAAGATGGAAATGAAATACCTGCTATTGCCAAAGCGAATGGCTTACATAAACTTGTACAGGTAGTAGAAGGGTTACAGGATAGAACTACACTTCCAGAAGAAGTAGCAACAATTATTCTATCCCTTATGGGAACAGATCATCCACTTGTTAAATCTATGATGAGTGAAGTAGAGAATACAGATGTCTACAAAGAAGTGTTAGAAAGATATGGGGAGGAATATACTGGTTTTGAGGACATGTCTCAACACAATGCCTTGAAAATTGAAGCTATTACCAAAATTATAGCACAGAAATTAGCAGACAACTTCAGTGATTCTAAACCTGAAGTTGAAAGTAGAATAGGAAGATGGTTTAACCGCCTGTGGAAATGGGTGTCAGATGCCTTCTCTACTGCCAATTCCGGGGAATACGGAGAAGTGGTGGATGCATTCTATCTTACAGCAGAAAAGATCCTTAATGAAGATCTTAAGGACCTTCAGGCAGAACCTCAGTTTCTTGGAGAATTCTATCAATTGAAGCCTGATCCTACAGCTGTTGACAACATTCTAAGAAAGTTGGATGAGACACAGAAGAGAATCTTGGAACCTACCTATGATAAAAATGACCCGAATGCTACACGTTATAGGGATATGTTTGATGGCTTTGTAAGATATGTAACTAATCGTCCTTCAGACAAGCAATCAAGATTGTTTGAAAAGACAATGGGAAAGGAAGTTGCTAAAGCAATGAATGAAAGCGCAAGGTCCAAAATGCAGAGAGACTTTGGTATCAAACTTCATGAGCTTTCACAAAAAGTTATTGATGCCCTTGTTAATGGTGGCACAAAACCACAAAAACCTTTATGGTTTCCTCAGGATAGTTGGAAAGACTACCTTAAGGGGGTTGTAGAGGTTGTAGAACAAGCACAGGAGCTACAGAACAGAATAGATCCTGATGGTAAAGCTATATTCAAGACAGAGAACAGGATATTTGACCCCAGCAAGAAACACGATATTGCGGGCTCTATTGACCTACTCGTCATCTTCTCAGACGCTACTGCTGCAAGATTTGACTGGAAGTTTATAAACTACAAGTCTAAAATAGATCCAGCAACCAAGGAACGTGAATATGATCCTGATAGCATTACACCTATTAAGGAGCGCTCTTATGATCTACAGGCTTCCGAGTATGACAGAATGCTTAGAGAAGTATATGGTGTAAAGAAGATAAGAATATCAAGGGTTGTACCTGCAAATGTACAATTCAGTTTTAACAGAAATTCTAAAACATACAAACTACATTCTGTAGAACTTGGTAATAACAGGGAGCACCTTAAGCAGGTACCACTTGCTAATGAATCTATAAGTTTTGATGAAGAACTTGATAAACTACTCACATCTCTGAAAGTACTTAGAGAACGTCTGTCTGACAGAGCCTCTGAAGACTTCATGAATGAAAAGTTACAGAAGAAACTTAAAATTATTACAAACCAAGTACGCGCTTTACAACTTAATCATGATATTGTACCTACACTACAAATAGCACAAACACTTATATCAGTATTCAATAGTAAGAAGGGTATTAATGATCCTGAAAATGACCAATACCTCAATGATGAAGAACTTGTGGAGATAGCAAGACATCTTCTCCTTTACAGTAAGTTAGGCGAATACACTCACAATATTAAAGCGAAACTTCCTGATGATGTTAATGAAACACTTAAGACAATAAAAAGTGATATAGAGAGTGGTCTTAAAGATGCAAGAACAATGATGGTTACACGTTTGCGTGAACATGCAAGGAATGAAGATATCCTTGGATTTACTAATAAAGATGGTTCCCTTAGAGCACAACTTCCTGTTACAAACAAGGACTCTTTCTTCAAGTATATGCATAGGTTTGACCAACCTATTATGAAGATGCTTGCTAAAGCAGTAGATGAAATCAATGATGGCACTCGTATGAAGACAGATGTACTTGCTAAACAGATAGCAGTTCACAATAAGGCACTTGAAGATTGGGGGAGAAGTAATGGATATAAGGGCACTGATATTCTTAAGCACATTATCAACCCTAATACTGGAAACCTTATAGGAAGATATACCAGAGAGTTCTATAAAAAACATGAAACAGCAGCTGCCAGCCAAGATCTAAAATGGATGAAGGCAAATCTTGAGTATACAGATGAACGGAAAGCAATGTTTGAGGAAAGAAAAGAAGAGAGATTCCAACATTATGCTAAAGTTTATGCAGAGGATCCACAGAAGCTTGATTTCATAAAGGAGAACTGGTTAAATAAGAATGATCCAAGTAGAGAAAGCGCATGGTATACTAAGGATAACTTCTACCTGACGGTAAAGGAGCCTAAAAAATGGGAATCTGATAAGTGGAAATTCATGCAGAACAATAAGGCACTTAAAGATTTCTATGAATTCCATAAAGAGAAGATGGTGGAATTTGATGAACTACTGCCAAGGAAAATCCAAGCCAACTTTGTAGCAAATGTGCACAAAGATATGGTAGATCAACTCTTTGAACAAGGTGTCTTCACAAAATCAGGATGGAAAGGATTAGCTGCTTCCTTCCTACAAAGCTTTCAGGTACGGGAAGGTGATGAAGCTTATGGAATGGTAGACCCTGAAACCCACAGGAAGAAGATGAATATACCTGTCTTGTATATAGATCCTATTCTGGATATAGGCGGAAGTATTGATAACAGTCAAAAGTCTTTGAACCTAACGCGCTCACTACTTCTGTTTGGAACTATGGCTTATAACTATGAAGCTGCCAGTCAACAGGAAGCAAGAGTAAGTATGATGAGAGAGGTTCTGGAATTTGCTCCTGTACATGCGACTAGTACCTTTGGAAAACCTACATACAAAGCAGGGAAGGCTGAGGTTATAGAAGGAGATAAGAAGGCAATTGAGGTTTTTGATAAGTATGCAGAGTATGCACTGTATGGTAGAAAGATACAGGACCATGATACTGCATTTGAAAATAAGATGATTGAAAAGCTCAGTGAACGTCTTTCAAAGAAGGGTGTTGATCGTAAAACACTTGAAGCTATGAAACTCTCTGGAAATAAGATGTGGAGAGCAGCAATTACATTCCACTCAATGAAAACACTTGGACTTAATGCAGTATCAGGCATTGGTGGATTTGCTGGTGCACTTGGTAACACCTTCATTTCAGGAGCTAAACAGGGAGCATACTATAATAAGGACATTATGGGAGCTGTAAAGAGCAAGATTACAAGGAATAAGAAACACAAACTATTTGTAGACTTCTTTGAAGTATCACAGGAAAACTATAACCATATTAAGGCAGACAAACTATCTGTTAACAAGGGTGCGAAATGGCTTACGAAAGAAAATATATTCTGGTTACACAGGGGTGGTGATGAAGTTGTAGATGATCTTACACTTGAAGCCATGAGTAAGAACTATGGAGTTGACGTTGATGGTAAGATAAAAAAATTATCCCGGATAAAAAATAATCCCAAGTCTTTATGGGATACAGCCAAGATAACTGAAGAAGGGATATCCTTTGAAAATGTAACTGTCAAAGAACTTAATAGATACAGAAGGATGGTTAAAGAGATTGCTGCAAGAAATAAGGGTAACAGTTCACACGAAAATATTAACCTTATACAGACTACAATGCTTGGCAAAACTGTTATGCAGTTCAAAAGCTGGATGCCTGCAATGATCAATGAAAGGTTTGGAGAAGCAAGATATAATGATATCCTTGATGAAATAGAACTTGGTAGATTCAGAGTAGCTTTTGGAGAACTCTTACAGGAAGGCGTTGTAACTTCAGCTACAAAATTTGCACAACTTGGTTTAGAGGTTCTAAGTGCTGGCATATTCAAACCATACTCAAAAGGTAATGCGAATAACTATAACTATCATCTGAATGCTGGTAATAGCAGACATGCTTTTGCAAAATACCTGAAAGAGAACTCTCACATGCTTGAAAAGTATTCTGAACAGGAACTCTACCAAATGTTTGTAGAAACAAAAGTAGAACAACTTAGAGCATTTGCTGCAGAATTACGAGCATACATTATATCCTATGGATTTATGGCAGGTATTGTTGCTCTCTTCGGAGGAGAAGGTGATGATGAAGACACAAAAGTCTTCAAACAATTCATGAAAATACTTGACAGAGCACAACTTGAGCTTGGTGTTTTCCTTAATCCTAATGAATATGCATCTTTTGCAAAAAGCCTTGTACCTCTTGTAGGACTTGCAACAGACATTATAAACCTTGCTGCAAACACCGTGGATGAGATTAAGGACATCTTCTGGATAGAAGAAGGAAGAGATTGGAAGGGCCCAAGATTTAAGTACACTATAAAGATGATCCCAGTCATCAAGGGTGTCGCAGACCTTTTCACAGTCATTGACCTCCTTGAAGAATGGGATAGTGAAGATGAGTGAGTTATCTTTCATCCCCACTTCCACCTAATACTCCTCTCTCTTGTCTACTCTTGAGTTTTGCAAGATTCATTTCCATGACTTCTTGCATACTCACTCCAAGAGTAGTGCATAATTCTGCCTGATACCAGAAAGTATCACTGATTTCCTTTAGGATACTTTCTCTTGTTTGCAGATCCATCCTACCAGTTTTCATATAATCTCCATCTCTGATAAGTTTCTTAACCTTATCAGCTACTTCTCCTGCCTCTCCACTTAAGCCAAGTGCAAGGTATAATAATCCAACTTGGCCTTCTGGGTAGATGGCAGTTTTATGTGCTTCCGTTTGATAATAATTCACTTCCATTACGCTTGTATATAATAAATGCGTGAAGGTGTAGCCAAGTCATGTGCTCTACAAACTTCAAAAAGATCATTTACCAACTCAGTAGGTGGTTCATCAAAGTAGTCTGAAATGTTGAAGTCATCTTTATGAACTTCTCCGTATCCCTCCCCTCCTAATTGTATAGGCATGAGTGTAGGAGAATGGTCATCAAAGAACATAATAATACCATTCTCTGCTTCACTTCCTGAAAACCACTTTTCTTCAAAGGTTACATAGACTTCCAGTCTGTGTTCATTGAATTTGTCAATATCAAAATCGTTACCAGTGTTCATTAATGGATTAAAAAAAGCTATTTCCCACGGAGAGTCTTCTATAGAAGCTCCACGTATTCTGTCATCTGGAATATCACTACTACCATAATACTTCTCCTTAACCTTTGTTCTTTTTCTATATACTTCTTGTGCTGTCATCAAAAATACTTTTTATAGGATCAGCTATTCTGCATTGATCCCATGATTCAATTCTTAAAGGCATTCTGCCTATTGTAATGTAATGCGAACCACCTATTGGATGATCCTCTGTAACTTGATACACAGGGCCTGTAACCATACTACCATCGTCACAATCAACAGTAACCCTTGTATCAGTACCAACTAATACCTCAAGTTCTTCTAACTTCATGGCATTTGATTAATTTCCTTCTGCTTACTATCAAGAAAGAAGCTGTCCTCTTTTCTGTAAATCCTTCCAATTATAAAGTCTTCTCCAATAAGATCAGTAATATTTTCTCCAACAGACAACATCATTTGATCTTCAAAGTCTAAAAAATTCAAACCATTACTATTTCCTGTAGTTGATAATTTGTTAAAAGAAAGTTCAAGCTTGATTGTTTCCCTATCTAATAAATGAAAGATTGCTTTAGAACCATCATTCATTATTATATCAATTGATTTCATTTGCTTTTTTATTTGTCACATAAGATGATATGTACTCATAATCATTATCAGTATTATAAAGTATCCAATCATCATCAACATCTTTTATAGTTAATTTTCCAAACCCTAATTTATGTAGGGCTATCATACGAATACCCGTAAGAGCATCACAAAGTTCTTGTTTCAAATCTGACATAATAACTTCAGTTCCTTTCTCTGGAAATTCTCCATTCATAAGAATAAGACCAAAGACAAGAATAAAGTCACTTGCACTTCCAATACTTTTTTCAAATTCCTTATGTAACATCTTAAATTCATCTTCACTTAACATTAATAACCATCCTAAAAATGAAGGACTGTTTTCTAAATGTTCAATAAGATCAACATGTAGATAGTGTTCATCAAAATTCTTAATTAGTATATATGTATCATCCATTATAGAAATTTTTTGTTAAACCAAAACCAAAAAGAACGCTTGTTCATCTCTTCTTAAGTTTAAAATAAAATTCAATATCCTGCTGTGCAGGTAGTGTTCCTCCGTGGTATGGGAATAAAGGCATCCACTTAATCTTTCCTGCTTTTCCTGCACTTGAACCAACAATATAGTATTGTGCCTGTCTCTTTCCTTCTTTTAACGGAATAACCATCCTCTTACCTTCATCATAACAATACTTACAAAACTGTAGTTCATCTTTATACCATCTCCATCCTATTCTCCAACTATGATTATGAATTCTCCAAGGAAAAGGCATCCAACCACAAAGCTTATTCCAATCATGCTGCTCTTTCCCTAAGTCCTCCTCATATCCTTCTATCTCAAAGTCACTGATGTAGTAACCCTTAATAGTAGTCCACCACCACAGTTGTAGTCTATTCCAGACAGATACACTGTGCTTTCCTTTCTTGATTACTAATCTTAAGTCTTTCATAATTGTTGTTTTAAATACTCTATTACTCCAATCTCCTCCCACTTCTATATCTTTCCATCACT
>Ga0208012_1000088_pt1 | contig 37275 bp, 38 predicted proteins | sample 15BtaG_FD_184090 | JGI IMG/M metagenome (GOLD analysis project Ga0208012, IMG submission 184090) | Marine viral communities from the Subarctic Pacific Ocean - 15B_ETSP_OMZ_AT15312_CsCl metaG (SPAdes) (version 2) | ecosystem: Environmental > Aquatic > Marine > Oceanic | place: Pacific Ocean... | reverse complement strand
GGTCGATCCTGCGGAGGTTGTTCGTCTTGACCTTGGTGCCGTCTGCCGGCTTTGCTCCTGCGAGGTCTGCCCATAGGTCGAAGACCCTGTTTGCGGCAGTAGATGCTGCTCTCTTCGCAGACTTCTTCTTGCCCCCCGTGGGGGGCTTAGGGGGTTCTTCTTCCCCTGTTCCCCTGTTCCCCTGTTCCCCTGTTCCTTGGGCAGAGCCATGTTTCCCGGGGAAGCGGTCAGGTGTTTCCCCGCTGCTTCCCGGCCTTGCGTCCAGCGCTTGCCCCTCGTCCGGGGCGGGGATCTTCGACTGGTAAGCAGCCTCCTTACCAGTGATCCGCTGGTGCTCCCTGAACTTCTCCACCACGGCAAACATGCGTCCGTCTACGGAGTACCTGCGGGCATATCCGATAGTTTCAAGTCCAGCCATGAGCGCAGCGACGTCGACACCGGGGTCGTGAGGGAAGACGTGCGCTTCGATCGCCTTTGGCATCCAGCGCAGTCGGCCCTGGTTGTCGGCCAGCTGGAGCAACCCGATCGCCAAAAGTCGACCGGCGAACGGCTGAGAGGCGATGCCTTCGTGGTGGAAGAACTCTGGCTTCAGGGTTCGGATGCGAGCCATCAGACGATCTCCAGCCGCCAGCGGCGCTTTGGGGTTGTCCCCTTGTCGTGACTGCTACGCCCTGGTCGGTTGCCCCACGTCGGCTTACCGGGGGACCTCCCGTCCTTTCGGAAACCTGCCTTCTTGTAGATGCAGCCCGTGTGCCGCGTACGGTCGTGATAGGAGATCAACGACTCCATCCCGCGGCTCTTCGCCACCTCGGCCGCTCGTCGCAGGACGGCGGAAGCTGTTGCGTAAGGAAGCCCGGGGGTGAGTACGAGACGGGTGATCTCACCGACCGTCCCATCCTGCGGGAGTTTTGGGGCGACGGGGCGACCGACCAGCACACAGCCCAACAACGGCCCAGTGCCGATGGGACCAACAAGCCCCGGCTGCCCCCTGCGAACGCCGAGGCAGAAGAAGGCCCCCGGCGGGGGCTTCGCCAAGTAGTGACTGTTTCGGAGTAGGTCGCGATGTTCGTTGCTGTACTTCTCGGGGTCGATCACAACCCCTTCCCACACCCTTGCACTGTCCACGCGCACCTCCGCACACGCCCTGGCGGGCGGTTGAGTTTCTACTGCGGAGAGGGGGTCTCGCCGCGACTTTGCGGCCCCCGCTTTGCGGCCCCCCCTCCCGGGCGAGGGGAGAGGGGGCGAGTGCAAAGTCGCCCGGGGGCTTGTCCTATTCGGACGTTCAGACAGTACACGACGCGGCGCGGTATCTACAAGCGGCTTGACGAACCTGCCGAAGCACGGGCAGTCTCAAGCCACGACGCACGGCGAGGGTGGCGGCCTGTTGACCCGACGTCTTGCTACTGGTCATTGTGCCCGGTTTCCCCCCAAGATCCGCCGGGCCCTCTCCTCCTCCAGTAGCTAGCGAGCGGCCGGTCCTTCGGGGCTGGCCGTTCGTCTTTGGGGAATCTGCGGATTCCGCTTGTGGTTTTCCGGCATGGGGCTGTAGGGTCTTGAACGTCGGGCCCGCTGGCTCGCAGGAGGATGAGAAAATGAGCGACTACAAGAGCATGGGCAACGCCAAGGCCATCAAGGAGTTTTTCGGCTCCAGGACCATCGACGAGACGGGCACGCCGGTCTCCAACCCGAGCCGCGACTTCATGCAGGAGTTCAAGGCGCTTTCCCCCGAGGAAAAGCAGTGGTTCGGTGACGCCTGCCGCGAGGAACTCCAGGCCGCGACGAAGTAGACTACTCGCCCCTCCTCTGGAGACGGAGGAGGGGCGGCCCCACCGCCACGGGGCAGGAGGACTGTATGGGGAGTATCCGCTCAAAATGCACAGCGCCACACTGTCGCTGCATCGGACCGTGTGACGCCTGGTACTACGACGACTGCAATGTCTGCGGGGAGGAGTCTGACGACTGTTCCCCGGAAGGAGTCTGTCCGGCCTGCCAGGCGAACGAAGACACCAGTCTCTACGACGACGAACTTGCGGAGCGGCTCCGCGCCAACGGCTACACGTTCAGCGACGGGGAGTTCTGGAAGACGGTCTCGAACAAGGTTCGCACAGCCCGGCGAAACCATTCGGACAACTATGTCCGCAAAGGAGACTCCTACCGAGAGGTCGTCACAAGGACCGTCTACTACGACGGGTCCTCCTACATGAAGCGGGGCAAGTTCATCGTCAGGAGGGCGTCATGAACGAGCCGAAGTGGGACGAGTGGCGGACTGCCCCATACCCCGAGCGCGCCGAGCACGCCGGGCAGGGGGTTCGGGTGCGCGTCAAGGGCGGGGACCCTCGCACAAGCGGGACCGCATACTACGCATGGAACCCCGGGGAGGAAGACAGCTGCGTTGAGTGGCGCTGGCTCCAGAAGCCCGGCGAGTTGGAGGCGCTGCGGGAGAGGGTGCGGGATCTGGAGAGCGCCCTGAGCCAGCCCGCGCGGGACGTTGACGGTGAGGTTGCCTTCGCGGTCAGGCCGTTCCAGCGCATCGTCGGTGAAGTCCAGCAAGCCCTCGCCGGCAAGCCCGCTGAGGAGTGCGTGACGGATGAGGGGCGGGCGGTGGCGTGGCTACGGCACGCCGTGATCGAGTCTGATGAAGCCGCGTCGGCCTCATCTTTCCGTGAGGCGCGGGATGTGTCGCACGCAACGCTTGCAAACACGCGCGCCCTCTGCGCCGAGAACGGGTGGACGCCGTGAGCGCGCTCATTCTCGGGCCCGCTGGGGTCCTGCCGCCGGGGGAGTGGGCCTATGGCTCGTTCGTCGTCCCGAATGATTCGCCCAACAACGGGCCCGGCTACCTCCTGCCGCACCACCGGGCAGGGTTCGGCTATGTGGCGCAGGACGGCCACAGCCACGACCCGTGGTCATGGCCCACGTCGGCTCTCCACCTCGACATCACCACCGGCTGCCTCAGCCACGCCTGCCGCGCCCTGCTCCACCTCGTGGCGCCTGACGTGCCGCAGCCGGACTGCGCGCCGGTGTGGAGGGCGGTTGCACAGGCGGGCGGCGTGACCCGGTGGGGCTTGTGGGTTGGCGTGTCGATGGTGTGGACCTTCGACTGCGCCGAGACCAACCCCCGCCGCGCCCTCGCGATGGCCCTGGAAGCGGCGGCGGGAGGTGAGCGATGAAATCCTCCGTCTTCAACCGAGCGTGGCAAGGCTTCAACGGAAGCGCGGGAAAGGGCAACAAGTTGACCCGGCCCCAGTTCAAAGAGCTCGTGCTTAAAGCCCCGCAGCTGTTCCAGAGGTACGTGGTCGATGCCGCAAGGCTCTACCAGGAGAGGGGGGGGCGATGAACGACGCGACCATCGTTGCCCTCGCTGCCGACGTCTACGGGCTTAGGCCGGACCACCTACGCCGCACTTATCGAAAGAAGGCCGGCAACAACGCAAAGCGAGCGAAGGCGACAGCCTGCCTGCTTATGCGGGAAATCTACAAGATGACGTTCGCGGAGATCGCCGCTGACCTTGGATGGAAAGACCAAAGCTCGGCCTCGCAGGCGTACCACGAAGCCTCGGGCTGGCGGTTCAGCCAGATGGGCTACCGGCTCATGCTGCAAACGCTCGAGGCGGCGGTGCGAACTCGCGGGGAGTCGGAGTTTGTTCACCTCCCTAGCCCTGCGGCCCTGCCATTCTAGGCAGATGCCCAAAAACGACGACCGCAAGCGCCGAGATGCTGAGATCGCAACCCGGCTCAAGGAAGACCCCGAAGGAGTACTCACCGATGACGCGCTGGCCCTGGAGTACTGCATCTCTTACGAGTCCGTTGCAGTCGTGCGGCGCGCAGCTGGGATCCCAGGGGCCTACAAACGTCGCCGCCTGGCGTCAGGGAGAGTCAAGCGCCTCGCGCGATGCTGGGACGATGGCCGCTCATACATCCTGCCTGTGGGGCGCGACTCCATGAATTGCCCGCACTGCCGGCGACGGATCCACTTCAACGCTATCTCGGAGGAAAAGTGAACACAGACGAAGACCTCGCACGCTTCCGCAGCGTTAGCCCCGAATGCGCCGACCCCGCCAGAGTCATGCGGCGGCTTGGGATCTACCGGGCCACGACGACGAACAACCCGATCGGGGAGATCCTCAACAACCTGGGGATCTCTGACCACCGCGAGCGAACCATCGTCGCCGGGGCCCTCATGGACTGCGACGCCGAAGCCGTCAACATTTTGGCGGCGGCTGTCAGGGGGGTGGCGCGGTGAGATTCAAGGCCGACAAGGAACGCGCGGCTCGCGAAGACGGGTGGCGGGCATGGACGGACGGCAAGAAGTTGTCCGACAACCCGCACAAGCCGAGGACGTGGGAGCGCATCGCATGGAACAGCGGATGGCACCAGGCTGACGCCGAGTTTCGAGCGGGCATGTCGAAGGGAGAGGGAAGGTGATCAGGGCCCTTGTCACAGGAGCCGGAGGATTCATCGGCAGCCACCTTGTCGAGCATCTGCTTGAAGAGGGGTGGGATGTGCGGGCGTTGGTTCACTACAACAGGGACTCGAACCCGGGCCACCTTCGGGGGGTCGACTGCGAGGTCGTGTTCGGGGACGTGAGGGACCAGGACCGGCTGAAGAGGATCGCGACAGGGTGTGACATCATCTTCAACCTGGCTGCGATCGTGTCGATCCCGAGCTCCTACGCGAGCCCGTGGCTGCACCTGGACGTGAATACAGGAGGGACACTGAACGCTCTTGCTGCTGCGCGTTGGCACGGATGCCGGCTCGTACACATGAGCACCTCAGAAGTGCTCGGGACTGCCCAGCGAGTTCCCCAGGACGAGAAGCACCCCCTCAATCCACAGTCTCCGTATGCGGCGAGCAAACTGGCCGCCGAGGGCTTGTGCCTCTCTTTCGACAAGTCGTTCGACGACTGCAACGTGGTGGTCGCACGGTGCTTCAACACGACCGGCCCCAGACAGTCTCTCCGCGCTGTGCTCCCGAACATCATCGGCCAGGTGCTCCGCGGCGAGACCGAGATCAAACTCGGGAGCCTGCACGCAGTCAGAGACCTAACGGACGCGCGAGACACCGTGCGCGGCCTTCGGCTGCTCGGAGAGTCCGAGCTCCGCGGCAAGGTCATTCACATCGGGAGCGGCAAGGGGTGGTCGCTGACTGAACTCGTTGACGTTGTTGGATTCACCCTCGGCAAGACGCTCGTGCCCGTGCTGTCCGAAGAGTACGCCCGCCCGGAGCGAAGCGAAGTCCAACGCCTCATCTGCAACGCCCGCCTGGCGTTCGGCCACCTCGGGTGGGAGCCAGAGGTTCCGCTCCAGAACACAATCGCAGACATCGCCAACTACTTGCGGCCTCGGCTGGACTCGTTGCCGACTGGGAGGGTGTTGTGAACAAAGACTTCGACATCGAGTTCACTCGAGCGGTCCATTCCGTCATCGGGGTGAAAGCTCGGATGCACGAACCCTTCATCGAAGACGAAGACCGTCAACGCGCGGCTAGTGCTGAAGTCGGAGAAGGGATCGAGCAGGCGCTTCTTGCTGCCGCGCTATGTCGCGAGACCGGCAAAGGGTACTGCTTGCTGACGAGCTCGGGCACGACTGCCTTGCACGCAGCGCTTGTTGCCCACGGCGCCGCCGAAGGCCGGAAGGTCGTCATCCCACCTGTGACCTACGCCGCTACTGCGAATGCAGTCCTCGCCACCGGGGCGCGTCTCGACTACGGGAGTCAGAAGTTCTCTCGCGCTGAGTGGTCTCAGGAGTGCGACCTCTCTGTCTCCCTGTTCGGTTATCGGGTTGCTACGGAATCTGGCATCGAAGACGCCTGCGAGGCGTTCGGCACAAAGTGGGCAGGACTGCACGCAACAACCGTGTGCTTCAGTTTCAACCAGAGCAAGATCGTCACAGCTGGACAAGGCGGAGCTCTTCTTACCGACGACGAATGGGTCTACAAGTCCGCCGTCGAGTGGTCGGGGCAAGCGCGCACTGCCGAGATGTTCGGCTTCTGGCACCAACGGCAGGGCTACAACGCAAGGATGGCGAACATCAACGCCGCCCTCCTGCTCGGCCAGGTGCGGCGGATCGACCTCATCGTCGAACAGAAGCAGGAGCGGGCCGAAGCCTACCGTCGCGCGCTCGAGCCTTTTGACTGCGAAGTCTGGCCCATCCCTGACGGCTGGAACGCTTGGCTGGTCCCTGTGACGCTTGAAGACCGCTCCCTCGCACGGCTCGTTGTCGCCACCCTGAACAAGCACAACATCGAAGCCCGGATGTCGTTCGCTCCACTAGGAGCGATGGCTCCCTTCGCGGGGCCCTATGACCATGAAGAGGTTGAATGGACCTCGAGGACGATCCTGCTCCCGAACGGGAGGGTGAAGTGAACCTCGCCATCGTCACAGGTAGCCATGCAGACGTGGGCTACCTCCAGCCAATCGAGCGAGTTTTCCGCGACGAGTCGTGGTGCGAAGCCACGTTGCTCGAGGCGCCGTGTCGCGACTGGAAGGGGCACACGCCAGCCGATATCTCGTCCATCTTCGCGATCGTGCAGCAGTGGGCCGTCCACGCGCTGCCGGGGTACGACGCCGTGCTTGTGTGCGGGGATCGGTTCGAGATTCTCGCCGTGACGACCGCCTGCACGCTGCTCCGCATTCCGCTGATCCACCTGTTTGGCGGCGACGAAACGCGAGGAAGTGCGGACAACACGTTCCGCTGGCAAATCACGGCTGCGTCCGACCTCGTCCTGTGCGGCGACCACGAAGCTGACGACCGCGTTGAGTTCGGGTTCAGGGAGCTCGACGTCATGGTCCGCACGGTGGGCTCGACGTCTCTGGACGAGATCAAGCCCCTCCTCGGGACGGAGGCCGAGCCGATGGGCCTCGTCCTGGTCATGTGCCGACCCGCCACTGCGACAGGCGAGGACGTATCTCAGGCTGTTTTCGACGCGCTCCTAGATGTCCCGGCGACTGTCCGTTGGTTCGGGTCTGCCCCAGACGTCGGCGCAAACCACGAAGACACAGAGAGGCTCCCCCGCGAGGAGTTCATCCGGCTGCTCGCCCGCGCATCCGCCGTCGTCGGAAACTCCAGCTGTGGAGTCCTAGAAGCTCCCTATCTCGGCATCCCAAGTGTCAACGTCGGCGACAGGCAGGAGGGGCGACACGCGGCCCCGTCCGTTGTCACGGTGCCGAACGACGCAGAGACCATTCGCGCGGCTGTCCTGGCTGCGCTGGAGGCGGGCCGCTACCCGTCAAGCAAGCACTACGGAGACGGGGGTTCGGCTGCACGCTGCGTCTCTGCGATTCGTGAGTGGAAGGAGGACAAGTGGCAAACCTGATCGCCGAAATCGGTTGCGAGCATGGCGGTAGCGTCGATGAGTTCAAGCGCATCGCTGACGCCGTTCACGCCGTCCCGGGCGTCCGCTTCATCAAGTGGCAGATGTACCTGACCGATTCGCTGGTGTCCCGGCACCACGACCCGGAGCACTACAAGATGCTTGAGGCGTTGGAGTGGTCGCTGAACCAGCACCAGGAGGCGAAAGCGCATGTGGACGCTCTCCCGGGCGTCAAGCCTCTCGTCAGCGTGTTCAGCCCCGACGCCGTCGAGCTCGCCGCCGCCCTCAAGTTCGTCAACCTCAAGATCGGCTCCGGGGAACTGACGGACGAGCGGACCGTGCGCGCGGCGGCAAGGCGGGTGGCGGCAACGCGGGGTTGGCTCTTCGTCTCGACGGGGATGGGGACGCCGAAGGAGATTCACCGCGCCGGCGGGTGGGTCGCCGAAGAGGGCAACGACGCCGGGACAGTCTGGCTCGCCTGCACGTCCGCGTACCCATGCGAGGAGGAGGCGGCGCACGTCAGGCGTGTCGAGTGGCTCATGGACCACGTCGCCAGCCGGGACGACCTCGTCGGCTACTCCGACCACACGAAGGGCGCGCTGGTTGCACAGATGGCCGTCGCCCTCGGGGCGCAGTGGGTCGAGAAGCACGTCACGCTCGGCAAGGGCCCTGACGCCAACGTCGCCCTGACGCCGGAGCAGTTCGAGGACTGGGCTGCTCAAGTCCAGTTGGCGAAGGACACGCTCGGTAGCCGCACGCCGCGTCGGCTCAAGTGCGAGATCGACACATGGAGGAAGGCCCGAAAGTCGAGGTACATGGCGCGCCGAAGAGACGCAGGGGACGTCATGGACGACGACGACTTCGTGTGGTTGCGGCCGAACCTGGAGGGGCGATGATCCACATCATCGGTTCTTCGGGTCACGCCCACGTCCTGAGAGCCTCCCTGCGAGCGCGAGGACACCAGAACATCATCTTCGTTCACTCCGACGACGTTCGAGGGCTGTCGAAAGACGCGCGGCTGGTCATGGGCATTGGCCTCAATCCCGCCCGCCAGGAGGTTGCCGACGCGCTCGTGCTTGACGGCTGGACGAACTGGATGACGGCCGTTGACCCGACGGCTGTAGTCCGTGAAGTGCTCATGGTCGGCGCCGGGGCTCAAGTTCTCACCGGGGCCATCCTGCACCCAGGGAGCTCCGTTGGCGAGTTCACGCTGGTCAACACGCGGGCCGTGGTCGAGCACGACGCCATCGTCGGGAGGCACGCATTCGTCGGGCCTGGCGCTGTCCTCTGTGGGGGCTCCGCCGTCCACGGCAGGGCGTTCGTCGGGACCAATGCAACCGTCATCCCTGGGGTCACAGTCGGGGAGGGTGCGGTCGTCGGCGCTGGCGCTGTCGTGACGAAGGACGTGCCGCCAGGAGCGACTGTGGTCGGGGTGCCGGCTAGGAGGGTGAAATGAACATCGCCATCATCCCCGCCCGCGCAGGTTCAAAGCGCCTCCCGGGCAAGAACATCGCCAACCTCGGCGGACAACCGCTCGTCGTCCGCGCGTTTAGCCTGGCACTGCGAAGTTCCTGCTTCGGAGCCGTTGTCTGCACGACCGACGACATCGCAGTGAAGGAGTTTGCGCGTCAGCACATGGTCGGCCTTCACCACCGGCTGCCGGAGCACGCACACGACACGGCAACCACCGAATCTGCCGTGCTCGACGCGCTTCACGGCTTCCCTGGGGACGCGCTCGTCACCCTGCTACAACCAACGTCGCCGCTCACCCTCACCGCCGACGTGCTCAGGACAATCAATGCGGCAAAGGCGGGAGGGCTCGGCGCGTTCACGTCTACCGACGGCAAGCGCCCCAGCGGAAACGTCTACTGTATGAGCCTGCGAAGGCTCCGACAGGGGAAGCCGTTTGCTCATCCACGGTGCGCCAAGACCCGCATCCCCCACCAAAGGGCGGTCGACATCGACACTGCTGAGGACTTCGCTCGAGCAGAGGCCGCGATGCGGTCAAACGCCCGGAACTAGCGCCATGTCCCTGCCCGTTTCGAGCATCCTACACGCGCCACCTGTTAGGGCCGAATCCCCTTCATGGCAGCAGCCAATGACGCGAGCACATTCGGAGCGTAGATGGCAAGGACGGCGGCAAGGGCCCCCAGGAGCCCAGCTATAAGCATCTTTGCCCGGATAGATGCCCTCAGCGACTCGACGTCATTGCAGGCGGCGGTGGCGTGTTCTTGTGCAGTTGCGCCTGCGGCTCGAGCCGCTTGGATGTCGGCTTCGGCCCGATCGATACGGACCTCTAGCGCGCCGATCGTCCTAGAGAGTTGCGGAACAAGCTCCGCCATCGCCCCCAGAAAGGCTGACGACTCCCATGCTGGGACGTGGGGCCGGACGACACTGTCAGAAACTCGCCGCTGGGGTGGGTTGCTCCCAAGCAAGTCTGACACTCTCCCGTCGTCGTCGTCGTCGTCGTCGTGCATCGTGCCTCGACTCCGTGTAGCGACTCCGTTGCCGCTTCCATAGACGCGATGACCGATTCGGCCGCCCTGTACTGCTCTTGGGCCTCTTCTTCCATGGCCCGGCGGGTTGCCCGCTCCCCGTTGTCTTCGGTCATCATGTCACCCTCAGAGTAGCGGTGCATTGCGGATTGCTGCCGGGTCCGTTCTCGTCCTAGCACGGTCCGTAATCAGCGCGAACGGAGCCGGCGGACGTTGCCTTTCGTACTCACCTGACAACGATGCTCAGGGCCAACCAAAGCCTCGTCACTCTTCGCCTCCGGGAAGATGGATACGATCCACCCAGTTGCAGTCTTCTTGCTCCTGGTGAAGCCGGTAGTCACACCGATGTCCAGTAGCGCCAAGCGCACGGCTTCTCGTTCGTCGAGCCGATGCAGCATCTTCACAGGGAAGGTCGTTGTGTCACTCATGCCAGACTCGCACTTCGGCTGAAGAGCTCCATCCGAAGGATGTCGATCGTGAAGTCACTTCCGCCGTTGCGCCGCACAAGCCACTCAAACACGTCAGTGGTGTCGTCAAGGAACTCTGCGGTGGATGGCGCACGATTCCACGCGAACCTGTTGTTCTCAGTGAGGTTGTCCGTAAGCTCGGTGGCGGTCGGCCAGGTGCTCGCGTGGTAGGTGACACACGAGTCGCCCCAGAACTCGATCGCCAGGACGGGCGCTGTATCGTTCAGGCGGTTCGATTCACTATTACTGCTGTTGTGCCTGCGCTGCGTTCGGACGTTGGCGCCGGAAGTGTTTTCGTTTGCAATGCGAAGACGGTATGAGTCCGCATCGTTCCCACGGAGCATCGCGAACCGATCGTTCGTCGAGGGCAGTGTCGGGTCCACCATCTTGACGACGAGCAAGCACCGTTCGTCGTAGGCATAGTCGGCCCACAACGTCTGCAGCGTCTCTCTGAACTTGATGTTGCTGCTGTTGCTCGACGTGGTCACCCGTAGTGCGGGAACCTCGTGATCAACTCCGAGCACTCCGGCCGATGCGTGGCCAGTAATGTTCGCTGCACCGCCGTCAGAATCCAGCCCCCATGCGACGCCACTGTCATCGGTGTAGTCGGTGCCAGCTGTGAGGAAGTCGTGCGATGCCGTCGCGTCTTCAGGAGCCCAGAACCATCGAGACGCCCACGAATCCTGCGCGGGACTTTGGGTCGCTCCCCCGCCTGGCTGGCGAGGGTGACTCACTTCGTGACCTCGTAGTCAGCCGTGAACTCTGCCGTGCTGGCATCGGCGGCGCTGTTCTCGAACGTGACAAAGAAGACTTCCCCCGAAACCAACGGGAGCAAGGCCGCGTAAGTCTGCGAGTCGGTGTCTTCGTCCGCCAGTGCAGAGAACGTCTGCTCGAACATCTCCACCCCACCGGATGACGCGCTGTAGCCGCGGACGGTGATGTCGTTCGTCCCGGTCCCGCTCTTGCGCTTGCAGCGAACCGTGGAGATCCCGACCGGGCCCGCCAGGTTGGCCCCGTCCGCCTGGACTGCCTGACGGGCGCTCTCACTGTTGGTGAACGACGTAGAAGTCAGTGCAGTGGAGCGACGGACAATGTTTCGAGAGTATGCACCCATTTCAGCCTCACTTTACAGGCGCGTCTGCGCCAGGGTCTATCAACTTGCGGTGTGTGAACTCTTTGCCGTAAAGCCCTTCAACCTGCGAAACCGGAGCAGGGCCAGTCATGCCGCCAGTGACCGGGTAAGCCGTCTCCTGCAACTTCCCGAGCCCGAGCATCTCTTCCTTGAGCGCAGTCTCAATCTGGTGCCAGACCTTCCGCTCAAGCGCGTCCCATTCCACAGAGTAAGGCTTCGCGCCGGACAGAATCGCCGCCACCCGTTCGCCGGTTGACGCTTCGGGGCCGGAGCCGCTTCCCACCCCGCGCATGAACGACTCATTCAACGCCTTGTTCATCTCTCCAACGAGACGCCACGGCGGGAACGAACGGAGCAGCGCAAGTCGAGCTGCGCCCTTCTCCGGGTCCTCATACCAGACCGTCTCCCCCGCCTCGTTTTCGTAGGAGTACCAGCCGATCTCAGGAACGTCACGAGCATCATGGCCCTTCAACCAGGCCCCTGGATTCTTCCGAATAGCTTCGTTGAACCCGACCCACGAATGGAACGTCTGCGGAAGGTGGATCACGTCGCGAGCAGTACGGATCTCCTCGAGGGGGACGTTGTAATAGGGGTCAACCCCGATCACGAACCGCTCAAAGAAGGGCCACAGAGGGTGCGCCATCCCGCGGAAACCAGCGGCGGACGGCTTCGTCATTTCTGCAACAGACTCGATCGGAAGGCCGAACCCGGCGACGATCTTCCCCGCTCCGGTGTTCACAATGAACCGGTACTTCAGGTGGTCGTCGAGGAGAGACAGATCCTCGTCAGTCGGGTTCTCGCGAGCCACCGCCATAAGGGTCTTGCTCAAAGCTATGGACGCCTGCGGCCGGTGCGTGGCCAGATAAGGCTGGAGCTCTAGGAGGTTCTTCGATGTCCAGGTGTAGAAGGGGAATCCGCGCCGCATGACGTGGCGCTCGAAATCCGTCAAATCGCCGTAGTCAAACAGCGTCTTGTTGACGAGAGCCGCAGCTTCAAACGCCGACATCCCAGCCTTCCGAGCGGCGAGGTAGTTGGCGAGCCGTGCCTGCTGCTCGACGGCCTGTCCGATCCCTCCTGCGATCTGGAAGAACCCCTCCCCGCCGACCTTTGTCGCGAACACCGCCGCCGCCGCAGCGGGGCTGGCGAGAGCACCGATGCCGCCGGAGAAAACCGCAGCGCCACCCACGGCCGTCCCGGCTGCCCCTGCGGCCAACGCTCCTTCGCGGAGTACAGGGATGGCGTCCTCGAGCACCTGCGACGACGCCTCGCCCCACCCGGCCTTCGACGCCTGACGACGGTAGTAGTCGGCCGGCATGTCGCGACCGAGTTTGGCAGAGACGCCTTCGCCGAGAGCCTGCATCAAGCCCGCGCCGCCCGTCTTCGCGCGAACCGCACGCTTCAGGTAGACGTCATAACCGCCGCGGACAGCGCCGAACCCAGCCGCGCCACCCATGGCTCCGGCCAGCGCCAGGCGAACCTTCTCCCCGGCATCGTCCCCCGCATACGCTCCTGCAGCCGCCCCGACGCCAGCGCCAACCAACGTCGCCCTCGCCCCAGCGGGGACATCGACACGCATCGACTCAAACGTCTGATCGATGTCTGCAAACGTGGCCTTGTCCGTCAGCACCCCCGCTTCATGGAACTCCTGTCGCCACTCGCCGATGGTCTTCTCATGGACGATGCCGTTGATTTTGATGCGGTACTTCGCGCTTGGCTTGCCAGTGAGGATTGCGATCGCATCCATCTGGTTGGCCGGACTGACCGCGGTCGGGCCGAAGACCATCAGTGATTGCAGGGTGTTACTGACGATGTTGCGGCCATGAAAAGCGAGCGCACCGACCGTAACACTCGTCTTAAAGAAGTTCGTCAGCGCGTCAAAGGACTCGCCAGCCCACCCCAACTTCGACCACGCCTCTCGATACCACGGGTCAGCAAGACGCTCGACAAAGTCTGCAACGTGGAACGGGACGTACAGCGCGTCAGCGACGACCTCGACTTCCTTGCGAACGATGGAGTTTCGAGGGACCCCTTTCGAGTCCATGAGTTCGTGGAGTTTCGTCATCTGCTCAGAGGGCGTGCCCTCCTTCAAGATGATGTCGATCTGATCCTTGTACTTCTTCCAGCCAGGCCACGCTGCCGTGTCGAGCACCGAATAAGCGTGACTGACACCGTCCACTCGCCGGAAACCCGCAGCGTGCGCAGCGACGTCCACGTCCTCAATGCCGGACAACTTGAAACTCGTCGGGTCCTTGGCCATCGCTGCGAACTCGTCACCCTCCGGGAAGAGGGTTCGTGTCGTGTCGATGAACCGCATGTTGCTCGTCGAGCGGGCAACATCCTTCCCGTACTGACGCATCAGAGCAACGATGTCTGTCTCGAAATACTCGATCTGGTCGAGCCCGTGTTCGTAAATGATCGCGTCGAGCTCGTCGGCAGACGCCTTCCCTCCGGTCTTCCCAGCCTTCTTCCGGCGGTGGTTCCAGATCATCTCTGCGACGTCCCGACGGGCGGCCTCGTTGATCTCCCCAATGGTCCCCTTCTTTGTACGTCGGAGCGTGAATTCGAGGTCTGTGCTGAGGTCGTAGGTCTTGCGTAGAGCCTTGAGGCTCTTCTGCCCACCTCGAGAGATCGCGTGGCGCACATACCCCTCTACACGCATCCGCTCAAAGAACTCGTCCTTGTCCCACGACTCCGGCAGTTTGTGTTCGGCCTTGAGGGTCTCGTACATCTCGTCGAAGAACTTGCGGACACCCTCTACGGTTGTACGGACCTTGTCGGGCAAGGCGTACCACTCGCCCTTTGCGATCCCCCGCGCAGTCTCTCTGGAGACCTTCTTGCCCCCAGCTGTGCGCAGCCGCTTCTGAACACGGGTGATCGCCCGTTCCGCCATCCGAGCTTCTGCATAGGTCAACGACTCGACCGCTCGCATGAACTCCGCGTTCTCCGTAACTGCCTCAGCCCGCTCGATCGAAACTTCCAGGGCTGTTCTGAGCCGGGCTGCGGCTGCGGCATCGGCGGCAGTGCGGAATCCCGTGACTGTCTTCAACAGGTCGCGCGCTGCCTGTCCGGCCTTAGCGGCAGTTTCCAGAGCGTCGACGACGGGATCCTTCAGCCGAGAGGCTTCGCGCGCCGCAGCGGCAGCCCGCTTGTTCATCGCCTTCGTTGCCTGAGAGAACCTGCCCGCAGCCTGCTTGTGTGCCTGCTTGTAGCCTTGAAGCCGCGCCGTGGCGTCGTCTAGAGCCTTCCGGGCGGCGTTTACGTCGAGTCCAGCGGCGTCGACCGCACGCCGAGCGTCCTCCGCAGCCTTGCGCGCAGACGCCAACGCAGCCCTTTCCGCCTTAGAGACGGACTTGCCCTCAGCGGCCTTTGCTGCATTCGCCGCCTGGTGCGCGTCTGCCTGTGCCTTCGCCGCAGCGTGGGCCGTCTGCTTCTTCTCCAGCCGCGCCGCTGCCTCGTCCGCTGTGCCCTTCGCGCGCTTCGCCCTCTTAACCGCCTTCTGGACGCGGTACATCGCCTCCTTGCGACGTTGTGCCGCGCCAATCGCGGCCTTTGCCAATTCCTCGTGGTCTGGCCCAAGCGCTTTCACAGCGGCTTCAGCCTCCACGAGTTCCTGCTCCGCGCGCTTCAACGCCTCCTTCCGGGCCTTCTTGTCGCCCGCCTGGATCGCAGCCGCAGCTTCCCGCATCGCCTCCTGGTGACGTGCGGACGCTGTATTCAGACGATCCGCCGCCGACGCCAAAGCATCTGAAGCAAGACGAGCCTCTTCGGCCACACGGCTCGCAGGAACGATCCGCAGCGTCTTACCGATCTGCCGCTCGAGCCCGCCAATCAGCCCGGCCATGAGGTCGGCCTCGGATGAGGGATTCCCGAGCTCTTCAGCAAGCCGCATTGCCGTCTTACGCTGCTCCCTCGTAGCGAGGCCGTCGAAGACAGCAAACGCCGACTCGTCAACGCTGTGCGCGAAGGCGTTCCGCGAGAGCCGCTGCTTCTCGGCAGCCGCGTACATCGCGTCGAGAGTGCTCTTCCCCACCAGGTCAGACGGCTTTGCGACCCGCCACTTCCGAGTATGAGGATCTCGCACTGCGAACGGCTCGAACCCTCGCTCGATCGGGCGCAGACGAGTCCTGCCCCATTCGGCTGTTGCTGCAGCCCATCGGCCGAGTTCGAGCGGGTCGCCGTTGATCACCAACATCCGCGCCGTTCCGTCGCCGCGTGTGGTGGCAAACCGAATGGCGGACTCGATCACCTCCTGCGCAGCGGACCGCGCCTCAAAGAGGTTGGCGCCCTCTCTCGACATCGTCCTATCAAGTTTGCTCGAATCGACAACCACTTTCCCGTCGTCAGACAGATAGACCGCCTTCGACGTGTCTACGTGCTCAACCACCTGCCCGGCGAGTTCGGGGTCTTTGGCGTACTTGCCGTCGTCTCCTAGACGGAGCCCCTGTCGGGCTGCGCGGTCCGCGATATTGAACAGGTTGTCCACCCCCGTCATCGCATCACGAATGATGAGCAAGCGTTCCTGCTGAGTAAGGTCCCTCCCCAGTTTCGCGACGCGCGCCTCAGCCTCATCGATCAACTTGGTCGCCGCCGCCCGCCGCTGCGCATTGAGCGCGTCGGCCCCTTCGGGAGTCATCAAGCCAGCTGCCGTCTTCACCGCGTTCGGACGCGCCCCAAGCACCATGCCGATCGGCGTACTCTTCGACCCCATGTCAGCCAGGCCAGTGTGAAGCGCTTCGCCAACAAACAGCCCCTTGCGCAGATCACCCTGCGCGATCAAGTCATGCGCGTCTTCTCTATACGCCTGGGCCTTTGCGATAGGACCATCGCCGCCTTCGGCCATCGCCATCATCTGGCCGACGAAAATCTGCTTCGGGCCGAGCCACTTGTCCCCAGGCTTGAGCAGCCCGACCAGAGCCGACTGCACGTCGGAACCAAGGTGCTGCAGAGCGGGGCGAACGCCGATCATCTCCTCAGCATGTTCAGGGCTGGCTGCGAGGCCACGAAGGGCCACGTCCGTCACATGGGACGGCTTCGACCCCTGGGCGACACGACCGTGCTCGTCGAGGTCTTGCCACGGCCGAGGGAGCCCTGTGCCACCGTAAGGGTCTGCAGTGTTCGGAGCCGCATAGACGGTCCAGAGACGGTCCATTGCCCGCTGAACGCCGAGTTCCGGTGTGATCTGCGGCAGGCTCGTACCGATCGAGCCGGAGAGCATTCCCAGGAACATCCGCTCGTTCTGCCGAGCAATGGTGCCGACGGCCTTGTCGACAACTCCGCCGCCCTCAATGTCTTGACGGTCCAGTGCCGCCACAAGATCGCCAAACGCACCCTTCCGGGGGTCGTCCTTGTGAAGACGCGAGACCCATGCCCGACGCTCTTCTGGGGACTTGCCACGTAGAGTGTTCAGGTCCGCCCGAACGGAAATGCCCGCATTAAGCGGACGCGCAACTGGCGATGTCGCGAAGTCCAGGAGGTCGACCAGCCGCATCATCGGAGTTGGGGAGCCCGCCGGCTGAGTGACCCGCTCGCCTTTCGCTGCAGCTTGAGCGACAGGGTCGGCAGCCATCTCTGGGCTTACCTGCATCCCGCGACGGGCGTGGGCGCCAGCCCGGTACTTCGACGTAGGCTCATCGTGAACCGCTGCGACGTCTGGAGAGACGCGGAGTTCCGCTGCGTACACCTTGTCGCGGACGAGCTCGCGGAGGGCCGCCTTGTGGGGGTCGGCAACGGGGGCCGCGGGCTCCTCGTCTAGAAACCGAGATCCTCCGGCGGGGGCTTCGTCATCAAGGAAGCGAGACCCGCCCGAAGGCTGCTCCTCTTCCTCGTCTATGAAGCGCGAAGCCATCAGCCAGCCTTAACGCGCCGGCCCTTGACGGTGACGATCGTGTCCTTGGCCAATGCGCCTGAAGCTACCGCAGCGTCCACCGAAGCGAGATCGGGGAAGTCCTGCAGTTTGGCCTCCTTCTTCTCAGGCTTCGGCGTCGGGACCGGAGCGGGCGAGGGAGAAGCGCCCCCTCCCGCAGCGATCATCGCCTCTGCGATCACTTCGTTGATCCCCATCGTGTCGCCGCGAATGGCCATTTCGTGCAGCTTCCGAGCAAACGTGTCGTCAGTGCGGGCCCGGAAGAGGGCAGCGTCAATGCCCTCGGCACGGATGTCCGGGTTTGCCGTCAACGCCTCGCGCAGCATCGCCTCGTCGTACACAGCTGGGGCCTTTCCCGCCTTGGCTGTCACAGGCTCAAGGTCTTGCGCCGCAATGCGGCTGGCCTCAACCATCGCCTCCTGTCGAGCCGCCTCAACGCGGTCCTGCGCCCACGGCATCGCAGCAATCGCAGGGTTCGAGAGCGCCTCCATCAGTTCGGGGTCGCTCTCAACTATCCGGTTGAACGCCTTCGCGTACTCGTCCCTGAGAACCGCCTCCTGGCGACGCTTGGTCTCTGCCTCCTCAGCCTTCCGAGCCGCACGACTCTCGCCAACACGAGCAAGTTCGCCCTGCTCCCCGATCCGGGCCTTGACGAGCTCATGCTCTTTGCCGAGCAGTTTCGTCATAGTGTCGAGGTCGAGTTCCGCCCACGCCTGCTGCTGCTCGCCATCCAACTTCCTGCCGAACGTCGTGCTCCCGACGACCCGCATGTTCCGAGAAACCTCGGCCTTACGGGCCTCTTCGGCAGCAACACGAGCCTCCTCCTCGGCAACGGCCTGGCGCTCCTGCCCCATTTCGCGCTGACGGCCTCCCAACTGCTGCCAGAAACGCTGGCGTTCTTCGGGAGAAGAATCCGTCTCGAGGGTGCCGGCTTCGACCTGGGCCTGAGACTCCTGGGGGGAAAGAAGGAGGCCCGCAAGGGGGTCCTCAAGAGGCATCCCTTCGGGGGCCAACGCTCGCGCCACAGGGTCGAACTCGCCAGGGCGACGCATGATCCCCATTGCAGGCATACCAACGGTCCGCGTCGGCATGGAGAGGGAACCACCTGCGGGGTGCTCCCCACGCTCCCGAGCCACAGGATCGAGTTCACCAGGGCGGCGAAGCACGCCCATCGCGGGAGTTGTCCCGTCCCCAGCCATCTGTGGAGTGAACGCCCGTGCGCGATCGATCACACCCTGATCCGCGGCTACTGCCGAAGCTGCAAGGTAGGGGTCGTTTTCAAGGTCCGCCTGAGCGGTTCTCTCCGTGAGGTACTGCGGGGCAAACGCCTGACCACGGCGAGCAATCGCCTCCTCAGATGCGGCACGCTCCGCCTGCTCCTGCGCGATGATCTGCTGAACCACGTCCAGAGACGGCATGTATTCAGCCGACGGCATCCCGGCCTGCATCGACTGTCCCTGACGTGTGCGCGTAGCCCCGCCACCGTCGGCCGGACCCATCGACGCTACCCGGCGGTCAGCCAGAAGGCGCTCCTCTGCCCGCTGAGATGCGGCCATCTGTTCGGCGGCCATCTGTTCAGCGAGCGCCTGCCTGCGGATCTGAGTCCCCAGCTGGATCCCCTGCGGGATCGCCGACGTGATCTGCTGCGCCGTGTTGGCGAACAGAAGCGGGTCCGTGAACTGGCTTCCGGGGTAGAGCGTATCTGGCATGGTCAGTACCCGTACTGGCGAAGGAAGTCCTGCCCGCCACCGCCTCGAGCACGTTGTACCCCACCGGGGTCGCCAGACGTGAACAACTGAGGAGCGCCGTACTCAACGGTCCGAATCGGATCGGCGTCGTCGTAGCCTTGGGCACGCGCCATCCGGTTGGGCTGGTCCTGTGTGCCGAGGGTGGACGCGATGCCGGCCGTCGCAGTCGAAGCGCCATGGATTGGAGCAAGAGCAGCCGTGTAGGGGCTGATCGAAAGGATGGCCGACCCGATCTGGCTTTCGAGGTTCGACGCCGTGCCAATCCGACCGAGCGACTCGCCGCGCGCCTGGTCCCGTTCTGCGAACTTCGCGCGACGAAGAGCCTCTCCCTCCATCTGAGCCTCTTGCAAGGACCGGCTCAGGGCCCGCCGGAAAGCGTTGGTGAGGCCCTTCTGCTGACTGGTCTCAAGCGCGGTCCCGCCAAGCCCCTGAGCAGTGAGGAACTGACCCTGCTTCGCGCGGCCTCCTCGGCCAATGGCGCCCGCCCGACGACGCGCAGCACCCTTGATCTGCTCTTCTTCCGCCCGGATATAACGGTCGTAGTACGCCTGATCTGGGATCCACGTACCAGTCTTCTCGCCCTCGACGCTTTCGCCGAGACCCATGAAGTGAGAGATCAGAGCCATCGGAACCCCCTGACAGCCTGCGATGCCGCGTCCGTAGCCGTAGACGTAGCGTCCTGAGCCGCCGCGTTCGCCGGAGCAGACGTGCCCGTCGTAGCCTTTGCCGGAATGTGCTCAGAAAGACCGGCGATTAGGCCCGTCGTCACGTTGCCGATCGCCCCCGCCCCAGCCTGCATTGTCTGTGCGCGCCGACGCTTTCCGAGCTCCGCTTCCTGCGACCGACGACGGATCTCCTGCATCAGACGGCGACGTTCGGCTTCCTGCACGGCTGCCTGAAAAGACTCTTCGATCCCCTGGCGACGGAGGAGACCCGCCCCCTGCAGTCCGCCGGCTCCGATCACAGGCGCGGACAAGCCAGCCTGACGACGGGCCTGAGCGGCCTCCACGGCCCGCTGGGCGCCGAGGTCGTACTCGTAGAGCCCGGTAGGCATCAATGCGGCTGTAGGCTCGAGGAACGCCATGTTTGAATCCTAACCTACTTGTACGCGGCGACGACGACGAGTTCGGTCTTCCCGAGCACGAGTTGAACGGAGGGGGAGCCCGCGACCACGTAGTTCGCCACGTAATGCCACCCTGAATCAACCTGCGGCGAGCCAGTCGCCGACCAGCACAGCCTGATCGAAGAGAGCTCCCCCCCAGAGTCCGCCACATTCGTTGACGCGAGGACAGTGCCGTCAAGGTCCGCCTCGCTTCGGAAGTCGAAGGTGTTCGAGGCCGCCATGTCGATCACCTTCGCTGTGTAGAACATCGCAACGAACTCAGCATCAGTGCGGAGGTAGTAACGGAGATAGCCGCCGGGCAACGGGGAAGGCGAGATCCCGTGAGGCGGGCCACCAGAGAGAGACGTGTCCGGCGAAACTATCCATCCGTCGGAGGCGTTCTGAAGGCGGAACACCTCCGAGACAGCGTCCTTCCTGAAGCATGTGCCGCGGACTGCGCCGTCTGCTTTCCAGTTGTCGTCCCCGACACCGTCCCGACCTACCAACCCGCCCAAAAACGTCTCGATCTCATCAAGCGGAGCCGTCCACTGCGAGGCAGTCATCGGGTTTCCGGCAGCGTCAACGAAGCCCGCTGCGATCGTGAGGTTCAGGTCTGTCATCGGGTCACCACGATTACTTTGACGAAAGCGTCGTGCCAATTCGGGAGGGCGGCGCCCGTCGTAACGGCCAGCTGGAGTTTCACGTCAAACGAACCCGACGGAGCCTGGAGGGCGTACATCGTCGCGCCGCCGCCGTTCTGGTTGTTCGACGGGCCAATGTCACGAGTGGTGTGGGTAATCGTTCCACCGTTCACGTGAAGTCGGATCTGGTGCGTGTCGGTTGTTGTTCCCGTCGCGTCGGTGCGCAGTCCTGCCCAAATGTAGACCCCGCTCACCCCACTTTCTGCGCTCACCGTGACCTGAACAATGTCTTCCCACGTTCCGCTTGGGCCGGCGTAGGCGGTGTTCCCATCGTCATAGTCGTTGTACGCAGCCTTCAACGGGACAGGGGAACCACCGCCGTCATAGACATGCTCATTGTCGAGAGACCACTGCTCTACATTCTCGTAGTCGAAACCAGTCGTCGCCAAATCTTCAATGTCCTGAAGATTGTCCGTCAACGGCGTGGCGGAGTTTGCCTCTCCGGCCTGGTCGCGGATGCTGGTCGTGTACGTGAGTTGCGGCATCAGCGATACAGCCCGAAAGCCATGATGGACCGTGAGGACACAGAGACAGAGGCGGTGAGGGACCCGTACCAGTTCACTCGAACGGCAAGTTGCAGTTTGAAACTGCCCGCTGGGATCAACAGCGCTGACGTGCCCATCGGGCTGCAGTGCAGCGTGGCAGAGTCCACATGCCCCGATCCCACCCCAACTGCAGGGCCAGTTCGCGAACTGAGCACAGCGACTTCGACGTCCGCATGATCGGTTGCTGTCCCGCAGTTGAACTGAGCAGAGCCGGCTACAATCCAGAACCCGGCAGACCTCGCGACTCCCTCAATGGAGACGTTCTGATCAACCTTCCAGGTCCCATCATCCTCAGCGACCGCGTAGGTGTCGGTGGTCGCAGTCTCGTAGTCGAACATGGGGTCTGTTGACCCACTGCCAGCAACCGCGGAAGCCAGGAAGTCACTCAGTCCTTCATGGGAAGCGTGATTCGGCTTTGCGATGCGAGCACGGCCCACGCCATCCTCGAGCACGTTGTTCTGATCCAACGACATGAAGTGTGAACGGATCCGCTGGAACTCCGACCACACCTCATCGGGGTCGTCTGTGTAGTTTGAGGCCGGATACGTTCGCCGCCTGTAGAGCCCACCGGGCATCAGCCGCCCCCGTTCGTCAGGAGCAGGATCGCACGCCGAACCGTTGCCGGACGGCGGAATGTCACGCTACCCCCGCCGAGCAGGCGGACCGCCTTGTGCGCCCTGCGCTCGAGCGGCCACGACGCGGGAACGCCGAGGTCAGCGAACCGCACAGCACGGCGCAGCTGCTTCTTCAGCGAAGCAGGCGTCCGATCAGCTTCTTCGGGGGTCAGCCTCACCGCTGTTGCTCCGCACCACGCTCCACCCGCCAGACGATGAAGCCGGCAATGGCAAAAGGCTCCTGCGCGTTCGCGTTGGTGAAGCCGATCTCGAACTCCCTGCAGAGCACAGAGTCGTCGAACATGACGTGCTGCTGCAATTGCCGAGGCCCCGTCCAAGTGGACTGGCCCCAGTCCTTCCCGTCCCAGCCAGCATGGGTAGTCAAGTCCTCGTTGCCAGACTGCGCAGTCTTGAACCCGCTTTGCCGGAGAGAGAACGTCTTGGTCTCTGTGGCGACGGGGTCTCTATCCTTGTAGATGTCGATCTGCAACGAAGACACGACGGACCGCTCAAAGAAGACCGTCACTCCGACAATCTCCATCAACTCATCCGGCGCCCAACTCGTCTCATACTGAGAATAAGGACCGAAACGGGCTTCCCCGTAGATGGTCGCGACATCAGCATCCGACCCCTTTTGCGTCCCATCGCTCACGTTAAAGTCGGGCACGGCAACGTCATCAGACACGCCGAACAGCACGACGTCCCCGATACCAGACTGAGTCAAAACCCCGAAGAGGACATTGTCCTTGTAGACCGTAGCGGCGGTCACCTGGTAGCCAGGCGTCATCGTCCAGCCACCAATGTCGTAGTGGTACGTCAGCACAGTCGACGGCCACGGGCCCGCGTCAGAGGGGACAACGATGTAAGCGCGTCGAGCCTGCTCGTCCACTACCGAAACCGCTTGCCGCAGTCCGGCCGCATCCACGTTCCGCCACCACCGATAGAGCTCATTGCTCAGTGGACGAACACCACCACCGTCGTACTCGTAAACGCCTTCTTGGCCCACGAACAACAGTCGGCCTCGCGTGAGGGTGAGCGAGCCAGGAGCAACACAGCCCACGCCCTCTGCCACCGGGCTCAGTACGGGCGTTCCGTCTGCAAGCGTGGACACCTGCCAGATCGACGTCGGCTTGAAGATGAGCAGCGAGTCGTCAAGTTGTGCAAGGCCGGTGATTGGCTCGCCATCTCCGCTTTGAACGTCAAGGAACTGGAACCCCGACGAAAGCTGCTCAGGAAACCCACTGTCGGAGTAGAAGACGAACGAAGGGAAGTCAGTCGGAACGTAGTAGCCACGTCCACGAAAGAAGGAGATGAACCGACTTACTGGAGGGGGCTGCGTCGTTTCAACCAAAGGCGAACCGAGCGTCGATGACGCAAGCGGCTCCTCATGGTCATACACCACGGCCTCATGGACGGAGACCTGACGCCAAAAGTAGTACCCGCCACCCACCGCCTGCTTGTAGATGTTCGTGTAGATGAGGTCTTCGGCAACAGGTGGCGTCAACGACACGCGGACAACAGCCCGATCTGAGCCACTACCAATGGTGGTGTGGGCCCCAGATGGCGACGGAGGGCCCTCATGTCCACTGCTGTTCACGAATGTAGCCCGGTAACGGAACGTGAAACTGTCGCCCGAGTTGTCCAGCGAGTAATCGGTCAGATAAGAGGTGTCCACTTGCTTCTGCGCACCCGGCGGCGATGGGACCTCGCTGACCCCAACCGGAGCAGCGTAGTCCCCGTTCCACTTCATGTTCGCGTCACGCCCGTTGAAGACGTACAGCCAGTCGTTGTAGATCGAGAAGCGATCCCCATCCTGCGGAGTCGGCGCGTCGTAACGCCCAGTCAGGAAACGGTTCGCAGCTGGGATCCCATCCCGCCGCAAGAACCCCACGTTCCCCGCCCACGCCGCTACAAACTCAGAGGGCCCGCGGGGGATCCTGAACTCCGTCATCGCAGAGATGATGTTGTCCTTGAACGGATTCGGGTCCCATGTGACGTACTCGCGAACGCCACCGGCCTTCCGCACCATCCCCGTCGTGTCAAAAAAGACGCCATGCGCCTTCCGCATCTCCCCATTCTGCTGCCACGCACGGTCGGATAGGCCCGTAGTGACTACAGGGGTTGCGCGACGACCCTTGCCTCGGGCGATACGTCCCATCGGCTACTGGTCCACAAATCGGGGCCAGCGGCCATCATGGAGCTCCAGACGACGGCTGGCCGTGGCGCCGCGACCGACGCCGGCAATCCGGTTCGGGTCCATGTCCTGCTCCATCGCCATCTGGTCGACGCCCTCCATTGCGATCTGCCGCTTCTGAGCAGCCGCACGGTGGTTTTCCTCTTCAGAAAGAGCGAGCGATTCAGCAAGAGTCAGGATCAGGTGGTGATACCGCGACGGTAGAAGAGGAACCTCATTGTCGAGGACAAGGTCTTTCTGGCCAGCGAAGTACGTGAGACTGACGAGATACTCCTCGTCGGGCGGAGGCCAAAGACGGACACGGGTAGTCGATGCGTGACCAGGGTGCCCGCCGATGAACTTGTCGGAGACGGTGTCGAAGCCAAGCGCGCTATCTGCAGTGCTCTCAGCAAGTTCGCTTCCAGACGATGAATCCAAATCCTTCAGCCAGAGCAAGTCCGAACCGCCCGCCTCAGTGCGGTAAAGGCGTCGCCGAAGGCCGCCGCGGGTTCGGATGCCGGTGATGTCAACGTCCTCGTTCGTCAGCGTCACAGAAGCCGTCGGGGAGAGAGGGCCAACCTCGCCAGTGGCGTCGTTCAGATATGCGTAAGCGAACGAGTAGACCCCTGTCAGGCCCGTGCCCGCCGCCGCGGCGACAGTGGGGCCGAGACGTGGAGTCTCAAGTTGCACGCTCGAGTCCAGCGCGTAGGCGCGCGGGTACGTCTCTGTGTCGTTGAACGTCAGGACCGCCATGCCGGAAGGCAATAGCGACTCCTGCGGGATCGGCGTCTGCCACCCGTTGCCAGTAACGACGAGTCGTTCAATCTGCGTGCAGCCCGCAGGAAGCGGGTAGGTGTCGAAATACACCTTCAGTGCGGCGGAGCCAGACACCGTCGCCCCCGGGTACTTGACCGGGATCGTAAACGACGACCCCGTCGAGTTCCCAAGAGTGATCCGGTAGAGCGCGTCATCCGGCGAAGAGGACAGGGCCCCCGCCAGAGTCACAGTCGCAGCCGACCCGATCCCCACCGTGTAGGAGTCGTTCGTGAACGTGGCAGTCGAGCTCGTGATCGGCGCCCGGGTCTGGAATTGATGCTGCCCTCGCAGCCACTCCCAGTCCGAGCGCCGACCGACGATCTCCTGGATCGCATCGTTGACGAAGCCCTTCAGACGGGCGGTGTTCCCGTCAAAGCCTCGTCTACGACCCAGCCGCGTGTAGAGCGTGGAGAAGTCCACGGGGGGACCTCCCTACGCTACGGCGTTCCCGAGCGGCCCGGAGGCGAGTTCACCAGGTACAGGGTTCCGACGAACTCATGCGACGAGAGGTCCGGCTGAGTGCCTTCGCTCACGCCAACGATCTGGATGACCTCATCCTCCCCAGCGAACACGTTCGTCGGGGTCGAGTTGTCAGGCCCTTCGACCGGAACCGTGAACGGAGCGCCCGCCGAGATCCCGCCGTCGCCGCCCGTGAGGGTGGAGTAGCCGCTGGCCGACAGGTTGTCGGTGTCACTGCCGTCCGTGCCAGCGTTGCGGGCGTAGAAGCGCCAGCCGTTGCTGGCATGGGAGCCGATGAGGTTGTCGTCCGTCATGACACAGCCAACCACCTGCCATTCGCCGCTGAGGGCGTACGTGCGGGTGATGAAGATGTCACGAGTGAAGTCCACGGAGTCGCCCACGAACGAGAAGGACACCGGGATAAGGCCGAGGCCCTTCACCTGCTGTCCGTGCTTGAGAGCGGTCCACGCGGGACGCTTCCGGCCGCCCGCCTGGGCGCTTGTGCTGCCTGCCATCTGTCTATCTCCCCGACCCGCTTACACTCCCCTACGGGAGGCTCGGGCGTACTGGTGACGGGCGGGAGGGCACCATGCCCCCCGGCCCGCCACCGAGGTTGTTGTTGTCAGACGCCCCCGAGAGGGCCGCCGAAGAGCACGACATCGCCAGTCGCGTCCGACGCCGTCAACAGCGTCGTACCGACGTAGACCGCACGGACCTTCTGGATCACGTCGAACCCAGACTCCACGCTCGTCAGGAGCTTGTTGAACTCCAGACGAAGGGAGTTGACCGACTGGTTGAGCCGACTGATCGACTCGGAGATCGTCGCTGCCGACGCCACCGAACCAGACAGGTCGCCAGCCGACATCGTCGCCGCGGTCAGCGTCATCTGAGCCGAACCCCACTTCTGAAAGTAGGTCTGGCCAGTCACAGCCTCGAGCACGTCGTACTGCGAGACGTTGGTGCCGTTGGCCTTGATCGTGACCGAAGCCACGCCGCCAGCCTTCGCCGCGCTGCCGTACTCCCCGTCAGGGATGCCCTGCTCCGAGGACACGACAGCCAGCATCCCGAGGGAGCCGAGGTCGGACCCAGCGGCCCAAGTCTGAGCACGCCACGCGTTCTTGCCGACGCCCGTGAGCGCCTTGTCGGGGGGAAGGACCTGAACAACGGACCGGAACGCGAGTGCGCTGCCCGAAGCGTTGTAGATCTCGATCGTGGAACCGCCTGCACTGAGCATGGTGACCTCCTATCAGGCGACGAACGAGCCGGCTGCGAAGTCGCAGGTGCCGTGCTCGCGCAGGTTGAGGGGAACGTACATCGCGTGGAACTTCGTCTTGCAGATCAGCGCCCACTGCTCCTGGGCGAGACGCCACGGGTCGGAAGCGAAGTGCGCGTTCGGGTTGATCCACAGCTGGAGACGGCCGAGGTTGGTCTCGCCCTTGCTCTTCCCCTTGACGGGGTCGAGGAAGCCGGGCTCGAAGTTGTGCCCGGAAGCCTTGCTCGGAGCCTTGTCCGCGATGTTCAGCATGAAGGTCTCACCGGAGTCCTCGGTGATCCCGTAGTCGGGAACGACCTTGGCGCCCTTGAAACGCAGGTTGTCGAACCCAGCCGAACCCATCGCCTCATCGACGAGAGCACGCTCAGGGCCGCACCACTCCTCATAGGCGTCGTAGACAGCCACGTCCGTCAGCATGAGGTCAGGCCGTCGGCCCCACCGCGCACACTTCCGGTACAACTTCGTCCAGGCGGCCACGCCGTTGGCGGCGAAACCGCCAGCGACCTGCTCGTACTGGTTGAAGTGGTACGTGCTGTTCTTCGCGACGTTGCCCACCGTGCCCGTCTGGGCGGCAGGCGCGGCGAACTCGAGGAAGCCACGGAGGCCGTCGACATCACCGTCGGTGACCTTCGCAGTGTGCAACTGCGTCTCGATGAAGTTCCGCATCGTGATCGCGCACTGCTGGAGCTCCGCGGGCAGCATCTTGACGATCTGCTCCTTGGCGCCCTTGTTCGTGTCGATCTTGTCGGTGGCGACGACCGACTGGCAGCTGATCTGCCCCCAGTCGTCGAAGATGAACGGCTTGTAGAACTCCGACTCAGCCGTGTTCAGGGTCTCGGTGCCCTGGTACGTCTGGACGTTGGGGTTCTCAGCGTGCGCGAACGGAATGCGGGCTGCAGGAGCCGCCTCCATGTGGATCGCGCCGGTCATGTAGTGGTACCAGAGCAGGGGGGACTGCTCGAGGATGAGCCACACCATCTTCTCCCACGACGCTTCCCACGTCGCGGTGAACTTCTTGCTGTAGTCCGTCAGGGTGGTTGAGTAGGGAGCTGCCACGGTGTTTCTCCGCAGCGCGCTACGTCAGTGATTCACCCCAGCACAGCGTTGACGATGTCCTCGAAAGACATCGTCGCGGAATTGATCGCGGTTTTCTCCGCTGACCCCGCTTCGCTGCGCGGGGGGGAGGAATCCCGTCGCCTGCGCGCCTGGTTGATGGTTCGGTTCTCGGTGACTTCACGAAGGGCGCGTTCAGTCGCAAATGCAATCGCTTCGCGGTGCATCCCGTTACTGATCATCCCTTGGATCACCGGATCGTTCCCCTCGAAAGCAGCCCGAACACGCGAGACGACCTTGTCGTTCCCGAGTTGAGGGTACTCGCCAGACTTCAAGTCCTCGAAAGCAGCGTTGAGGGATGCGGTTTGTCGCTGGATCTTCGCCGGGCCTTCGTAGTCGGCCAGGCGCGTTTCAAGCGCCGCGATCTTTTCCTCGAACTGCGCCACTGCAGGAGACTTCGATGCGTGCTGCGCTGTGAGCTTCTCGACCATGTAGGCAAGTGCTTCAACGCCCTGACCAGCCTGAACCTTCTGCTTGACCTCAGCGATGAGGTCGTCACGAGACGGGCCAGTGTCCCTGGCTTCATCTCGCAGGAACGAGCCATCTGGCCCCTTCCGCTCGGTCGGAGCGTCCAGCCGCGCCTGCAGCTGAACACCCAGATGGGTCAGTTTCTCTCGCTCCTGGCGAGCGGCGGAAAGCTCGGTCTGAAGATCCTTTCGGATCTCCGCCTGCTGCCGCATCTTCGCCTGGAACCCACGCTCCATGTCCTTGTAGTGGCCATAGACTTCGTCTGGGAGTTCCTCCGGGTTGCCGGAGTAAAAACTCTCCGGTGAAGCGTCAGCGGATCCTTCACCATCGGGCGCGTTGGCTCCAACATCGGGGTCCTGAGTGACGTCAGCGTCGGGGACAAGCCCTTCGGTCGACGAACCGTTCAGTCCGGTGTCGGGGGTCTCTGCGGTGCCGATATCTTGTTCGGTGATCACGCGGTTCACTTCGCAGCTGCTTGTTCACGTTCACGAAACCTGTCCAGAACCAGCCGCTCCATTTCTGGACGTTTCGTCGTTGTCGGTGGCTTCAGCCCCAGCCGCTTTGCGACCTTCTTGAGCGTTCCCCACTTCGCCACCATGGTAAGGGATGGATCCCTCATGATGTCAACAACCTTCGGTGGCTGATAATCCTTCGGGTTCACCCGTCGAGCGCCAGAACCGTCGTCCTCCACCTTCCGATCCCAGGGGAGCACTCGAGGAGGAGGGGGCTCTTCCACAAGGATTGGGCCTGCCGCAAGAGGGTTCACGGCCTTCCCATTCTTTGATATCAGAGCCTTCTTCGGTTCTGCCTGTGGGGCGGCTGGCCCATGTGAGAACTCTCCGTATCTCTCCGCCCACTTGTCGGCGATCGCGCCCTTGTCGATGACCTTCGCCGACTTCCTCTTCTGTTTCGCCGCCCTGCCCGACTCTGCCAGCCCGTGCTCCTTGAGCAGACGCTTCGCTTCCGTTTTCGTCACAGTCAGTTGTCGCTGCCCCTTCAGGATCGTCTCGGGCGCGTTCTCGTAGAACGTGAACGAATCCATCTGCGGCGGCGACTGAGACTGGTACTGGCGAAGGGCGTCGTGAACGATGCGACCCTTCCGTCGACAACGCCCGCACGTCTTGAAGCGGAACCCGTTGTGCTCATCGGCCTTTCTGGCCGCAAACGTCGCAACGGACATTCCTTCGTCAAAAGTGTAGTCGCACCCTTCGCACTTGAAAGCGTAGTTCGGCACTCGTCACTGCCCCTGAGATGGAGGAGTTCCCGCCTGCGCGGCCCCCGTCACCATCGGATTCGCGGTTGGAGCGTTCAGGGTGTCCCCTGTCGCCGGATTGACGGCCACGCCGTCGGGACTTGTCTGCTGCATCGCCTGGCCTGCGGAGCCCATCCCAGCGTTCACCGCCTGCGCAAAGGCATCGCGCATCGACGGAGACTGGATGTTCCAAAGGTCGAGCATCTTGTCGATGATCGGCTGAAGGTCGGCCGGAGGAACCCCAGCGGCCGTAAGGGCCTGGATCGTCTGAGCGAGGTAGGTCGCAAAGCCGAGAATCGCCTCGCGCTCCGCCTCCGGGCCTCGCGGGCGCATCGAGCCTGTCCGAACTGCGACGTCGAACTGGCCGGCGATATCGTGCCGATTGAACGAAACGGGCATGTCCGAGCCAGAGACGCGCACCCAACGCGGGGCGTCAAAGTACTGCTGCATGATCTGAAACGTCTTGCGGGCGATCCTCGAGACGAACTTCTCGAACTTGCGGGTGTCTGAGTTCGACCGGCCCTCGGCGATCGAAGCCCGATAGGCAACTTCTGTTGCGGACCCCGCCGAACTCTTGCCGCCACGCATGGACTCGTCTGCACCAGACACTTCTGACAGGAACGTCCGAAGCAAGTTCGAGACCCCGTACACCTCCTGTGGGAAGGCGGTCCTCTCCAACTTCTTCACCGCGTTCCCAACACCACGACGGTCGCGAACTGCAACCAACGACGGACTCTTCGACTCCAGCTGACGCCTTCCCTCCTTGCCAATCGTATCGGGGTTGAAGAGCACTTTCTCAGCAAGGGTCGCCTCGAGCCCGTCGATCGCGCCGTCCACCAAAGACTGAAGGTTCTGAGCGACCGGAAGCATGAGCGCAGCCGTCGATGGGCCGTAATAGCGGTCAGGAGCCCGGTTCAGCCGGAAGTCGACAAAGGGGTAGCCATCCATGTCGAACGGACTGAGTCGATTCTTCAGGACTGTCGGGCCCTTCGACCCCTTGCTTGGCTGACGGCAGAGGGTCGTGACGTGAAGCTCACGGACCTTCTTCCTTCGCGTCCGCTTGCCTTCAAGGACCGTCCGCGTCTTCCACTCATGGTGCCAGACCTCAAAGAGCTCAACGTGCTCCGCGTCGGACTTGTGATAGCCCCGAGACGGGCGCTGGTCGTCGATCTCATCTTCCGACTTCTTCAGGTCTGCTGTCAGATGGGATGCCTTGCTCCCATACTCAGCCTGCGCGTCGTCGATGTGCATCAGACGTCGGACAGCAACCCAGGGCATCTGCCGGATCTCCGTGTACCCAGTCGGGAAGATCCAATTGCGGGGCGAGACACGGAGCAGGCGAACCACGGCATCCGGCCCGTCTGGCGCGAGGCCGAGCTCCTCGAGCTTCTCCAGAACTGTCTGCGCGCGAGGGTCGCTCTCCTCTTCCTCCGAGAGATCCGCATCGTCCACGATGTTCTCGTAGTCCTCGATTGGGATCGAGATCTGCGCCTCCTGGAAGATCAGTTGAACGACCCCGCCCCCGAAGATCTCCTCGTCATCGACGACAAGGTCGAGCACTCCGCCGAAGTCGCCGTCGGTGAACTGATACTCCAGTCCCGCGGACGCCACTTTTGCCACCCGCTCCTGCTCGCCGGTCTCGGTGTGCCGTCGGGGGCTTGCGTCAATCTCCGGGTCCTGGTGGTAGAGGTACGGCTTCCGCGCCTGAATAGTCGCGAAGATCAGCCCAATCCCGCGCTTCTCTGCACCCTGCTCTACCGCACCGTTCCGATAGGCGTTGTCGAGATCCGCCCAGTCCTCGAACAGAGACGTCTTGAGCAGCGAGTAAGCGCCATCAACGCGCTCGAGCAACTTATGTGCCGCCTCCGGCTTGATTGGGAGGTTGTCCGCGTCCACTACAGCCACCTCATGCCAACAGAAGTACCAGACGGCCGATCCGAAACCACGCCGTCGTCGTCATCCCACGCGAGATCCATGGTTCCTCGGCCTGCCTTCTCCCACCGCCCCGGCGGGTCAGGTTCCTCCGCAGTATGCAAGAAACTGTGCGGGGACGAACCGGTTTCCAGACTCAAGACTGTCTGCGCCCCCATCCAGGCGATCACAAGATCGTCATGCTCGCCCACAGGCGCGCCCGTCTTCAATCGCTTGTAGTTCTCGTCACCAGCGATGATCCCTCCTGTAGATGTCGCCTTCTTGGCGAACTCAAGGAACCGGCGCATCTCAGCGATCAGCCGCTTGGAGCGAATGATCGGGGCCTCAAGCCGCACCAACGTCTCGCCCGTCGAGACCATGAGAGGCTTCGTCGCCATGTTCGTCACCCAGCCGATCCGTTGGTCCATCGCGATCGTCTCAACGTGGTCGCGGAGGTAGACGTTCCAGTACTGGCTCATGTTCACAGCAAGAGACACGTAGTGCCCAGGACCGTTCGTCTCCCAACAGATCATCCCGTCGTTGTAGTAGAGCGCCAGCAAGATCATGGCCTGAGCCGCCTGGTGCGGGTCTACCTGGCCCCACCATTCGGCTGCCTGAACCCGTGACTCACGGTCCACAACCTGGATCGCCGTGTAGTCACCAGTAGCCCGGCCAGAAGCTACGTCCATGAACAGGATGTAGCTGTGCCCCTCCTTCGGCTTGCCCCAGCACCAAAGCGGGCCGTCATGCGCGCCGCGGAGTTTCGGCTTCATGTCCGCAGCCACCCCGATGCTTAGAGCGTCGGAACTCACGAGCTCGTTCTGCGCCTCGTTGAAGATGTGCCCCCTGAAGCCGGCATCGACCACTGACTTCGACTCGATCGTGCGGATCGCCGGCTCGGGGAACACGCGCGAAGCTGCGAAAGCGAACGCCTCCTGTGGGTTCGACGGGTACTCCTGGCGGAAGAGGTCCCAGTTCTCCTCCATCTTGTCTTTCCACGTCCGATAGGCCCAATACGCCTGTTCGGGGGCGAGGTCGTACTCGTCGACCATCGCCAGGACTTCCTCTGGCATCCGGTCAAGGAACTCCCTAGCGGTCATGTCCTTCGGAAGTGGCGTGACGTAAAAGGGCATCTGCCACCAGGCGTAGAAGATCGACTCCCACGCCTCGTCGTCGTCCTCAAATGCCGACTTCTCCCGACGAGACCCGTGGCCCTTCCAATGACGCCAGAACTTGTCGTGGAAATAGCCGCCGGCTCCGTTTGCAGTCGACTCGAGCACGATCAGTGTCTCTGGCGTTTCAGAGAACGTCGGCATCAGGCCGAGCATGAACTTCTCCGCGTCATCCCAGAACGCGACCTCCGAACCGTGGAAGTAGTGGAGCTCGAAACCACGAGCCGACTTCACCGACGCAGCGCACGCCACGTCGAACCGGCTGTTCAGCCCCATGTCCTCATTGTTCGGATGCGTCAACCACAGCTGGTTGTCGTTGTTCCGACGATGCTCCGGCCGAAGGTCGTTCTTGCGCCACTCTTCCGACTGCTCAGGAGTCAGCCCCCCGGGCATCCCCCCCCGGGGGCCAGTAGGAGCCCGGGGAAGATGCTCGAGCATCGACTTCGCCATCAAGAAGATGTTGTTGGTCGTGCCCTGGTCTGCCGCCGTAATGAACGCTCGACGCTCTCTGTTCGTTAGGCACTGGTGGAACATATACGCCTGAGAGACCGTCGACAGGCCCATGCGACGAGCCTTCAGAACGACGAACCGGCCAGGACGCCCGTCCTTCTTCGACTTCTTGATCTTCTCGTAGAAATCCAGCTGGACCGGATTCAGCACAAGATTGACGTAACCAGACGACCGCCGGCCCGACGTGTCTGAGCGGTTCAGCACCTTGAAGTACCGAGACGCAAACTCAGGGAAGTCGTCGTACTCCTCGTCGTCTGTCAGCCGGTCAGCGATCGCCCTTGAACGATGCTCCGGCATGGCCTTGTGCCATCCCATCGGCGGCTACTTCGCGTCGAGCGCCGCAGCCAGGTCTTCCTCAGAGGCCGGAGTGCGAACTGCCTTCCCTTCCTCCATCTCTGCGATGGCGGAAAGCCGGGAGGTCAACGCCTTCAGCACCTTCGGGCGGGGGCGTGCGTCCACATTCCGGCCCTGGTACTCGGCAGCAAGCATCTCCGCCAGAAGCCCACGGTCCTTCGTCTTCCGCATGGCAGCGCGAACGTCCGCCTCGGAGCCGAGAGTCATGCTCTTCTTCGCCTGGCCGCCACCCTGGGAGTACTGCTTCATCCGACGGATGTTCACCGGGGTGCAGAGGTGGACAAAGTGACGGGACGCCGCGTGCTGCGGGTTCCCGAACACGTCCTCGAGCGCCATCTCCAGCGCGGCCTCCGGGCTCATCGGCTCCGGGTCGATCAGCCCACGCCCCTTCGTCGTGTACCGGCCGAAGCGCCGATGAACCTCTCCAGAGCGAAGCATCGTGGCCACTGCCTGTGCGCCGTAGTTCCGTCGTGCGCGCGTCAGCGCATCCATGTTCACCTGCTCAGTCGTCTTGTCCATCGTCTGTCTCCTTGTAGTGCTCCGCCAAGAGCGTCTGTACTTCCGTAGCGGCTGTCAACCATGCCCACGTTGCGTGCCATCCACGTTCGGCCGTCGTGCCATCAGATGTGAACGCCGCCATAACGGCAGGGGTCGCCCATGCGTCCACGAACTCGCCGCCCGGCGTCATCGGGTTGATCTGGCCCGAAGCGATCTGGCCGGCGCACTCGTCGAGAACCTCCTGCGCCTCAGCGTGGACGGCGTCGCGGAACTTCTTGATCCGCGCTGAACTGAGAGGAGACGATGATGCCCACGCATCGAACAACGTCTCCGTCGACCAGTTGTCTTGCCAGCGGGCGAGCTCATCCTCGAGGGGAAGTTCCTCCCAACCCGCAAGACTGGCTCCGCCACCTGTGCAGTTCACCAGACGGGTAGGCACTCCGAAGTTGGCGCACTTCTTGGCGTGGGTCTCGAACCACCGGGCGAACATAACAAGGTCCTCTCGAGTCGAAACCTCCCCCTCGCCGCCCCAAGCAGGCAACGTCAAGTTCGTAGCAGGAGCGTCTTGGCCGTCGTAGTGGGACCCGTCCGAATGCGTCTTGCCATCCGTGTATGCACAGTCCTGGCCAATCAGCACAAGGGTGTGACATCCCCACGCCTGAGCAAGACACGCAGCGGCAGTCGCCACACTCGGGCCAGAGGGCAACACCCCCGAATCAGACATCTCGGCAGCCCGACCCATCGGGCTCCCAGGGGTGAAGAATGGAACGGTAGCCGCAGTGGTCTCGAACGCCGACGCAGCGCACTGGAGCGAAGGCGCGATGAAGTCCACACGGCCCTCAACCGACTTCCAGTGCTCAGAAACATCCTTGTTCTCAATCGTCACCAGGACGTCGATCCGGCAGTCCACAGCCTTCGCCGCTGTGTTCACCACAAAGAGCGGGCCGCGCTTCTGAGCCTCACGAAGCAGATGAGCGTTCTTCGCAAGCGAAGGGCCGGCAGACACGACAAACGCCGGCCGGCCGGAAAGCGGCTGCCCCATGTCCGTCGCGAGGACAAGACCCTGAGCGCCGAGCACATTCCGAACTACAGCCTTTGTGAAGTCGCGCGCTCGACTGCGAGCCGTGTTCCTGTTCACAGCACGACGCGCCTCGGCCTCATCAACCTCAGACCAGAACGCAGCAAGGTCGTCGGCGTTCGATGCCGCAAAGTCATCGTCCACAAGGGCAGCCCCGCCAGCCCACGCAAGGAGTTTCCCGCGAAGCGCACTGCGAAGCTCGCTACGCGAAGTCACGACGTTCGCGCCGTCAGGAGCAACAGGCCCCCAGACCGTCACAACCTCTGCCTTGTGCGTGTCGATGAACTCCTGAAAGTCCTCACGCCAGCCAAAGCAATGAACCTCGCGGATCCGCGTCACCTGATCGAGCTCGCCAAAAACTGTCGCTGTGTTCGTCATCCGATCCTTGTCTGCCCCCACCGTCGATCCATCGCGTCCATCTTTCCCCAACGCTCTTCTTGCTGAGTCGCCTGGCCGACTTTCCCCGGCTCCCACCGGCCAATCTCAGCCCATCCTCGCTCAAGCGCCTTCGCTTGTGGAGGAGAACCCGGGCCCAGATACCACTGCTTCCACCGGATCCCGTACTGCCGGAAAATCCGGTGCGTGGCCTTCTGCATCGGACGGTGGAACCGGAAAACCGGGTAGCCAGCTGTAGTCAGACCGATCACGTACACGTCGAAACTGCGCCACTCTGTGTCGTCTACGATCAGCCGAAGGCGACGGATGTCTGGCCCGAACTCCTCCTGGAGATCCTCGAAACCATCCCACTTCTTCGCCTCAGAAGTCTTCACGCACGCCGCTCCCATTCAAGCCGAACGCGTTCAACAGCAAGACGCTTCGCATCGGCCTCTTTGACCTCGCCGTGGACAACCATGATCGCAATCCGCTCTTTGAGAGACTCAATCGCTTCGGACGGCCAGTCAAGAACTCTGAGGGGGAGGGTCACTTCTTGAGACGGACCTTTCGCATACGAGCGTACAAAGGAGAGCACTCGCGGCCGAACGCCTGAATCGCACGCATCGCTGAGTCGCGCTGGTAGAGCATCATCTGCTCGCCGAGCTCGTTCAATCGGGCCTCTTCCGACTTGGGCAGCGGATCCGCCCGTCTTTCCATGCTCTGTTGCAGGCTCGGCACCTGCGGATAATTACGGCCATCAAAAGAGCCCCTGTTGCACCGCGGGCTTCCACGCTGGGGGCTTGCTGCACGTCAACCATTCCCGCTTTTGCTTCGAGAACGTGCGCTTCTGACCAACCCGCGTGCTGGTGATCTCGACCGTGTGCCAGCCTTCCGCGACGAGTTCGGGGATCGGCTCCGCTTCGCTGATGTAGACCGCGGCCCCAGCGTCGGCCCATCGTCGCGCAAGTTCCACGACCTCGGCGCGCGGCAGGTCGTTTCCATACCCGGTCGTGTTGACGTAGGGCGGATCCATGTAGACCACGCACCCCGGCGGCAGCGTCGGCGGCGTGATCTCGCGCGCGTCGGGGGCGATGGTGGCGGGGAGGCCGGGGCCGATTGCGGCAGTCATGCGATCCGCGCCCCCGGTCGGGCTCTCAAGGTTGCCCGGGCCGTGCTCCGGTGACTTGTACCCGTCGCCGGCGTGCGTCGTGCGGTTTCGGATAGTCGCCCACCTCGCCACCTCCCGCGCCGCATCCGCCCTCGTCATCCACTCGGCCACGTCTTCGGGCCTGATCTCGCGTGCGTCGGGGACGATGGTGGCGGGGAGGCCGAGGGGGTGCATACGGTCCGCCGTCCGCTCGCACCCCAACGACTCGTCGCGCCCCTTGAAATCCCCGCACTTTGACCCGGGGCCGCCGTAGCCGGGGTTATCCGGCCACGCGGGGCGCTGTGAAAACGCCCAGCGGGACACGACAACCTGACGGGACACCTCCCGCGCCGCCTCCGCCCTCGTCATCCACTCGGCCACGTCTTCGGGCCTGATCTCGCGTGCGTCGGGGACGATGGCGGCGGGGAGGCCGGTTGCTCGATCGCAGCGGTTCGCCAACTCGGGCCGCGGCGGGCCGTTGCCCTGCCAGCCGGTCCGACCCTCTCTGTCGTCATTCTCTGGCACGAAGACTCCGCCCTTGCCCTTGCCCTGTCTCGCGGTCGTAAAGGCCCACCTCGCCACCTCCCGCGCCGCATCCGCCACCTTCCCCGCCCCGGTCGCGAACTCATCCCCGCCGAACGTGGTCCCGCCCTTGCCGGAGTTCTGCATCGTCGCGCTGTCGATGTTGACGAGGCGGTT